>JAEEGH010005243.1_pt1 | contig 32717 bp, 26 predicted proteins | sample 9134181 | NCBI WGS metagenome assembly JAEEGH01 (sample SAMN16246544, study PRJNA631951) | gut metagenome | biome: gut microbiome; feature: rumen; material: DP-attached | host: Bos | place: Iran: Karaj | collected 2018-10
TGAGCTGACGCTGACAGACTGGATCGAGGGTCACAAGGGTTCTCGTCAGTTCGTCGCTATGGCTAACAAGTGCTGGCCCGCATTCCAGACCATGTTCGGCTTCGTTCCCTGCTATGTGAACAGCCGTCTGACCGGTCGTGGTATTCCTGTGGCTTGTGAGGTTGATATCTACGGTGCTCTGTCTGAGTACATCGGCACCTGCATTTCTCAGGACGCCGTTACCCTGCTCGACATCAACAACACCGTTCCTACCGACATGTACGAGGAGAGCATCAAGGGTAAGAAGTTCGCTTGCGACAGCTACACAGAGAAGGAGATCTTCATGGGCTTCCACTGCGGTAACACCGCTTCTACGAAGGTCTGCAACTGCCAGATGTGCTTCCAGCGCATTATGGCTCGCGCTCTGCCTGTAGAGGTGACCAACGGTACCCTTGAGGGTGACATCCAGCCCGGTCTGGCTACAGTTTATCGTCTGCAGTCTACTGCCGACACCAAGCTCCGCGCCTACATCGCACAGGGTGAGGTGATTCCTGTAGCTACCCGCTCCTTCGGTTCTATCGGTATCTTCGGTATCAAGAACATGAGCCGCTTCTATCGTCACGTCCTCATCGAGAAGCACTACCCGCACCACTGCGCCGTCATGTTCGGCCATCAGGGCAAGTACCTCTGGGAGGTCCTCAAATACATGGGCATCCCCGTGGATGAGATCGACTACAACTTCCCGAAGGGTGACTTCTATCCCACAGAGAATCCGTTCGCATGAAACGCAGTCTTCTGATTATTCTCGCTGTCTGTCTGACACTCTCGGTGTCCTCGCAGACAGCGAGAACTTTTACGCTCAACCTGACTGACGACGGTCAGGCACAAATGGTTTGTTTCCTCCCCGAAAAGCCCTGTGGCCGAGCCATTGTGGGCATTCCAGGAGGTGGATATTCCGTGCTGTCGAACAATCACGAGGGCACGATGGCTTCCAAGTGGCTGAACCAGCGCGGCATCAGCTATTTCGTGGTGAACTACCGCCTGCCCAATGGCGACCGTACTATTCCCATCAGCGATGTTGAGAAGGGCTTCAGAATTGTCCGCGACTCGGCTGCAGCCTGGGGCATCAACCCTCGCGACGTAGGCATCATGGGCTTCTCGGCTGGCGGCCACTTAGCATCAGTCATCAGCACCCATTCGGCCTTCGACGTGCGTCCTGACTTCTCAATCCTGTTCTATCCTGTCATCTCGATGGATGAGCGCGTATCGCACAAGTGGTCGTGCGTGAACTTCCTCGGCGAGGCTGGACAGAAGGATCCTGAGCTGGTGCGCAGCTTCTCGACGATGAATGCCGTGCAGCGGCATATTACGCCTCCTGCACTGATCATCTCAGCCAGCGACGACCGTCTGGTGCCGTTTGTGACCAACGGACTGGAGTATTACAAGGCTATGCGCCTGGCTGGTAACGACTGCGCCATGTATGTCTATCCCACGGGTGATCACGGTTTTGGCTTCGGCCCCTGGTTCAAGTACCACCAGCAGCTGCTGACGGATATCGGCAACTGGCTCGACGCCCGTCAGGCTCCCAAGACAGATGCCATACGCGTGGCCTGCCTCGGCAACAGCATCACAGACGGCTACGGTATCGACATGGCCTCTGCCTACGGCTATCCGGCTCAGTTGCAGAAGAAGCTGGGCGCAGACTATTGGGTGAGGAACTTCGGCGTGAGCTCACGCACGATGCTCAACAAAGGCGACTGGCCCTACATGAACGAACCTGCCTGGAGAGACGCGCTGGCATTCAATCCCGACGTGGTCATCATCAAACTCGGCACGAACGACTCGAAGCCCGAGAACTGGCAATATGGCTCTGAGTTCCGCAGCGATCTGGAGCAGATGATCTTCACGCTGCGCCCCGATCTGAAGCAGTATGCCGACATGCCCGCGAAGAAGGTTCAGAAGGCAATGGCCAAGGCCAAGGCAAAGGCCGCCAAGGCAGGCAGGAACGCTCCCGCCAGACCTCAGATCTACCTCTGCACGCCTATCCCCGCCTTCAAGTCGACGTGGAACATCAACGACTCGGTCATCGTCAACGGCGTCATCCCTATCCAGCAGGAGGTTGCAGCGAAGTACGGCCTGAAGGTCATCGATCTGCATACGCTCTACGCTAACGATGGCGACAAGATGGTCGACGACGGCATCCATCCCAACGACAAAGGTGCCGCCCGCATGGCAGACATCATTGCAGAGGCGCTGAAGAAATAACACCCTATCTGGCAATAAAGAACAAACTAAAGACTGATTATGCAAAGGACTTTATTAATGGCCGCATTCGTGCTGGCAAACGTATTGACAATGAGTGGAGCGAAAAAGACAGTAGTGGAACGGATTGAGCCTACGGACTGGTACGTGGGGATGAAGAATCCTCAGGTGCAGCTGATGGTCTACGGGCAGGGCATCCGTGATGTAGCTGAGGTGACGACGGACTATCCTGGCGTGAGGATCGACAGCCTTGTGCGCCTCGACTCTCCCAACTACCTATTAATATATATGAACGTGCGCGAGGCGCAGCCTGGCACGATGACGCTCACTTTTAAAGGTGGAAAGGTGAAGGGTAAGAAAGGTGAAAATGTGCAGTATCAACTGAAGGCCCGCGAGATGAGCGGCGACAAGCGCATGGGATTCACCAATGCCGACGTGCTTTATATGCTGATGCCAGACCGCTTTGCACAGGGAGCGAACCATCCTGCACAGGTGGCAGGCATGCGCGCCTACAAGGAAGACCGCTCGAAGCCAAGTCTGCGTCATGGTGGCGACCTGAACGGCATCCGCGAGCATCTGGACTACTTCAAGGAACTCGGCGTGACGGCCCTCTGGCTGACGCCCGTCCTGGAGAATGACTCGCCGGATCAGGAGAACGGATTCTCAACCTATCACGGCTATGCCACCACGAACTATTATAAGGTGGACCCCCGCTTCGGCAGCAACGAGGACTACAAGCGTCTCTGCGACGAGGCCCATCAGAAGGGGCTGAAGGTGGTAATGGACATGATTTTCAACCACAGCGGCTATGAGCACCCCTGGACGAAGGACATGCCGACGAAGGACTGGTTGAATACCCCTGACTGGCTTACGGAGAAAGACAGCGGACGCGACCCGATGACAGGTTTCACCGCTAACAGCGACGGTTCAGAGCCAGCGAAAAGTGCCTATCTGCAGACATCGTACAAGCTCACGCCCGTGGTGGATCCCTATGCCTCTAAGGTGGACATGAAGGAGACCGTAGAGGGATGGTTCGTGCCCTCGATGCCTGACCTGAACCAGCACAATCCCCATCTGATGCGCTACCTCATCCAGAACTCCATCTGGTGGATAGAGACCGTGGGCATCGACGGCATCCGCATGGATACCTATCCCTATGCCTACGCTGATGCGATGGCACAGTGGATGAAGGAACTGGACGAAGAGTATCCCAACTTCAACACCGTAGGCGAGACCTGGGTGACAGAGCCTGCCTATACAGCCGCCTGGCAGAAGGGTTCCAAGCTCACCAGCCACAACTCATTCCTGAAGACGGTGATGGACTTCTCATTCTTCGACAAGCTGAATCAGGCCAAGTACGAAGAGACTGACGCGTGGTGGAACGGTCTAAACCGCCTCTATAATTCGTTCGTCTACGACTATCTCTATCCGAATCCTTCCAGCGTGATGGCCTTCATCGAGAACCACGACACAGACCGATTCTTAGGCAACGGCAAGGACACGCTCGCCCTGAAACAAGCAATGACCCTGCTGCTGACGGTGAACCGCATCCCTCAGCTTTACTACGGTACGGAGGTGTTGATGAACGGTACGAAGGAGGTAACGGACGGCAACGTGCGCAAGGACTTCCCTGGCGGATTCCCAGGCGACGACCACAATGCTTTCACGAAGGAAGGTCGCACAAAGGCAGAGCAGAGCATGTTCGCATGGACCAGCCGTCTGCTGCACTGGCGTCAGAACAACGATGTGATCATTAAGGGCTCACAGACACAATTTATCCCCTACAAGGGTGTCTACGTCATCGCCCGTCAGTACAAGGGCAAGACGGCGCTCACCATCCTCAACGGCACGTCGAAGCCTGCCACGATGGAAGTGGAGCGCTATGCAGAAGTCATCGGTAATGCCGCCAAGGCCAAAGATATCCTCACAGGCCGCTTCTATGACCTGTCGAAAGACTTGGAGCTGAAGCCCCGCCAGAGTCTGATTCTGGAAATGTAGTAATCATTTCCCCTCCTGAGCAGGAGGGGTTAGGGGTGGTCTGATAGGGTGGCGACAACGTACTCTGACTGCGTGCCGATGCGGAACTTGCCACCCCAGAGACCAAGACCTGAAGAGATATAGAATTGAGTGTTGCCTCGCTGATGCGAACCCCACGAGCACTCATAGATGGCATCCGTAATCCACGATATCGGCCATACCTGTCCACGATGGGTATGGCCGCTTAGCTGGAAGTCGACACCTGCCGCCTCGGCTTTCTCCAGTTCATACGGCTGATGATCGAGCACGATTGTATAAAGTGGAGATTTATCCATTATCCATTGTCCATTATCCATTAGCGCAGCGATGCTCTTACGGCGGTGGTTCATACGGTCATCGCGGCCTATGACGACTATCGCACTATCGATCACGGCAGCCTCATCTGTCAGCAAATGGATGCCGGCATCCTGATAGAACTGACGGGCGTTGGCTTCGCCGCCGAAGTGTTCATGATTGCCCAAGCAGGCATAGACAGGTGCCGTGAGTCTGTGAAACTCCTCAGCCATGCGTTCTTCTTTTAAGGGACGGATGCTGCCGTCGATGAGGTCACCCGCAATCAGGATAAAGTCAGGGTTCTCCGCATTGATCATATCCACCCATCGCGCCAGTTCCTTACGGGGATTATGATAGCCCAGATGCAGGTCTGACACCATCACCACCCGATAATCTTTCGGCAGCGGTTTTGAGGACGTCAGTTCCAACGGTACGCGTACCTTATTATAATAATGGATGTTACCATAGAGAAAGACGATGAACAACAGCACGACAATGCCCACTGCCATCTGCCAGTTGTTGAAGAGCAGCGAACGCGGCACGAGATGCACCAGCCTTCCGAGGTCGAGCACCAGAAAGATGATCACCAGATAGAGCATGATGAAGACGGACGAGGTACCCACCTCATACATCACCTGCGCCACAGGCAGCGAATAATGGTCCGTCTGTCGTCGCAATCCGAAGAAGAACAGCAAGAAGCAACCCATCAGCAACAATACCGTGAGTGCCTTCCATATTCGCGGAAAAGGCATGATGGCCCACACGTGCCATCCGATATAAACGACTGCCAAGAGCGGCAGTATCATGAAGACAAACATCCACATAGATCTCATACTTTTTGCATTGTGGGCACAAAATTATAAAGAAAAGCACATAAAACTTGTATTAATTCACATATTTTTCGTATCTTTGCAGCCCGATTAATAATTTTTGTGTATGAGATTAGGACGAATCTGCATTTTAGGACTGGTATTACTTATTACAACATCCGCTTTTGGACAACAGCGTGAAGTACATATCTTAGCCGTTAACGACATGCATGCCAACATCGAGGCTTTCCCGCAGTTGGCCGCCATTGCCGACAGCCTGCGTGCCCTCTATCCATCGATGCTGATACTCTCAGCAGGTGACAACCGCACAGGCAACCCCAAGAACGACATGTTCCGCATCTCCTCCTACCCGATGGTGACCCTGATGAACCAAGTGGGCTTCGACGCCACGACGCTGGGCAACCATGAGTTCGACGTAGGCTCCCTGCCGCCGCTGATGGCATACTCAGGCTTCAGTTATATCTGTGCGAATATATACCCCTCAGAAGAGACTGGCCTACACATCGTCCCCACCAAGGTATATGACTTCGACGGCATCAAGATCGGCATCATCGGCCTCATACAAGTCAACTCACAAGGACGGCCCGACACCCATCCAGACAATCTGAAGGGCATCCGCTTCGCCAACCCGATGAAAGTCATCAAACAATACCGCAGCTTCAGTCACCAGTGCGATGCCACCATCCTGCTCTCGCACCTCGGCTATAAGGATGATAAAGAGGTGGCTCAGAGCAATCCTTGGCTCGACCTGATCATCGGCGGCCACACCCATACCCAGCTGACGGCAGAAGAGCCGCTGCACAACGGCGTGCTTATCACCCAGAACAAGAACAAGCTTCAGAAGGTGACACACATCACACTGACCTTCAATAAAGGGAAACTTAAGGAGAAAACGGCAGAATATATCGACGTGAAGACATTCCCTAACAAGAACAGGATGGTGGAGGTGATGGTGGAGTACTTCAGCAACAACCCGATGTTCAAGCGTGTGGTGGGCAGGACGGAATCTGCCTTCAAGACAAAGGAAGAGTTGAACTACCTGATGTGCGACGCCTTCCTCAACGAAGGACAGGCAGACATCAGCATCGTGAACAACGGCGGTGTGCGTCTCGACTCCCTGTCCGTCGGCGACATCACCATGCAGGATGTCCTCTCGATGGACCCCTTTTATAACGAGGCTGTCGAACTGATGCTGACGGGTGAGGAGATCATGAAGATCCTGACCGCCTACAGCCGTGGTTCGCTCTATCACCTGCCCCGTATTGCCGGAGCCATCTGCGAGGTGACCGTCGACAAGGATGACGAGCATAAAGACCGGCTGAAGAGCATCCGCCTGAAGACCCTTGACGGACAGGATTTCGACATGCAGAAGACCTATAAGGTGGTGACGAACAGTTACATGCAGACCGCCTGCAAGTCATACATCAGCGACCCAGGTCACTCCCTGAACATACAGACTTCAGTCATGCTCACCAATTATCTGGAGAGACTGGGAGTCATCAGAAATCATGGATTGCAACACATGAGGGTTACTGAAGAGTAGCCGCCAGCACCTTCACCGTAGCCCCAGACAGGCTCTCAACGAAACGGCCAGCCTGCTCGCCTTGTGTCTTGAGATAATCGGCATCCTTCGTCAGACGGTCCATCTGAGAGGCAAAGCTCTCATAATCCTTAATCTCCAGACCGCCGTTCTTCTTCAGCCCCTGTGCTTCCTGGAACTTCTGGTTGTTAGGGCCGAAGAACACAGGCACACTCCAAACGGCTGCCTCCAACAGATTATGAATGCCCACGCCGAAGCCACCACCCACGTATGCCACATCGCCATAACGGTAGATGCTCGACAACAGTCCGAAGCAGTCAATGATGAGGACATCATAAGAGGCGAGTGGAGAGAGGTGAGAGGTGAGAGATGTATCTGAAGCAGACTTTGCGGCTTCAGTATAGCGTACGACTTTACGGTCCTCCAAGAGCTTCTCAATCTGACGGAGATGATCCTCGCCGATGACATGAGGTGCGATGATCAGCTTCCATTCTGGATGCTGATTGAAATACTTAATGAATATCTCTTCATCAGGCGGCCAGCTGCTGCCTGCGATGAAACAGGGGGACGGTTCTTTTGTTACATCGCGCGATGTAACAAAAGAACCGTCCCCCTGTTTCATTCCCAAGAAAGCCTCCACGATTGGCAGTTGCTTTGCAGCCTCCTTAATCTGCAACACACGGTCGAAGCGGGTATCGCCCACAATTGTGACATCCGTGATACCTATCTTCGCCAGCAGTTCTTTGCTTACCTCGTTCTGCACGAAGAAATGCGTAAAGCAGTTCAGCACCCTTCCATATTGACGACCGTACCACTTGAAAAACACCTGATCCGGACGGAAAATACTCGACACGCTGTACACAGGCACACCGCGATGCTTAAGGATGTGGAGGTAGTTGTACCAGAACTCGTATTTGATGAAGTAAGCCATCACAGGTCTGACTGTCCTCAGGAACCTACGGGCATTGGTAATCGTATCCAATGGCAGATAGGTGATAATGTCAGCCCCTTCGTAGTTCTTACGCACTTCATAGCCCGAAGGCGAGAAGAACGTCAGCAATATCTTGTATTCAGGATGCTCACGACGCAGCTGTTCCATCAACGGGCGTCCCTGTTCGAACTCTCCTAACGATGCTGCATGAAACCACACATACTTCGCCTGCGGGTCTACTTTCTCCCTCAGGATGCGGAACGCTTCGCGCTCACCACGCCACATTTTGCGCACCTTCTCGTTGAAGCGACTGTAGATCGCCACACCCAAGAGGTAGAGATATATGATGACGTTGTACACCTTATATTATATTTACGATTTACGATTTGTTACCCCAGCACTTCAATGGCGCGCTTGGTGCGACGGATGGTCTCTTCCTTGCCCAAGAAGGCAGAGATGTCGAACATGCCAGGACCCTTGCCCTCACCCACGAGAGCCAGACGCCAGGCATTCATGATATTGCCCAGTTTATATTCCTTCTGCTCTATCCAGGCATGCACAATCTGCTCCTGATTCTCTAACGAGAAGTCATCAATGCCTTCCAATACGCTAATGAGTTCTGTCAGTTGCAGAGCCGAGTCTTCCTTCCAACGCTTCTTAGCCGTCTTCTCATCATACTCAGCAGGGGCAACGAAGAAGAACGAGCACAGAGGCCACAGTTCCTTCACAAACGAAACGCGGTCTTTCATCATCGCCGTCACCGCCGTCACACGCTCCAGCGTCTCCTCCGGACAATGCTCCTTCACAATGGGGAAGAACAAGGCGGCAATCTCTTCTGCAGACTTCTTGAGGATATACTCATGATTGAACCAGATGCCCTTGTCGTAGGCAAACTTCGCACCAGCCTTCGAGCACTTAGAGATATCGAAAAGCGGCACGAGCTCATCGAGTGAGAAGATTTCCTGTTCTGTACCAGGATTCCATCCCAACAGGGCGAGGAAGTTAATGACAGCCTCTGGGAAGTAGCCGTCCTCACGATAGCCACGTGATGTCTCACCCGTCTTCGGGTCTTTCCACTCCAAGGGGAATACGGGGAATCCCAGACGGTCGCCATCGCGCTTGGAGAGTTTTCCCTTGCCGTCTGGTTTCAGCAGCAGCGGCAGATGGGCAAATTGCGGCATGGTGTCCTCCCAGCCGAAGGCCTGATACAACAGCACATGCAGCGGCGCACTCGGCAGCCACTCCTCACCACGGATCACATGGGTGATCTCCATCAGGTGGTCGTCCACGATATTGGCCAGATGGTAGGTCGGCAGCTGGTCAGCACTCTTGTAGAGCACCTTGTCATCCATGATGTCCGTCTTCACACGCACCTCACCACGGATGAGGTCATTGACGAGCACCTCCTGTCCGGCATCGATTTTGAAGCGCACCACATACTGCTTGCCATCGGCAATCAGCCTTTCCACCTCCTCCTTCGGCAGCGTCAGCGAGTTCCGCATCATGCTGCGGGTATGGCAGTCGTACTGAAAGTTCTGGATCTCTGCGCGCTTAGCCTCCAGTTCCTCAGGGGTATCGAAGGCGATATAGGCCTTTCCGGCATCGAGCAGCTGCTGCACATATTTCTTATAGATGTCACGACGCTCACTCTGACGATACGGTCCTTTGTCGCCACCGAAGCTCACGCCTTCGTCGAATTGGATACCCAACCACTTGAACGACTCCAGGATATACTCCTCGGCACCAGGTACAAAGCGGTTAGAGTCTGTGTCCTCAATACGGAACACAAGCTGACCGCCATGCTGGCGTGCAAACAGATAATTATACAGGGCAGTGCGCACACCGCCGATATGAAGGGCACCCGTCGGACTGGGTGCAAATCTAACTCTTACGGTTCTTTCTGACATTGTTTCACGAATTTGTTTGCAAAGGTAATAAATAAACCGCAGATTTCACAGATTACGCAGAAAAAAATCCGTATAATCTGCGTAATCTGTGGTTTTTTTCATGTTTTCTGCTTTATCTGTGGTTATTTTTTGTATCTTTGCAGCGGAATTATTGTCTAACCATCCATAACAGACTGCATCAAATGAGTAGTTTCGACTTTAAGAACGATATCACGTGGCACGACTTCCTCATCCGTGCTGCGCTCGTCATAGGCACCGTTGCCATCATCGTCTGGCTCATGCCACGCTCCAGCGAATTCAGCTTCAACGCAGAAAAAGGGCGCCCTTGGATATATTCCGACCTCAGTGCACCTTTCGACTTCCCCATATACAAGAGCGATGAAGCCATCAGTAAAGAGCGCGACAGCCTCATGAAGCTCTACGAGCCCTACTTCATCATCAACAAGGAAGTATCCGGCAAAGAGATCAGGCAGTTCTATAAAGACTATTCCAACGGCATCCCAGGTCTCGCCAACGACTACCTGAGCATCATCGCCAACCGTCTGCGCGACCTCTACGCCACCGGTATCATGAATAGTTCTGACTATGCCAACCTGCATCAGGACACCACGCGCCTCATCCGCGTCATCGACGGCAAGAATGCCAACAGCGTATCCATCACCAAGATCAACTCCGTCGTCTCCGCCTATGAGGAAATCTTCCTCGACGAGACGCTGGCCGCCCACCGCGAAATATTGAAGAAGTGTAACCTCAACGACTACCTGGCACCCAACCTCACCTACGACAAGGAGCGTAGCGAAGCGAGCCTCAACGAACTCCATAACAGCATCCCGCTGGCAACGGGCCTCGTTCAGCGCGGCCAGAAGATCATCGACCGTGGCGACATCGTCGACACAAAGACCTACAACATTCTCATGTCGTTCAAGAAAGAGATGGAACGTAAGCATGAGAACGCTCCGCGACTCTCGCTCACCATCCTCGGGCAGATTCTCTACGTCACGATCATCATCACCTGCTTCACGGTGTTTCTCACCCTTTTCCGTAAGGACTATTTCGAGAAAGCACGTTCCTCGGCGATGCTCTATTCCTTCATTCTCTTCTTCACCATCATCGCCTGCATCATGGTCAGCCACAGTGTCCTCCATATCTATATGCTGCCTTTCGCCATGGTGCCCATCTTCGTCCGAGTGTTCATGGACTCACGCACCGCCTTCATGGCCCACATGACCACTGTCCTCGTCTGCGCCAGCATCCTACAGCACCCTCTGGAGTTCATTGCCGTCGAGACTGTAGCCGGCATGATTGCCATCTTCTCCCTCCGAGAGCTCTCCAGCCGTTCACAGCTCTTCTGGACGGCCGTCCTCATCACCATCGGAATGGCACTGACCAACATCTCCCTCGACTGGATACGTACCAGCGACATCAGCCGCATCAGTTACAGCGAATACAACTACATCACTATCAACGGCGTGTTGCTCTTCTGCTCCTACCCCCTGCTCTATCTTATCGAGAAGGCCTTCGGCTTCACGTCGAACATCACCCTCATCGAGCTCTCCGACATGAACAAAGAACTGCTGCGCAAGATGAGTGAGGTGGCACCAGGAACCTTCCAACATTCCATCCAGGTGGGTAACCTCGCTGCTGAGATTGCCCGCAAGATCGATGCCAAGAGCCAGCTCGTCCGCACAGGCGCACTCTACCACGACATCGGCAAGATAGCCAATCCCATCTACTTCACCGAGAACCAGTCCGGCGTCAACCCCCATGAGAAGATGGGTTCCATCGACAGCGCCCAGATGATCATCAGCCACGTAACCGAAGGTATCAAGATGGCAGAGAAATATGACCTGCCAACGGTCATCCGCGACTTCATCTCCACCCACCACGGTCAGGGAAAGGCGAAATTCTTCTATGTACAGTACAAGAATGCCCATCCCAACGACGACATCGACGAGTTGCTTTTCACCTATCCTGGTCCCAACCCCTTCACCAAGGAACAGGCCATCCTCATGATGGCCGACACCGTCGAGGCAGCCTCCCGCTCCCTTCCCGACTACACGGAGAAAACCATCCGAGAACTCGTCAACCGCCTCATTGAGGCCCAGGTGGCTGAGGGTTATTTCAAGGAGTGCCCCATCACCTTCCGCGACATCTCCTATGCCAAGACAGTCCTCATCGAGAAACTCAAGACCATCTACCATACCCGTCTCTCCTACCCCGAACTCAAAAAGACATAATACCTTTTTAAAGACATAATAACATAATAACATTCATGCGCAGAATCTATACGAATTATAATTTGATATTATGTTACTATGTCTTATAAGCTGTTATTATGTCTATTTTTGCACAAAATTGCACATTTGTGCATATTTGTGTGCAATTTCTGTTAAACCTTGTTAACTTTGTGTGCGCAAACATTACACTTTTAAACATTATATCTACCTTTGCACCCGATTTTCAAAAAAGATGTTTAAGGATATGAAAAGTTTCAAGAAAATGCTCGCCGGCGTGATGCTGGCCACAGCAACCACCGCCACAGCTGGCGGAATCTTAACCAACACGAATCAGAGTATAGATTTCCTTCGTAACCCTGCCCGCGACGCGGCCATCGGACTCGACGGTGTTTATTCCAACCCCGCCGGCGTCGCCTTCATGCCTGAGGGATTGCACATCGCTTTCAACTGGCAGTTTGCCCACCAGACCCGTACCATTCAGAGTGAGAACCCCGTCTTTGCTCTCGGCCGTAAGAATCACGGACAGGCCATGAAGACTTTCGAGGGTGTGGCCGACGCCCCTTTCATCCCCTCGCTGCAAGGCGCCTATAACAAGGGGAACTGGAGCATCCAACTCAACGTTTCCATACCTGGAGGCGGTGGCAAGTGTGAGTTTTCCGACGGTCTCGGCTCTTTCGAGAGCGTCGTCGGAAACATCGCCCACCAACTGCAGCCCCTTGGCGCTACAGGTTACGATATGGACGGCTACATGCAGGGCCGTAGCTACTACTTCGGTTTCCAACTCGGTGCCGCCTATAAGATTACGCCCGACCTTTCCGTTTACGGCGGTCTGCGCCTGCTCTACGGCACAGCCACTTATAAAGCCAAGATCAGCAACATCATGGTGAACACCGCTGGCGGTTATATAGACTTCGGCAGCTTCCTCACTGGTGCCTCTACTATCGTCGACAATGGCATCGCTCAAGTGCAGGAAGGCATTGCCCAGTATCAGGCTGCAGGTGTCGAGCCCCCCGCAGAGCTTAGTGCAAAACTCGCCCAACTCGAAGGTACAAAGCAGAGTCTCAACGGTCTGCAAAAGTACTCGCAGGGCGTGAACCTACTCTGCAATCAGGAGGGTATGGGCGTTGCTCCCGTCATCGGTGTCGACTACCGCGTGGGGCCCTTCAACTTCGCCGTGAAGTACGAGGCGAAGACACAGATCCGCATGGAGAACGAGTCCACCGTCAATGAGGCTAGTGAGATTCCCGCCGTCAACAAGTTCCGCGACGGAGAAAAAGTTGATGAGGACTCTCCTGCCCAGCTTGCCGTCGGAGCTATGTGGAATATCACTGACGGCGTGCGCGTTAACCTCGGCTACCATCATTTCTTCGACACAAAGGCCCATTGGTATAACGACACCCAGAAACTGCTCGACGGTGGTACGAACGAGTACCTCGGCGGTGCTGAGTGGGATGTCACCGACCGTTTCACCATCTCTGCGGGCGTGCAGGTCACACGCTATCAGCTTACCGATGCCTATATGAACGACATGTCGTTTGTGGTCAACTCCAGCAGCATCGGCTTCGGTTGCAAATACCGCGTCAGCGAGAACGTGCAGATTGGTGCCGGCTACTTCCAAACGAACTACGAAGATTACGACCGCGTCACCTCCGCTTCGCCGCGTATCAGCGACTCCTTCACCCGCACCAACCGTGTGTTCGGCGTCAACTGCGAACTAAACTTCTAAGCAGTTTTCCATACTTCGGATTTCTCCCTAATATATAAATAATGTGGAAAAGATTTGGCAGTTTCGGGAAATAAGTGTAACTTTGTCGGCGAAATAGACGAACATGACGGATAAGGACAATGAATAAGAAACTGTTTTCCCTGCTTTTGGCCTGCGCACTTCCCTTTGCGTTACTGGCCGGTTCTGGCGATGCGAATAACGATGAGAAGGTGAATGCGGCTGACATCGTGGAGATTGTAAATTACCTCAATGGCACTCCGTCAGACAAATTCAACTTCGACAAGGCAGACATCAGCGGCAACGGGAAAGTGAACGAAATAGACATCAAGATTCTTGAAGAAGTCATCATGTGTGGAGATATCGATCTGGTATCAGACTTAGACTATTATCAGCTACAAGACTTGATACGCGATACACAAGAGAAGATAGACGAACTGAACGAGAGGATCAATCAGACGGAACCGAAGTTGCTGCACATGGAGTTTCTGGCTTCTGACAATCCGATGCAACTGGTGGAAGATGCAGAGTGCGTGATTGTGGGTGACAGTACCGTCGGATGCAGGATTCTGAACATTGCGAATGCCAAGTCGCTGATTCCGCGGTTCCGGTTTAACGGTGACTATGTGACGATTGGCGGAAAGAAGGCCAAAAGCGGCGAGACAGCTTTCGACTTCAGATCAGAGAAAATCCTCGTCGTCCACTCAGGAGAAAAGACTAAAGAGTACACGGTTACCGTAAGTGCATATACAGGTCTCCCTACTCTATGGGCAGAGACAAAGGACCGCAAATTGAAAGAATCTAATCTGTATTATGAAGCCACCATCAGCCTTACAGACAATGCCGGCTATGGAAGCCAAAGTGGCCTTGCGGAGACAGCTGGCAAGATGATGGCAGAAGGGGAGCTTCGTTACCACACCAAAACGTTGGAGATGTCTGATAAGAAAGAGTGGGGCAAGAATGACTACAAGTTGAGTTTCTCCAGCGCAGTTCACATATTGGACATGCCGGCACGCAAGGAGTGGAAGTTGATGCCCAACGTGAACGACATAACCATGTTACACAATCAGACGGCATTCTACTTGAGCGAGATAAGCAATCTGGAGTTTAAGCCGCGCTCCCGTTACGTAGATCTGATGTTTAATGGTCACTATGCGGGTACCTATATGTTGGGGGAGTATTTTTCTCAGCAATATTCGAATATGGGCAACTCTGTAGACTGGTATCTGATTAATGAGATTGCAAAGAACGGAAAAGAGAATGGGACTTTATGGGATTTCGAAACAGCATTTGGCGATGCAGGGAAGACGGCTGCAACAGGATTCGTGTTAAAGAATGTTGGAAAGTATAAGCAACTTTTCAAGGATCCGGTATTCGTCGCCGAGGTAAAAGAGCGTTTTGACTATTTCTATAGTCGTCAGGCGGATATCATCAGGAATATCAACGAAAACGCACAATATCTGAAATATGCCATACAGGAAGACAACACGAAATGGGACACCTTCACAGCATACGAGTCTTCCGATGCCGACACCTGGGTCTTGTATCAAGACAAGGTGAACAGCATGAAGAGTTGGCTTACTCAGCGCATGCAATGGCTGAAGAAACAGTTTGACGGCATGTCGGGGTCCCGTAGCCGGGAAATGGCACGATGGGATGCAGCACAGACACAAAGGAATGCTGAGCAATCAGATCGTAACGGCCAGCTCCGGCTGATGTGGGAGGCTCTGCTGCAAAGACTTGACAGTCTGGAGAGGGTTCTTGAAGAACGTGTGGAACCGAAACTTCTCACAATGGAGTTTGTAACGGCTGACAATAAGTCGCTGAAAGAGAATATTAATTGTAAGATCGTCGGCGACAGCATCATCGAATGCTGGCTGCCTGGAGTTAACAACGAGAAGTTACTGAAGCCCAGATTTACCTTTGAAGGCACGATGGTGGTCATCGACGGCTTTGAAGCAGTGAGCGGTAAAACGGCGATTGATTTCACAAGACCCCGTACGGTTACTGTCGCTACTTCCAACAAGAACAAGTATTACACGATTTATGTTCATTCCTTTACAGGACTTCCAATGATGACCATCACAACCGATGGTCTTCAAGAGGTGACGTCGAAGGAGGAGTACATCGGCGCTAACATTGTGCTAAGAGAAGATGTGAGGACTCGCGCTGCAGGTGATGTGATAGAGGCAAGGGTAAACATAAAGGGGCGAGGTAACTCCAGTTGGGAAAATCCAAAGAAACCTTTCCGCCTGAAATTCGATAAAAAGATTTCATTGTTGGACATGCACGAGGACAAGTCCTGGGTACTGATACCCCACTATAGCGACAAATCTATGCTGCGCAACAGTCTGGCTTTCTACATGAGCAGCATCAGCACTATTGACTACACGCCAGAGAGCCATTTCATCGATCTCACTTTCAATGGAAAATACTGGGGGACCTATCTGCTCTGTGAGAAACTAAAGATTGCCAAGCATCGTGTAAATGTCGGAGATAACGGTTTCTTGTTTGAGATAGACAGCCGGGCTACACGCGAATCAGACTCCCGCTATTTCTCAGTGCCTCATATGGAGAATGTGGTAAGTATTAAAGATCCTGATGTGGAGTATTCAGATGCGAACTTCAAATATGCGCAAGAATTTGTAAAAAAAGCCGACGAAGCATTGTTCAGCAGCAACTTCACCAGTTCTTCAAAAGGGTGGCGGGCCTATATTGACATGGATTCTTTCGTTGACTGGTATCTGATTCAGGAAATAGGCAAGAATCTGGATGGAAATTTCGACACCAGTTGTTATATGCATCTCGCCCGTGGTGGGAAATTGAAGATGGGACCGATGTGGGATATGGATATTGCTTTTGGAAATATTAACCAGGCAAACCAAACATGTTATGATCCAAAAGGTTTCTATATTAAGGACATCCAGTGGTATGCTCGTTTGTTCAAAGATCCTGTTTTCGTAAAAAGGGTAAAAGAGCGTTTCAATTATTTTTATCAACATCAGAATGACATCCTGGCCAATATCAATGCCGATGCGCAGTATCTGAGGTACTCTGCCCAGGAGAACGATGATGTGTGGCATCTGTTGAATGTATGGACTTGGTCCAACCACAATATCTGGGGTAGTTATCAGAATGAGGTTCAGGACCTGAAGGTGTGGTTCACCAATCGCATGGAGTGGCTAAAGACTCAGTTTGATAAAATGTAAACATGTCATTTGCTACAACGGATCTACGTCGAAATAGATCTGGAGGGAGACATAACGCTTGTCTTGCAACATCTGCTGCTGGGCAAGCGTTAAATATTTGCGGACGGTGGGGAGATCGAGGCCGGACTCTATCTTGAGCAGAAGCTTGCGGATGGCAAGAGACTTGACCTTCGCGACAGCGGGGCGGTCTGGGCCGAGGACTCGGGCTCCGAACCACTGGCGCAGACGGCTACCCATCTCATGGCTGGCAGTATCGACGAGGCTGCCAGAGCGGTGCTTCAGATAGACACAGACCAGACGGGAGAATGGCGGATAACGGAACTCCCGCCGCTCGGCCATAAGGGAATGGAAGAAGGCTGCATAGTCGTTGTCGACAATCTGGCGGATGACGGGAAGGTCGGGACTCTTTGTCTGGAGGATAACAAGTCCGCGACGACCTTTACGACCAGCGCGGCCACTGACCTGCGACATCATCATGAAGGCATGCTCATAAGCGCGGAAATCGGGGTAGTTGAGCATAGTGTCGGCATTGAGGATGCCAACGACAGAGACTTTATCGAAGTCGAGACCCTTGGAAATCATCTGCGTGCCGATGAGGAGATTGGTGCGGCCGGAAGAGAAATCGTTGATGATACGTTCATAAGCCTGACGGGTGCGGGTGGTGTCGAGATCCATGCGGGCAATACGGGCTTCAGGGAAGATAGCGCGTACCTCGTCTTCAATTTTCTCTGTTCCGTAACCACGTGTCTGAAGTTCACGACTGCCACAAGCAGGACACTCGACAGGCACCTGATAAGTATAGCCGCAGTAGTGACACGTGAGTTGGTTCAGGTTACGATGGAGGGTGAGGGATACATCACAGTGCTGGCAATGGGGCACCCAGCCACACTGTTTACACTCAATCATCGGAGCATAGCCGCGACGATTCTGGAAGAGGATGGCCTGCTCGCCACGTTCGAGAGCCTCGCGAACCTTTAACAACAAGATAGGCGAGAAGGGACCGTGCATCATCTTACGGTGCTGCAGGTCCTTGATGTCAATGACCTGTATCTCTGGCAGTTCAATGCCCTTGTAGCGTTCTGTGAGCGTGACGAGACCGTATTTTCCCGTCTGAGCGTTATGCCACGTCTCTGCACAAGGCGTAGCTGTGCCAAGAAGCACCTTCGCTCCCAAAGACTGCGCCAGCACGATCGCGGCACTGCGGGCATGGTAGCGGGGCATGGGATCCTGCTGCTTGTAGGAGGTCTCATGTTCCTCGTCAACGATGACGAGACCAAGGCGCTGGAAGGGCAGGAAAACAGCACTACGGGCACCAAGGATGACATCATAGGGATTCTTGGAGAGTTGTTTCTGCCAAATCTCAACGCGTTCAGCATCAGCATATTTTGAGTGGTAGATGCCTAAGCGACTGCCAAAGACACGCTGGAGTCGATCCATCATCTGAACGGTAAGCGCAATCTCCGGCAAAAGGTAGAGCACCTGCTGTTTCTTATCAAGGGTCTGCTGGATAAGATGGATGTATATTTCCGTCTTACCGCTGGAGGTAACACCATGGAGCAATGTGACAGACTTCTGGAGAAAGGCAAATTGTATCTGGTTGTAAGCCTCCTGCTGGGGCAGGCTAAGAGGTTTGATATGTTCGGGATGGGGTTCTCCGCCATGGTTCAGGCGGCCCACTTCCTGTTCGTAGGTCTCGATGATACCACGCTTAACAAGGGCAGAGATGGCGGCGAGGGTGTGGCCTTGGTTCAAAAGCTCGTCACGGGTGATACAGGGGGACGGTTCTTTTGTTACATCTGCAGGCGATGTAACAAAAGAACCGTCCCCCTGTATCATTGTCAGATCGAGGAAGTCGATGAAGGCTTTCTGCTGAGAAGGTGCGCGTTGGAGCATGTCAAGGGCGATGTGGAGCGCCTGCTCAGAACGGAACTTAGGAGTAAGACGGATGTATGTCTCCGTTTTGGGACGATAGCCGTCTTCAGCCTTTAAACCGGCAGGGAGAGCTGCCTTATAGACCTCGCCAATGGGTGAGAGGTAATAGTCAGATATCCAGCGCCAGAGATTAAGCTGGGAGTCTAACAAAATCGACGATGTGTCAAGGACTTGAAGGATGGGTTTTATCTTCGACACACTGGGGACAGTCCCCCTGTAATCCGGTCGCTGCGCTTCCTTCTCACAGAGGGGACTGTCCCCGTGTGTCGAAGCGACGATGCCGACATAGGTCTTGTTGCGGCCAAAGGGTACAAGAACACGATAGCCAACGGCAACCTGCCGCTCTAACTCGGGCGGAACAGAATAGGTGAACACGCCGTCGAGAGGAAGCGGCAAGATGACATCAACGTACAACTATCTACGATTTAAAAATAGTAAGCGGCAGATATTTGCCAGGCGTGGTTGTGGGTATCCACGTCATTCCAATTCTTGAATTCACCCGACTTGCCTGCAGCAAGGTTATAGGTAACGCCAACCTCGAGATGGCCCAACATATAGACGCCTGCACCAAAATTGATACTCAGATTGGCATCCTTCAGACGGTACTCACCGAAATCAGTATCGAAAACCTTATCGGCCACGGGGAAGCCAAACTGGGGGCCTAATGCGAAGTATAGACCTGCGAGGCTGCTTAAGCCGATGCTGTAACGCAGGTTAACGGGCACCTGAATAGACTTCTGCTTGATGGTCTCACCGTTTGTGTTCACGATTACCTTACTTTCTTCTTCCTTATAACCGCCAGTAACATCAGCACTACGCTCATCGTAAAGGGCTGCGATGTCTACTCCGAATCCAGCGGGTAGTGAAATCTTTAATGTAGGACCAACGAAAAAACCCGTCTTATTATCAGACTTGACAACATCCTTACTGAACGACATCTTGGTGATATTCAGACCACCCTTCACGCCAAACTTAATACCTTGAGCCTGCACTGACGTTGTCATAGCAGCCAAACATACAACCAATAATAAAAACTTTTTCATATTTCCTTACTATAGTGATTAATCTGGTGCAAAGATACGAAAAAAGAGCGAATGAACGCTCTTTTTTTGATAAAATTCTTTATAATGGCAGAAATTAGTGTCTCTGGCGGCGGACTGAGACACGAGCATTTCCGCTGGAAGAAGTAGCAGAACTGCCCTTGGACTTCGATGATTTGGCAGGTTTCACGCTACTCTTCTGTGCCCTATTGCCCCTAGCCTTTGCCTTCTTAGCAGCCTTCACATTCTGAGGGTTGATGTTGGCCAGGCTGTCAAGAGAGTCTTTCTTCTCAGGATCACCGAAGATATTCTTACGGAAGGCCTCGAGTTCCTGTTCGATACGTTTCTGCTCGGCAGAGAGCTTCGTCGTGTCACCGTCGCAGAGTTGCAGGAGCGTCTTGCCCTGGGCGTTGTTAGTCTTATAAATCTTACCACGATACCGGTTAAGCGTAAAGAAGTCGTCCATCGTCATCGTGGCAGCGTTGTTGAGGTTCGAGGTCATGACGGTCTGACGGTTGAGGAAGGGTTCAAGGTCGCTGTACTTCACCCAGAATAGAGGGTATTGAGTAGCCTCGCCTCCAAAATCGTCCTCACGCATCATCACCGGGCAGAGAGCCATTACCTTGATATGGAAAGCAGCGTTGGCCTGATCATAATAAGCACTCTCTTTCAGATAATACTTCGTGACTTCCTGCGAAGGGATGTCGCTATTGTCGACCTTCAACTTGCCGTCCTGTTCCTCGTAGAAGATATGACGGTCGTCGAGCAACGTCTTCATATCCACCTTTGTCTCATCATTGAACACATCGGCACCATCGTTGGCGATAGAGTATTCATAGATGGGGATATAATTATTCTGCGCCAGTTTGAAGATATAGGTAAAAAGGTTCATCTGCTTACCTTCAGGCTGGACGGGGTAGTAAAGTCCTGCATTGGCATCCTTCGTGAGGTCAATCTCGCGGTAGATGTCACGACGCCACACCACGTCCTCTGGCATATCGACGGCTGTGGGAAATGAGATCTGTGCACGGATGGACATGGCCGATGAGGGACTCTTCTTCTGTTTCTGCTGAGCCTGTTGCTCCGTCTTCGGCTGACTTCTACGCTGCTTCGGCTGCGCCTGCACGACACCCGCCATCAGCACTATCGTCAATAAGAACAATACTCTTTTCATATCATCTATATACTATAAACAATAAACTCTAAACTATCAACACTACTTCACAATGACCTCCATCGGATTTGGGAGGGTACGCGTCAGACCATCAGGACCGACAACAGTCACACGGGAGATGTAGAAACGGCGGTTACGCGCCAACTTGCGGAAGGTCTCCTTCTGACGGCCAGAAAACGAAGCACCCTCGCTGACGATAGGCACAGCGTTACCCATGTTGTCGAAGAACACGGTCTCAAACGACTGCACCTTGAAGGCGATATCAAGGATGCCGTCATCGATGGCAGCACCAAGCGTATTGGCACCCACCAGCTGACCTTTCACCAGGCCGCCACCCTTGAAACGAGTAGGATTGCCATGTTCGTCGTTCATCGTGATATAAGGTGTGGGGTCAGGCAGACGGCGCACACGGAAGGAGAACTGTCCCATCTGTTGCGGGCGTCCTGTATTCGTGGAGATGACGGTGATGGTGGCATTCTCGCCAATCTTCGACGGACGGGCGATATACTTGCCAGGACCTACGGGTTGCAAGGTACCATTGGTCATCGTGGCCTGAATCTTAGTGAGGGGCACACCCGGCACACTGATGCTGATGGGGTTGTTATAGCCCGCATAGAGCATGTTCATGAGGTCGGCACTGACGGTGGCACTGGGATCGACGACAGTGTATTTCTGGGAGAAGTCACGACGCACCTTTTCACCATTACCATTGACGGTTTCGAGATAGCCAGCCAATGTAAAGTCCCCCGTCGTGCCGCAGATACGCTCGTAGAGATTGTCTTTGAGATCCACCTTCTGGTTACCTATATATATATCAGGCACCTGCGTGGTATCGACAGCAGCCATGACGATATGGGCAGAGAACTTGTCGCCGCGGACAATCGTCTGTGAATTGGGGATGACGAAGGCTTCCAGGGCGTTCACACGGATATCCTTCACGTCAATGTTCTGCACCAGGGTATGGAGCACCTCACCCTCGGCATAGCGCACATCACTCTGTAATTTGGACAACAAGGTAACGGCAGCAGCGGCAGGCATGGCCTCAAACATATATTCCTGCCAGTTCTTGCCCATCGCGGAGATGTCGGAAGGGATGTCGGTGGAGAGGTTAGAGGCAATCATCTTTTTCTGACGATAGGTGCCCACCATCGACACCATCTGCTTACGATAGGCTGCCACGGCATCGTGGAGTTCCTGTCCACGGCCACGTCCTGGGGCGAGCATCACCTGATTGGCAGCTTCAAGGTCTTCCTTGTTGCGGATGTTGCTCACGTCACCGTCCCTGCCGTCGGCCTCAATGACGATGGCCTGTTTCAGGTCTGCAATCAGATTATAGAGCGAGTCGCTCATCTGCTTTACCTCACGCGACTTGTCGTACCACTCCTTCGTCTTCTGCGGGTTTGCCTTCATCTGTACGGCAAACTCATCATATAATGCCAGGTTCTCCAGCGTCGAGTTCTGCGTGGTGCGGTTCAGGCTCTTCTCCACGATAGAGAAGCCATTGAGCACCTCGTTGGAGACGTTCAGCGCCAACATGGCCATCAAGACGACGTACATCAGATTGATCATCTTCTGGCGCGGAGAAACAGGTCTTTTCTTTATTGCCACAGGTATTTACGATTTACTGATTTACTATTTAGATTCATTAGCCCAGAGGGGCGGCGGCCTTCATGTTGACGGTCATTGCCTCAATCATGCGAGTATAAATCTGATTCAGTTCTGCGATCTGCTCTGCCATACGACGCGTCTGGGTATTAATGTCATCGATGGTGCTGATCTGTGAGCTGGCACTCTTCAGCTGCAACTCATAAACCTTGGTGATACCGGTAAGCGTGCGGTTGAGGTTCTCCATCTCCTCGGAGTCACGTGCCAGCCGCTCACTCTGCTCTGCCACCTTCGACAACATCTCAGTGAGGCGCTTGAGCTCGTCAACATAATTAGCGGTAGCTTCCTCGAGTTCGGGATTCACCTGAGGAATACCAGAAATTCCAGAGACTCCTGATATTCCTGAAACAGTAGCAACGGATGAAGATACGGCAGCAATGGCCTCGGTATCGACGGCAGTACCAGAAGGAACAGGTTCCATCGACGGTTCAACACTTCCTATGCCTCCCGCATTGCCGCCTCCGCCACCAATGATGATGGTGCCGCCATTGCCACCAATGACGGTGGCAGGGGGTTGTTCTGCCCCAAGCTCGTCCTCCCAAGTCTTCACATGGGCGTCGAGCTCCATACCGTCAGTCGTCTTGTCAAACGGACGGTCAAAGGCTGAAATGAAGAACACGAACACCTCCGTTCCCATACCTAAGAACAGGAAGAAGTTCGCACCTGGCAGATGGGTCAGTTTGAAGAGCGTTCCCAAAATCACAATAGATGCACCCCAGCTGTATGCGTAGTTGAGAAACGTCTGTCCAGGCACACTATCCATCCACTTCTGCAGACGGTAGACAATGTTGTATTTGCTATATGTTGTCATCGGCTTTGAACTTTAAACTTTAAACTTTTCACTTTTTCGTATCCTTGGCCTTGTCACTCATTGTGTTAGCCAGGCTACGAACGCAGCGGAATCCTATATAGGAGCGGGGCTGGTTCTGATATTCTGACGAACGCCAGGCGGAACGGATATAAGACTCCGGATCCTTCCAGGAACCACCACGCACACTCTTCTTCTTCAGGCGATAAGGGTCTTCCTTAGCAGCGTTATAGCGCAACTGAGGATTAATATCGTTCATGGCATCAACACCTGCCTCGGTATAGACGGTGCTCGTCCACTCTGCCACGTTACCAGCCATATCATAGAGGCCATTGCTGTTGGAGGAATAGATACCCACACGACTGGTGATCAGGTTACCATCCTTAGTATAGTTACCATCGTCTGGCTTGAAGTTGGCGAAGAAACATCCCTTGCCGCTGGCAACGTCTTCATTATCCCAGGGGAACTCGTTCTGGTCTTTTCCACGGGCGGCAAACTCCCATTCTGCCTCTGTCGGCAGGCGGTAGCGCTGCACAAAGCGGGCAGCAGGACCAAGTCCCTTCAACAGATACTCCGTACGCCAGAAACAGAAGGCATTAGCCTGTTCCCAGGTGACACCCACCACAGGATAGTCGTTGTAGGCGGGATTGGAGAAGTAATAGCGCATATACACCTCGTTATCTGCATTGGGGAAGTCGTTTACCCAACAAGTGGTGTCGGGATAGATATTCACGATATAGGTGTTCAGAAAGTCCCACGGACCCGTCAGCTGACGGTTAATGGTCTCACGCACAATCTTACCCTCATCATCGATATAGGCAGTATCCTTCGATATCCAAACTTGCTCATTGGGATCGACGGCGATATCCGTATTCAGGTTTCTCTCCTCGGGATCGAGACGGTTACGGCGCAAGGCATAGGCAGTATAGTCGAACACCTCATAGCGGTAGTTCATCTGTTTACAATCGAGCATCTTCTCGCCCGTGACAGGATTGGTGGCGTAGAGACCGTCGATAACTTCCTGCTCATCCTCACTGGGCTTACGCGGCAGGGCTTTCTTCCAGTTGATCACGGAGCCGAGTTCATTACCCTCCTTGTCAGTCTTCACGGTGCGGTAGGTCTCGTCGATCTCTGCCAGACGCTCCCTGAGGATGGAGTCACGCACATAGTTCACAAACTGACGGTACTTGGAGTTGGTCACCTCTGTCTCGTCCATCCAGAATCCGTCAACGGAGATGTCGCGCAACGGAGTCTGACGCCCCCAAAGACTATCAGTTTTCTCAATACCCATCTTCAGGTGACCGCGTTTGATCAGCGTCATGCCGTAGGGTGTCGGTTCCGTAAAGGCTTTGCCACCAGTACCAGTCACCTCACCGCCTCCAGAAGAAGCAAGCTTACTGCCAAAACAACTTGTCAGCAAAAGTGAAAAGGTGAAAAGGTGAAAAAGTGAAGCACTTCTCACCACCCTTTCCTTTTTCCTATTTGCAAATTCCTGTATCATTTCTTTATATTTTATCATTTTGACTTTTCACCTTTTCATTATTTCACCTTTACAGGATTCTCACGCTCTTATGCAGGTTCCGGCCTTTCTTAAACAGGTTCAGCTCTGTCTGGTAGCAGACGTAGAGTTCGTGGTTCCCGTTGCCGATGTTGATAGCCGACGTATAGATCTCATAACTGTATCCCAGATGTACGCCGTGGAGATCACCACCTATCTGTACTGTTATGGATGTTGACGGACTATACGACACCCCTGCATACATCACCCGCTTCTCGTGTGTGTACTTCAGCCGCCCGGAGATATCTGCCCTCCAGGCAACGCCATCTGTACGCCCTAAGACGGAGGTGTGTATGGTAAGAAACGGATTTTTCAGCCGAATATTGTATCCACCCGTTAAATAATATGTCGAAGAGACGTTCAATTCATTCTTTTCGCCCAATTCCACCTTCGGTGCGTTCAGGTGGAGTACGGATATACCGGCATACCAGTCGCGGTGGTTGTAATAGATGCCGGCACCGATGTCGAGTGCCGTCCCGTTGACGGATGTCGTGGGTAAAGCAGGATCATTATCATCGTTGACTTCCAGCTTCGAGCCGTCGAAAGTCTCCGTAAGCATCGTAGCCTGTACGCCTAAACACAGCTTTCCTCCCCAGAGCTGTGGCTGGTAGGCATACTGCAGACCAAAGCGTTTGTGGGTGAAGAGACCGATGGCATCGTTAATGAACTGGATGCCAACGCCGTGATAACTGTTCAGGGCATAGAAAGGCATATCCGCAGCAGCATACATCGTCTTAGGGTTATTCTCGAAGCCCGACAACTGGGTGGCATAGGCAACAACAGCGTTCAATTTATCTTCCTTGCCCACGGCAGCAGGATTGAAAGAGGGTTCCATCGCCCAATAATGACCGAAGGACACATCATACTGAGCCCTGACCGTCACGGCAGCCAGAGACAGGAGCAGCAATATGGTATAACGTCTAAACACCTCCTTAATAACGCAAAAGGACGGGATTTATTGCATCAACACCATAAACGGGTACTACGATATGCTTTTTACGGTATTTATGATGGATTTCTGTACCACATAGGCCGTAGTCCACGCTGCCTGGAAATTGAAGCCGCCTGTGATGCCGTCAATGTCAAGCACTTCGCCAGCGAAGTAAAGAAGAGGCACATGGCGGCTTTCGAGTGTAGCGGGATTGATGCTCTTGAGCGATACGCCGCCACAGGTGACAAACTCATCCTTGAAAGGGGCACGTCCTACGACAGGATAAGTAGCATTGACCAGGGTATTTGTCAGGCGGTTCATATCCTTACGGCTCATCTCCGCCCAGCGAATCTGGTTTCTTTCTCCCAGTCCTTCTGTCAGCAGATGGTTCCACAGGCGTTGCGAAAGACCAAAGGGATTAAGGGTCGACAGTTGTTTCTGTGGCTGGCGGATGGTCATCTCCGAAAGAGCCGACTGTGTGTCAGCCTCATCCTTCTGCAACCAGTTGACTGAGAGGGACACCTTATAATCATTTTCTGCCAAATGGCGGGCGGCATAGCTGGACAGCTTCAGGATGGCAGGACCGCTCACGCCCCAATGGGTGATGAGCAAGGGGCCGTCAGCACGGAATTTTGTTCCTGGCAGATGGACCGTCACATCGTTGACCACCGTCCCCATCAGCCCGCAAAGCCTTTCACTGTCCACTCGCAGGCTGAACAATGAAGGCACAGGCGGCTCTGTCTCATGTCCCAGTGCCGCGAGCCATTTCAGGCCCTCGCCAGTAGGAGAACCGCCAGTCGTAACGGCCACGAAGTCATAATCAGACAATTCCGTCAAGGTGGATATCTTCTCTCCTTGACGGATCTCTATCTGATATCGACGGGCTAAGGACAGGAAGCAGTCGATGATGGCCTTGGAGTCCTGGGCGGCAGGAAACACGCACTGGTCTTCCTGCACCACCAACGGCACCCCATGACGTTCAAACCACTCGTAGGCATCACGATAGTCAAACGTCTTGAACAGTCGTTTCATCAACCGATGACCACGGGGATAGACAGCCGAGAGGTCGCGCACATCGGCAAAGGTGTTCGTGCAGTTGCAGCGCCCGCCACCCGACACAGCGACCTTTGACAGCACACGGTTGCTCCGCTCGAAGATGGTCACCGCCATCTCAGGCATCGCCTCCTTCAGGTTCACGGCCAGAAAGAATCCCGCTGCCCCGCCGCCTATCACCGCCGTCTTCATCAGGCTGCAACGATTAGAAATTCTTCCTGACGCCCTGCCATTCAGGGAACTTCATCTTCAGATATTCATCGTCGAGGAAGAGGGCTGACTGTCCTACCAGACCTTTCAGCTGCCAGTCGAGCCATTTCACTACGGCCTTGGCATAGTTGCCGCCATACTTCTCGTAATAGGTACCGCTGTGACCGTCCTTCGAGTTCAGCATCACCACAGGGATATTGTCGGCTATGCGGTCGTAATCCTTCTGGGCATTAGCATAGGCGATGTCGCCAGGACCGCCGATCATATAGAACATCGGTGTGTGAAGGTTCTTCAGGTTATCCTTCGTCGTACCCATCATCTCCATATCGCCGATACCCGAGTTCAGCATCACGCAGGTCTTGATGCGGGGATCATAGGCCACGCCCAGCACTTGGGCACCACCGCACGACTGTCCCATCGCTGCCACATGGTCGAGAGCGAGACAATGATAGTATTCCGAGCCTTGGGTGGCATTCTGCTCGGTCAGCCAGTCGAGCACCTCAAGCAGCATCTTGGGATATGTGCTGAACTGCGGGGCAGCGGGAGCCTGCTGCTTCTTATTCTTCTTGGCAGCCTTTGCAGCCAGCTCTCTCTGCTTGGCCTGTTCCTCCTCACGGGCCTTCTTCTCCTCGGGCGTCATAGGCAGGATCTTCTCACCATTAGCCATCACGACCTCACCCTTAGTTTCAGGATAAGCCGCTTTCAGCACGCCTCTCCACTGAGCCATCACGTCTGCTTCGTCGTACGGGCCGATAGCGGCAGCCACATAACCATGGGATACCACCTCGCTCAACAGCAGGCGCATCTCCACATTATTATTAAAACAGGCACCGTTGGCATAGACAATTACGGGCAGGGTACCCTGCTTTGCCACAACCTCTTTCAGGTTCTGCGGACGATACACCGTAAAACCCGGGCAGGAGACATCACCCACCACTTCCGACTTGAACGGTCCTGTACCGCCTTCTTCCACTACTTGTTTCTGAACTGTCTGGGCCGTCGTCAGCCCCACACTTGCAGCGACCATCATCGCCATCATCAATAATTTCTTCATATCCATAAGTTTTAGTAAATCAATTCGCAACTGTGTGATACGCATGTCGTACAGCCAGTAGGGCCGTCACGCCTGCCAACACGTTGGCAACGAAGGCAGCACCTATCAGCAGCAAGATGACGATCAGACCGTCAAGGGCAGGAACACCTCCTACCAGCATGCCCATATACAGCATCGGCATGACCAACATTCGCCGCAACATCTTCCTGTCGATGAAGGCAAGTGCCATCATCGCTACAACCACTAAACACGCTACCAGAGCTGCGCCCCATAAAGGGATTTCAGACACTATCATATATAATACTTTTGATTTCCCATTTTCCCTCTTGTCAGAGCCTATTTGGCTGCAAAGGTAGTCTATTTTATCTGAACAAACAAATATTTCACCAGCAATTCGTTTTCAAATTACTTTTGTTGTGATGTTAAGTTGTATTTAAACCCGTTTTTATTTTTCCACCCATATCTTGTGTGAGTGATCTCCACGAGTGGTGATGCCTGAATCGGCATCGGCCACTATTCGCTTGAGGTCGTATGAAGCTGCCGCCCTGGACTGCCCAGTTGCCACAGCATAGTCAGTAAGCGTCATGAATCCATGTCTGCCGATAATCTCTTTGGCCTTTGCCAGACGCTCTTCACGGCTGTACTTGCGCTTCCTGGGAACTTCTACGCCAACGCGGTCAAAAGTTGCCTGCCTGTTCATTTCTTTCAGCAGATTCGGGTCGGGCTTGAAATTGATGCCCTTAATGCACACATGCCTGTATTTCAGCTTGGGATCGGCATCGTCATCCCTCTCCTGTTGCCGTGCAATCTCCTTTTCAGAAGGCGTAGAGGTATCGAATCCTAAGGACAGGGAGAATACGCCCAATCCGTCAATCTTGATGTTGTGTCCCCAAGGCATACTGCTCTTCATCTCCGATGCCAGCGCATCAAGGACGGCCCGGATAATCCCTTCGCTAATGCCTCCGGCAAAAACGCGCATGTGCTGAATCACCTTATCATAGTCATACAGCGAGTATGTCTGCATCTTGGGATAAACGATTGTCTTCCCATCTGTCATTTCTCCTGGAAGTTCCTTTAAAATGTAATTTGCCATATCCTTAATTGTTATTTATTTGAAATACTTTTTATGTTTCCGCACGGTGAACTTATATTCAACGGCTTTGAACTTATGTTCAGCGACCTTGAATTTATGTTCAACGGCCTTGAACAACATTTTTAACGCTGCAAAGATACATTTTTAATTCGATACCACCAAATAAATCAGCCGAAATCCATAAAAAAGTGCATCGTGCCGATGATAACACCGCCAAGGCTCGCAGCAGCACACAATGACCGTCACGGCTTCCTTTAATCAATAGTACCTTCATATCTACTTAAATCATAAAGTATTGTAATAGTTGGTGCAAATTTTAGGATTCAGACAGTCATCTGATACATTTATGCATAAAATCAAGGTGTGAAAATAATACATATTTTCACACCTTATTGAAAACCAGACGGTTACGCCTTTACAGACTGATTAATATTCATCCTCGTTGAAGTTTAAAGGACGTGCTGATTTACAGCGAGTTACGCTGGCCTGTGCCATTATTGTGCCACTAATTTGGCACTGAAATGCGGCAAAAATCCGTTCTATTGTTAGTTTCTGTCACTTATATTCGCGTACGTTAATTATATATAGGCAGAATCATAAGAAATCCTCGCCAAAGAAGATGAGTATCATCTTTCTGATAGAGGAAGAGTATCAAAGATAGAACACAAACTTTGAGCCTTTCATTCCGACTCCGTCGTAATCGGCAGGGAAGGGAAATTGGCAGCATAGATTGCTGATGACATCATCACCAAGCGTGACAGTCAGTTCCAGTTCAATAGCCATGCGTCGATCGCTGTAGCTGAGATTCCAGATACATTCGCCCAGAACGGCATTGACCACCGTTCTGATTTCATCCTGTGTGCGCCATATGGAATCGAAGTCAGTCATAGTACTCGATTTGCAGTTCTTCGCTGACGTTGAAATCATCATGGAAACCGTCATCATACGAATAGACGATTCGCATGCCACGATAGGTAGAAGGAACCTTCAATGTTTCCAGCAGATGCCATTTGGGGCGACCAAAATCGTAGGATTCCCTGTCAAGGAGGATGCGGTTGGAAACAAAGTCAAAGTGATAGTATCCACCACCGATGCACTGATCACCCTGCTTCAGCAGATGCTTATGCTGGTAGACCATGCCAAGGCGATAGTAGCCATCAAGAGTTATTATGAATTTCGGAAGAGTCATAAGGCATGTCCACCAGATACTTTAATGACTTGACCTGTTAGCATTCTCGCCTGCTCACTTGCCAGAAACAGAATCGTTTCTGCAATATCTTCCGGCTGAATCAGTTTACCCATAGGAATGACTGGAAGAACAGACTGTTCCAAATCGGTGTCAATCCATCCCGTCTGAGTGGGACCTGGTGCAACACAATTTACGGTAATGCCGTACTTTGCCACTTCCAAGGCTATGCTGCGGGTAAGTGCTTCAAGTGTGGCCTTACTTGCTCCGTAGGCTATCTGCCCTGCAAAAACCTGTGATGCATCGGTTGAGATATTGATGATGCGTCCATAATCACCGCGATGAGTAATCATCTCCCTTGTCATCAGGATGCTTCCACGGACATTGACCGCAAACGTGTCATCAATCACATTCTGTGTAATTTTCTCAATGGTGTCGATTCCGTCCATGTCACCATCGGCTGCATTGTTGACCAGAATATCGACCCTTCCGTATCGTTCAAGGACTTTCGAATAGATTTCCTTTACGGCAGCTTCTTTGGAAATGTCACTTTCCAGAATCATATAGTCGGCATTCATTTCCTTTAGCCTGCTTTCAACATAGTCAGCATTGCCTGAGTTTGCCTCGAAATATCTGTCCGTACCGTTCTTGTCAGTCTTCGATTGGTCGAACTGCCTGTGGATTCTCTTGTATATCAAGATCACTTTTGCCCCTTCACGAGCAAAAGCAAATGCTGTTGTTGCCCCAATCCCCTGCGGGTTATTCGCTCCTGTAATTAGACCAACTTTATCCTTAAGTCCGTAGTTAACCATATAATTACCTTCTTTTGTTTTATCGGATTATTAGTTTATTGTATCGATTAATGTTGTATTGTAATTCCTCCAGATCAATGAACTGAGAGCCACGATAGACTTCCTTTCCATCCATCAACAGCAATACTGTTGGCCCTGAATAGACAAGGAAATGACTAGCAATCAAGGGTTCTTCCACAATGTCTGTGTAGAAGGAGCAAAGTAAAAAAAAGTCATCTGCTACTTTTTCAACCTTGTCGAGCATGACATTGCAGACTCCACAATCCGGAGCTTTGATGTAGAAAAGGCACAAACGATTATCAGCCGTCATGATGCCATCGTCCATCGCACAAACCATACCAACAAGTTTTTCGCCGTCCCAAGCAGAATACACCGTCTTGAAATTCTGCATGGCCACCACCAGCTTGTCTGGATAATGCCCTGATGACCATTCAACCGATAGGAACAAGTCTTCCAAGTCCTCTTTCTTGAGATCGTGAATGTCTTTGTATGTAATATCCATATATTATCTGATAATTTTTGCTTTTTGAAGGTTGTCGAAGTCATCCCAAAAGGCTGACTCGTCTTGATTGCTTAAACCGTTGGATGACAATTCATGGAGAATGGCATCGAGAAGTTGGACTTTTGAGATGTTCAAGTCTGGTTCAACATCGATAGGATAAGTAATGATGTCACCCAATGAGCCGACGTGAACATTGGTAACGGTAACCTCACCACTCACCAACTTAACCTGAATATGTCTGTTGGAACCATATTCAGGCTTCGTCTCACGCAGTTTCTGGTACAACGCAGAATCGCTGTACTGTTTAGAATCCACAGAATGTATTAGCTCTCGTAGTGTCATTGCCTTTGTTTTACTAATTCAATAGCTTCCTTACCAGTCAGGTGTTCAATGTCAAAGCGTATCATCAGCATACGAGAGAAGCCACTCTCAATCTCCTTTTGCAGACTCTCCTCGTCGTTTGGATTGTAGCGGTTGCCAAGCATACGAGCTGTTTCCAACTTCTCCTGTTCATCCTCGATGATGTGGATTCTGCCGAATGCAATCACGCTGCGAAAGAATGTAGTGTACTTCTTTGGTTGCACGTCATCCTGCTCGATGACACAGAAAGATGCCTTATCACACTTGCGGATAGCATCCACCTTATGGCCAGCCAATGCGCTGTGGAAGTATAACTTCCCATCGTAATAAACATAACTGATGGGAACGGTATAGGGATAGTCATCATCACCAAGCAATGCCAGTGTGCCAGCAGTTGCTTTCTGCAATATT
>JAEEGH010005244.1_pt1 | contig 32713 bp, 25 predicted proteins | sample 9134181 | NCBI WGS metagenome assembly JAEEGH01 (sample SAMN16246544, study PRJNA631951) | gut metagenome | biome: gut microbiome; feature: rumen; material: DP-attached | host: Bos | place: Iran: Karaj | collected 2018-10
TTTAATCAAGGGGACATAATTAAGATTAACGGGTTTAAAAAGCAGTTATTTGTAATTGTTAGTAAAAATGCATTTATAAGAGCAACGGGTATATTTCATGTATGTCCAATGATTTCAGGGATTCCGGCAGGACCAATTCATCTAGAGGTTAAAGGTAAGAATGGTGAGGCGGGCACAGTAATCTGTGAGCAGATAAAGGCCATTGACCCCAAGGCAAGGGGATGTAACCGAGTTGATTTGCTCTCATATGAAAACATAATGAATGTATCCGATGCTGTTCAGGGAATATTTGAGTATGACTAAACAAGTTATTTTCGAAGTAAAAAAGCATACCGAAAGCAGGATCGAAGGCTCTGTATTTCTGCATGCTCTTCAGAAGAAACTATTGCATTTTACAAAGCAATGGGTGGTAGACTGACAGACTGCCCCATAAAAAGAATTACAGATGACGAACCCTATGATTTGCAAATGGTTTGTTATTTATAAGTGTAGAACAGGCTCAAATAAGTGTATTTGGGCCTGTTTTGTTTTGAAGATGATAGGATAAACCGTAAAAGGAGTGTAATCATGCATTATTTTGCAAAGGAGCTTGGTGAGGCTCACAGTGTGCTTTTCTATGAAAGAGCCGGGAGCAATCACAGTGACAAGAGTGATAAACAACATAAAAAATACAGACATTGCTTAATCAGTATCCATTATAATGGAAATAGAGTTTTTTAGTAATCCTGTTATGAGGGATGGTATTGCCCAAAGACTAATATACAAGGAGAGGTGGTCATGGAAAAGAAAAAAGGAAGAAAGCATTCATTATGCGAAAAAAGCGCGGTACTCGCAATGATACTGACAGTTCCGCTGGGATTTCTTACTCATATAGGTGGTCAGTCACAGGGAGCAGTAAGCGCAATTATTGTTTCAGCACTGGCCATAGTTCTTCTGATCATTTATAATAAGTGGTTTTCGCCTGAATTTGAGGGTGTGTTTAAGGCGCATGTCCCGGTAAAAGAGATACTTATGGTATCATCTGCGATGGCAATTCTTATTATCGGCTGTATAATCATAAATGCTGTATATGCGGGACTTGTTTTCAGACCATCATTGTCTTTTCTGTGTCTGGCTCTAATGGCAGGTATCAGTGAAGAGACTATTTTCAGAGCGATGCTTATTCCTATAGGAATGAGATATCTTAAGGGGAAGAACAGGGCATGGATGGCAGTTATTATCTCATCCGTCATTTTTGGACCAATCCATATGGCAAATATATTCGTGGGGGCGGATCCTGTCATGACAGTAATTCAGGCTATTTTGGCAATCTGTGGCGGATTTGTCCTTGCTGGAATATATCTGAGGACCGGCTCGATAATACCGGGCATGATTGCTCACGCAATATATGATTTCATCAATTTTGCCACCGACCCAACCATCAATCAATCTGGTGTTGTGGTTTCTGATGGCGGAAATGCCGGCATTTCATATTATGTGCTTATCATGGCTGTTTCGGCAGCTCTTCTTGTGGCAGGACTCTATCTGATAAGAAAGACTAAACAGGAAACAATTGAAAAGATATGGCAGACCAAGTGGAATAATGGTTAATGTCAGTAAAGTCCTGAAGAAGCAGCCGGTCAAATCCAGAGAATATCTGAGAAAACAATACGATCATGTGCAGTTCAGGGCATTTCTGTTATCATATTTATAAGTAACTCAAAAACATTTTCTCAAGAAAGGATAATATCACGGAGAATGGGGATTTTAGCTCTGGAGGGAGCAACATGAGCAGTAATGTTTCTGTTATAGGAGCTGTAGTTGTGGATGTATATGCAGCTCCGGTAGACAAAGAAATTTTTGAAAAAGATTCCGTGCCTGCGAGATATATTGGAATGTCATGCGGTGGAGATGCCCTTAATGAAGCAGTCATATTATCAGATTTGGGCTCCGGGTCTGAACTTATATCCCTTCTTGGAGATGATGAGGCTGCCGGAACGATCCTCAGGTGCCTTAAATCAAGAGGGGTGGATTCATCAAAGATTACAAAAAGCAGGGACATTGTTACCGGAATGAACATAGTACTTGTAGATGACAAAGGCGAGAGGTATTTCATTACAAACCCTGAAAGCAGCTTGAGAAAACTGTCAAAGGAGCACATACTTCCTTACATAGATTCTATGGGGGATATCGTGTGCTTTGCCAGTATCTTCGTGTCTCCAATGCTAACAATAAGCGATATGGAGGAAGTGTTTAAGGCTGTAAAGAGAAAAACGGGAAGGATTCTTGTAGCGGATATGACTACAGCAAAGAATGGAGAAACTGTAGCAGATATTGAGGCTTTGCTGAAATTAGTGGACTATCTGATCCCGAACGAAAAAGAGGCTTATATACTTACGGGAGAGAAAGACCCTAAAAAGAGTGCAAGCGTTCTTTTGGAGCATGGCGCAAACACCGTCATCATCAAATGCGGAAAAGACGGATGTATATATAAGAGCGCTTCTGAGGAAGGTGAGATTCATGCTTATAGGGATGTAACGGTGGTAGACACGACTGGAGCCGGGGACAGCTTTGTTGCAGGTTTTGTTAATGGCCTAAGCCATGGAATGAGTCTTAGGGAGTGCTGCAGGTATGGATGTGCTGTATCGTCCATGGTTGTCGAGCATGTGGGGACACAAAGCATAGATGATATAAAAAATGAAGCAGGCAGAAGATATGAGCTTCTTCTGAGAAATGAGTAGAGAAATGAGACTGGAAGAGATAAATATCATAGATTCCTTTGCTTTGCCATATGATGGCGTTATTAAGGAATGAATATGGCCTAACATTAGATGTCAGGTTCGAAGTAGATGAGAGCATGAAAAATCTGTTAGATACATAATAGGAGATAATCTATGGCATCATATGACGTCGAAATAAATGGTATTGAAGTACATGCTACATACAATGATCATTCGGTTCAAAACATCTTTTTGCCACTACTTCATAGACTTACAGATCTTCAGAAGGAAAAGAATGCGCGTATTGTTGTCTTTCTTGCTGCACCTCCCGGAGCCGGAAAGAGTACCTTGGCCAGTTACCTTGAAAAACTATCACATGACTATGATGATATATGTGATATTCAGGCGGTTGGAATGGATGGATTCCACAGAAGGCAGGAATACCTCCTTTCGCATACCGTAAATCTCGATGGCAAAACGATCTCAATGGTTGATATAAAGGGTGCCCCCATAACCTTTGATCTTGAGAAACTCACGGAAACCATAAAGAGAGTGAAGGCCGGAGAAAAATGCAAGTGGCCGTCCTACGACAGACACCTCCACAACCCAATCGAAGGAACATATACGATTACTGAAAAGATTATTCTCATAGAGGGCAATTATCTTCTCTTAGACGAGGATGGGTGGCGTGACCTTGGCAAGTACGCTGACTATACAATAAAAATCACGGCAGATGGCGACTTTCTAAGAAACAGACTAATAGACAGAAAGATAAAAAGCGGTAACTCAAAAGAAAAAGCTGAAAGTTTTGTTGACTTCAGTGACATGGCGAATGTTAGAATATGCCTAACTAAATCAGCCAGTGCGGATTTGGTTCTTATATTAGATGCCAATGGAGAGTATCGCTTAGTTGATTTTTGATGGAAAGGAATACTATATGAAAGCATATTTTGCAGGCGGATGTTTCTGGTGTATCACACCTATATATAAGATGTACGGAGTGGACAGAGTAGTATGCGGATACTCCGGTGGTGATGAAAAAGATCCGAAGTACGAAGATGTTAAAGCCCAAAAAACAGGGCATAGGGAAACTATAATGCTTGAATATGACCCTGAGAAAGTACCATATGACAAACTCCTGGATATATTTTTTGCAAACGTTGATCCTTTTGATGCAGAGGGCCAGTTTATCGACAAAGGATTTTCCTATACCTTGGCAATATATTATGAAGCCGAGGAAGATAAGATTAAGGCCATGAACAAGATCAAAAAACTTGAGGAAGAATCCGGAAAAACAGCACATGTTGCTCTTGAGCCGTTCAAGGGCTTTTATGAGGCAGAGGAGTATCATCAGGATTACTATCTCAAGAATCCTGAGGCATTTGAAAAGGAATTGGTAGAATCCGGCAGAATGAAAAAAGGGTAATCGCAAATATATAAAGATGCTGTCTTGCTATAGAACATAGAAAAAGTACCTCCACCGGGAGCCTGCCGCAGTGAAGGTACTTTTACCTTTTTGGAAGATTGTTCATCGAGTATCTTCCTCCTTTCTTTAGTTATTATATATATCGGATGGAAATCCCTGTGACTTTAGAATTTCCATCCGGAAATATGGTGTAAGGAGACACACTTCAGAATTCCAAGTGGTCAAAATGCTTTTATTGGAATGAGCTTAAGATCGCCAACTCCAAAGAACAGAGAGTTTCTGACCATTCCTATCCTGTATAGATTCAGTACATAGAGCATGGTGACCATGATCTTGAATGTACCGAAGTTTTCGATCAGTTCTTCCACGGTTGGCGGATAGCCCTTTTTCCTTGTGTAATTCCCAACAAATGCAGCAATATCTGCTTCTATTCTTTCCATTGTTTTCAATCGTCCCTCCGTAGATATCTTGTGATGTATTGTTGTTGATAATATGGTACTCCTTATGCAACAGGGAATAAATATCGGATGAGGCGTGTTATGTCACGTTATTTTGCTGATATTGAAAAGAAAAATGAAGTGATGTTTTAGTCAGGATTAAGGTTTGGGATGTAGTATTGCCGAAGATCATTTAGATAAATGTGGAAAATGAGAAATAAGATCATTGTTTTCGCCAAAAATGTCATATATATGGATAAGGCATTGGAGTATGATGGAATACACAAAAATTATGTAGCACTTCAAAATCATACGAAGATGGTGCAGCCCTCATGGGAAGGATTGAGATAACATGCCCCAAATGCGGAGAATGATTTGTTGAGAGGACCTGACCGGTTCGGAGGAAACAGAAATGATGATTGATCCCTACAAGGTTTTGGAAATATCACCCGGAGCTTCAGAAGAAGAGATTAAGAGAGCTCACAGGACACTCGCCAAGAAATACCACCCTGATCTTAATCCCGGGAATGCCTATGCTGCCGAAAAGATGAATGAGATAAATGCGGCCTATGACATCCTTACAAAACCCGGAGCTGAAAGATACAGACGAACCTACACATATACAGAAGAGCCTGCATATACCAGGCAGGAAGAGAGTCCTTATGAGGAGTATGGTACCTACTGGTACCGGAGTACAGAAGATTTTGGAAGTGGAAGTGACAACCCTGAGGAGAGCTGGAATACCTGGTACAACTGGACCGGATGGAACAGGACTCCTGTTTATGGAGGCTCTTTCCTGGGAAAACTTTTCAGGTGGTTCATCATTATACAGATCCTTTCACTAATCCTTAGAATGTTTCTGTTCTTTTGAGAACAGTCAACTCTGGTAAGCTAAAGGGACGGGGTTAGAGGGTCATAAATGGCCTGGCAACCTGGTCCTTGCATCCATATTGTTTAGCATCTGCCTTCGGACAGGTGCTTTTTTATGCCATTGTGATGATGTCTTTTCTGGTTGTATAATCAATATATCGATAACTTTCGAATTGAACTTTTAATGCAAAACTGGTTTTGGAATATGAGGAGAGAAGCCTATGAATATCTGCCTGTTAAATGATTCTTTTCCACCGGTGATAGACGGCGTGGCAAATGTGGTGATGAACTACGCAGGGATCATCACAAGAGAGCTTATGTCCGAAGTGGTAGTTGGAACCCCCAGATATCCTGATGCTGATTATGGCGGATATCCCTACAGGGTCATTGCTTATCCCAGCTTTGACACAACAGATTTCGTGAAGGGATACCGCACGGGGAATCCGCTGTCGGTTCGGGAGATTGCCCAGATGACAGAGTTTAAGCCGGATATTATCCATACCCACTGCCCGGCGGCCTCCACTGTGATGGCAAGGATCCTGAGGAAAGAGACAGGTGCTCCCGTTATCTTTACCTATCACACCAAGTTTGACGTGGACATCGAAAGAGCTGTAGGAGAGGGCTTCCTTAAAAAGGAGACCATCAGGGCCATGATAAGCAATATAGAGGCCTGTGACGACGTCTGGGTCGTATCTGAGGGAGCCGGTGACAATCTGCGAAACCTGGGGTATGAGGGAGAACTGAGAGTAATGCCCAACGGCGTGGACTTTCCCCGGGGCAGGGCTTCTGAGGACAGGGTAAAAGAGCTGAATGACTCCTATGATATTCCTGAGGGCATTCCGGTATTTCTTTTTGTCGGAAGGCTCATGAAATACAAGGGACTTCCCATAATAGTGGATGCCGTAAAAGAGCTTTCGAAAGCCGGAATAGATTACAGGATGGTCTTTGTGGGTGGCGGAGCTGATGCTGTCGAGATGCAGGACAAGGTCAGGGAATATGGAATAGCAATTGACATATATGGAGAGGATAAAGACCTTCAGCACACTGATGCCAGGGACAACAACACAGGAAAGGTCATATTCACAGGACCTGAGCACGACAGGGAAAAACTCCGGGCCTGGAACACCAGGGCGGATCTGTTCCTGTTCCCATCAACCTATGACACAAACGGGATAGTTGTCAGAGAGGCGGCGGCCTGTGGACTTGCAAGCGTTCTTATAAAGGACTCCTGTGCGGCAGAGGGCATTACAGATAGAAGAAACGGCTATCTGGTTGAAGAAAATGCAGAGTCTATGGCAGCTCTTTTGAAAGAAGTATACGGTGACCTGGGCAAACTGCATCAGGTTGGTCAGAACGCCATGGACGAGATATACATTTCCTGGGATAAGAGTGTGAGGCTGGCCTTTGACAGATACAAGGAAATCCTCGAACTGAAGCGGAATGGTGAGCTTGAGAGGAAGCATCAGAGCTTTGAGAGCCTGATGAGATCGGCTGAGATTGCCCTTGACGGCACTCAGAGAGCATTCTTTGACAACATCCAGAGGGAGGTCAGGGAGAATTTCAATGATCTGAGATCACTTCACCAGGGGATGCTTGATAACTTTGATGAGTTCAGGAATGATTTTGCTGACGGAATAGAGAAGATTCATGGAAATATAACAGAGAGTCTTCAGGAGTTTAAAGACAGGATACATGAAAACACAGACAGACGCTAAACATGACTGGTATAAGGAGATGAGCTTCTACCAGATATGGGTCAGGAGCTTTGCTGATGGTAATGGAGATGGTATTGGAGATCTGTACGGCGTATATGACAGGCTTCCCTATGTGAAATCCCTTGGGGTGGACGGGATCTGGTTTTCGCCGGTGTACCCATCGCCAAATGCAGACTACGGCTATGATATTTCCGATTACAAAGACATTCACCCCGACTTCGGAACTCTGGACCAGTTCCAAAAAGTTCTGAACAGAGCCCACGAGCTGGGGCTTAAGATCATCATGGATCTGGTGATCAATCATACCTCCGATGAACACCCATGGTTTCTGGAGAGCAGAAAGGGCAAGGACAATCCTTACAGCGACTACTATATCTGGAGAGACAAGCCCAACAATTGGGACAGTCTCTTTGAGGGCGAAGCATGGGAATACGACAAGACAAGGGGACAGTACTATCTCCACATCTTTGCCAAGAAGCAGCCGGACCTCAACATGGACAACCCCAAGGTCCGTGAGGAAGTAAAGGACGTCATGCGCTTCTGGCTGGACATGGGTGTTGACGGCTTTAGAGAGGATGTCATAAACTTCATCTCCAAAAAGGAAGGACTTCCCAACGGATTTCCGCTGCTGCCTGCAGCCAAGGGCATGTCACACTACAAGGACGGCCCTCACATCCATGAATACCTGGAGGAATTCAGGAAGGTCTGCGACGAATATGACTGCTTCCAGCTGGGCGAAGGCCCCATGACCACAGTGAAATCAGCCATGAAATATCTGACGGGGCCAACCAAGTCCCTGGACATGATGTTTTCTTTTGACCATATGATGGCAGACTGCTTCTTTACTGAGTACATGCACAGGCCATTTTCACTGGTCAAGCTCAAAAAAGCCTTCACCAAGTGGCAGACTGCACTGACGCAGGATGGATGGAATGCGCTGTACATGGAAAACCACGACCATCCCAGGATCATCAGCAGATACGGAAGCGAGCACCACTACTGGCGAGAGAGCGGAACCATGCTGGCGGCCTGCTATCTGTTCCAGAGGGGAACGCCCTTTATTTACCAGGGGCAGGAGATTGGCATGACCAATATCCGCCTGGCTTCCATCGAGCAGTACGTGGACGTCTCCTCCAAGAACAACTACTACACCTACCATCTCAAGGAGGACCCGGAGCGCAGGCTCCACAGGATACACCTTTCAAGCCGCGACTCCGCCAGAACCCCCATGCAGTGGGATGCTTCGGAGAACGCAGGCTTCTCCTCGGCAAGGCCCTGGTTCTACGTGAACCCAAACTACAAGCGCATCAACGTAGAGAGTCAGCAGCAGGATGAGAACAGCATTTTAAACTTCTACCGAAGATGCCTCAAGCTCAGGAAGAGCTCGCAGACCCTATTAAGGGGTGCCTACAGAGAATACTTCTCCGGAGATAAGCGTCTCTACGTATATGAACGGAGCCTGGCAAAAGAGCTGTACCTGATAATCTGCTCCTTTGCAAGACATGAGGTTAAGCCCCGGATACCGGACAACTACGCAGGATTAGAGGGAGAACTGATCCTTAGTAACTACCCGGGAGATGAGATCCCGGATAACCTTCGTCCCTTTGAGGTTCGTATCTACAGATATCAAAAGAAATGAGATGAATAAAAAAGCACCGCATACCTGTCTCTTTGGCAGATGTGCGGTGCATTTATTTGCTTATTTATTTATTTATTTATTTATTTATTTATTTATTCAGGCTGTCGCGTTTTTCCTGCCGCGGGAGGATCTTACAATGATAGATACAAGCCCCGCAATAACTAACAGACAACTTATCCACTGGGACGTTGAAAGGGGGCCAAGACTACCTCTTGCCGCATCGTACCTGAAGAACTCCAGGACAAATCTGCAGATCCCGTAGGACAGGAAATAGAACTCCACTTGAAAATCAAACGTGGATGTTAACTGCAAAACCAGCATGATACCGGCTATCAGGAACAGCAGTATCGACTCCGCCATCTGCACCGGGAACAATTCAACACCGGGCAGGGCAAAAGAATTTTCGGGGAAGATCACTGCACCGAAGCCGTGATACGGAACGCCGTAGCAGCAGCCTGCCATGAAGCAGCCTATCCTTCCGAAGCCGTGGATAAACGGGATCAAGAATATAAATTTGGACATATACTCATAAGCATTTATCTTGTGGATCCTGCTACCCAGCATGAAGGCCAAGAGCCCGCCGATGAGACCGCCGTAGAAAACAAAGCCGCTCTCCATGAGCATTTCAATGGCCTTAAGATTGTTCACCCCGGACCAGTCAATGGAACGGAAGGAGACAAGGATATACAAAAGCTTGGCTCCCGCCAGTCCTCCCAGAATAGCGTATCCTTCCAGGATCAGCAGGTCGTTATAGTCTGCCTTCAGCCTCTTGGCCAGGAGTATGGCCAGAAGATTGGCAAGTACTACTCCCGTGGTGATCATCAGCCCGTAGGAGGGAAGATGAATACCCAGGAGATTGGTATATACGTGCATAAAACCTCCGTTAAAACAAAAGTCCCCGCATAGCAGGGACTTTGTAAATCATTGTTTCTATAAGCCTGGATTAATAGTATGTTCCGAGAGCTCCGAAAATACCTATGCAAGCTACACAGGTAACAAGTACCAGTGCACTTCCGATGGTTCCGATGATGGAGCAAACCATAGCGCCTGTCTGAAGACCACCTACAAAACCGGACTTCTTGGCAGAAGCTGAACAGATAATACCGATGACACCGGTTACAAGACCAATGATCGCGCCCATTCCAAAGAACCAGAATACAATTGATACAATTCCGAGAACAAGACCTGCGATTGCAGCTCCCTTACCGGGCTGAGATCCATCGGGGTAACCACCGGGATATCCTCCGGGATAACCGTTGGGCTGGTACTGGTTGAAATTTCCATCCTGGTAAGTACCGTTCTGATAAGTACCATTCTGAGAACTGTAATTGTTGGGATCAAAACCGGGAACCGGATTCTGACCGTTGCCCTGCTGGAAATTGGGCTGATTGTTCATATCTGAACCGTTGAAACCGTTGCTATCCATTAAGCACCTCCACTTTATTCATAATTATTATGCTTATTATATTGGGAGATGAATATATACGCAAGTAAATTTGTTTTTTTTTTAACATTTTTTGCCATTGCTATGCGATTGCCATGCCACGTGGCGCAGGTGTTCATCCTCGAAAAATGCACCGCCCAGAATGGAAACGCTGACCTGGGGGGTGACTTTTCGAAAAAACCGCACCGCTCAGAATCGAAAAGCGGATCTGGGCGGTGACCTTACAGAAATCACGCCGGTTTTATCCTTGACGCCCGCGCGGGCTATGCTACACTCTTTCTCCCCGGGCCGATAAGGCGACACTAAAGCATTTATGTTTCTTTATACTATACCTGCATAAAAATCTTCTATGAATGAGTAACCGTGCTTGAACCCCCGGTCGAAAGATAGTAAAATGAATGGGATATTTTGGGAAACTGTGTGTTTTTTTGGGGGATGTTTTGATTGTTTTACTTACCTCTGGTTTTATTGGTCAGCCAAGCTCACGACACCCGGAGGTTATTTTTTTGGTTTATTTATTCATTTAGGGAGGAATTGGAATGTTTTGCATGAATTGTGGAAAAGAAATCCCGGACGACGCCAAGGTATGTGAATACTGCGGAGAACCTGTTCAGGATGATGAAGAAGTGATTGGAAACGAGGCAGAGCCTGTAGCTGAGCCTGCACCTTCAGAGTCGGCATCAGCAGGCCCTGTACCTGCACCCGGCCCTGTACCTATGCCTGTTCAGAAGGCACCAAAGCCCAAGAAGGAAAAGAAACAGAAAAAGGCCAAGGAGCCGGGCGAGAAAGGAAAGAGCAAGCTTCCGCTTATTCTGGGGATAATCGCGGCAGCGCTGGTTCTTTTGGCTGTTGTTTTTGGCGCATTCAAGTTTATCCGTATGCCCGGAAAGTCTTCCAAGGACAAGCCGCTTCCATTTCCCGGAGTATACTTCATCCAGGACAATGAGCTCTGGTTTAACAAGTTTGGAAGAAACAAACCGTTACAGGTAGCGGACGATCTCTTTGAGAATGATGATCTGAGCAATTATTCATATTCATCATCATTTGGCATATCCAAGGATGGTAAATATATTTTCTTTGCACAGGACTACAACGGAGGCGACAGCAATCCTGTCTATGACCTTTACTATATGAAAGCCGACGGTAAGGGTGATGCTAAAAGGATCGCTAAGAGCGTAAAATATTACAGAATTCTTGATGACAACAGGATTCTCTATGTTGATGAGGATATGGACCTTTACATCTCCAACCTCAAGGACAGCACCAAGGTGGGCAAGGAACTTGCATCCATTTATTCCTTCTACCTGGAGGAGAACCAGAAATATGTTCTGTGGCGTGATTCAGACAACACCTTGTATTGTCAACAGCTTGATTTAAAAAAGGACAAGATCAAACTCGACAGGGATGTTACAGGAGTTCCTATTTACACAGCCAACCTTAAGACCATTGTATATTCAAAAAGTGACGGAATATCCAGTGATGTTTACATGATCAAGAACTTTGGCGAAAAGGAAAAGCTCCTGAGCAACGTAGATAGCTTCCGGGCATATATGGTCAATGACAAGGTAAATATCTATTACGCTAAAACCAAGGATGACTCATCAGTCAGCGTTATGGATTTCATCGATGATGATCTGGCTGCAGAGGACAAGCTCCTCAAAGAGCCTGACATCAAGGACTATACTACCTACACTACAGTAAACGGCTGGTTTGGCCCCACCACCAGAGAAGAGGTGGATGATGCCTACTACGATGCTGTTGAAAAGTACAACGAGAAGCTCGACAGAGATTACTGGAGAGAATCCTTACAGAACCAAACTGTAGGACTTTCAGAAGGGGCCATCTACTACTATGTAGAAGGCAAGGAAGAGCAGAAGGTTGATAGCGGCATCATAGATATGAAAGGCACATATCAGGCCGAGAATGAAGTAGCCGTAGTCCTTTACGGACTTGTGGATATCGATAACATTGAAAAGGCCAAGCTTTCCGAGGTTCTTGAGGACGGCTATGACTACAACGAGATCAGCACCAAGGTTCTTGAGAGCACTCAGCTTAAGATGGCCAAGGGAACCAAGATTGTTGATGTATCTCTTGGTGAAGACGCCATTTATCAGGAGTCAGGAATGATCTCAGAGTCTAAGGGAACCATTTACATTTTTGCCAGGGAATCCGAGGATGCAGATGATTGGAGCCAGCCCGGCGAGTTGTATTCTGTAAATATTTCCTCAGGAAGACTGGGACAGGCAAGCCTGATCGATTCTGATGTAATGTATACTTACGGTGTTTTCTCAGATCAGTTATACTACGGTGTCGACTATGATGAGGACGACGAGACCGTAACTCTTAAGGTGGAAGGCAAGGAAATCGACCAGGACGTTGCTTGGATTTCGGTATCTCAGACCCCTTTCTCCGGCGTATTTGCTTACTACACCGACTATGACAACGAAAAGAAGCAAGAAGGAACTCTCAATATATACAAGAACGGCAAGAGCTATAAGGTTGCAGATGATGTTCATTCCTTCCATGTTTACAATGATAAATATATTGCTGTCATAACAGATTACAGCTCCAAAAAATTAAGCGGTGATCTTGGATTATATAACGGAAAGGATTGTAAGACGATTGCAACAGATGTAAGCCTTATCGTCTATTGATATAAGATATTATGGAAAAAAGAAAGAGTAAGCTCCCTGTAATTATTGGCATTGTGGCAGCAGTTCTGTTCATCGCAGGATCGACTTTTGCCATGGTCCGCTTTGTTTTCCCCGTTGGGAAAAAGACTCAGGGGGGAGAACCTAAGTACCCCGGTGTTTATTTTCTGCAGGACAATGAACTGTGGCTGAGCAAGTTTGGCAATGACAAGCTCGTAATGATTGATGATGACATCTTTGAGGATGAGGAAGATTACGAGTGGTTTCCATATTATAGCTATGGCTTTGAGCTTACCGGAGATAATAAGTACATTCTGTATGGCCGCAACTTTACGGGCTTGTACAACGACGGAAGTTTTGACCTGTGCTGCAAGAAAGCGGACGGAAGCGGCGACAGGATCAAAATTGATAAAAATGTGACCACATTCAATGTATTACACAATAATACAGTTCTTTATACGGATGAAGAGGGTGACCTTTATCTTTCCGACCTCAAAGAATCAGAAAAGGTAGCTTCAGATTTAAGGGACGCCAGATCCTACTACATTGATCCTACCCATGAATATGTTATGTGGGTAGATGACGATGGCACTCTGTACTATAGGGACCTTAAGCTTAAAGAGAACAAGGAAAAGATAGACACTGATGTAGACGGGGTATATACATTTAACGACAGATTCCAAAACGTTGTTTATTTCAAAAAAAATGGACAGTTTACGGATCTGTATCAGGTCAGGAACCTTGAAGACCCTGAAGAATTTGCCGAAGGAGTTGACCAGTTCTATGTTTCTTTTGTCGGAGACAAGGTGGTCTCTTATTATTCCAAGTTAGAAAATGAAGAAGATGCAGGGGAATATGGCTTTATAGAACAGACGGTCTATTACCGTGCCGAGGGAGAAGAAGCAAAAGAGATCGATTCGGATTATATCAGGTTTGGCGGCTTTTTTGCGCCGGAGGGAAAAACGCCTGTACTTGTTTATAGCATAGGTGACGATGCAGATGATGAATCCACTTTCTATATTGCCAGGGAAACAGAGACCTTCGAGCTTGATATTGATGACGCTTACTTTATCTTCGCTTCGGGCTATTGTTACGAGGGAATGGATAAATTATTCATCGTTACCGGAGAGCGTGATTATTCTGACTCTGAGCGTGCTCTTTATACCGTTGAACTTTCCGGAAAGAATTTTGGAAAAGTTGAACTTGTAAACGATGACGTGGAGAATGTATATACGACAATAGGTGGCAAGCTCTGTTACATAGCTGAACCCGATAGAGGGGACAGATACTACTGGCCAAGCGCAGGCACGCTTATGCTTGGGGATAATGAGATTGCAGATGATGCCTTAGTTATTACCTCTTACAAACAGGCATCTTTGGATTCCCTGTTGTTCTACACGGATTTTGATTTTGAAGGCTATAACGGAACATTAAACATTCTTCGTGGTGATAAGTCGCATGAGATTGATGAGGATGTGGCACTTGGATTGCTGTTAAACGACAAATATGTGGCATATCTGTCAGATTATAACGAGGATAAATATGGGGGCGATCTGTATTTGTATGATGGCAAAAAAAGTCGTCTGATCGCCGAAGACGTGATGTTTATAATCACGACGGATGAATTAATGTACTATTATTATTAAAGGAAAAAGAAATGCATTCTAAAAAGAGCAGACTTGGGCTTGTTCTTGGCGTTGTTGCGGCAGTTCTGGTTGTGGCCGGATCTGCCTTTGCAACGTTAAAGTTGTTCGGGTTTTTTAAAACCGGATCCGGTGATACCCACGGGCCGGTAAATTACTCAGGAATTTACTACATTCAGGATAATGAACTATGGTATAACCCCTTTGGCCAAAATAAGCCGGTTTTCATAGATGATGACATTTTTGACGATGATGAATCTTCACGAATGACCAATTATTACACCGGCTTCTTTGTATCCGAGGACGGAAAATACATTTATTATGCCAGGAATATGAATGGTGATAATTTCAGGCACCGGTTTGAGCTGTGCTGTACCAAAGCTGACGGGAGCGGTAAAACTGTCAGGATTGGCAAGCGCGTCATTTATTTCAGGGTTCTTCACAACAACTCCGTGGTTTATATGGACGAGGATTTAGATCTTTATCTTTCAGATATGAAGGACTCTGAGCTGATTGCGGAGAACGTAGCGGGATACTACAATTTTTTCCTTGATGATACCCAGAAATACATTCTCTGGCTGGATCGCGACAGAAATCTTTACTACAGACCGATGGATCTTAAGGATAAAAAGAAAAAGATCGACAAAGACGTCGAAAACGTTGCTATTTTCAATGATAACTTCCGTAATGTAGTCTATACCAAAATTGATGAGGAGTATTTCCAGGTTTATCAGGTCACTGACTTAAAAGACAAGCAGACCTTTGTGAAGGATATAGACAGCTATGCCTCCTTTTTAAAGGATGACAAGATAAACATGTACTATACCAGGATTTTGGACAGGTCCATGGCAGGAGAGGCGGGGCCCAAAGATCAGGAGATTTATTATCTCGACGGAGATGGGAAGGAGCAGCTTATCTGTTCAGGCGTCTGCGAAATGCTTGGCAATTTTGAGGCGGACCATGATTCCCGTGCAATGCTTTACCGCATTAAGGATCCGGAGAGCGGTGAGTTTAAGCTGAACATCACCACCGGAGACACAACTGCTGAGATAGACCTTGAGGGTAATGTCTATTTTAACTACAGGGTCGTTACTCCGGGGAACGACAAAGTCCTTGTAATGGCACAGGAGCCCGGGCATGAGGAATCTTATAATGATCCATTTGATCTTTATGTAATTGATACCACTTTGGAGAATCTGGGACACGCAGAGCTCTTTGACACAGATATTGATGAAGTCTTCGCAAGCCATAACGACAGCATAGTCTGCGGATATGAAACGGATTTTTCCAAGAATTTTTATATAATTACCTACAATGGTGAAACGATTGCTGAAGATGCATATTCTTACAGCCTTCAGCAAAACAGGAACACTGATGTATTCGCTTATTATACCGATTATCGCTGGGAGTACGGCGTTCCCAGAGGAACCTTTAATATCTACAAGGCCGGGGAGTCAATTGAGGTTGAGGAAGATGTATATAATTACCATATCTACAACGACCGGTATATAGCGGTACTTAGTGACTACAACAAGAACCAAGGCACAGGAGATCTGCTACTTTTTAACGGAAAGGACTGCGAAGAGATTGCAGAGGATGTATCTCAAATTGTATTCGCAGAAGACTATTACATCAGATGAAGCGCTGTTACGGATGTTTTAACACAATTGATGATTCTGCTGCAACATGCCCATACTGCGGCTATGACACCGGAGCTGAGACTCCCAAGTGGATATTGCCGCCGGGGACCATATTAAACGGTAAGTATGAGGTGGGAAGGTCTCTGGGAGAGGGAGGTTTTGGTATCACTTACCTTGCGTGGGATACCTATATGCAGACCAAGATAGCCATCAAGGAATATTTCCCGGCCAATGTGGTTACCAGAGATACCACCATGCCCGGTGGTAATACCGTGTCCAAAAATGTGACGGTGGGATCTATTAACTTTGACGATGGACTTAAGCGCTACGTTCAAGAGGCTTCCATTTTGTCAAAATTCTTTGATCTGCCCGGTATTGTGGCGGTCAAGGATTTCTTTTACGAAAACGAGACAGCATATTTTGTAATGGAATACATTGAGGGAATGTCCCTTAAGGACTACCTGGATTCCCAGGGAGGAAGCATCGGCTATGAGGAAGCTCTTGCTCTGGTGCAGCCTGTTATCAGCTCCCTTCATGTCATTCACCAGAACAATCTGCTTCACAGAGATATAAGTCCCGACAATATCATGATTTCCAATGACGGGACCATTAAGCTCATAGACTTTGGTGCAGCCAGATCCATGGAACAGGCCGCAGACAACGGCATGACAGTCATGCTAAAGCACGGCTACGCACCCATCGAACAGTATTCCAGAAAGGGCCCCCAGGGACCTTATACCGACGTCTACGGAGTCTGCGCCGTCCTCTACAGGATGATAACAGGCAGAGTTCCGCTGGATGCCACCGATAGAGCAACTTCTGAGGCGGGAAGCGGTGATGGCCTTATCCCCATCAGAAAGAGTGCCAGAAAAGTGCCCAAGCACATAGCGGCAGCCATTGAGAGGGGACTTTCAGTCCTTCCCGAGAACCGTCAGCAGAACATGCAGCAGCTCTACGATGAACTTTATATCTCCAGAAGAGGCGTGGTGGAGCGCAAAGTGGATGATGCATATTCCATGCTTGTAAAGGCACTGATCGCAGTGGCAGCAGTCATGGTACTGGTCGCTGCTCTTGGAATAGCCTACAGGTTAAACTACGACAGATTTGAGAATATACGTGAGGCCTTTGCCGTTCTCTCAGGGGGAGACGACAGCTCTTTTGCCGACAACAGAGACTCTGATGAGGAGGACGAAGAGGAGGAAAAGGAGGAGCGCAAGAGCCGCAAGTCCAACGACTCCGATGAGGATGACACCGAGGTAGATTACTCACAAGCTGAGGCGGCCACCGATGTAGCGGTAGGAGATGAGGTTGAGACGGAGATTGATAGCACCGGAGCTATTCCCGCTGCTGAAGAGGAGCCTCAGACCTACGTTTACGGCGAGACCACAGATGATGAGATGATCACAGCAATTGAGGCCGTTCAGAACGGTACTCTGCAGTCCAACGGTCTGCAGGTTGGTACCATGCTCCAGAACTACTCTGATACCAGAGGAAAGTGGGAGGGCTACAGAGACGATGATGGCACAGTATACGTCAAGTATACCGGCAAGAAGGACGGCATCGATTTCTCAGTCATCTTTAAGATAACAGAGAACAGATCCAGCTCAAACAGAGTTGATATCAGCTTTGTAGCTGTGGGAGCCATAAGAGATGGCCAGACAGTCAGCGATTTTAACGGATTTTTCAAAGAGATCATGAACAATTGACAGGGGGGTTATGAATGATTTGTAGTAAATGCGGAGCTCAGCTTATGGAGGGTGATAAATTCTGCACATCCTGCGGAACACCGGTCAAGATGACTCCGAATGTCAAGAAAGTTCCCGAATACAAGGATGTTAATACCGGCAGCAAAGGAACCAAGGTACTGCTTCTGGTGGCTATCCTGGCAGTCATTCTGGCTGTGGGCGGTGTTCTGGGATTTATCTTCCTGCCACAGATTAAGGATTCGGTAGCAGGAACAGAGAGCTTTGAGGGCTTTTATAAAAAGGCCGAAGCCGCCATGGATAAGGGCGACTACGAGGCTGCTATAGGCTATTACCAAAAGATCATCGACAAGGATCCCGAGGAGGCAGATGCCTACATCGGTATGGCAACAGCCTACAGGGAAACCGGCAACATGGACAAGGCTCTGGATATCCTGGCTGAAGGTTATATGGCTACAGGCTATGATCCCGACGACCCTGATTCCAAGGGCAATAAGTCCATCCTGAAGCGCCTTAAGGAGTATGCCGAAGAGGAGGGCGTGGACCTGGAGGATCTGGGCATTCTGGTATCCGAAGACAAAGATACCGACGAAGAAGAGTCCGAGACCGAAGAGGATGAAGAGGATGAAGCCGCTTACACAGGAGAGAAGACTGACATCAACATCAATGTCAGACAGGTTGATAACAGTAATTTCCCCAATGTGACGGTTTATGTCAGCATTACAGATGATGAGGGCAATTCCGTTGAGAACCTCACTAAATCTGACTTTAACATCACAGAGATCGACAAGGACGGCAACGTGTCCGGCGCCACAATCGACGACGTTTACAGAGTTGTGGGAGAGGACAAGATCAACGTCAACCTGGTCCTTGACAGAAGCGGAAGTATGAGCGGCACCAAGATGACCCAGGCCAAGAACGCCGCCAATGCTCTTATAGACTACATGACCCTTGAGTCGGGGGACAGGGCCGAGATTATTTCTTTTGACGACTATGTATACCTGGAGCAGGATTTCACAAGCCAGGAGGACAAGCTGGTCACCGCTGTGGACAACATCAATCCCGGAGGATCCACAGCGCTGTTTGACGCCATCTATGCAGGTGTTTACCAGACCTACTATGAGAACGGCGCCAAGTGCGTTATCGCCTTCACTGACGGTGAGGAGAATGCCAGCAGCTATACCTTTGACGACGTAGTTGATATTGCGCAGAACACCGGTATCCCCGTTTATATCATCGGTATCGGTGATTATTCCTACGATTCCACCATCCTTAAGGATCTGGCTGCACAGTGCTCAGGAAGCTACTACTCTGCAGATGAGTCAGACCTTCAGCAGGTGCTTGAGGATATTTACATCGGAATCTATCGCGAGCAGCAGGATTCCTACGTGTTCAAGTACACCGCATCCAATTTAAATGATGTGGGTGAGTTCAGAGATCTTGTTATCGAGACCTCTGAGTCCGCAGCTTTTGAGGGCCGCTATGTTAAGTCCTATGTTCCTCAGTCAGACATTGCAGGCGCTTTCTCAAGCGACTACGCTGACCTTGATTTCATTCTGGACTTCACATCCACCAGAGAGGTTACGGACGCTGACCTTGCGGGCCTTAGCCTTGCAGAGCTCAGAATTGCCAGAAACGAGATCTTTGCCCGTCACGGCAGACAGTTCAAGGATCCGCTTTTGAACCAGTGGTTCTATTCCAAGGACTGGTACTTAAAGCTGCCCATGAAGTATGCCCCGGATGTCTTTGACAAGAACAACCCGGATCCCTTGAGCAGCATTGAGCAGGCCAATACCAACTTTATTCTCAATTATGAGAAGAACCTGATGAACACTAATGATATTTATCCGCACGCAGCCACCGAACCGCTGACGGAATACGATCTTGCTCTGAGTAAACCCGTTCTTAAGACGGCGCTTGAGCAGATGAACAGATACAGTAGTACAGCCACTCTTGAAGAGAATAAGAGGCTTGTACAGGAGGCAATTGATAATCCTGATGTTGAGTATTAAAAAGAAATTACGACAGATCCTGGTTCTTGGAATATGCCTTAGTTTACTGATGCTAATCCTGCCGGGATGTACTAAAATAAGTGATGAAGATCCTGAAGAGGATATTGAGCTCTTTGAGGTGCTTGATGAGGAGGACACCTCAGAACCTGAAGAGGAGCCCGAAGAGCCCTCAGAGGAAGAGGCAGAATCCGAGACTGAAGAGGAGGAGCCTGAAGAGGCTCAGAGCGATGCAGCAGAGGATGCAGAGGCTGAGGAAGAGGCTTTAGAAGAGTCTGACCTGGCAGAAGCTGTTTCACAGGGCAAGCTCATAGTTATCGATGCCGGCCATCAGGCCAAGGGGAACCCGGAAAAAGAACCGGTGGCTCCCGGAGCAAGCGAGATGAAGGCCAAGGTTTCCTCGGGAACCTCAGGCGTAGCCAGCGGCCTTTCAGAGTACGAGCTCAATCTTCAGGTGGCCCTTAAGCTCAAGGAGGTTCTCCTTGAAAGAGGATACGATGTTATTATGGTCAGAGAGACCAATGACGTAAATATCAGTAACAGTGAGAGGGCTCAGGTGGCCAATGACAACAACGCCGATGCCTTTATCAGGATCCATGCCAACGGTTCCGAGAACAGCGGAGCCAACGGTATGATGACTATTTGTCCCACAGTAAACAATCCCTATTGCGGAGAGATTTATGATGAGAGCCTTTTGCTCTCCACCTGTATCCTTGACGGTATGGTGGCAAGCACAGGCGCCCATAGGGAAAAGGTGTGGGAGACAGATACCATGAGTGGTATCAACTGGTCTCAGGTGCCCGTGACCATCGTAGAGATGGGCTACATGACCAATCAGGAAGAAGATCTTAAGATGAGCACCGATGAGTATCAGATGCAGATAGTTACCGGAATTGCCGATGGACTTGACCAGTACTTTCAGCAGCTTCCGGCTTTAAATAAGGAGGGGTAAAATGTTCTGCTATAACTGTGGAAAAAAGCTTCCGGATGGAGCTAAGTTCTGTAAATATTGCGGTAAGAGCCAGACTGATCATCAGTCTCTGGGGATGGCGCCTGTTGGGGACGGCGCGCCGAAACCTGCGGCGGCGCCGCACATTGTACCGGTTCCTCGTGTTGAACCGATTCCGCCTGCCAAGGGGCCTCATATTGCAGAGCCCATTCCACCCGCAACGGAACCCCAGATAGCAGCACCTATTCCCGGGGCAGAAGAACCAAACTCATTGCCCAAGACCGAGCTTCTTGACGATGCTCAGGATAAGCCATTTGATCTTCCCGTTTCAGACAGACTCTCCGAGTACGAGAAGACTGAGATAATGCTTGATGATGTACCGGGCGGAGCCTCTGCAGGCCCCGGACCGTCCTTTATGAACGCAGGCCCGGCACCGATGCATGGAGGCCCGGCACCAAGGCATGGAGGCCCGGCACCGATGCATGACGGCCCGGCACCAAGGCATGGAGGACCTGCACCCATGCAGGCTACCCCTGCTCCCAAGAAGAAAAAGAAAAAGTGGCCCCTTGTGGTCCTTTTGCTTCTGGTAATATTCCTGTCACTGGGAATTCTGGGAGCGCTGTTTATCTTCCCTGACAAGGTAGAAGAGGTTGTAGCACGAGTTACCGGCTCAGGTGATATAGATATGGCAGACAAGGACAAGAAGGCAGACGATGACGCCAGCGAAGAGGATGAGGATGGCTCTGAGGATTCAGAGGATGCTTCCGGCGAGGATTCAGAAGAGGAAGAAAAGTCCAAGACTCCGGAATGGGCATCTGCATATATTGACGCTGTAGGAGAAATTGTTGAGAGAGACTGGCCCGATCTTGCCATGGTTGACATGAACGGAGACGAAGTGCCCGAGATCGTTGCGGTTAAGGGCGATGACTCAGGCCTTAAGAAGATTGTGGCAGTAAACGATGATGGCGATACAACAGCCACCCTTGAGCTTGGCGGTTCAGCTCTGGTTTACTCACCTTCAAACGGACTTATCCTTGACAGCTACGTTATGAATGATGTGGCCTTCGACGTTGTATACGAGCTCACAGACGGCAAGTTCAACAAGATCTTTGACGGTGCCTGCAGAATAGATGCCACCAATAAGTTCAGTTCAACAGACGGAAATCCCAACATGGTCTACACCATGGACGGAGCAACCATAGATCCCATGGATTACTACACCAACCTTCAGAATGCTATTTTCTCCAAGGGTGTTGTGGACGGATCTGAGCTGATGGCAGTTCCCTACGATACCATGATTGAGGTTCTCGGACAGGAGGATCCCAAGGCGGATTTTGACTCCAAGGCTACTGCTATTATCACTTCAGCAAGAACAGAAATCGGATATAGAGATACAGCACAGTTCTTTGTTGCACCTGCCACAGGATCCTACAGATTCTCACTTTACGGAGCCAACGGCGGCGGAGACGGCAACAACGACTACGACGCAGAGGCAGCAGTCCTCATCGGAGTGGTTGATCTGACCGCAGGCGAGAAGATCCTGGTAATGACAGGCGGCGCAGGCGGAATGTGCAAGGATTACTGGGATTACAAGAAGAATGTCGGAACAGAAGTACCCGGAGGCTTTAACGGCGGCGGAAGCTGCTATGCTTCAGGTGGCGGCGGAGGCTGCACCGAGATTTATTACCAGGGTACCAGGATCGCAGCTGCTGCAGGTTCAGGCGGCGGCAACTACGATGAGAGAGGCTTTGAGGGCAGAGTATCAACTGCCACAGGCAACACCACTACCATTAAGGCCGGAGAAGGCAGAGGAAGCGTCGACGGCGGCGGCGGTGGCGGCGGCTGGTACGGCGGCAAACAGGGTAAGGTTGACAGAGCCGGTTATGGCGGAATAAACGGCTACCTTTCTTCATATTTCACTCTTGAGAACGAATATGCAGGTCAGGCCTTTACCATGTCCGGAAGTCGCGATGGTTCCGCTCTAGTTGAATATTTGGGTAAATAATCCATGAAAAAAGATAATGTATTGATCAAAATACTTGCCGTGGTCGCCACTGTTTTAGTGGCGGCCACAGTTATATCCGCTGTGTTTTTTGTAAGAAACAGGTTTACTGCCGATCCCTCGGAAAAAGAGACAGCTCTTTTGCCGGAGGATGAAGAGGAGACTCCGGAATCGGAGGCGGAGGAACAAACTGAAGAAGAGGAAGCTTCGGAAGAGACTTCAGAGGAGGAGCACAAGAAGGATAAGTTTGAATATCTTGTGTGTGTTCCTGCTGACTATATGACTCTGAGATCAACGCCGGGGCTTGGTAATGATGGCATCACCCAGTTGCGGGCCGGCACATATCTAAAATGGTATGGCGAGGTTGAAACAGTGGAGGATGCTGATTTTTATTATGTGGAGACTTTAGAGGACGGCCTTGAGGGCTATGTGGCTGCTGCTTACTGTGTGGACGTGGACTTTATGTATGATGAGTCGGATCTCGGGATCGTTCAGACCACAAGTGCAATGTACACCTACGAGGACATGGTGAGGGACCTCAATACCCTCAGCAGCAGGTATCCGGATATACTTCAGCTTGAGGTTCTGGGAACCACTCCGGATTCCAGGGATATTTATGCAGTTACTTTCGGAAATCCCAATGCCAACTACCATGTCATGATGCAGTCCACCATCCACGGCAGGGAGTATATGAATACCCAGCTTGTCATGAAGCTCCTGGAGTATTACTGCTACTATTATGAGGAGGGCAGCTATGACAAGATAAGCTACAAGGACCTCTTTGATAACACGGCGCTTCACATAATTCCCATGGCCAATCCCGACGGAGTTGCCATTAGCCAGAAGGGTGTGGCTGGCCTTAATAACAGCTACTATGAGGAAGTCCTTTACGGCTGCTATGAGAATGACCGCATGAATATGTGCAGAGAACTTGATACGAACGGGGATCCCCTTTGGGTAGACCATTACAAGGATGAGAACTTTGATCTTGCCACAAGCCAGAACCCTCAGATGATCTCTTTTGAAGAGTATCTTAGTAACTGGAAGGCCAATGTCTGGGGCGTGGACCTTAACAATAATTTTGATGCGGGTTGGGAGGACATAGATCTCAAGGCGTGGCCATCCTACGGAAGCTTTAAGGGAGATTACCCCGAATCGGAGATCGAGACCAGATTACTCGTTGACTATGCAACACGCTATGACTATGTGTTTTACATCAGCTACCACTCAAGAGGGCAGCTGATCTATTACGATGTCCAGGGCAATACCGGCTCCAACTCAAGCGCATCCACAAGATTTGCGGACATCCTTAAGGACCATATCAAGTATGAACCTGTAAATACCCAGGATGCCTACAACGTCAATCTCGGAGGCTTTGGCGACTGGATCCAGCTGGGACTCCATAAGCCCAGCGTTACCATTGAAAGCGGCAAGTCGCCCTGTCCTCTTCCCATCGAAGAATTCGGCGGTATCTGGAACAGGCACCGTGAGTCCTGGGCCATGCTGGCAGACCAATTGTATTAAACCTTTATGTCATTCATCCCATTTTGAATACAGTTTAGCGGATATCCTCCTTTTCTCACCTGTATTGTTGTATGTTATCGGTGAGAAAAACCGTCATGGTTTTTTATAAAGAATATTTTTAAGGAGGAATTTTTCTAAAATGGAGGAGAGAAAAAGGTTAGCAAAAAAAATTGATGGGGAGTTTTCCAAAAGGCAGATGCTGATTTCAGCAGGTCATTTTTCACTGTTTTTGATCACTGCTGTCTTCGGAATATTGCAGGTACCTGTTGTACCGACTGTAGCAATTATTCTGTTCATGCTTTCATGGCCGTTCACTATCAATTGGTCTAATCTGTACTACTATGCGGGTCAGCTTATGGTTTGCAGAGCACTTGTGGGTAAAGAGATCTCTGCAGATCCCGTAAAAGAAGGTGTTGCAAGATATAAGAGCTTTGGCGGAAGGACCTTCCGTATGCGCGGCAGAACCTGCGGTAAGCTGCTTTACAAGGCTGCAAGCGGAGCCATGGCAGCAGCTTCTATTCTTGAGCACATTCCTGTTCTCAAGAACTTTACATTTGTTTACAGGAGCATTGTAGACAGAGCTTACAAGAACACTGCAGAGGTTATCCTCAGCTATCAGGTGGGCTGCTACGAGGAAGCAGACGAGATGCAGTTCTTTGACCTTCTTACATACTTCGTTCAGAACGGCAAGAACTATATCGTAAGGACCATCAAGACAGAGGTTAAGACATATGTTTTATGTTTCGTAAGCTTTGCTGTAATAGCTGTGTCAGGTGTTCTTTGCTTCTTTACCAGATCACTTGCATTTGGCTTTGTAATGGTTGCCGCTTACGTGCTTTACTTTATCTTCGGAATTAAGATCAGCAAGAACGGTGATTTCAAGACCTTCTGTGAGTACGTTGAGTATGTTCAGACCCAGCCTCTTAATACAGATCTGAGAGATAAGATCTATACCACATGCAAGACCGGCGACAACATCCTGAACATTGGAGATGCCCTTGCCAATCCTACAGAATTTGCTTTAAAGAAAGCAGTAAACAGCTTCAGAGGATGAGTTGAGTTTCATGCGCAAAATTTTTACCTTTTATAGAAGAAATTGTGTCAAAAAACACTGGATTGATAGGTCCCTATAAGGTAAAATAAGAGCGTTATGTATACTCTTAAATTAGCGGAGTATTTATATACTCCGCTAATTTAAAATATAAAGAGTTGGGAGAAATGTATGAGTACCATCATTACGGTATATAGCCATGATGCGTTTAAGAGATATCTGCTGCCTGCGATCAACGATGCGGATTATTCTCTGCTTCTGGCAGAAAGTCTTTTTAACATTGCCAAAGACATCGAGCTTAAGATGGAGGTCCGTGACAACAACTGGTATTTTGTTTACTCAGAGGACTACGATCTTGAGTATCTTACAGAGAAGGGGGATTGCTACGAGGAATCCCTTGAGAGCAGCGCGCAGAGCGGCAAGAATGAGTTAAAGCTCATGATCGAGGGGAGACATATCCTCTCCATAAGGATCACTACCAGTGACGAGTACTTCTCAACCTATGAGCATTACAGCCTCATAGGACTCAGAGGTCCTGTTACCATCGGACGTGATTCATCCAACATTATCTGCTTCGGCTTTGAGGGCAAGCAGTTTGTTTCCACAATGCATGCCCAGATCTACAGCACAGGCGGAGTATATGTATTTCAGGATAACAGCAGTGCCAACGGAAGCTTTGTCAACAACAGGAGAGTAGACGTTCCTGTTCAGCTTAACTTTGGCGACTGTATCGATATTTTTGGACTCAGAATAGTATTCCTTGGAAACAGCATCGCTGTTAACGTATCCGAGAGCGGCGCCAAGGTAAATGAGTCCATGATCCAAAAGATTGCCGATAAGGCGGCACCTCTTAGCAAGGTCAGCCACAAGAAGCTTATCACAATCTTCCACAGATCACCCAGAAGACTTAACAGAATAGACAGTGACACCGTCAAGATTGAGGCTCCGCCTCAGGCCAAAGAGGAGATCAGAAACAGAGGACTTCTGTCTGTTATCGCAGGTGCCCTCAGTATGGCACTTCCCATGCTCCTTGGCTGTTCCTTCATGATCTTTGCTTCCAAAGTTTCCGGTATCAACCGTGGTATCTTCATGTATGTCGGCCTTGTAACCGCCGTTACCAGTGCAACCCTTGGTGCCGTAAGAGGTATCACCGGTATGAGAAGAGCCCAGAAGGAATTCCTGGAATATGAAAAGAAGCGTAACCAGAAATACGGTATGTATCTCCAGGAGCAGGAGGGCATCATCAGGGAGAAATACGACAAGAACACCTATGCCCTCAGAGACAGATATGTCTCTGCAGCAGAGTGCTGCCAGTTCAGTGAGAACAATCCGCTTCTGTGGTGCAGAAATGCCACTCAGAATGACTTCCTGACCCACAGACTTGGTATCGGTAATATGCCATTCCAGGTTAACGTAGAGATTCCCGAGGAGAAGTTCACCATGACCGATGACGGACTTATCGATATCCCCGGCAACCTCAAGAAGACCTATGCAATATTAAAAGACGTGCCTCTGTGCATCGATCTTATCCAGGACAAGCTGGTAGGTATTATCGGCGGCAGGAGAATGGAAGGCGGTATTAATGTAGTTCGCAACCTCATCGTTCAGATCGCAGCCAACAACGCCTACACAGACGTTAAGCTGGTATTTGTCTACGATGAAAAGAAAAACGGTCTCGGAAGAGAGTGGGATTTCGTTAAGTGGCTTCCTCACGTTTGGAACGAGACCAAGAGCTTCAGATATGTTGCCTGTGACAAAGAGTCAGCCAGTGACGTATTCTACGAGCTCAACAAGGTAATAAGACAGAGAATTGACAACAACGCTGTTAATCACAGCGAAAAGGGAATTCCCAAGCCCTACTACATTCTGGTTGTGGCTGCTCCCGAGCTCCTTGAGGGAGAGCTTATCTCCAAGTATGTTCTCAGCCCTGAGCCTGAGTATGGTATTTCTACTATTTACATGGTTCAGCGCTATGAGGAACTTCCCAACCAGTGTGAGGTCATTGTTGAGAACGATGAGACCTACAGCGGAATGTATCGCACAACAGATGATTACGAGGATAGAAAGGCAATCAGTTTTGATACCGTCGGTATTTCCGAGGTGGCAGCTTTTGCCGACAGGATTGCCAATGTAGAAGTCCAGGAGATAGAAACCGGTGGTGATATTCCTACATCCATCACCTTCTTTGAGATGTACGGCGTCAAGAAGCTTGAGGATCTGGATGTTGAGAACCGCTGGAAGAAGAACAGAACCTATGAGTCCATGAAGGCTCTTGTGGGACAGAAGGCCGGCGGAGCACCCTGCTACCTTGATATTCACGAGAAGTATCACGGACCTCACGGACTTGTTGCCGGTACTACCGGTTCAGGTAAGTCTGAGACACTTCAGACCTACATCCTTTCCCTGGCCATCAACTTCAGCCCGGATGATGTCAGCTTCTTTATCATCGACTATAAGGGCGGTGGTATGGCCAACCTGTTCATGGATCTGCCTCACATGATCGGACAGATCTCCAACCTTTCTGGAAACCAGATACAGAGAGCGCTTTTGTCCATCCAGAGTGAGAAGGACAGACGTGAGGCTCTGTTTGCAAGCTACGGTGTTAAGGATATCAGAGATTACACCAAGCTTTACAAGAACCATGAAGCTACAGTTCCGCTTCCTCACCTGATCATGGTTATCGACGAGTTTGCGGAGATGAAAAAAGAAGAGCCTGAGTTCATCCAGGAAATCGTCAGTGTATCCCGTGTAGGACGAAGCCTTGGTATTCACCTTATCATGGCTACTCAGAAGCCTGCCGGATCCGTCAGTGATGATATCTGGGCCAACTCCAGATTCAAGCTCTGTTTGCGAGTTCAGAGCAGACAGGACTCTACAGATATGCTGCACAAGCCTGATGCTGCTTACCTTACACAGTCAGGACGCTGCTATCTGCAGGTTGGTAACGACGAGCTCTATGAGCTGTTCCAGTCAGGATTTTCAGGAGCAACTTACTATGATGACGAGGCTGATGTCAGCACCAACATCGCCAAGATGCTGGATATCGACGGAACCTCTTCACTTGAGGGTAACCACGCAAGGAGCATGAAGCAGAGAGCCAAGAAACTCCAGTGGATCGGCCAGCTCCTTGATGTTATAAAGGCTGTTGCCGGAGAGGACGGCAATGTATTCGAGAGCATGACCAGAAGCGAAAAGGACCAGATCGCCGTTCAGGTTATTTCAGTCCTTTCAGCCAAGGGTGTGGACTATCCCGATACAGACAACAACAGAGAAAACCTTATTACTCTCTTTGATAGAGTTGCAGAGTTTGGCTATGATGCCGAGGGTATCGTTACAGACGAGAGCTCTTTTACCAATGCCAAGAAAAAGCTTCCTCAGCAGCCTGAGAGAACACAGCTTGAGGCAGTTGTTTCTTATCTTGGATATATCGCCAAGAAGAACCACTACGACCACGACTTCAGTTTGTTCCTGCCTCTTCTGCCTACAGCTATTTCACTGGCAGAGTTGCCTAAGGGATCAGGCTTTGATCCTGAACTTCTCTTCGACGGCAAGAACTGGAAGGATCACGGCAAGTCATCAGAGATCGATATCGCCATGGGTCTCTACGACGATCCCGAGAACCAGAGACAGGAAGCCTTCAACGTCAACATCGGAAGAGACGGAAATATCATCCTCTTTGGTGCACCTACTTCCGGAAAGAGTACCTTCCTTCAGACTCTTGTATTCAGCATGATGATGAAGTACTCTCCCGCAGAAGTGAACTTCTATATCATGGAGTTCAGTGCCAGGAAGTTCTCTGTTCTTGAGAATGCACCTCATGTGGGCGGTATCATCAAGGAAGGCGATGAGATGGAGCGTATCGAGAAGCTCTTTGCCCTTCTTGTGAGAATTACAGCTGAGAGAAAGAAGATCATGGGTGATATCGGCTTCGAGCAGTACATTGAAGCCCATGGCGCAGGCAGCGTTCCTGCAGTTTTCGTTGTTATCGATAACTTTGCGGCCCTTCTGCAGAGGACCAACGAGAACCAGTATGCTTTCCTTGTAAAGCTTGCCAAGGAAGGTGTTTCAAGCGGTATCTACCTCATTGCATCCGCAGCCGGAACAGGTAGCGGAGAAGTGCCCAACAACATGGCTCAGAACTTCAGAACACCTATCTGTCTTGAGCTTAACAACGTATATGATTACGGCAACTACTTAAGAGCTGCAAGACTCAGGCTTACACCCGAGACCGGAGTAAAGGGCCGTGGTGTGGGAAGAGTCGGCGAGCGTGTTCTTGAGTTCCAGACAGCGCTTATGTACACAGCTGAGAATGAGAATGCCATGAACGAGATGGCAGCAGCTATGGTTGACAAGATGAGAGCAGCCTGGCTTGAAGCCGGTAACGAGGTTGCACGCAGGATTCCTGAGATTCCTGAAGATCCCAACTGGGCAGAGTTCTCCAGGCTTCCGGGTGCCAAGAAACTCTCAGAGAGCGACAGATTCCTTCCTATCGGTTATGAGGCTAAATTTGCTGAGCCTTACGGCATAGACCTCTCCCAGATGTACATATACCTTATTTCAGGTGCCAAGAAGAAGGGCAAGACCAATGCGCTTAAGGTTATTGGTTGCTCAGCAATGGATAAGGGTGCCAAGGTTGTTGTTGTTGATTTCTCTGCAAACCTCAGTGGTTTTGCCGAGTCCATCGGTGCAATATCCATTACAACCGTCAAGGATTGGGCTGAGTTCCTCAGCAATATGCTGAAGTCAGATGTGGTACCGAGAAATGCAGTAAAGGCAGAGCTTCTTAAGAATAACGCTGAGGAGAGCGAGGTCTTCGACAGAATGCAGGAGTTCCAGAAGATCATTATCCTCATAGAGAACCTTCCCGCATTTATCGAGAAGGTCAAGGAACCCAAGGAAGAAGGCGTTCCTCAGAACCTCATGGCAAACGTAGAGATGATCATCGATCGCGGTGCTCTTCACAATATCTTCTGGTTTGCTACAATTGACAAGGAGAACATCGGATTTGCCAATACCATCAACCTTTACAAGATGTTTGTTGGTGACAAGAAGGGTATGCATCTGGGCGGAATGGTTCATTCAACAGCTATCCCCGGCATGACCTTTGATAAGCACGACAGGAGGACACTTGATAACTTGAAGCCTGTCGGACGCGCAATGCTTCCTTCTGAGAATGAAGCAAATGTGAATGAAGTAGTAATTCCCTTGTTTAAGGGCAGGTAATGCAACATGATTTCAGGTATCATTTACGACAAAAACGGAAAAGAACGAAAACTCATGAGCCATTTTGTCAAGGACGGCATAGCCATGAGGGTGGATGATGACAGCAAGGTTCAGGAATGTGAGACTTCATCGGAGTTTACGGACGCCATAGGGTCTCAGGACAAAAATGATTTCTGCTGCATGGAGTTCACCGGAGAACAGGGACGTGAGATGAGTACAGCCTTCAGAGGCAGCTTCCCTGATAGTCCTTTGCTCCTTATGGTTGATGTGTCAGTATCTCCAAGGGAGTATGTAAGACCTGATATAATGCCCTCTGCCATCATCCTGCGGCCCACTGATTCCGATCAGATGAAACAGGCCGTGGATGAGTTCCTGGATTCGGTATTAGTTTCCGAAGACGAGGATCAGGAGGGAAGTCTTACTATTGAGACCAAGGAGGGCATCACCCGAGTTGACATTGACCTGATATCTTATGTGGAAGCCAGCGCCAAGAAGGTGTTCATCAGGACCAAGAAAGAAGAATACGGCTACTATGACACCCTGGACAATCTGGAGTCTGTGCTTCCGGATAATTTCATAAGATGTCACAGAGGATTTATAGTAAATCTCTCCAAGGTCAGCAGATTTGTGGCCGGTGAGAGTGCACTCTATCTTAACGACGGGACCATGATCCCGGTTTCCAGGAGCTACAAGGGAACAGTAAGGGAGGCACTTCAATGACAGGAAATACTACCAAAGCGGTCCTTTTGACCATTCATGAATTGTTACTTCTTCTTTATAAGAAAGAGATAAGCGGAATTGTTTTCCCGGAGAGCATATCGGAGGCCGGAGCCGATGAGCTTCAGCTCAAGACGGCCATGGCTGAACTGATATCCGACAAGTATCTGACTCCGAGTGATGACAAAAGCTACCATATTTCTCCTGAGATGGTTCAGATACTGAGCGTCATGGAAAATGCCTCCTGCACCTACGTGGTGATGGGAGATCATCTCAAGATGAATACTGTATACCTTTACAGACACAACAATGATGCGGTGAAGCTCACTATGGATCAGCGCAGGAAGGGCTGGGTGAGGCTGGAGCTCTCAGGTATCGACGATCACATAAAAGAGATCACGGACCTGGAATTTATGCCTCAGGAAGGCCTTACTCCGGAGACTACAGAAGAGGTTGATGATGCTGTCTACGACAGCGAGGATACCTCAGAACTTATAAGAAGCCAGGAGGTATGCCTTCTGGCAGAGCGCTATCCCAAGGGAGCCCGTGAATATGACAGACGCGTGTGCGTCACCACGGCGTCCAGTCAGGACAGGATAATCGTTATCGAAAACGGCACTAAAGAGATGACGCCTTACACCGCAGATAGTCTCGCAGACAAGATATTGGAGGGATAAGATGGTTTTAGTAGACATCTTTGTTCCGGCTGTAGACAAGACATACAACTTCAGCCTGAATGAAAACACAGCAATAGAGGGTGTGATCCTGGAGATCACCGAGATGATAGAGCAGAAGGAGCGTACTAAGCTCCTGGGAGACAAGGAGTCACTCAACCTTTACACCATGAGAGATTCTGCTGTTCTTCCCAAGACCAATACCCTTTCGGACTGCTATGTTACCAGCGGATCCAAACTGTTAATGGTATGATTCAAGACCCAAAAAGGACAAAAAAAGTACCTTTTTTTACCACTCGTCCGATTTAGACTACCGTTTGTCAGACAAACAACACGACGAGTGACAGATGTGATAAAGTACAATCATCGAGAGGGAAACAAAATGTTCGATATAAACACAACGGCAGTAAGGGCCACGAGCAGAGCTCTCCTGGAAGGGAGCTACGAACTTAATAGATGTGCCGGTGAGATCGGAGAAGTGAAAAGCCTCTTATCAGGTCTTTCGAGCATGGGTCCAATCCTCGGAGCGCTGGATACATTACAGCTCAATGTAAGGACTGAATCACGAAATGAAGAGGATCTTTACGATGCAGCCCAGAGAATTTCAAGAATGTATGAGGACTGTGAAGAGGATATCATTTCCAACACGGATGAAGACAAGTTCGATATTCGGTTCCCGGCCTATGGAACATCGAAT
>JAEEGH010005245.1_pt1 | contig 32710 bp, 22 predicted proteins | sample 9134181 | NCBI WGS metagenome assembly JAEEGH01 (sample SAMN16246544, study PRJNA631951) | gut metagenome | biome: gut microbiome; feature: rumen; material: DP-attached | host: Bos | place: Iran: Karaj | collected 2018-10
GGTATTCATGCGAATGTATCGGGGAGTATAATTTTGTTCAAAAAGATCAATATACATTCAAATGCATGCTGACAAGAACGGCAGAATGCACAGGACTTCCAGAACATGCCGAATGGAATGAAGTGTCAAGCATCATGCAGAAGTCAGAAGACGGTGAATACTGGTCTCCGGAAACTACAGGTAGATGGAATTATACGCCTTGCACGACATCCTGCTGTTTCCAATGCATTGAAACTTATTTCTGGAACGGTTCGGAGTGTGTAAACCTTTGTGATCAGGATCCATGCAGTGATGAGCCTCACTCAACCGGAGAATGTTTCTCTGTCGGTCCATTCAACTATACCTGCGGGTGTGATGAAGGATACTACTGGTGGGGTGAAAAGCGCGGATGTTTGGCGAAGAAACCGGATTTAGGCAACATCTGCACAGGGTTGCACGACTGCTTCGACAACAATAAAAAAATTGACTGTCCGGTTTCGGGTGAAGATTTTTACGGTCAGGACGCGAACTATGCGGAAGCAGGTATGTGTGCATGGCATGATTTTGCCGTAAACATCGAATTTCCGGAAGAACCGACTGTTTTAAACAGAAACACAGGACTTGAATGGACGCAGCATTTCTTCACTGAGCCTTGGGAAGAAGCTATAGACTATTGCGAAAACCTGACCTACGCAGGAAAAAGCGACTGGCGGCTTCCGACAATGCGTGAGATCTTTTCGATCCATAACGAGATCGGAGCAGACAATCTCCCCAGCTTGCACGGTATATATTTCCCGAAATTATATACTAATACAGCCTTTTGGTCTTCAGACAGCTGTTTGTCAGGCAGCGACCAGGCTTGGGCATCAGGTGTCGTTGGTCACGGCGGACTAACTTATAAGGGTGATAAAACAAAAAAGCTCAATTTTTTGTGTGTTCGCGGAGAAAAATCTCCTGCACCGGTTTTTGAAGTCTCAACTTTGAACGGGGACAAAGTCGTTACCGATACGGCGACAGGGCTCGTGTGGCAGAAAGATTATGTTTTAAAAGGAGAGTGGAAGCAGGCTCTTAATTACTGCGAAAGTCTGGTTTATGCCGGATATTCCGACTGGAGACTCCCAAACAGAAACGAAATTTTGTCACTGATAGACTACGGAAAATACAAACCCGCGTCCGATTTTTCCTATATTATCGGAGAGAGTACTGATTCATTCTATCTTTTTTCATCGACTTCTTCTTCATGGTTCAAAAATGTGGAAACAGTATTTGCCGTTGATGGAAAAATAGTTGATAACGGGAAAGCTGAGACAAATTATTACCAGGATAGGAACGTCCGCTGCGTGAGATCCGATCTCTGCGGAGAAGGACTCTTCCTTAAAGGTTCCGAATGCGTTCTCGATCCGTGTTCTCCGGAACTCTGCGAAATGCCTGGGGCGACAGGTTTGTGCATTCCGAAAACGACTTCAGCTTACGAATGCCAGTGCCTTGAAGGATTTTTCTGGAACGGAAGCAAGTGCGTCGATCCCTGCGCTGCAGATCCGTGCTCGAAGGTAGCAAATTCCAATGGAAACTGCACGGCAATAAATTCGAATTTATATTTTTGCGGCTGCAATAAGGGTTTCGGCTGGAAAAGCGGGAAGTGCGAATCTTTTGCATCAGGAGTCGCGACTTTAGGAAACATCTGTATCGGGACGGAAACGATAACATTACCATTCCCCGAAATGCTTAAATGCAAAGCGCAGGATTTTGAACTTAAAACTGTTTCGGATCAGGAAATCGTTGTGGACAAAAACACCGGGCTTGAGTGGCAGCACGCAGTGTCGGAAAAAACTTACACGTGGAATGAAGCTCTAGCCTACTGCGAAAATCTTGAATACGCAGGCTTCAGCGACTGGCGGCTGCCGGAACCGCTTGAGATACTGACTATCGTTAACCACGGTGTCTACGATATAGATGCCGATGCATATAACGACACACCGCAACTGCTTGTGAACGAACTTTCTTTTGAAAGTGTGTTTCCATCTTTTGATGTCGGCAACAATCTCTGGACATCGGAAACATATAGGGATGACCCGGAAAGAGCGTGGGTCTTCAGCCCGCAGCGCAGCTATGTTTACTCCAATCCGTCAAAAACAAACATCTACAACGCAATGTGTGTGCGCGGCGGCATTCTGCCGAGAGCGGAATTTAAAAAATCGGAAAACGGCGGAGATGCCGTTGTGACCGACTCTGCGACAGGATTTATGTGGCAGCAAGGCTTCACCGTGATGGAAGATGTTGAGCACTCGAACGCTATTGAATACTGTGACGATCTCACTTATGCCGGATATTCTGACTGGAGACTGCCGAATAAAAACGAGCTTGCCTCACTTTTTAGTTTTGACACGACTTTTTCCGACTTCTTCGACATGCCGGAAAAATACGATTTCATTTCTTCCACCACATTTGTTCTGAATGCAACATATCCGAGTGAACCCTTTTTTATAGTAGATGAGAAGGCAATGACCATAAACATTAAAGGGGAAATCGGTTATGCGGAAATAAATTCAGGCACTTTCAATGTCCGCTGCGTAAGGAACCTTGAATAAAACTACTAAAATTCAGCAATTTCTCTTTTGAAAACCGGCGCAAACGTGAAAATCAGCGTTTTTGAATCTGCTTTTTCGTGCAAAATCAGCATGGTTCAACCTGCTTTTTCGTGCAGGATCGGCGTTTGCCAGTCAGATCAGATCTCCGGGAATTTCAGTGTTTTCGGAATGAAAAAATTGTTGTAGAGGTGGATCGCGTAAGAGTCGGTGAGGCTTGCGATGAAGTCTGCTATCGTTGTTTCCTGATCATCCGAAACTGGGATGAAGTTCGAATTGATGATGAGTTCGTAGTTTTCCTGAAAATGCCTGAAAAGGACTGAAATGATCTGCTCGGCCTTGGCGAATTCCTTTCTGATGGCGGGAAGTTCATAAACGTTTTTGAACATGAATTCCCTTAAATCGCCGATGATGTCCGCCATTTTGTCTGAAAAACGGATGATCTTCTCGTGCGCCGATATCGCTTCGTAGCTGTTGTAGATGAGGTCCGTCGTCATCGCGTTTATGCGCTGGGAGCCTCTTTCACCCAGAATGTCTTTGTGCGGAACATCCGCAATGTCGAGGAATCCGCCGCGGACTGCATCGTCGATATCGTGGTTCAAGTATGCGATGATATCGGCAAAACGGATGATCTGCCCTTCGAGAGTTTCTGGAATGCCCGTTTTTTTGATGAGAGGTCCTTTCCCTTTGGAGTGAAGCACTATCCCGTTGCGGACTTCATGCGTCAGATTGAGTCCCTGACCGTTTTTGGCGAGAAAATCGACTACGCGGAGGCTCTGCTGCTCGTGTCTGAAGCCGTTTTTGAGGAGTCTTCCCAAAGCTCTTTCGCCCGAATGACCGAAAGGAGTGTGCCCGAGATCGTGTCCGAGCCCTATCGCTTCAGTCAGCGATTCGTTGAGAAGAAGCGCCTTTGCCACGGTCCTGCCTATCTGCGAGACTTCGAGCGTGTGGGTGAGTCTGTTGCTGTAGTTGCTCCCTTTCGGCGAAAGGAAGACCTGAGTTTTGTCTCCGAGCCTGCGGAAAGCCTTTGTGTGGACGATCCTGTCGCGGTCGTGCTGGAATGCCGGGCGGATGCTGCACGGCTCCTCTTCGCGCAACCTCCCTTTGCTGTTCGCGCTGAGAGCCGCAACCCACGAAAGTTCCCGTTTTTCGATCTCTTCAAGGTGTTCGCGGATGTTTTCTATCATTTTTCCCTCTGTTTTCATGCCATTATGCCGCGCATTCTCATTTCACGGCAATTCTCCTAAAACAGGGCTAATCTATCTACTATTCGGCATCTGTCCAGTTTTCTTGTGCGCTATGCACTTTTTGGGAAGGATTTTTCTCTCCGGAAACGCTTAGCGTTACGACCGTTTTGTGCTGACGAGAGGGGCACTATTCTTGACTTAAACCTGATTTTGGCTTTAATAATGCGTTTTTTTCCGTTTCGGCGGAAATTTTGCTTATTTTTTAGGAGGTTGTTATGAAAAAATTATCTGTTGTTGTTTTGTTTACTTTGTTGTTGGCTTTTTCAGGCTGCTGCAAGAAAGCGGTGGATATTGATCTTTATCCGAATAAGGGCGGGAAGACGATCGCAGAATTCGGCGGTGTAAAAATTGACGACAAGTACATGAAAACTTACGTCGACAATCTTAACGACTATCTCAAAGCACGTTACAATACGCCTGAAAGAAAGGAAGAGCTCATGACTAAGATCATAGAGGGCGAGCTTGTTGCACTGAAGGCTATAAAAGACGGCGTGCTTGACGATGCTATCCTTGTTTCACAGGTCAAAAACACGATCGCAAGGTATTACAGCGGCACGAAGATGAAAGTCCAGATAGAAGAGAACCTTAAAGTCACCGAAGACGAAATGAAAAAATACTACGAGGAGAAGAAAGACACTTTCAATACTCCGGCGAGGGTCAAAGCAAGCCACATCCTCATCAAGACAACGGATTCGAGAGACAAGGAAGCCGCAAGAAAACTTGCTGAAAAAGTTGCTGCGGAAGCTGAAAAGAGCGCAAAAGACACAGGCAGCTTCGCTAAACTTGCTGAGAAATACAGCGATGACGACGGTTCGAAGAAGAGAGGCGGTGATGTCGGCTACTTCGAAAGGACGGAAGAAGGCGGCAAAATGGTCAAAGAGTTCAGCGACGGCGCTTTTGCTCTTGAAAATGTCGGAGACATCAGCAAACCGGTAGAGTCGGAATTCGGTTTCCACATCATCAAACTGACCGGCAAAAAGGACAAGGTCGAGAAGAGTTTCGAAGATGTCAGGGCAAATATCGAAAACACGCTCAAGACTGAAAAGAGAAAGACCGCTTATGAAGATATGATAGAGGGCTTCAAAAAGGAACTCGGTTTCAAATTCGACAAAGATGCGGCTGTTGCTATCGAGATCGCTACTTCCGACAGCGCAAAGGACGCTTCCGACAACTTTGACAAAAGTCAGAAGATCAGGAATGTGCAGAAACCGATCCTCAGCAGAGAGCAGCTCGAACAGCTGAAAAAACAGCATGAAGAGCTTAAGAAAAACGGCGGAGAGCAGAACCAGATCAAACTTCAGCTCGGAAAACCTGCTGAAAAACAATAAGGCGCATGAGATCAAGATTCCTCTTCATACTCGTTTTCCTTTCACTTTTTCCGTTGTTTGCGGGAGAACAGCTTCTGAACAAGACTGTCGTCCGTGTCAACGGCAAGGTCTACACGGTATATGACTGCAAAAAACTGCTTCGTTTCGACGATCCGTCAAGTGTGCCGACGCAGGCCGTGCTTGACAGAAAGGACAAACTCATCGACCAGCTCATAAACAACGCGATCGCAAAGCAGGAAGCCGAGGCGCTCGAGATAACTGTCCCCGACGATGAACTCGATGCCGCTGTCGAATCTGTCCTTGCGCAGAACAGGATGACGCGCGAGCAGTTCTCTCAGGAACTTGCAAAAAACAATATGAGTTTCGAAACCTACCGCAACGAAGTCCTGAAGGAGCAGCTCCTTCTTCTTAAACTGAAAAAGAGGATAATCGTCACGATGGATGTCGATGAAAGGGCGCTTCGCGAGATCTATGAAAAGGAATTCAGCGGAGAGCAGGAGCTTCATTTTACGGCATCTCACATCATAATGCAGGCGGACGAAAGCAGTGACGCTGAGATCAAGGATGCGATGGAGGCGGTCTATAAAGAAGTCGCGGACGGAAAAATGACTTTTGCCGAAGCGGCCAAGGCTTATTCTCAGGACGGATCTGCGGCGAACGGCGGATCTCTGGGTTCGTTTGCGGCACGCGACATGGTCCCCGAATTTTCGGAAAAACTTTCGGAGATGAAAGAAGGGGAAATCAGCCGGCCTTTCAGGACGCGTTACGGCTGGCACATCGTTAAACTTGACAAAGTCGAGAAGCATGATCCTCCGACATACAACGAATCTTATGAAATGCTGCGCAGCATCTATTTCCAGCGCAATGTCGAGAAGATGTTCCAGACATGGCTGAAAAAGAAACGCAGTGAAAGCAAGATAGACATCCTTCTCTGATTTTTATCCGCAAATATTACAGCCGAAGTATCCTTCTAGCGGCGGTTTTGCCTTGTTTTGCGCTGTAAAAACGGAAAAAATCGCGCAAAAATGCCTCGGAAAATAAAAAAATAACAAAAAACTTAAAAAAACGACTTAATTTCGTTGAAAAATATTTGACAAGAAAAAGAGGACTCCTAAAATAACACGTCGTTTGTTAACTTTTTTTAAGGAGAGTGTTATGGCAAAAGCAGCAAAGAAAAAAAGAGAGTACCTCGTAGCAACAACGAAAACCGATTTCGTTAAAAAGATGAAAGAGACGGTTAAATCTGTTGCTCTTACGAATGATCAGGCTAAAGAGCTTTACGATGTCTTCACAGCTATCCTTAAGGATACTGTTATTTCTGAGAAAAGACTCAGCCTTAACGGTGTTGGAACTTTCAAAGTAAACGAAAGAAAAGCTCGCAAGGGTATCAACCCGAAGACCCGTCAGGAAATCAAAATCCCGGCAACGAAGACTGTTTCTTTCAAACCGACACCTGTTTTCAAGAAGGAACTCTAATCCCTCTGTTCTGATCCTTTTGGATTGCGGCCATGCGGACTCCGTGTGGCCGTTTTTTTTGCCGTGAAAAGATGCTCCCTGATATTTCGGTTCTTGGCGGAATTTCAGACTAATTGATCCTGCCGAGGAATTCTTCGGCGAGTTCCAGATATTTCTTCGCTCCGATCGAAGCGACATCGTAAAGAAGTATCGGCATTCCGAAGCTCGGAGATTCGCTCAGTTTGACGTTACGCGGAATGACTGTGTCAAAAACAAGATCCCCGAAGTGCTCTCTGACATCGTTTTCCACTTCGTAAGTCAGTTTGACGCGCTTGTCATACATCGTGAGAAGGATCCCGTATATCTCGACCGACGGATTCAGGCTTTTTATGCTGTTCATCGTTTCCATTATCCGGCTCAGACCTTCGAGCGCGAAATATTCGCACTGTATCGGGATGATTATGCCGTCGGATGCGACCATGTTGTTCACAGTGAGGATGTTGAGCGTCGGCGGAGAGTCTATGATGATGAAGTCGAACTTGTCTTTCAGCTTTTTCAATGTCTCTTTCAGGACGAACTCGCGGTTTTCGACTCCGAGAAGCTCGATCTCTGCCCCCGTCAGATCGGAATTGCACGGGATTATCTTCATCGAGGGGAGTTTCGTCGGATAGACTGCCTTGACGGAAGGATCTGCCATCATGTCGTAGATAGTATTGAAGTTCTCGCCTTTGATGGAACTCATCGAGGTCGCGTTCCCCTGAGGATCCATGTCGATAAGAAGCACTTTTTTCTCAAGTGCGCTCAGCGATGCCGCAAAGTTTACGGCGGTCGTGGTTTTGCCGACACCGCCTTTCTGGTTGATCACGGAAATCGTTTTTCCCATCTCTCTCTCCGTTTATGGCATTGAATAAATCATAAGTTTCTGTCGTTTCAGAAGATTTTTTTTCCAATCTTCCACGGCCTTTTTTTTCTCTTCAGCCGAAACTTTCCTCCCTTTCGGAAACTTCTGCTCAAGAAAACGTTCTGTCATTTTATCTGTAATAAGCCGCATTTTGATGATCGTTTTAAATTCGAAATCTGTGAGTTCATATTTTTCGATGAAAGCTTTCATGTTGACATTTTTTTTGTATGTCTCGGTCTTCTGCCGTACGAGCTTTTCATCAACAGTTATCTCGTGTTCCCTGGCCTCTTCAAAAGTGATTATCCTGAAGAATATCAGTTCGAGTATCGTCTGCTTCATTTCAGGGGAAAGCGGCGTCTCAGGCGGAAAGTTGTTCTCGATGTTAAGAAGTTCTCCCTCCTGAAGGATCTCGGAATAGGTTATCGCGCGGTTGTTCATGCTGGCGACGACAGTTTCAATAGGGACTGCCTGCGAAAAAAACATGAGCGCGAGCATTGCGAATATCATTCTTTCACCTCTCCGCTTTCAAGGATCTGCCGGATATGATCAAGAAGCTCTTCCTTTCCGGTCCCGTCGGCTGCGCTTGCGAAAAAAGAACCCTGATTTTTTTGTCTCGCGGCCGAAAGTTCGGTCTTTGTAAGTTTGTCGGTCTTTGTAAAAACCGGCTTGTATCCGATCCGGTAGTGATCCAGAAACTCTATCATCTGCTCGTCGTTCGGGAGTATCCCGTGGCGCGAATCGATGAGAAGAAAGATGTCTGCGAGGCTTTTTCTCGTTCTGAGATACTTTTCGATCACGACACGCCACAGATCCTGCTCCGATTTTGAACGCGAAGCGAATCCGTAACCCGGAAGATCAACGAAATAGAAGGAATCGTTCACGCTGAAGTAGTTAAGAAGAACGGTCTTCCCAGGTTTTTTCGAAGTCTTTACCAGATTCTTGCGGCCGAGCAGCATGTTCATAAGGCTCGATTTCCCGACGTTCGAACGCCCGATGAAGGCAAATTCAGGTCTCCCGTCGTCAGGAAGACCCGACATGGAAGATGCGCTTTTTATGAACTCGGCTTTCTTTATGATCATTTTGCCCTTTCTTGTTCGCGGTGTGCGATGTCGTGTCTGAAATAGACTTTGTCGAAGGTTATTTTTTCAACATTTTTATAGGTGTTTGCTACGGCTTCATCAATGTCTCTGCCGCATGAGGTGACCATGAGGACTCTGCCTCCGTCCGTCACGATGTTTCCTGAAGCGTCGGATCTTGTTCCGGCATGAAATACGACGCAGTTTTCACCGACTGAATCAAGTCCTGATATGATCTTGCCTTTTTCATAGCTTTCAGGGTAGCCGCCGCTCGCAAGGACGACGCACATTCCGTATCCGCTGCGCCATACGAGTTCAGGCAGGGCTTCGAGCGTTGTGAAAAGCGGAAGATTTTCCTCTTTGCCGCGCAGAGAGGTCTCCTTTCCTGCTACCGCCCAGAAGTAGGGGATTATGTCGCTTACGAGCATAAACATCAGCGGCTCTGTCTCTGGATCTCCGAAGCGGACGTTGTATTCAAGGACATAAGGCTCGCCGTCAACGACCATGAGACCTATGTAAAGGATGCCGCGATAGTTTATTCCCCGTTTTTTCAGTTCTGCGAGAAGCGGCCTCGTTATGGTCCTGTCAACTTTCTCATAAAGTTCGTCTGTTCCTGTCTTTACCGGTGTGTATGCGCCCATTCCGCCTGTGTTGAGCCCTTTGTCGCCGTCTTCAAGCGCCTTGTGGTCCTGCGAAAAAAGGAGTCTCTTGACATTCGTGCCGTCGGTGAGCAGGAGAAGCGAAAGTTCTTCCCCCTTAAGAAATTCTTCGATAACGACTTTTGATCCGGCTGCTTTGAATTTGCCGCCGAGCATCTGCGAAAGTTCGGATGCGGCCTCTTCGTAAGTGCCGCAGATTATAACGCCTTTGCCTGCAGCCAGACCGTCGGCCTTAAGAACGACCGGGTATTTCGAGGACTTCAGGACCTTGTCTCCGCTCTCAAAGTCGGTGACTGTCGAATACGCCGCGGTAGGGATTCCGGCTGTTTTCATCACTTCTTTTGCAAAAGCCTTGCTCGATTCAAGACGCGCAGCCTCTCTGTTCGCGCCGAAAATAGTGAGTCCTTTTGCTTCAAAAGCATCGACTATCCCTTTTGCAAGGTAGTCTTCCGGCCCTACGACTGTCAGATCGATTGATTCCCTGATAGCAAAATCAAGAAGAGATTCAACGGAATCGTCCTTAATATCGGGTATCTCGGCAACTTTTGCGATCCCTGCGTTCCCAGGAAAGCAAAAAAGTCTGTCGACATAAAAACTTTGAGCGATTTTCCATGCAAGGGCGTGTTCCCGACCGCCTTTTCCGACTATCAAAACTTTCATTTTTCCTCTTTTGTCTTTAGCAAATCAGTAAAACGAAGTATTTTAAGGAATATGTCCGCTATGTCAAACTTTGCGGCCGGTAAGATCGAGAAGCTCGCGCGGCTCGGAAATGAGGAAGTCTGCTCCAAGAGCGATGAGATCTTCCTTTCTGCCGAAGCCCCAGAGGCACCCGACCGAAGCGATCCCTGCGTTTTTCGCCGTCAGGATGTCGGCTTTCATGTCGCCGGCATAGACAGTTTCCGAAAGCGGAACTTTTGTGATCTCGGCGATTTCAAATATCCCGTCTGGCGCAGGTTTCAAAGGCTTGCCGGGGCGCTCGCCAAGAATGGCGTCGAATTTGAATTCTCCGAGAATGGTTTCGGCGTTGAGAAGGGCGTACTTGTGCTCCTTGTTGGTGAGGATCGAGATCTTCACACCCCGTTCGACAAGCCCTGAAAGCGTCTCGCGGATCCCCGGAAACGGCGGGATCGTCCCGACTCCTTCTTCGTGGTAAAGGTCCAATACTTCCGGCAGAAGAGAGCTGATCACATCTTCGGAAGTCCCTTCCGGCAGCGCACGGCGCATCAGCATCCTCATTCCGTCGCCCACAAAACCAGTGTACTCTTCTATCGTGTGCGTTTTGAAACCGTGCTTTTCAAGAATACGGTTGTTCGTCCTCGAAATTATGTCGAGCGTGTCAAGAAGCGTTCCGTCCATATCGAAAATGACTGATCTGATATCCATTTTTCCTCCCCAAAAACAAAAGCGGCGGATTATAGAGGCAAAAAATGGCAATTCAAATAAATCCAGGAATTTATCGTTTGTCTGAATGGTCAGGAACTGATGTCAGTTAACGGACACAGCGGACTGCCGTGTAGTCTGAGGATGCTTTATCTTTGGACGAACCGGAACTAAACTCGAGAGCTACCTTACGCAGCGGGTATAGTGAGTGGATATCTGCTGATAACTTTCAACCATTCCTTCACTGAAATCTAAGCACCATGCGTAAATGTCAGGGTCATCTGCGTCAATAGAAGAAGACCATATTATGTCGGTTTCACCTAATTTGCTGTAGAGACCGTTTGTATTGTAAGCACAGCTCCTGCATGCATTCGAGATGCATTCATTGTACGACAGACAACTCGCGGAATCTGTATCTACGACCGCACATGCACCCCCGGTGATCGTGCCGGCACAGTTTTGAATAAGCGTTCTAAGCTCACTGATCGTAGGCAGTTTCCAATCGGTGAACCCGCCGTAGGTCGAGCCTTCACAATAGTCAACAGCACCCTGCCAGTTTACTCCGCCCACTCTCGGAGACCATGTGAGTCCGCTTGCCGGATCGTAGCACGGAGTGCCTGAAGTTGGACTGCATTCAGTCACACATTCTGAGCCGTTCCATGCATATCCGTTTTCGCAGCCGCACTCATACTGATTCCATGCTGTCGCAGTGCAGGAGTTATTCGAATGGGGAAGACCGTTGCACGGTAGATAATAACTACACGGGTTGATGCACATCGAACCGTTCCAGAACATTCCGTCATAGCATTCGCATGCATAGTCATTTGCGCAGCTGCCTGTCGAATGTACAAAAGATTGGGAACATAAGGATGCGGTACATTGTTTTACACACTTTGCTCCGTCCCAGACATATCCTTCGTCACAAGGAGCTTTCGTGCAGCGGGCATCCACACCGCCGACAGCCGTTGTAGAAACAGGGTTTATTCCAGCCCAATTAAACCAAAGAGTCCATGCAGCCGCACTGTTATCTTCGTATGACGATGACGACCAAAGATAATCACTGTTGCTAAGTATGCTGCTTCCTCCATCATAACAAGAACAGGATTCAGAACTCTGGCAACTGTTTTCCAGACAACTCGTTGACGGATCGCCTGTGTCTATGACACTGCACTCTCCGCCTGTTTCTACGTCCGGGCAGTTTCGGGCAATTGTTCTCAGTTCACTGATATTCGGCAGATGCCAGCTGCCGAGTCCGCTTTCTGAATAGTTGCCGCAATAATCAACAGCAGTATACCAAGTTACATCATCCTGTTTTGCAGACCAGATCATACCGCTTGACGGATCAAAACAGGGCGTGCCTGATGACATACTGCATTCAGGCAGGATCGTAAGATCGTCAATGCAGAATCTCTGATACCTGTATGAATTGTAACGGAATTTCAAAGCGTGTGATCCGGCTGTCAGCGGGAAGCTGTGCATAGTCCAGTCAGTCCAGCCCGTCCTCTCATTGCCCGAAGATCCATTTGTGAGAAGGATAACCGATTCGCGGTTTGTCAACACCATATCTGAAGGACTCTCTCCGTCAATATATAGAGCAAAGACAATGTCGTGATTCGTAGTATCCTGAATACCTCTTATGTAGAAAGCTACGACTCCGTCTTCAGGCATATTTACATTTATTGTCATTTCGGAGTGATAATTATCAGCATTGTAACACATTGCATAGTTTCCGGTTTTTGCTCCAAAAGCATTCGATCTTACCCAATGATACTCTGCGGAATTGTCAACTGAAATAATTCCGGAAGAAGTGTCTTCCCATGCATCTTCAAAACTCCAGATCCTTCTTTCCTTACACTGCAGGTTTTCAGACACATATCCGCTTTCGCATTCGCAGTCAAAAGTATCAGCCGATGTTGCCTTGCATACAGAATGTTCGCCGCAGGTGTTGGAGGCGGTTTCGCACGGGCTTATACATTCAGAGCCGTCCCAGAAATATCCGTCGGCGCAGTCGCAGCTTCTGTATGCCTGATCCCATCTGTAATGATAGTCTTTGCACTTGAAGTAACAGCCGTCGCCCGCCGCACCGTCCGATTTGTAGCTTCCGATCGTTGTCGGCAGCCATCCGTAGCCGTTCCATGTCTGCGTTACAGTGCCGTCGTTCCACCATACTGCGTTTTGAGGAAGAGTCTCGTTGTCGCAGTCAGCAGATTGTGTTTTTCCGGCACATGCGTTGGAAGAAGAGTTCCATTCGTAGTTTTCGTTGCATCTGAAGTAACAGAATCCGGCATTTTCGACTGCATTTTCACTGTATCTTGATTCCACGGTATTCGGTTCCCAACCGGTGCCGTTCCATGTCTTTTTTACAGTCGTATTCCACCACGAAGCGAATGCCGGAAGTCCGGTGCACGGTTCCTGTTTGGTGTTGGCCGCGCAGTTTGTGCCGTCATAAGTGTAGTTGTCTTTGCATTTGAAACGGCATTCGTTCGGGCTCGGTGTTTCGTTGTAGGTTCCGGTCGTTTCCGGCAGATATTTCTGCGCCGCTTCGTCCCAAGTCTGGGTTATTTTGGTATATACGTTCCATTCCGCATTTTCGGGAAGCTGACCTGTGCAGTTAGCCTCGTTCATGTCAGGATCGCATTTTCTGTATGTCTGGTTCCAGTTGTGGTGCTCTTTGCAGTGGAAGAAACAGCCGTTTCCGCCTGCATCGGATTTGTATGTTCCGGTTGTTGACGGATACCAGTCGCCGGAATTGTCGTCCCAGGTCTGCGTTATGGTTGAAACACCGTTCCACCACAAAGCGTTTTCCGCAAGGCCTGTGCATGCAATATTTTCTTGTGTTTCAGGATCACAAGTTCTGTCTTCGCTGTTCCAGTTGAAGTGTTCTTTGCACTCAAAACAGCAAGTTTCGCTGCACTCGTTTTCGCTGAACACAGGCTCTTCCGAAGGTTCCCATGAATCTCCGTTCCATGTCTGTACGATCCTGTTGTCGACCATGTTCCAGATCGATTTTGCCGGTTTGCCGCTGCATTCCGTGAGTGTTTTTCTTGCGACACACTTTTTGTCACCGGCATCCCAATCGTAGTTGGTGTTGCAAACGAAACGGCACATCGTTGAACTCGGAGTTTCGTTGTACTGTCCTACTTCACTCGGATACCAGTTGTTGCCGTCGTAAGTCTGGCTGATGCCGAAAACAGTGTTCCAGACCGCGTTCTCGGGCAAGCCTTCGCAGGCGATATAACGCGTCGTAGCGAGGAGACATTTGCCGTGATTCCAGTTGAAGCCCGATCTGCAGCCGCAGGTGAAACTGTAGTCGTCTGCGGTGCAGAGCCCTGTCGAATTTGCCATGCCTTTGCATGCGTTGAAGCTGCACGGATCGGCACATTCGCCGCCCAGGCACGGCTCGTCATTGCGGACGCAGATTATGTATTTTGTAGAAGTTTTGTCTGTTGCTTCGATATTTCCCGTCTCAAAATCGACTGTCCACGCCTTTGCAGTTTCGTTGACCGAACTTGTCGAAGTCCAGAAACCTTTTGCCGCGATTCCCGGGAAACCGCTCATTGCGCCGTTTGTCTTCTCGTAATCGATGAGCGAAGCAAGCTCGTTTCTGTTGGGAAGACGCCAGTCGAATCTGTCATTAGTCGAGACTTCGCCGCAGTAGTTGAGAGCTTCAGCCCATGTTCTGGAAGCAACGGCCTGTTTCTGCCACATGAGTCCGCTGACACTGTCTTTGACTGTCTCGGCAGTTGCCGTGAAGCGGCTTTCCGGCGCATCGTATTCATTTGTTCTTACGCAGAGAACGCTGTTTTGAGTCGTTTTTGCAACACTCACAAGTGCGCCGTTTTCATCAACTCTCCAGGCGTTTCCGCTGTTTCTGTTATCTTCACTTGCCCAGAAAGCGTGTCCTTTGGCAGTGAATATGCCGCCGAGCGCAGGGCTTGCCGTGCTTGAATCAACTATCGTGAGGAGTTCTGCCGGGCCCGGTATTCTCCAGAGCGATGACGAGCCGCTTTCATCGTTGAGATGAGAGCAGTAGTCGTTTGCGGAGCTCCAGTTCATAGCCGTGCTTGATGAAGCCTGCCACTCGTAGTGGGTGAAAGCGTCTTTTATTATTCCGTTTCCGGCTGCAGAAAGCGTGTGGGGAGTGCAGAATCCTGCTTCTGCATACTGAGCATCCTGACCGAAGAAAGCAACGCCATAAGCCGGACATTCCGTCTCTGCCGTATTGTCTGAGCAGCTGTCTGCGCCCGTGCAGATGAGGGCAAGCGAAAGCGGAGCTTCAATGCATGCAGAACCGTTCCATTTGTAGCCTTTTGCACACGAGAATGAGCATTCTTCTTTCGTTGTACCGAAAGTTGCAGCCTTTGCTGCCGGAAGCCAGTTCGTGCCGTTATAAGTTTGAGCGAATGTGCCGTAACCGTCGTTCCAAAGCGCGTTTGCAGGAAGGTTTCCGCAGCTTTCAGTCGTTTTCGAGCAGTTTCCTGCCGTGATGTAGCCCGAGCAGTCTGCGGCGCACGGAGCGGAGCCCGTCGAATTGCCGAAACCCGCTATTTCCGCACATGCCTTGGATCCGCCGTCGCAGCCTTCACCTTCATCCAAAATGCCGTCGCCGCAAAGTGCCGCTTTTCCGCATTCAGACTTGTTGAACGTGCAGGTATTGGGATCGCATGTTGCACTCTTTTCAGGATAGGTCGAAGCCGGATAGATCGTTCCGCAGGAAACAGGTTCGGAAAGCGTCGGTTCGCACTCTTCGGCCGAATCGACGATGCCGTTTCCGCATGCGTTCTTTGCAACTACCGTTATCGTTTTTTCGTTGTCTCCTTCGTAAAGCGTTATCGCCTCGAGGTATCTGTACATATCCTCACCGACTGCCAAAAGCGTGTATCTGCCTGAATTCATTTCGATATTTAGTGTTTCGTATTTGCCGGTTCCTTCAACGAATTTCGCAGTCTCGTTTGCAACCAGATCCATGTCGTCGTTGTAGATCTGGACATAAACTTTCGACGGATGCTTTACCGTGTTTATGTTTACTTTGAGTTCAAGGTTTGCGTCAGCCGTGCCCGTAAGCTCTTCGTCAAGCCTGATCTCAACGCTGAATGTCGCACCTGCCGGAACGTTTACGCTTGCGCTCTTTGCATAATATCCGTCAGCATAAGCATCGACCGTGTAAGCCGCCGGAGTGAGGTTTTCAATGCTTACTACACCGTTTTCAGAGTAGAAGACCTTGTTCCCGGGGTTGAGGATCACTGTCGGATTTGCGTTTGCGTGAATTGCATGACCCGTTGAATCGTTTACGAAGATCTGAATGTTTGCAGGAACTTCCTTCGAATTTACGCCGTCACTGTCGTTGTTTACGAAGAACTCGTAGGTCTTCTGCGTCGTGTAGGTCTTTCCTGAGATCTTCGAGTTCGCGACTATCGTCATTTTGCCCGTGATATTGCCGAGAGAATCGACATTTTCGCTTCCGAGAAGGGTCTTGAGAGCAGTTTCACCCTGAGAAAGGTTTCCCGGAGCGAGAACTATCGTTTTTTCTTTCTTTTCCCCTCTCGGCTTGTAGTAAGTACGCGTATTTTCCTGAACTTTCTCGAATTCTTTTCCTTCGATACTGATGATAACTTTTTCGACATCTGCGCTTCCAGCCGCGACTTTGAGAGAGATCTGATCGGTAAGTGCGCTCAGTTTGGTGAGATATGGAACTGTCGCCATTTCAACGCCGTCAAGAACGGCAACTGTGTGAGCCGAAGCGTCGAAAGTATCAACTATTGAAACTGCGTTCATGTTGCCGTTGATGCCGTCAAAAACGAGGTATGCAGTCTCAAGGAGAGCATCGTGAAGTTCTTCGACATCGCTTCCGTTGTAGAAGATCGTTCCAGCATATTTCAGTGCAAGGTAGAAAGTCCTGAAAAGATCGAGCTTTTCATCGTTGGAAAGGCGGCTGTTCATCGGCATTAAGTATCTGGTGAATATTGCGTTCGCCTCTGCGACGCTGACTTCGGTGCCTCCAAGCGTAACGTGGCCGTTTTCGTTGAGAGTGTAAACTTTATTGCAGTTGGCAGCTTCCGTATCGGGATCCAGCCATGCGCAGACGAGCTGGTCGGGAGTGAGGACCGTTTCGACGTTGCTGAAATCGGGCCCTTTCGATGATGTCGTGATGTAGTTCGCAAAGATCATCATCTCTTTCTTCGTCGCTGCATATTCAGTGTTGCCTGCAAGTGCATTCCTTGCTTTGGCAGTGTAGTCTTCCGGCGCGTTTCCGCTGTAGGTGAGCGGGATCAGCGAGGAGTCTGTCAAATCTGCGAAAGTGGTGCTTCTGTTGTATGAAGTCGTTGCGGTATAAAGTGCCGCGATCGCGCTTCTCAGCTCAAGACCGTTCTTAACCGCTGCAACTGCGCCGCTTTCACGTTTTGCCTTCATGCGGTTATAGAACTCAGAAACAAAGAAAAGGTTCTCAATAAGATTCAAATTCCTCTGGAAGCCCACAGGCTTATTGATAAGTTCGTAAAGGTCGTTTCCGAGATCTGCGAACTTCTCACAGGTAAGATACGGAAGGAGAGAGCTTTCAGGTTTGTATGTCTGGAATCCGAGTTTGATGAACTCAATCGGGGAATATCCGCGGTAGAATGAGCCGTCGCACCATCTTGCAACAAGATTGTCCACAGAAACGGGAAGATTTGCTGCTTCGACCGTGAATGTCGAATAGTGGTTCGTCTGCGAGATCATGACGCTCGAGCTCGTTCCCATCATGATCGGATCGCCTGCAGCGCTTGCCATGATCGGATCTCCCGCAGCCGAAGCCATGATCGGGTCTCCTGCAGCAGCAGACATTATCGGATCTCCTGCTGCGCTCGTCATGATCGGATCTCCTGCAGCACTTATCATGATCGGATCTCCGCCTCCACTTTTTGCGATCTGCATGATAGGATCGCCTCCGGCAGAGAACATTATCGGATCACCGCCTGCAGCAAGCATGATCGGGTCGCCGCCTACTGACTGAAGGACATCGCTTGAGCCGTTGGAATTTGCTCTTTTTGCTGAAAGCATGATCGGATCACCGCCGAAAACGGTGCCCAATTCGTGGATGAAATACATCGAATCGCCTTCGAAAACGGCGCCTTCAGGCCTGAATCTGAGCCTCGAGACTTGAGGACCACCAGCAGTCAAGACTTCGTAACTTATTGAATTTATTTTGCTTCCGTTCTTTTTGACAGCTGTTCCCTTAGGAATTACGCCGTAGATACCGTCGTCTATCCTGAACGAAATGTCCTTCGACGTATCGCTTACATAGACCGTGCCTCCGTTTTTCTTCTGCAAAAAGAGGACTGTTGCAGAATCCTGCGAAAGAGTGTCACTGCCCGAAACAAGTTTTGCTCTTGCCGTGTATTCGCCCGGAAAGGAAGTAGTGAATTTGTAAGACGCAGCTTCGGCTGTTTTGTTCTGAACTGTCCAGCTGATTTTGAAATTCGGAGCAACTTTCGTGCTGCCGCCTTCAACGCTGAAATTTGCGTTGCTGTCAGCCGTTTCGCCGATAACTATCTCAGTTTTGTTTACAGAAACTTTGAAGCCGTTGAAGAGTTTCGCAAATTCGGGGGATTCCTTCTTCGCGTCTTCGGCGATCTTTTCAGAAAGGGTCTCCGCATCGCTTGAACCGATGAAGGAGGAGAGGAGTTTGAGTCCGTCATTTATTCCCGAAAGCCCGGAATAGTCGAGTTCACCCAGCCATTCTCCTGTTCCGATTTTTGTGTAAGTTCTTATTTTTGTTTCGCTTTTGCGCATATCAGCACAAGTCTTGTCGAGAAGATACGCCGCAGTCGTGATCTCGGAAATATTTGCGACATGGTCGCTCATTCCTTTGAAGCAGCTTGCTAGGTCACCAGCTTTTACGCAGTAGGTCTTAGCTGCCGAAATGTCAGCCTTGAATGAATATTTGCCTTTTGCATCGGTATCCGCCTCTGCGATCTTATCTGCTCCGCCGCATTCGTAAAGGGCGACTGACGTTGCGCTTCCAGCCTGAACGGCACCGCTGATCCTGCGGCTTTCTGTCGCTTCAGGATCTACAGGAGCTTCATCCGGTGTTTCATCGGGAGTTTCGGGATCGTCGTGATCTTCCGGTTCTTCCGGATTCTCATCAGGTTTTTCTGTATTGTCCGGTTCTTCCGGTTCTTGAGGATCGTCTGTATCCTTGTCCGATATTTCTACATCCGAAATGTCGGCATCGTCCGAATCACCGTCGGGATAGTCGTAAACGGTCTCCTTTTTGCCGCCGCCGCAGCTCATCATGAAAATCAGACTCAGAATTGCCGGAAATACCCAAATCCTTCTCATTCCCATTTTCTCCTCCCGTATTAAAGAAATAACAACTTTCTCAAAAAATCGCTCATTATGCTACTGAATTTTAGAAAAAGTGCAAGGAGATGAACTGATTTTGCAAAAATTTTACCGTTGATTGCAAATTTTTATCTTGATTTTTCAACTATTCTAATCTAAATTCTAACCGTGGGGTGATCATGAAACAGATAAAGGATCTTTACGAAAAGGACAAACCGCGTGAGAAGCTGGTTTCAAAAGGGGCTTCGGCGCTTTCCAACCGTGAACTTGTCGCCGTTATTTTCGGGAGCGGCGGAAAAAACCATCCGCTGATGACCATTTCGAAAGAGATCGAAACTCTGCTCGAAAATGAAAAACTTGAAGCGCTTGATATCAAAAAACTTTCAGTGGTCCCTGGTGTCGGCTCTTCCAGGGCGTGCCAGATCCTGGCGGCATTCGAACTTGCGAAACGCTTTTACATCGAAAGTGAAAAACCGCTGATCAGGAGCCCGCAGGATCTGCTGCCGCTTCTCAAAGACTACGCCGAAAAGAAGCAGGAGCATTTTCTGACGATAACCCTTGACGGTTCGAGGCGGGTGATAGACGTTCATCTCACTTTTATCGGAACTTTGAACTATGCGCCGCTCCATCCGAGGGAGGTTTTTGCCGTGGCCTGCACTGACCGCGCCGCTTCGATAATCGTGGCTCACAATCATCCTTCAGGCAGCCTGACACCTTCCGACGAAGACAAACTCGTGACAAAACAGCTTCGCGAGGCTGGTTTTATGATGGGGATCGAACTTTTGGATCACATTATTTTTTCGAAAGGAAACGGATTTTTCTCTTTTGCGGGAAACGGGATCCTGTGACTAGTGCATCTTGTTCATCAGGCCTTTCCAGCTCTTTTTGAGTTCATAGATATCGAGGTCTACGACGCTTTCGTCTTTGAGGCCGCTTATCTTGAGGAATGTTCCTGAGGTTACTTCACCTATCTCGGCGCATTCGCAGTCTTTCATGGCATTTTTGAACGCTTCGGCATTTTCAGGTCTTACGGAAACAAGGATCCTGCCGTTCGATTCGCTGAAAAGAAGTGTGTCGTTTCTTGAGACATCGCCCGATTTTATCATTTTCTTGAGGTCGACTTTCGCGCCGAAGCCGCCGGAGAACGCCGATTCCGCAACCGCTATCGCAAAACCGCCGTCCGAAAGGTCGTGAGCGCTTTCAACAAGAGAGTGTTTCATAGCTTCATGCAGAGCGCGGTAGCTCTTCATGAACTTCGCAGAATCGACTTTCGGGACGAAGCCTTCGTGTTTTATGCCGTGGTAGAGGTAGTATTCGCTGCCGCCGAGTTCGTCTTTCGTTTCGCCGATAAGGAAGATTTTGTCGTTTTCGTGCTTGAAATCCATTGTGACCATCTTTTCGACGTCATCCATCTTCGAGATGAGGGTGAAAAGGAGTGTCGGCGGGATCGAGATTTTGTTTTTGCCGCTGCCGTAGTCGTTGTGCATGCTGTCTTTGCCGCTGATGAGCGGGATCCCGTATTCGGTGCAGTATTTGTAGAGCGCTTTGTTGGAGCGGACGAGCTGAGCGAGCTTCATTTTGCCGTCGTCGTTCTTTTCAGCGTCGTAGATCGGATCAGGCCAGCAGAAGTTGTCGAGACCGCTCATAAAATCAGGGTCGGCGCCGACGCAGACTGCGTTTCTTACTCCCTCGTCGATTACGCTTGCCGTCATGTGGAAGCAGTCGATATCGCTGAAGGAGGGCTTGATCCCGTGAGAAACTACGATCGCGTTTTTCTTGAAAGGCGAAACTCTGAGAACGCCTGCATCGCTCGGACCGTCGTGTTCGGCTCCGCAGAAAGGCTTTCCTGCGCTTCTGCCCTGGACTTCGTGGTCGTACTGACGCACCCAGTCCTCTTTCGAAGCGATGTTCACGCGTCCCATCATGTCGAGCAGAATATGGTTGAGGTTGCTCTTTTCAGCCGGAACGAACTGTTTTTCAGGCTGTTTTTCGCGGAAATTCCAGACTGCTTCGAGTTTGTATTTCGGGTTACCTTTGTGGAGGAATTCCATCTCGAGATAAGCTGCGCGGATGTCGTTGTAGTAGATCTCAAGATATCCTGTGTTGGTGTATTCGCCGACGACTGTGATCTCGACTTCGTGGATGTCTGCGATCTTCTTGAGTTCTTCGTATTTTTCTTTCGGAACGGACATGGTCATGCGCTCCTGAGCTTCCGAAATGAAGATCTCCCACGGCTGAAGACCCTGGTATTTGAGCGGGACTTTTTCAAGGTTCACCCTTGCTCCGCCTGTATCCTGCGCCATCTCGCCGACACTTGAGCTGAGTCCGCCTGCGCCGTTGTCCGTGATAGCGTTGAAAAGACCTTTGTCGCGTGCTTCAAGAATGAAATCCAGCATTCTCTTCTGAACGATCGCGTCTCCTATCTGGACTGCCGTAACGGGGCTTCCTTCGTGAAGTTCCTCGCTGCTGAATGTCGCGCCGTGGATGCCGTCTTTTCCGACTCTGCCGCCCGACATGACGATGAGATCGCCTGCCTTAGCCTCTTTTTTCCACGACGGTCTGCCGTTGAGCTCCATCGGCATGAGACCGCCTGTTCCGCAGAAGACGAGAGGTTTGCCGAGATAACGGTTGTCGAAGTAGATAGAGCCGTTGACTACCGGGATACCGCTTTCGTTGCCGCCGTCTTTTACTCCTCTGTGGACGCCGCGGAAAATCCTTCCGGGATGAAGAAGTTTTTCAGGGATGTCGCCGCGGAAGAACGGGCTTGCAAAGCAGAAAACATCCGTGTTGAGGATCGGTTTCGCACCCATTCCGCAGCCGATGATGTCGCGGTTCACGCCGACGATGCCGGTGAGTGCGCCGCCGTACGGGTCAAGTGCGCTCGGAGAGTTGTGGGTCTCGACTTTCATCGCGAAAAGTGTGTCGTCGTCGACCTGGACTATTCCGGCGTTGTCGTCGAAGACCGATTTTATCCACGGTTTGCTCTCAAGCATGTCGGTAGTCGTTTTTTTGATGCACGATTTGTAGAGAGAGTGGATCTCTTCGCTTTTTTCCGCTGTTTTGTCCTCGTATTTTATGTCTGCTGCGAAAATTTTGTGTTTGCAGTGTTCGCTCCAGGTCTGTGCGAAGACTTCGACCTCGCAGTCGGTAGCCTCAGCCGACATCCCGTGAGCGATTCTCTCTTTTATTACATCCTCGCGTTTGAAGTAGTCGCGTATCGCCTTCATTTCGTCGATGTTGAGCGCAAGGACTCTCGATCTTGAGATCTTCATCAGGTCTTCATCGGAAACATCAAGCGCCATTTTTTCAACGACCGGCTGCGTTTTGTCTACGACTCTCGGGACCGCGTCGCCTATCCTCTGGCCTTTGCGCCACTGTTTGGAACTGAGTATCGAATAACGCTGGATCACGCCGTTTGCAAGCAGATCCGACGCGATCTTTTTGATCTCGTCTTCGCTGATATTTCCGCTGATAAGATATTTCCTGCCGGAGAAGACCATGTCGTTTTCACCGATATTGCCGAGGAAGGTCTTGAGTCCCCAGAGAGCCGTTTTTCCTTCGTTGTCTGTTACGCCCGGAAGGTATCCGGTCTCTACGATCCAGTCGAAAGAATAGTTGTCGGCAAGGACTTCACGCGTCTCGAAAACTTCAGTCACCGGATCGGCGAGGACTTCCGACGCAAACGCCGCGACCTGCTGCTGAGTTACATTTTCGCAGTCGATCAGATAGACCTTGAGCATCTTGACATCGGTGACCGTTTTGATCCCGAGATCGGTCTCGATCCGTCTTTTCCAAGTCAAACCTTGTGCGTCTTTCACATCTTCGTTCAAACCGACTTCAACTCTGAAAACCATAACTTCCTCCTATAAATTTGAGATTAGATTGATCATTTCTTTCGGATCCCGTGCCGCGATGAGGCCGGCGCGTATTTTTGCGCTGCTGCATAAAACCGAGATCTGGCTTATCAGCTTGAGATAGAGCAGGTTGTTCCCTTCAGGCACGATCAGCGTGAAAACGAGGCGGACATCCTCTCCGTCGCTGCTTCCGTAAGGCATCGGCTCTGCAAGCGAGATGAGCTGGACGACGACCTCTTTCGACCCTTTTATCCTGCAGTGCGGAACGGCAACGCCTTTGCCGATCCCTGTGGAACCGTAAGTCTCGCGCTCCGTCAGGCTTTTAAGTACTGAATCTTTCGGAATACCGGCGCATTTTTCGGCGTTTTCGGCGATATATTCGAAAAGTTCTTCCTTTGTTTTTATGTCGGCATGACAAGCGGCGAGTTCCTTTTTTAAGAATTTTCCTATTTTGCACATGATCAGCTCCCGACTTCGAATTGATAGTTTCTTTTCCGTTCCCTCGCGAGAGGAATATTCATCTTCGAGCGGTATTTCGCGACGGTCCTGCGGGCGACTTCGATCCCTTCCTTGCTCAGAATGTGGGCGATGTCGTCGTCGCTGTAAGGATTTTCGCGGTCTTCACCTTCGATTATTTCGACTATTTTCTGTTCGAGACGCTTGTTTGTCGTCAGATTGTCGTTCACCTGCTTTACGAAGAAGTATTTGAGCTCGAAGATCCCGTGCGGAGTCTGCGCGTATTTGCCGTTGGTGAGCCTTGAGACAGTCGCGATGTGGCGGCCGATGTCGTCGGAAACATCTTTCAGAGTGAGCGGCTTCAGAAATTTGTCTCCGTGCTCCAAAAACGCCTTCTGATGCGAAAAAATACTTGCGGCGACCTGATAGAGAGTGCGGTTTCTGTCGCTGACCGACTTGATTATCCACTCTGCGTTTTTGTATTTTTCCCGGATGAAGTGCTTTTCATCGCGGTTCTTGACGTTTTTCAGGTTGTCCTCGAACAGTTCCGTTCTGAGAACGACTGTCGGCAGCATCTTGTCGTCGATATAGATCACCGGTTCGCCGTCACGCATGAATACCATGAGATCGGCACGGACGTATTCCGTCCTTTCCCGCTCGTAACCGAATGCGGGGTAGGGGGCTGCGACACCGCTTCTGAAAAAGAGCAGAAGGTCGGTGAGCTCCTGCTGCGTGATGCCGAGATTCCCGCAAAGGGCGTCGAAATTCTTTTTGACGAGCAGATCGAGCATGGATACATCGCTGAAAAGCCTGTTGACCGATTTTTTGAACTCTTCAGGGATCTCGATCTTGCCGTGGTCTATGAAGATGAATCTCAGATATTCCGGGAAGTTCCGGCAGCCGCAGCCTAACGGCTCGAAATTTTTAAGGATCTCTCTTGCTTCGGCCACAGTTTTTTCATCTGTCGCTGTCTGGACCGCGATATCTTCATCGCTGTCGGGGAGAAAACCCCGGCTGTCAAGGTTGTAAGCCATGTAGATCAGTATGTCCTTCATGGTGTCGGGGTGATCGGAGACCGAGATCTGGAAGTCGAGCGACTGTGAAAAACTCTCCTCGTCGGGGATGGTGTTTTCAAAATTCAGGTTGTCGGGAAGATCGTTCGATTTTCTCAGATTCGTCTCGCCGAAATTGTTCGATGAAGTCTCGCGTATCTGCTCCCAGTCGAAGTCTGCAAGGATCGAACTCATATCAGCGGAATTGTCGTTGATCTGGAGCGGAACTGTGACATCGATGCTTTTCTGGTCGGGGATCTCGTTTATGTCGCCGTGTTCTGTAACGGCCGCTTCCGGAGTATCGTCGCCCCAGTCCTCGATCTCGAGGAACGGATTCTCGGAAACTTCTTCCAGGATCATTTCCCTGAGCTCGAACTGGTTTTTCAGCAGCATCTCGATGCTCTGACGCATCTGCAGAGTCATCCTGAGATCAGTCTTGAGCAATAGATTCTGCTGCTGCTGTATTTTTAAAGATGAACTCATAAACCACCCGCCAAAAAAACGGAAAATTATAATGCCAAAAAAGATTGCGGCAAGATTTTTGCTATAAGATTTTCAGCTGATAGCAAAAAACACTTTCGGGAAGGATTTTTCTGTCTGGCTTTCACTCGAAAAGCTCGTTTTTGTGTCTACTTTTTGGGGATAGAGCCACTTCTTTCAGGCGGTAGTATGAGTCATACTGATAAGCGGTCCTGCGGTTTTCCTCGTTTTCCTGCTTCCCGATGAGGTGAAGCCCTTTGGAATAGGTGTATTCATAATCTGCGACTGTCGGTGCGTTCAGCGATGTGAAATCTTCTTTTCTGCGGCTGACTTTGCGCCAGTCGTCTTTATGCTTAATTCCATTAATTCTAAACATTCAACTTGAATAAAATAGCAGTCAATATGTCACTTACAGCATTTAGCACACCGGCATATACCCACGACAAAAAGAATGCAGCAATTATGGCAACTTTTCTGTTTTCGAGTTCTTTTACAAAAAAGCTTGCCATAAAAAATACTTCAAAAATCATAAAAATAGCACCTAAAAGCATATAGAAAATAAAATTCTGTGTGCTTAAACTAGTTGCTTCAATCAATACCGAAACAATCAAGAAACAATCCCAAGATATTGCCAATAAAGTCAGATATATTTTAAAGATATCATTTTTCATAACATCCTCTTCTATACTGTATAACCGAAAATGTTAAAGACAAAAAGCACCAGAAAAAGCCGAAACAAGAACAATAAAATAATTGTGTTTCTGAATTTTTTTATATGTGGTGCAAAAAAGCTGGAAATTACGTAACTTATGTGAACTATTAAAAAACATGGAATACCTATTAAAAATGAAAAACCTCCGATATCTGACAATAATTTAATATTGCCCATTTTTGATCCACAACCCCAAATAAACAATATTCCCCAAAAAACCAACAAATAAGTGAATTCAGAAGCTAAAATAAAAGCATAAAACAATTTATTACTATTTATTTTTTTCATTATTCCATTGATTATCTTAACCATGGATCTACCTCCGGCTGAACAAACCCGCTTTGCTGCCACTTTTCGTAAGTATTGGCCCATGTTCTAGATGTAGGAAGAGCTAATGGATTTCTGACAAGAATCGGCTTCGAACCATCATATCCGAGAATCAAAATATTTTTTAGAGGGTCCTTGTTTACATAGTACGGATTTTTATAAATCATTATCGCTCCGTTTGGTCCGGTGCTGGTGTAATTACTTTTTCTCTTTTGCATTACGTTGGCTTTTTTGTTCTAAAAGTATTTTCTGACATCCTTCAGCATTGAAAAACTTATCCCCGGTTCCTGTCAACGATATCAACTGCAATCCCTTTGCAGAACTTGGATAATCTTTAAGTTCTGAATATGAAAAAACATATTTTATCCCAACTCTTTCAATCAGAATTTTATTGCCGTCCACTTTGTAATCGACTGTTGATGAATAGGTTACTTCTCCAGCGTTGTCACCATCTTCCGACCAGAATTCATGGAAAACGAACTCAGCTTTTTTGTTGCTTAGAAAAATGATTTTTGTGGAAAGTTCGCCTTCACAGATACTTTGAAAAGTTTTTCCTGACAAATTAAAATTGTGTTGCTTTTCTGTCTTTTCTTTTCCAAAAACAGAAAACGAAATAGAAACAGCAATCATAAAAATAAAAAATGCTTTCATAGCTACCTCTTAATACCAATAAGGATCGATATTTCCGCGGTAATTTAGTAAGTCATAAATCCTAAACTCTGTAAAATGTAAAAACATACTAATGATAACAAAAATACGACAATCATAATTTTTCTCTTGTTTTCTAGCCCCTTAACAAAAAAGCTCGCTATAAAACATATTTCAAAAATTAGATACGGAATAATTTCAATGCTCCCTGAAATTAAGTGCTTAAAAAGCAAAAGGTTTTTGTCCGGTTGCTTTCCCGATCTATAGATGGCATCTAAAACAATATTACCACCCAACCAATTAACAAAAACAAAAGAGAGCAGCAGTATTCTGAATAGAAAAAGCAATATTGCTGTTTTTCTTAAATATTTTAATTCCTCCATCTTAAAGCTCACAAATATGTAGTATATGTGAAAAGCCAAAAAATATATGAAGGGAGCTACTACTATAAACAAAAAAGTAGTTTCTGAATTTAATATGGACAATTTATAATACAAATGGAACTCGACCCACAATCCAAAAAATATGAACAAATAAAAGATTTCAGAAATCAAAACCAGATGGTGCCATAGTTTATCACTATCGATTATCTTAGCCATGGATCCACCTCCGGCTGAATAAACCCGCTTTGCTGCCATTTTTCATAAGTTGTGGAGTCATAACCGTAACTTGCCCCAGGAACAAAAGGATTGCGGTAAATCATGGGCTTACCAGAACCGTTATTGCCATCAAACAAGATAGTTTTCAATGGATCTTTGTTCACATAATATGGATTGCGGTAAATTTTAATTGCGCCGTTGGGTCCTGTGCTGGTATCAATGAAAACAGGCGGTTGTTCACTTTCTCCACGCTTCAGCATTTTCGCCAAAATGTTATTCATCAAAATTTTTTGAATGGCGTTTGAAGGGTCTTTGTCTGGATCCGACGGCATATTTTCCCCTGTTGCCCCAGAACAATTTCCAGATACACACTGGCAACTACCATAACTGCACTCAACATCAGCTTCTGGGTATTTGCTTCTTATAGGATTTGTTCCAAAACTATCGTCATCTTCTACTGCCTTGGATTCGGGATTTGTTCCATCACCATTGTTAGGAATTTCCCTGTCGGAATCAGCTTTATCAGGTTCTTCATCAGGAGTATTTCCTGCGATTTTATTGAATAATTTTTTTGCTGTATCAAAATCATAAATCCCTTTTTCAAACATAGAAAACATCTTTTTGGAAAAACCACGACAATTAGTGCCTGATGAAGTAAAAAGGATAGCATATTTCCCTTGAGATCTAATTAATCTATTTAATATATTTCTTGCCATTTCGTCTTGCTGAGGAGAAGTCTTAAGTTTAATTTTTACTTTTCCAGCTTTGTTGGAATCGTCTGAATAAACAACGCCTCTTACATTCAATCCGAAGATTGCGCTACTCATATTTGGCAATCTGTATAGTATACCATCATTTTCAAATATAGCTCCAAAACTCCAAGATTTATACCCGTTAATATTTCCTGGATCAGTAACAGATATTTTCTGATGCATGAAAAAATCATCGTCTGTACCATCTTCAATCCAAATATCCAACCCACTCGGATCACTCGCCTCAATGACCATTCCGGCAACGTAGGCGAAGCCATTACCTAAGTTGTTGGCATCTCCCCAGATTCCGATTGGATCTTGGTTGATGAAGCGGTGCATGTCGATGTGGTAATAACGGTTTCGCATCCAGTAAAGGCCTGTTTCGGACTCGTAGAGCGAGCCGCCCCAGATGAAATTGTGCAGGTTCGTTGCATAGCAGGTCTGGTTGCTGCAGTTTTTCGGCGAGAACTGGGAATCAAGGATTTCAAAATCACCGTAAACACGGTATCTGTAACGCTCTAAAACATTGCCGTTTGCATCGGTGAGGGCTGTCACATTTCCGCGTTCATCAGTCAGGAAATAATAAAGTGTGGAAGTGTTGTTCGCGGTGACTTCGATTGCGATATGTCTGTCTGTGCCGGAATCGATGATGTTTGTGTAATCGTCCGAATTTGTTGATATTTCAACTATATCCCAATCGTCGTAAGTGTATCTTTCAGTTGTGCTTCCGACGGTTTTCGTTATGCGGCGGTTGAATGCGTCGTAGGTGTAAGTTGCAATTGTTTGATTACTGCCGTCCTGATAAAAATTGTCGGTTCTTGCCGCCGTGTTATTTGCAAAGTCGTATTTGACTTCTTTCAGGCGGTAGTATGAATCATAGGTGTATTTATCCGATGTGTTCTTTATGCCGTCTGCTTTCTCAATCAGGTGCCAGCCGCGTGAATAGTTGTAGCTCATGTCATAAATATCGGCATTTGCATTGCTTACCGTATGATTGTCGAGCATGTTCCAGTTGTTGTAACTGAATGTCTCGATCAGGTTCTGACCTTTTGTAATGGCGGAGAGGACTCCGTTTGCGCGGCTGTATGATGCGATTTCGGAATTGTTGTATTCGATCAAATCAAGGTCGTTTCCGGTAGCTGTCTTGCGGAGTGTCTTGCCATTTTCAATTTGTTTTTCATGCATAAAATTTACCAGTTTGAATCACGAAATAAACATAAAGATGCTTCCGGTATAAACCAGTTCCCCGTCCTTCATCTCAAGAAACAGAAGCCAGCCTGTTCCGCACAAAGGTCCGCAATACTCTTCCCTGTAAACCATTATGGTGTCTGATTCAGGGTCATAGAGAGGGATCGAAAATTTAATGATTCGGTGTCCTGAAACTTTATTCAGACAGCTCTCCATGTCATATTCTTCGCTTCCGTTTTCTCCATAACAGATGCTGTCGCTTACAATACCGTCTTTTTCACAGGAATATTTTTCCAAACCTGAAACGGCTATTGATTTTCTGTTTGTTTCAATGAATTTTTCAACAAATTTCTCAGCATCGTTCTTCTGCATTTTCTCCGCTATACCCGATACATCGTGCTTTTCGATACGGCGGAATGTGTTTTCAGAACTTTTGGAAGCCACCAGATAACATGATTCTTTATCGTGAAAATGAGCATAGTGTTCAATAATTTTTTGCAGAAGTTCATCGGCTCCCATTTTTAAAAGAACAGGATTCGGTTCGGCTTTCCCGAACATTTTTTCGATCCTTCTCCTCGGCAGCCAGTAATCTTCCGCGAGGATTTCCTTCTCTTTCCATTCATAGCAGACAGGCTCGACATAGCGCAGTTCGTCAAGAGATTTCCAGTCAGGATCTATCTCAAAAATCTTTTTTCCGCTCCTGTCTATCACGAAGTAATGTTCTTCCTTCTTAACCCATGTCCTGCCGAAATAAAACGCGCTTACGCTATCGTATTCTGCCGGAATAATTTCCTTCCCGTTTTCGTCAAGGAATCCCCATTTTCCCTTGTATTTGAATGAAACTGATTTTTCTTCAGGGCACATACTTTTTCTTACATTTTCATATTTGCTATCTTCATCCTCTGTGATTTCGATGCTATGCGGAGTTTCCATCTTTTCGTTGCAGTTCTCATCCATTTCTGTAAAAAAAGAGGGTTTGACTTTATCGCAGATTTTTTTGCCGGTTGAAGCGTCGAAAACTACGAAGTGATTTTCTTTCTTGTCTTTTTTCTTATAGTCAAGATAGAAACTGTTGTTTCCGATGGCATTTCCGTTGCTGTTAAAAATATAGGTAATCTCTTTTGCCGTATCCTGCATAAGAAAAATTTTATTGTTTTCAGCGGTTACCAAATAGATAGACGAACCTTTTTTTAAAACAGCTTTCCCTTTGGTCATTCCGAAAAATCCATCATATTCCTCTTCTGAAACCTTTGCCTTTTTAAGATCGACAACTCTGAATTTTCCGTTTTTCGAAACAACCATCGTCCCGAGACTGTGACCATCTATTCCGTCGAATTGAGGAGGAAAAACAAAAAGCCCGTTTTTATCTATTACAAACCACAAGGTCTCCTTTTTCAGAGCCGTCATACCCTCATCCAAACGAATGATTCCTTTAAATTCAGGTTTAGCGATAAAATCCCCTTTTTCATTTATAACTCCCCAGAAACCGTCTTTTCTGACCTCCGCCGTTCCATTAGAAAATCTGTCAACAGTATCGAATTGCGGCTTTGCAACATAATTCAAATTTTTATCAACGAATCCCCAGTTGCCGCTTTGAATATCCGAAACTGCAAGCAGTCCTTCCGAATAAGAACGATCAATGTCTCGGAATTTGACATCTTTTATCTTTTTTCCAGTTTCATTGAGAAAAACAAACTCTTTTTGGGTCGTAAAAGCTGGAATCAGACCGTCTTTTATCTTGTCTATGTAGAGATATTCAGCCGGAATCACCTCTTTTCCGTTTTCATCAAGAAGACCGAAAAGTCCGTTTTTATCCGAAAAAATATAGCGTGCTTTTGTTTTTGCAGAATCCGGCACAGATGAATGATTTGAACAGGCTGCAAAGAATAGAATGGTTAAAAATATTAGTTTTTTCATTTCAATCTCCTATTGCCAATACGGGTCTACATTTGGCTGTATAAAACCAGATTGCTGCCATTTTTCATGGGTCGTTGAATCATATCCGTATTTAGCTCCAGGTGCGAACGGATTCCTGACAAATCCATTTGTACCATCGGAATTCTGTTTATTCCAAAACAGTTCTTTCAACGGATCTTTGCCTTTGTAGTATGGATTGAAAATAAAAACTTTTCTGCCATTGTTGTCATATTTGATAATTGGACCAACTTCATCCATAATTTCGAGAAAGCTCTTTTTTTCTCGTATTTCAAGAATTTTTTTGATGAACTGATTTGCAAAATATGTCTGAATTTTGTCTTCTGAAGAATCTGGATCTCCAGGATATTGTTCTCCTCCTTTCTTCTTTTTTTCCTCTTCTTCTTTTGCCTTGTTTTGGTTCTTTACAGCATTCTTTTCTGCTTCTTTAACTGCTTTCTCAAGTTCTTCTATCAGTTTTTCCAGCTCATTTATCACTTCTTTCAGCATTTTAATTTTGTCTGCATCTTTTTCTTTTTTTAAATATTGTTGTATTTGCTCCAAAAAAGCTTTTAACTCATCAATATTTGGAGCATTAATTATAAATTTATCATAGATAAAATGAGTCAGTTCGTGAGCCAACTTCTCAGCCAACGAAAGGGCCTCTTTACCACCGATAACCACAAGGTAATCTTGAGACATCTCTTTTTCATCATATTTATACGTAAAACTACCTACATTTTTATCATCATCACATTCAATATGCACCTTGTTGTTTCTATCTATTTCTGCTATATCCCATAATTTTGCAACTACTGAATTGTCATTTACAACCTTCATAACATCATCCATACATGATTCTTCTCTAAAGGCTGTTACTAGCCCCGTCGGATCACTTGCCTCAATGACCATTCCTGCGACATAAGCGAAGCCGTTGCCGAGGTTGTTGGCATCTCCCCATATACCGATGGGGTCTTGATTGATAAAGCGGTGCATATCAATGTGGTAGTAACGGTTGCGCATCCAATAAAGACCTGTTTCTGGCTCATAGAGGGAGCCGCCCCAGAGGAAGTTGTGTAGGTTTGTTGCATAGCAGGTCTGGTTGTTGCAGTTTTTCGGCGAGAATTGGGAATCGAGGACCTCAAAATCGCCGTAAACACGGTATCTGTAACGCTCTAAAACATTGCCGTTCGCATCTGTGAGGGCTGTCACATTTCCGCGCTCGTCGGTGAGGAAATAATAAATTGTGGAAGTGTTGTTTGCGGTGACTTCGATTGCGATATGTCTGTCTGTGCCGGAATCGATGATGTTTGTGTAATCGTCCGAATTTGTTGATATTTCAACGATGTTCCAATCGTCATAGGAGTATCTTTCTGTCGTGCTGCCGACTGTTTTTGTAATGCGGCGGTTGAATGCGTCGTAGGTGTAAGTTGCAATCGTGTTTTGACTTCCGTCCTTGACTTCAATGAGGCGGTTCAGGTCGTCGTAGATATAGGTTTTATCGTCTGTTGTGCCGCTTCTGTCCTCGGAAATCATGTTGTTCCTTTCATCGTATTCATATGCGGATTCTGTGTTGCTTCCGATTTTTTTGTTTCTTAGTCTGTTGAGTTTGTCCACTCCCCATGCATAGGTTATGCCGTTTTCGGTGCTCTGTTCGATGTTGTGGACTCCATCCTGATAGTAGCTGTCGGTTCGTGCAGCTGTATTGTTGGTAAAATCGTATTTGACTTCCTTCAGGCGGTAATATGAATCATAAGCATATTTATCGGAAGTGTTCCTGATGCCGTCAGCTTTTT
>JAEEGH010005246.1_pt1 | contig 32699 bp, 23 predicted proteins | sample 9134181 | NCBI WGS metagenome assembly JAEEGH01 (sample SAMN16246544, study PRJNA631951) | gut metagenome | biome: gut microbiome; feature: rumen; material: DP-attached | host: Bos | place: Iran: Karaj | collected 2018-10
CTATACCTGGGCCTGGTACTCCAAGGACTATGTCGGAAGTTATTATACGGACGGCGGCCTGCGGCAGGGAGAAAATTATCTGGTGGGCGTCCGCAGGGACTACTGTAGGCATTGGATAGAAGACAATTGGCTCAGTGACATCCATCACATGTCCAACGGATATTACTGGACGATTTATGCGCTCAATGATCTCACCGCCCGGGAGGGCGGAAAGCCGGGCAACTGGTTTACAAGCGTTTTAGACAACAACTACACTCACTTCAAGGACGGCGGCGTGGACCACGATTATAATACGTATCCCTTTGTGGACTACTACTGCTGGTTTGGGGCCGAGCGCACCGCCAACGGGAAAAAGTATCAGTGCTTCTGGACGCTGGGAAGCTGGATCCACGGCGATCCCTACAATCTCTGCAACAGGCAGAGCGACTATAATGAGACGAAGGATCTGACCTACCGGTATCCCAAGGTCGCTCTCGGCCACTGGAGCGGCAACTTCGAGACCAGAGGCAACTTTAACGGCAACGACGTGCTGGACACCTTCAACGGCAGCAGATACAGCCTGGCCGGCGCGAACCAGAATGAGTTCAGCTTCCGCTGCTTCCATGCCATACCCGTGATCATGAGCTGCCTGTCCACCGACTTCACCGTGGAGAGCGGCCAGGTGACAAACCTGGACGGCCCCATCGCGATCACCAACGGCGCCGTCATCACCGTCAAGGACGGCGGCACCCTCACCATCGACGGCTGGGTCATGAACAACGGCACCATCAAGGTGGAGGAGGGCGGCACCCTCTACGTTCAGGACGGAGCCTGCCTGAACAAGCTGAACGACAAATACGATCATCAGAGCGGCGGCATTATCTCCAACGGCCTGATCATCGTGGGCGAGGGCTCCAAGCTCATCGGCGGCGGCGTGAACGGCATCCAGCTTCTCAACGGCTCCCACGTGGTGAATTACGGCTGCGTGGCTTCCGAAAACTTTGTGATCACGCAGGACCACATCATTGAGAACCGGGACGGAGGCTTCGTCCTCTACGGCTCGGGCAACGGCGTCCTCAACTCCGGCAATACCACCTACGAAACGCCCCTTGACTACAGCGGCAGGACCTTTGCCGAGCGGGGTCAGGTAGAAAGCGCCTATTTCGTGAGCATCGCGGACAATGCGATCTACGAAAGCTGACGAAAACGAAAGAGCAAACGGCAAGGAAGGAATGTGAATACGATGGCGGACGAACTGCTGTTTGACAGCGAACGACAGGAAAAGAAAACGCAGCGGCGAAAGTGGCTGTTCCCGGCCCTGGCGCTTGCGGCGGTGCTTCTGATTGCCGTGGCGGTCGCTCTGATCCTGCGCGGGAAAAACAAGACGGAGATCCACAAGCTGGGGGAGGACAGTCTCTATCCCTTTACCTGGCAGTTGAACGCCGACGGGAGCATCCTGCTGGAGCTTCCCCATGAAAACGCCCCGGCTTATCGCTGGGTCCTGACGAACGGCGAAACGCTGAGCGCCCTCGACGCCGTGCGGGAGGAAAAAGAGAGCAGCAATACCACACGCTTTACCCTGACCGCCCGGGAAGAGGGCCGGAATCTGCTGGAGCTGTCCCTGCGGCTGCAGTCGGAGGAGGCCCCCGCCGAGCCGTCGGACGGGGAGAAGGTACCGGAGCAGCTCCGGGAGGCGGACAGCCTCTATCAGCTGACCCTTCTGACGGAGTTCGTCCGGGAGGACGGCAAGCTGAAGGGCACGATTCTCAACTATTCCGGCCTCCGGCGCCAGACCGAGCTGACGGGCGGCGCGGGCTCCGCCAATCCCTATCGGATCTATGCAAGAGACGGCAAGCGCCTGACGGTGGCTGTGAAGATCAGCCCCGTGGAGACCGACTGGAGCTGTGAGATCCTTTCCGGCCAGGACAGCGTCACCGAGGAAGGCGTGATCTATCAGAGCGGCGAGGTTCTGCTCCAGCTCAGGGCAGGACTGGCCCCCGGCGAGAGCGAGCTGGTTTTCTCCAGCGAAGCCGCCGCCGCAGAGCTTCGCCTCCGCCTCACCTATGCCCCGGAGGGCGCTCTGCTGGTGACGGAGCACTCGGCCCAATACGGGGAAAAGACCGTGGTGCTGCCAAGCGGCACGCCGGAGGAAACGGGATCGGAGGGCGAGGAGCCCCAGCCCGCGGTTGGCGAGGCGAGCGCGACCGGCCCGGCGGACGGGGATCCCGGGGAAGCGGCTCAGACCGAGCCGGAATCCGGGACCGAGCCGGAGACAGAAGCCGCGCCGTGAGGCCCGCAGCGGGATGGCTGCGCGCAGCGGCGGCAGAATCCCAATCACGCCCGAAGGGGGAAGAAACATGAAACGAATCCTGACAGCGATCCTCCTGGCTGCCCTGCTGCTGGCTGCGACGACGGCCGCTGCAGCGGCGACGGAGCTCTCCGCAGCCCCGTCGGGGCAGGCGGAGACCGACGCGGATCAAAGCATGGAAAATGCCGTATATGAACCGGCGCCGGGCGGCAGCGTCGTAGAGCCGTCTGTCGGCGACGGGACCGTGATCCGGCCCGCTTCCGATCCCGAGGATGACGCGGAGCCGTACGGCAGCGGCGCTTTGCCGGGATCGGCAAACGGAAATGACGTCTGGCTCACAGATCGGATGTACTATGACGCCGGGCAGGGCGTATTCGTCTACCTTGTGGGCAGCGGCGACACCGTGGTTCGCTCCTCCGTGGCCGACGGGATGATCGTCACCGAGCCCGTCATGGTCGATGGCGCTACGCTGCTGATCTATCAGGACGGCGAGCTCTGGGAGGGGGACGCGATGGCGATCTCCGAGCCCGGAGAGTACGTGGTCATGGCCCAGACGGGAAACCAGACGCCCCGCCTGTTCACCTTCACGCTGGCGGGTCCCGCCGTTTCCGGCGTCTATGCGTATAATATGCCGTCCGGGATGGCGGTCCTCAACGCGACCCTGAACGGAGAACAGACGGAGTTTGACCGCTCCTCGGTCCCCATGCAGGCCGAAGGGACCTACCGCGTCGAGTATGAGTGCCTGTCCACCGGCGAGATCTACTCGCTGGAGCTCGTCGTGGACCGCACGCCGCCGGAGCTGGAGTTTCACGGTGACATCGACGGCAGCAACCGGGTCCACAGCGCCCTGGGCTTTTCGGGCGTCCAGCCCGGCGATACGGTCCAGGCGACGCTGGACGGGGCCCCCATTTCCGTCTCGGTTGCAAGCGACGGCACAGGAGAGTTTACCCAGAGCGGCAGCTATATCATCACCGTCTTTGACGCCGCGGGCAACAGAAGCGAATACGGTTATACCGTCATGCTCTATTTCAACGCCAGCAGTCTTGCGTTTTTCGCGGTACTCATTGCCTCGGTGCTGGCGGTTCTGATCTACGTTTTCATGAAGCGCAAGCGGCTTGAAATCGGATAAGAAAGGGGGGAGAACACTTGTTAGGAGATCTTTGGGATACGATATCCGGTTGGATGGGCGATACCTTAAGCTCCATTCTGGAGAGCATCCTCAACGCCACGATCTTCCGGCTCTTTTACCACCTCGAGCGGATCCTGTGCTGGGTGATCGAGCTCCTCTATCAGATGTTCGAGGTATTTGCCGGCCTGGTCAAGGTAAAATACAACGGCACCGCCAACTATTTGATCAATATTTTCTTCTCCAACAAGGCTGTCAGCAACATCTATTGGGGCATGGCCTTGATCGGCATCGTTCTCACCTTCGGCTTTGCCATTGCCGCCGTCATCCGAAAGACCTTTGACGCATCCGGCAAGGTGCAGCAGTCCCTGGGACAGATCATCTGGAGCGGGATCCGAAGCATCGTTGTGATCCTCGGCATGACTGCCATCATGAGCGTCGTGCTGAACGGGACCGGCATCCTGATGCAGCAGGTCAGTTATCTTTTTCAGGACCCGTACAATCTGCATCTTCCGGTGGAGCGCACCTTCACCGGCGAGGAATACGCGGCGATGGCCCGTGTTCTGAGCACCATCGGCAACTATTCCGCCGTCGATTCCACGGAAAACCGCTACAATCTGAACCTCTGCTTCAACGATATCCGCCCGGATCTGTATTTTCTGCAGCAGCAGGGCGTTTTTGAGTATTCCTACAATAAGAAGGATAAGAACGGAAAGACCGAGGAAACCTGGCAGTCCGTTCTGGCGCAGATCGCCACCTCCTGCGATCTCAGCAGGGAGGTGAAGGTGGACATGTACAACGACGGCGTCTCCCGATCCATCAAAAACGCCATGAACTATCTGCGGAACAACGCCAGACCAAAGGCGCTGCCCAGCATCACCCGCAGCACCTTTGAGGACAACGAGGCCCACCTGGACCGCATGGTCTTCCTGATGGGCACCTTCCGCGCCGCCAAAAACCCGGCCTATAACAAGACCCCCAACTTTGACGACGCCCTGCGAGGCCGCTATTTCTACGGCGAAGACAAGAGCATCTATAATCTGGACGACGTGGACGACGATTTTAACATCGGCTTCGCCACGGACTACATCGTCGTCTGGGTGGCCTCCATCGCGATCATCTATGATCTGATCGTGATCATACTCAACTGCATTGCCCGTATCTTCAATATGCTCTTCCTCTATTTGATCGCGCCGCCGGTCATTGCGGCCCAGCCGCTCGACAACGGCGGGAAGACCAAGCAGTGGATGACGGCCTTCCTGGTCCAGTCCCTGTCGGTCTTCGGCACGGTGATCGCGATGCGGCTGCTGTTGGTGTTCCTGCCCCTGATCGTCAGCCCGCAGCTTGTGCTCTTTGAGGGCGCTCCGATCCTCAACGCCATTGCAAAGCTGCTTCTGATCTACGGCGGCTTCGAGGCGGCAAAGAAGTCGTCCTCCATCCTCACCGGCATCCTGGCCGACAGCGCCGGCTGGCAGGCGGTGCAGGCGGGCGATATGTCCTCCTCCGCCGGCAAGGTCATGAACGCCGCCAAGGCGGTGGGCGGCAAAGCCGCGGGCGCAGCTTCCTTTGTTGCCAAGCCCCTGACCAACCGCCTCAAGGCGCCCTTCCAGAAGGCGGCCAACGCCTGGGCGAATTCCGGCAGCGCCAAATATGACATCCAGGCCAGCGAATCGAAAAAACAGGAAGCGGCCAATCAGGCCGCCGGTCTCGGCAAGGGCGGCGGCGGAGGCGGCGGAGGCGGCCGAGGCACAGGCTCCGGCGGCGCGACGCCGCCTCCCGCCCCGGCCCCGGCTCAGCCCGGACCGGCTCCGAGTGCGAATCCGGGTCCGGGACCGAAGCCCGGCCCCGACAGAAATCCGGCTCCGGCGCCGGTACAGCAGCAGCCCCCGGCCAACGGTCCGAACAACCAGAATAACCAGAATATCCAGAACAACCAGAATATCCAGAATAATCAGAACAACCAGAATCCCGGACCGGGCGACCCGGACCAGCCCCAGCGCAGACGCGCCAACACCGTCGCCCAGCGTCCGCCGAACATTCCCCAGAACCTGCATCACCAGTGACAGGGATGATCCGCACGCCGCCCGGTTCCGGGCAGCGTGACAGAGCCTCCGCAACGTACAAGGATGTGAATCTATGCAAAGACTGATACCGGGCAAGACCAAGGTCCATATTGAGCTGTTTCGGGGCGTGACCCTCCGGGACATCCTGATCGGCGTCATCGCTCTGACGATGCTTGTCTTTGTTCTGCTCTCCAACCTGCCGGGAAAGCTGTGGTTCTGCATCGGCATTGTTTTCCTGACAGCCCTGCTGCTGATCCGGCTTGACGAGCAGCCGAACTATATCTATTTCCTGCATATTCTGACCTTCTTCGGCTATCGCCGCCGGTTTGAGCGGCTCCAGAAGGACCCCCAGCTTGTGGCTCGGGGAAAGGGAAATATGATGGTTGCGGCGATGGACGTGCTGTTTTCCGAATCCTTGACCGGGGATTCTCCCCGTGACCGAAAGAAGCGGAAGGAGAGCGAACGGAAGCGCAGGAATCAGCAGGCAAGGGAGGATCGGATCCTTCGCAATCCGGACACGCCGGATGAGGTCCGCGAGGAGATCCTGTCCCGCCGTCAGAAGGAGGAAGCGCTGGAGCGCCGGAACGGCAGCGTCCGGCGAAAGCCTTCGACCAATAAACGCGAGCAGGCCCGGCTTCGCAAGGAGGAGGATCTCCGCCTCAAGACCAAGGCTCTGACGGATGCCGAGCGTGAGGAGATCCAGAACCGCAGAGCGGAGGAGAGCCGCGAGGCGATGAAGCGTCAGGCCGAAGCCAGGGAGGCGGAGGCCAAACGCCGGGACATGGAGGAGATCATTGCCTTCACCGGCATTCAGGACGGCCTGATCGAGTACAAGAATCGGGCATATTACGGGGCGGTTCTGGAGATCGACCCCGTTGAGTTCCGCTTTTTCAGCGAGCATCGCCGGGCCAACGCCATTGAGCGCTGCCTGGGTCGGGTGCTGCGCTCCCTCCACGCCGACTACAGCGCCAACATCGTCAAGCTCGAGCGCCCGATCATCTATGACAGCTACCTCCAGCGGGAGTATGAGAAGCTGGAAGCCCTGCGGAAAACCTATGAGAACGGGTTCCTCACCGAGAAGGAGCTTCAGGCCCGCGTGGAGATCGAATACGACCGGATCAAGGAGCTTCAAAGTCTGTGCGGTGAAAACCAGGTCACGAGCTGCTTCTATTATCTGGTCCTCTTTGAGAGCGACAAGCGGCAGCTTGAGCTGCGGATCCGCGAAGCGGAGCAGCTTCTGACCAACGGAGAGATGCCGGTCCATCGGCTGAACGACAAGGAGCTGGCGGTCTTTCTGAAGTATTCCAACCAGATCGACTTCGACGAACGGGACATTGAAAGCATCAAGCCCCAGGATTACGTGAAGTGGGCCATGCCGGAGACGGTGGACATCAAGGTTCGCCGGGTAGAGGTGAACCATATCGTCACCCACAACTTCCGGGTGGTGAATTACCCCTCCGTGGTGGACGACGCGTGGCTTGCCACGGTGATGAGCTACCCCGGGACCAAGGTCGTGCTCAAGTGCCGTCCGATGGATCGGACCAAGGCCATCCGCTCCATCGACCATTCTCTGGTGGAGCTGCGCGGGCAGTGGAGCGCGACGGGCGTGGACTCCAAGCGCATGGAGATCGAGAATCACATCACGACGCTCCAGGAGCTGCTTGCGACCCTCCAGAGCGACAGCGAGACCCTGCTGGAGTGCAGCATCTACGTGACCGCCTACGATATCACCGCGACCCGCAACAATCTGCATATCCCCCAGCCGCCGAAGAGCATCCTGCCGACCATCAACGACATGAAGCGGAACGTTCGCCGGACCTGGCAGGAAAACGGCTTCCGTCTCAACAACATGGAATTCGATCAGGTGCAGGCCTTCATCGGCTCCCAGATCACCGCCCTCGATCCCATGGTCAAGGAATCCCGCGGGATCTCCAGCAACACCGTGGCGGCTTGCTTCCCCTGGGTGTTCTCCCATATTTCCGACGAGGGCGGCATTCGCCTGGGCGAGAGCGACGGTCTGCCGGTCTTCATCAACTTCTTCCGGCGCGACAGCGAGCGGGTCAACTCCAACATGGTCATCGTCGGCAAATCCGGCTCCGGCAAGTCCTATGCCGCAAAGAGCCTGCTGGCGAATCTGGCCGCCGAGGATGCAAAAATATTCATCCTGGACCCCGAAAACGAATATACGGAGCTGGCCGCCAATCTGCACGGTCAGATCATCAACGTGGGCAACGCCCAGTACGGAAGGCTGAATCCCTTCCAGATCATCACCGCTCTGGAGGACGACGAAGCCGGCGCAGAGGGCCCCGGCGGCAGTTACGCGACCCATCTGCAGTTTTTGGAGGAGTTCTTCCGGCAAATCATGCCGGATTGCGGGAAGGACGCAATGGAGTATCTGAATACCCTCGTGGACCGGGTCTACCTCAACCGCAACATCACCCCCGAGACGGACCTATCCAGACTCCGCCCCTCCGATTACCCGATCTTCGACGACCTCTATGACGAGGTGCTGCGGGAGTTCCAGTCCAGCGACAATCCCTTTACCAGGGATCTGCTGCGGACCCTGATGAATTACATCGCCAAGTTCTCCACCGGAGGACGCAACGCCAATATCTGGAACGGCCCCAGCACGGTCACGACCGACGAAAACTTCACCGTTTTCAACTTCCAATCCATGCTGGCGAACCGCAATAACACCATCGCCAACGCACAGATGCTTCTGGTCCTGAAGTATCTGGACAACGAGATCATCAAGAACCGCGACTACAATCTGAAATACCGCGCCGACCGCAAGATCGTCGTGGTCATCGACGAAGCCCACGTGTTCATTGACACCAAATTCCCCATCGCCCTGGATTTCATGTTCCAGCTTGCAAAGCGCATCCGGAAATACAACGGTATGCAAATTGTCATCACCCAGAACATCAAGGACTTCGTCGGCTCCGAGGAGCTGGCCCGCAAATCCACCGCCATCATCAACGCCTGCCAGTACAGCTTTATTTTCTCCCTTGCGCCCAACGATATGCAGGATCTGGTCACGCTCTACGAGAAGGCCGGCGGCATCAACGAGATGGAGCAGGAGCAGATCATCCAGGCCCCCAGAGGGCAGGCCTTTACCATTCTCAGCCCCTCCAGCCGCTCGACCTTCCAGGTGGCGACCGATGCGAGCATCACCGAAATGTTTGAGGAGCGGGACTACCAGAGCGCCTATTTCACCGGCGAGGGCGGCCCGGAGAACTGGGAGGACTTCGTCGGCGGCAGCCGCGTAGCCCACAACGAGGCTGTTGCGGGCCGAGGCCGCGCGGAAGAATCCCTGGTTGCCGTCGGCGCGGCGACCGGCGGCTCCGTCAGCTTCCGTGAGTTCAGCGCGGACGAGTATGAAGCGCCGGAGCCTGCGGGCGAGACCGGGCGAACCGATACGGGAGCGGACGATGAATTCCCCGAGCTTCCGGATTGGAACGACGAGGAGCTGGAGGCCAGACTCCGCAGCAGACGCGATGCGATGAACGAAAGCCTGAATCCCGCGCTGCGTCCGGCGGAGCAGGCGCCCATGTCCGAAATGCTGGGACTCTTTGCAACTGCGGTCAACAAGATGTCCGAGGCCATCGACAACCTGGGCAGCGACCGAGGCGGCGCAGAGGCGGCCCGTCAGCCGAAGCAGGAACCTGCGGAAGAACGAAGCGAGGCGCTGGAGGCGCTGGAGGCCCGCGTGCTGGCCCAATCCGACGAGCTTCGCAGACTGCGCGAGGAGAATGCGGCGCTGCGCGTCGGTGCGGAGCAAGCCCGCGCGGCTGCCGCCGCCCCGGCTCCTTCGCCGGAGCCCGAGGAGATCGAGCAGGACGACTTCAGCGAGGAGGTCGATTCCGGCGCGCTCTTTGATCTGCTGCTCGGCGACGACGACGAGGAATCGGAGGACGACTTCTTCTCGACCGACGATGACTTCTTCCCGGACGAAGACGACGAGACTGCAGAGGAAGACAGCCTGAGCTTCCAGGACGATACGGACGAGGATGAGGCGCTCGGCGCCGAAGACGCGCCGCTCGACGGCGAGGAAGACGAGGATGAGGAAGACGAGGATGAGGACGACGAGGACGACGACGATATCCTTTCCTCCTTCTTCAGCTTCTCGAACGAGCTGAAAACCATGACGGTATTTGAAAAGATGCGCTTTGACGGCAGAACCGTTGAGCCCATCAGTCTGGAAGCCCTGGAGGGTCTTGCGGAGGCCCAAAAAGAACGCAGAAGACGCGAACGCCTGAACAGCATGGCGCAGAACGCCTAAAGGGAGCGTGACAGTATGAATCCTGAACTTGAAAGAGGGCGGCGGCGCAGGCGCGTCCTGCTTGCCTGCCTGACCCTGGGAAGGCGCCTGCTGGCCCTGGTTCTGTGTCTGGCTCTGGGGCTGAGTCTGCTTCCCCTGTCCTACGCATCGGAGGGGAACGATCCGAATCCAAATCCCGTGCAGGCGCAGCCCTCTGTGGAGCGGACCGTCAGCGCCTCGGATGAGCAGCCTGCATCAGCCGGCTCCGGCGCGCGGAATACCTATCTGCTTGAGGTCAGCACCGGCTCCGTCCGGGGCGGCGGCACGGCGGACAACGTCAAGTATTTCGTGATCTACTATACCACCGGCAGCGGCTCGTCCGCGAAGACCCGTTCTGAGGTGATCTTCCCGGGCAAGGACGCCATGCGCAAGAGCATGGACGCAGCCTCCGACGTGGCCAACCGGGACAGCCGCCGACAGAAGGTGGAGCAGATCTTCGGCTATACCACCGACCCCCTGCGGGATCGGAAGGGCCTGGGCAGCATCCATACGGATCAGTTTGTCTTCACCACGCCTGAGCCCGTGACGACCATTGAGCGAATCCAGATCTTCGGCCGTCTGGAGGAGACGGTTGACAGCGCGGGCAATCACAAGGTCGCGCCCAGCAGTTGGGCGTGCCAGGGAATGCGCATCAGCCGCGTGGATACCCTCTACGGTCTGGAGATGTACGGCTGGTATTCCGACGACGGATACATCGACTATGCGGGCGAGGTCATTGCCGACGTGGTCATGGCCTCCGGCGGCGGTATCTTCCATTGGGACAGCAGCGCCGGCGTCTTTAACATTACCGGCCCCGGTTCTTCCTCCGGCGCGGCAGGCGTGACCCTGGTAAACCAGAGTACCGCCGCCTCCTTCGGCAAGGAAAACTTTGTCGGGACTGCCCATACCACGCAGGTCAAGAACCGCGTCGTCTTCCAGATCGACCTGGCGGACATCGGCGGGGCGGGCTTTGAGAGCATGGCCGGCTCCTATGATGCAGGCGCTTACAGTAAAATCAGCGCCCTGAAATTCTGCGAGGGAGCGTCCCTGCGCTTCTACTACCGCGATATTTACGGCTGTATCCGTGAGGTCAGCGTGCCCGTGATCGTCAACGCCCTGGGCTGGACCATGGAAAAGCTCTCCGGCGGACAGAGCGACGGAGACGTAGCCATTGCAGGCTACGCGCAGCAGGGAGATTCCATTGCCGTCTCCCTGATGGTCCCGGACTTCAAGGAGCTCACCTCCGTGGAGGATCCAAACGGCATCACCGCCGGGGTGGAGCTCTCCATCGGCGAAGCCAAGGCCCGGGAAAAAACAAGAATCAAGACCGCTTCCGGCGCGGATCAGTCCATCCGGCCCGGACGGGTCTCCGTCGCAGACAAGGAATTTGTCAGCTACCTATGCGTTGCCGCTTATCGGGACGTGACGGTGAAGATCACCCATGACAGCGCGACTTTGCGCTATGCCTTTACGCCCGGGGCAGGGGAGCCAGGCGCTTCCATCGTTGCCGGCAGCGTGGAAGGCGTGGACCTGGACGCCGGCAGCGTGTCGGTTCTGCCCATGGTGGATTACCGGGAGAACATGAAGCTCCATCCGAAGGACAACCGGGAATACTACCTGATCACCATCACCTCCGACAACGTTTCCAACGCCGGCACGATCCGGGATATTTATCTCCAGTTCCGCTATCTCAATATGCGGGACAAGGAAACCACCACCGGCGAGCTGCGGCTGCGGGATTACGTCGATCAGTTCTACGGGACCTGGCCCGGCAACGTCTCCGATTTTGCCTATAACTACGGCCTGCGCACGGGCGGGACGGTTCAGGTCATGATCCCCATTTCAGAGGTCAAGCAATTCCGGACCGTATCCGTCAAGGTGGACGGGCCGGACGAGTGGCAGTTCAAGGGGATTCAGGTCCGGCTCATCCGGTCCTACAGCGCCAGGAGCTTCCGCTGGCAGGAGATCGAGGAGGATTGGACCGGCGGCCAGAAGCTGAGATCCCACGTGGTCATCTCCCGGGATATCTCCGCGATGGAGCCCTGCTTCGAGTGCGGCACGGTCTATGAGGACCCGACGACCGCGCCCGATCCGCAGGACCCGAACTCCGGCTGGACGCCCGGCAATCTGATCCAGGACGACGGCATGTATCACGAATTTGACGGCAGCAGCAGCGAGGTTTCCTCCGAGGAGCCCTTTGACTGGTCGGACTATCGGAATTACATGACCTATGAAGATACCTGCCGTGACCTGGGCTTCAACAAGCAGCGCTGCCTGTACCGCGTGACGGTCAAGGTGGCGGGCGACAAGGTGAACGCAGCCAACGACGACTGCGGTTCCGCCAATCTCTTCTACTTCCAGTTGATCTTTGAGAATGGCAAGAGCGGCTGCGTGCTGGCCAACCAGCAGCTTCAGGCGGACGCCTTCCGCACCGGCGCTGAGGCCCAGTTCGATATCCCGACCACCCAGGATTACGGCGAGCTGACTGCGATCCGCATTATCCCGGACGATCAGGATTCCAACAGCGATATCTATGACAAGCTGAAAATCCAGTATATCAAGGTGAAGAAGCAGAGCACCGGCAAGATCAGCCCCACCTGGACGGCGGACAGCGATTCCAAGGACGGCCTGGGCTGGGTCGGCATCGACTACCGCGATCCCGGTGCAGCAGGCTCCACCCGCGGCACGGAGGGCCGCACCATCTCCGAGATCGCGCATACCTTTGAGATCACGAAGACCAGCTACAGCGCAAAGCTGCTGATCGCGATTTCAACCGGCAGCTACGCCACCGTCGCCAAGACCAATGCCTACGGAGAGATGTTCACCGTCACCGATCCCATCCTGGAGACCGGTATGACCATGAGCTACGACTACTATGACCACAACGGCGCCAGCATCCACGTGAATCCCGTTGACGTGATCCAGTTGATGAACGACTATTCCGGCCTGGAAAACAAGTACAGCCGAACCGTGGACGGCGTTGCCGAGGACGTGGACTACTGTGTCAGCAACCCGGAATATCAGTTCCGCCCCGGCACGCAGGACAAGTTCTACGTGGACGTGGACGACATCTCTCAGATCGTGAAGATGCAGCTCCAGATCCGAAGCAGCGTTGTGACCCACTGGACCATTGACAACGTGTCGGTCTATCTGGTGCAGGGTCCCGGCTCCCGCTACATCAACGCCAACGGCGAATACGACTTCAAGTATCCCGAGGGTCAGGGACTGTCCCTGCGCTGTACCTGGAACCGGCCGCAAAGCCTGACCAAGGATATCCAAATCTATCATCCTCCGAAGCCAAACGATCCGGACAACCAGATCGTCGGCAGCTCGATCGCGACCATCAACATCGGCTTCAACGAAAATGATTTCCCGCTTGGAGAGGAGAACTGGACCTCCACGGTCACACGCGAACCCAGCTCCAAGAACGACTCTCTGAATCTCTTCCTCTATCCCTCTACGGACAGCGCCTCGACCGATCCGATGAGCTACAGCCTCTCCTCCGAGGTGCTGTACACGGATACCGTCACGCAGAGCCCGCTGCGGATCGGCACGGGTCAGATGGCCTACACCGAGGATTCCACCGGACGGCCCGTGTTCTACGCGATGGGTCTGAGCGCCAACTACTTTGAGTCCCTGGCAGGCGTCGAGGTCCGTACCAACTCGGTCCGGCCCGTCATGGCGCCCATCAGCTATGGCGTGCTTCAGCGGGTCCGCGACGGCGTGCTGATCGATACCTATTATCTCATGGGCGGCGGCAACGCTGACAACGGCGTCACCCTGTATGCAGTACAAAATCCGGCAGGACAGAAGATCCAGCGAATGTTCCTGCAGGTCAGTCAGGATACGGAAGAGCAGCTTTTGACGGCTGAAGAAAAGGACCTGGCTGCAGCACTCTACTTTACCACAGACGGGCCGAACGGCCGGGAGCTTCGCACCAAGTATATCTACCTGACCGATCAGGGCTACAGCTCGATCCGTCCGGGCGAGGTTCTTGAGCTGGACTTCTGCGTAGACAATCTGCTGGAGGTCACCGGCGTCAACCTGGTCTGCATGGGACGCATGAACGTGGCCTTTGAGAACGTCGAGATCCTTGAGCAGAATCCGCTCGGGGAGATTGGAAACAAGTGGAGCATCCGGGGAAGGGCGACGCCCACCAGAACGCCCGCTCGCTTCGACCTCACCGGACTGGTCAGTCTGCTGGATCTGGATCTGACCACAGCTCTGAGCGACGCCACGATCAACAGCGGCACCAACGGTGCGATCCGTATGACCGTCGGCTATCTGGACCAGACCGGCAATCTGATGATCGCCAACTATCCCGACGTCCGGCCGTATCTGGATAACGCCCGCGGCTTCCAGGCCGGCGATACCGACCACCTGCGCCTGATGATCCCGGATATGACAGAGCTGCGCTGGATCGAGCTGGAGCCCGTCAGCGAGAGCGGGGCAGCCGTCAGCGCAACGTGGAAGCTGGAACGGCTGTCGGCCATGATCGATCTGTCCGGCCTCACCGTATCCCGGTATATCGATCAGCTCATCATCGAGGGCGAGCCGCTCCGGATCAGTCTGGCGGATATCCTGCTGGCCGGTACGGTATCTCTGGTGACTGACCCCGACGACAAGGGCAACGTGGCCGGCGACTACACGATCCCCACGGGCGGTTCTCTGGATCTCGCCCTCAATCCGGGCGAAGGCGTCCGGATCGTACCCAGGATCCAGGGCTCTACAAGCGGCATCGACGTCGATCTGAACCGGATCGATCCGGCGACAGGCGCTTTGGCCCGGGCGGATCTTGTGGATACCCGCGGCTATACGGCGGAGCTGCTGGAAGCCAATGCGGTCAGCGCCGAGGAAGCGGGCCGTCTGGAGGAGGCCGCTGTCTGGAGATCCATCGTTCCCGACGACGGCTCCTGGGCAGTCTATGAAACCTACGACGCCCTCTCCGGGCGGTACGATACCGAATGGATCACCCTGATCCCGCCGCACAACTACACAGACGCCGTCATCACCTTCCGGATCACGATGACCTCCCGGGAGAACAACGCCGCCTCGGTGTTCGTCAATCTGTCCGTGCCGCCGGAGCCGAATCCGGTGGAGCAACTGCTGGAAGAGGCCAGAGCAAGGGACGCCGCTGCGGATGAGAACCATACGCACACCATGCAATACGTACCCGCTGTCGCGCCGACCTGCTCCACCGCCGGAAACGTTCCGTACTATACTTGTACCGTCTGCGGCAAGGCATTTCAGGATATGGCGGGGACCGTCGAGATCCCGCTCTCGGAGCTCACGAAACCTGCGACCGGTCTTCACACCTACGGCTCCTACGTGACCAACAACGACGGGACGCACAGCAAGACCTGCTCCTCCTGCGGCACGCGCGAGACTGCCTCCTGCAGCTTCGGCGCCTGGACCGATAACCACGACGGCACCCATTCCGCCACCTGCACGGTCTGCGGCTATCAGATCACGGAGAACTGCGGACTCGAGTTTACAGGCTACGCGGCCCAACCCGGCTGCACCCAGGCGGGCCGTGGGATCTGGACCTGCTCCCGGTGCGGACGGACGGAGGAACGCAGCATCGAAGCCCTGGGCCATGCACCCGGCAGTCCCGTGACGGAGAACCGGGTGGAGCCGACGGCAACGGAAGCAGGCGGTTATGACACGGTGGTATACTGCCAGCGCTGCGGCAAGGAGCTGAGCAGAGAACACACGACGCTCCCGCCCACAGGACCGGGGTCCGCCAATACGGGGGACCCCAGGGAATCAGCGCCGGTCGCAGCATCGGAGCTGCTCCGGAAACGGGAAGGCGAAGCCGATGTCTGACGGCATCTGCTTTGGCAGCATGGGAGACAGCAAGAAGCGACGCCTTCCTCGCTCCTGCTCCCGAAAACAACGCATGAACGCGAACACAGCGGGCGCAGGCGCTTCCGATCCGGCTGCGCAGACGCGCCGGCCCCGGTTGCCTGCCGGAAGATAGGAGACGATACCAATGCTGAAAAAATCCTGGAAAGAACTCATGGATCGAATTCAAGAGGCCGACAAAAAAACGATGCTCCTGGTTGTCGTCATCCTCGTTTTCTCCGCGCTGTTTCTGGGGACCCTGATCCGCTTTCTTCTGGAAAACCTGAGCGCAAGCGTGGAGGGTTCGGGCTGGCGCTTCCGCTGGCAGCTTCTGGCGGAGCCTGCGACCTGGATCATCGGCGTTTCGATCACGGTGTTTTTAGGCGTCATCTATGCCCTCAACGGCGGGTTTTCAAGCTCCAACAAGGGCGCCCGCTTTCTGAAGGGCAAGGGCGGCGAGAAGGACCGGATCGAGGGCTCTCTGGAAAACAGCCGCTTTCTGACCGACGAGGAACGGGACAAGTACTTTCCGCCCTTCACCTATGAGACGCTTGCCGACGCAAAAAAGGACGGCGTACCCGTGCGGGCGGTGCTGGACAAAAAGGGGCATCTTGTCGGTAATTTCAAGCCCGGCGTCCACGCGCTGGTCATCGGCGCAACCGGTTCCGGCAAGACCACGACCTTCATCAACCCCATGATCCAGCTCATCGGCGCCACCAACTGCGGCAGCTCGATGATCATGACGGACCCCAAGGGCGAGCTTTTCGACCTGCACTCCGGCTTCCTCAAGAGCCGCGGCTACAACGTCATGGTCCTGGACCTGCGTGATACCTACTCCTCCAGCCGCTGGAATCCGCTGGAGCCCATCTGGGACGCCTATCAGGAATACCTGAACCTGGGCTCCGGCATCGTGGCCCATATCGACAATATGGCCGATTATCCCGATCTGCAGCGGATGGACGGCGAGGGCGGCGAGGACGAGCCCTGGATCGAGTGGAAGGGCCGCGCCTATATCGACGCCGGCCACTGCAAGGACGACATCTCCGTCGAGCGGCAGAAGATCTACGACGCCATGTACGAGGATCTGAGCGACCTGGTCGGCGGCCTGATCCCGGTCCAGAACGAGAAGGATCCCCTCTGGGAGAAGGGCGCCCGCAGCATCGTTCAGGCTACGGTCCTGGCCATGCTGGAGGACAGCGCCATCCCCGAACTGGAAATGACCAAGGAGAAGTTCAACCTCTTCAACGTCAGCAAGGCCCTTACCGACAACACCAACAACTCCCAAAACCTGAAGGAATACTTCGAGGGACGGGGCAAGCTCTCCCAGGCCTATCAGCTCTCCCGGCAGGTCCTTTCCGCACCCGAGGCCACGCTGGGCAGCTATATGTCCATCACGATGGATAAGCTGAGCCTGTTCAATGACCGGGGCCTCTGCTCGCTGACCAGCGCCACGGATATCAAGGCCGAAAAATTCGCCTACGAGCCCACGGCCCTCTTCCTCAAGATCCCGGATGAGAAGGACACCCGCCACGCCCTGGCCTCCCTCTTTATCCTCAGCACCTACAAGGCGCTGATCAAGGTGGCCACGGATCTGCCGGGTCAGACCCTTCCCCGGAACGTCTATTTCATCATGGACGAGTTCGGCAACATGCCGAAGATCGACAAGTTCGGACAGATGATCACAGTCGGCCGTTCCAGAAAGATCTGGTTCAGCATGGTGGTCCAGTCCTTTGTCCAGCTCACAAACGTGTACGGCAAGGAGGTCGCCGATATTGTCATCGGCAACTGCGGCGTCAAGATGTTCATCGGCTCCAACGACACCGATACCTGCAAGATGTTCTCCGAGATGTGCGGCAATATGACGGTCCGCACCTCCAGTACCTCCAGCTCCCTGAGCAGCAGGGCCGGCGACATCAACGTGTCAACCAACACCCAGGTTCGTCCGCTGATCTACCCCAGCGAGCTGCAGCGGCTGAACAACCAGGAGAGCACGGGCAACAGCATCATCGTTTCCTTCAACTCTTTCCCGCTGAAAACCAAATACACCCCCTCCTACAAGTGCCCGTTCTATCAATTCGGCCCGATGGATCTGACCGAGATCCGCAGCAACGTCTTCCGGGCCGACGAGGTGTACTACGATCTGTCCGTGCGCAACGAGAAGATTCTCGGCAGCGCCAACGCGTAGTCGGGGAGAAAAGGAGCGTGAGCACAGGATGACAGAAGCAAAACGGGAGATTCGTCAAGCGCTTTTGGGGCGGACGCAGCCATGCCCGGACGGAAGGCTGGAGGTCCTGAAAAAAGGGGAGACCCGTATGCCGCTGGGCGTTACGGACGGCGCCGGCGCGGTTCGCTTTCTCGGGATCTGCAAGAAGGCGCGAAGGCTGAAGGCCGCGTGCCCGGAACAGAAGGCGCGGCTGCTGGCGGCGCAGATCATGCAGGACGTGGGACGGGAGCTCTCTCTTTCCGAACAGCCCGAGGCCGCGGCCTGCCTGATCCGCTACGTTTTGACGCGGCCTGCGGTGCTGGTCTTCGACTATCTGGAGGAGGTCCCCGTTGTGACTGCCTGGACCGGCCGCGGACTGACCGGATGGATCTCCCTTCGCCGTGCGCTGCGCGCCTTCACCAGGCGGCTTCCGAAGGAGCTGCGCGTTACTGCAGAGCCCGCTCCCCCGGATGCGGATGAGGTCCGGAAAAAGGAGCGGAAGGAGATCCGCCGGGAAGCAAAGCGGAAGCGCAAAGAGCAAAAGAATCGCAAAAAAGCAAAAAAATCATCCGGTCAAACCGGATTCTGATACGGAGGGACGAGCGAATGAGTCTGAAACTTGATTTGATCAACCGTGGGACGGAGGGCGAGCTTGTCATGATCGGCAGGCTGGATTCCCTGACTTCCGAGGACGCGGAAAAGGTCTTTGACGATCTGACGGAACGCTTCGACGTGCTGATCCTGAATATGCAGGGGCTGGACTATATTTCCAGCGCGGGTCTGCGTCTGATCAAGCGGGCTTATATGGCCTTGCGCCGCAAGGGAGGCAGCCTGAAGCTGAAGAACGTGAACAAAATGGTCATGGAGGTCTTCGAGGTCACCGGCTTTGCCGGCCTGCTGACGTTCATTTGAGCGATCCGGGTCTGTCGGACCGGGCCTGCCCGTACGGTCGTCCGACTGCACCGCAGACCCGGTTTGAGCAAAGCATTCGTTGTCATAGAAGGAGAGGTGAGGCGTTTTGCCGAAGCAACCATCCGCAGAAGCCCGGAAGAATCTGCGCGCTCCGGAAGTCCGGGAAGGAGAGACCTGGAAGCAGTATATCGATCGCCTGCGAAGCGGAACGACCATCGGCGCGGCGGAGCTGTCCGGGATCATTTGCGCCACGGTCCTCATGGGAAAGAATCCCGACGCCGCCGCCAAGGGGCGGACGCTGGATGCTCTCACAGAACGCCTGAGAAAGCAGCCCAGCTTTCGGAAGCTGCTCCGGGACCCGAATGCTCTGACCCTGGCCGGAAAGGGAAAGGGGACGGAGCTGATCGTCCGGATGGGCGAGATCAGGCGGGAGGAAGAGGCCGCCCGAAGGCGCTATCAGCGGGATGCCTCTCAGGTCCGGGACGACGCGCGTTTCCTGCGCTCCGCCGAGCGATCCATGAAGGACAGCTTTGCCGCCTGCAGTCCCGCCCAGCGGGAGCGGGAGAACAGGCTCTATCTGGAAATGATGAAACGCATGGACCATGCCCGGTCTCTGGCGGAACAGGGGATCCCCCTGGATGGCAAGACCTCCAGAGAGCTTGCGCAGGCTGTCCGGCGCTATAATGACGCCGCAAGCAAGATCCCCGGCGGACGGCAGCAGGCTGCGGCCTCCCGGGAGGCGCTGTGCGTCCTCAAACGCCTGATGCCGGAGGAGGAGTTCAACGGCTATTGCGCCGCGATCAACAAGGCCCACGGCGCGGTGAAGCCGACCCATCGGCGCTACGTGAATCCTGCGGATTACGGCGACGCGCTGCTGCGCGGCGAGGCCCGCTCCGCAAGAGACCTGATGCTGGCGGCGCAAAGGCAGCTTGGCCGGGGCATGACCGTGGACGGCTGCGCCACTGTCACCGCCATCATGCAGATCTCCAAGGGAAACCCCAACGCGATCATTCGGCGGGAGGCCCTGGAGACGGAGATCAAGAAGATGAAGCAGCCCGGCTCCGCCTTCCTGCGAACCATGTCGGACGATCGCGCCCGGGAGAAGTATGCAGAGCTTGCCAACGGGGGCAACGGAGCCCTGCTTGGCCGCTCGATCCTTCGGGACGCAAGGAATCACTCCGTCCGCTCCGCGCAATGGCAGGTGAATCAGTCCGTCAAATCTGCGGGCAGGGACGGCGTTTCCGTGGAGAAGCTCGCGGTCATTCTGGCAGCGCGTGAAATGGCGGTCAACGCCAGCGCAAGCCAGGAGATCAGCAACAGCGCCTTCCGGGTCAAGACCGAGCAGATCCGAAGCAGTCCGGGCTTCACGGCGCTGGCGGAACAGTACCGGAAGGACCCGTCCATGCGAAACCGGATCAACGAAGGTCTGACCAGGGGAGACGGCGGCAAGGCGCTGGAGCAGGAGTATCAAAAGGTACAAACGGCACAAAAAGAAAAAACGGCAGAAGCGCCGGTGCTGAAAAAGCCGGAGGCGTGAGCCTGCGCCGCTTCCCGTCATACGAAAATCCCGCCGCCCCGGAATCGGAGCGGCGGGATTCAATTGCCTGTTTGGGGAAATCTTACTTGATTTCGACCTCGGCGCCGGCAGCCTTGAGATCCTCGGCGAGCTTCTCAGCGTCTTCCTTGGAGATGGCTTCCTTGATGGGCTTGGGAGCGTTGTCAACCAGTTCCTTGGCTTCCTTCAGGCCCAGGCCGGTCACGGTGCGGACGACCTTGATGACGTTCAGCTTGGAAGCGCCAGCGGACTTCAGGATGACGTCGAACTCGGTCTTCTCTTCGACCTCAGCAGCGGCACCGGCAGCGGGACCGGCAACAGCGGCGGCAGCGGCGGAAACGCCGAAGGTCTCTTCCAGGGCATGAACCAGCTCGGACAGCTCGAGCACGGACAGGTTCTTGACTTCTTCGATCAGAGCAGCGATCTTTTCAGACATTGTAATATCCTCCAATTAGTAGTGTTTTGTTTGTTTTGTGGGTTAGGCTTCTGCGGGAGCGGGGCCTTCCTTCTGCTGGCGGATCTGATCGATGACGAAGGCCAGGGAAGAGATGGGGGCCAGGAAGGTGCCGAGGACCTGAGCGACCAGGGCATTCTTGGACGGCAGTTCGCCGAACGCGTTGAGGGCGTCCACGGTCTGAACCTTGCCTTCCACGATGCCGCCCTTGATTCTCAGAGCGTTCTTGTTCTTCTTTGCGAATTCGCTGACGATACGGGCGGGAGCAATGGGATCGTCCGTGGTGGTGGCCATGGAAGTGGTGCCGTTGAGAACCTCGTCGAACTCGGTGAAGCCGGCCTTTTTGGCGGCGAACCGGGTCAGGGTGTTCTTGACAACGTTGTACTCCACGCCGGCTTCACGGAACTTGTTGCGAAGCTCGGTATCCTGAGCGACAGTGATGCCCTTGTAATCAACAAAGACCACTGCGGTTGCGGCCTGGATCCGTTCGGTCAGCTGCTCGACAATCGCTTTCTTGGTATTGAGTACCTGTGCGTTGGGCATGTTGGGTTGTCACCTCCGAATAGAATAAAAGTGTCCTTGCGGCCAAAGAACGCAAGGACACCGTAAATGTCAGAATGCGGAACCTCGGCAGGATTTACGGCCGGAAAACCGGCCACCTGCTGTCTTTGGCAGCCCGTACATGATAGCACGCAGGAATCGGTTTGTCAAGTGCTTTTTTGAAAAAATCCGCCTTACGGCTCTGAAAAAACCGCCTTACGGATTCCGTTCCCCCTTCGGGTAGAAGACGTCGGTGGGGAAGGCGACCTTTGCGAACAGGTCGCAGGGCTCGTCGGGCGTGCCGGGGTCGTCGGAGCAGCTCCGATCCGATACGGCAAAGTCGTAGGCCGGGATCAGAAGCTGGGCGCCCCGCTCCATCCGCACGGTGGAAAACTGCCCCAGGGTCACGAACAGCCGCCGCAGACCGGGCTCGTTGACCAGCGGGGCATCGAACAGATTGCAGACCGCGTCCGGCAGCTCCGGCCCCGGCCCGCCCAGCGGCGGCGTCTGGGGGACCTCCTGGATCGATGAGGCCAGAACCATCGGGTCCACGACCTCCACGGTGCAGACCGGCAGATTGTCTCCGTAGAGCCGCTCCGGGATCAGCTCGTTGTCGTCGCTGGAAAAGACCTTGGCCCGCAGCTCGCCGCCGTATAGGACCACCCGCTTGTTGAATACCGCCAGACCGTCCAGCGGCACGGGCCTTGCCGCCCCGGACAGGGCCTCGCCCGTGATGCGGTAGAAGAAGGTCAGGTCGGCGGTGTAGTGACCGCGATTGTAGGCGATGGGCGCAACGTCTATGTAGACGTGCAGCAGCTCGGCGTTCCTGGCGCGGGCCGTGGCCGCGCCGTTCAGGGCCGCCTGCGACGGTTCGGTCAGATAGACGCGCAGATCCTCGATGCAGTCCTTGTCAATGCAGGCGTCCTCGATCTGGTGGGTATGGATGCGCACGGTTTCCCGCCGTTCCTGCGGAACGCGCGCGGACGGGTTGATTTGCTCCGGCATGGCGATTACCTCCTCAACGGATTCAAGCAAATTGCTTACATAGCATAATATGAAGCATTTCGCCGGATGTGCAGGCGGCGTGTTTCCGCCGAAACCCGCTCTTGCTATTTTTCGCGCTTTGCGCTACAATATAGGTAAAAGGGAGGGATGCGGCTTGATCAGCCATCTCAAATCCATGGGCATCGACGGCATCGAGGGCTATCCGGTTTCCGTGGAGTGCTTTATCTCCAACGGCCTGCCGAACTTCGAGGTCGTGGGCCTGCCCGACGCCTCGGTCAAGGAGGCGCGCGAGCGCGTTCGCGCAGCGGTCAAGACCTCCGGCTTCAAGTTCCCGCCCAGCCGCATCACCGTGAACCTTGCCCCTGCCAACACGAAAAAGACCGGCACGCTCTACGACCTGCCCATTCTGCTCGGCATTCTGGCCGCGCAGGAGCAGATCACCCTCCCGGACGACGACTGCGCCTTCCTGGGCGAGCTCAGCCTGGAGGGGAAGCTCCGACCGATCCCCGGCGTTCTGCCGATGGCGATCGCCGCGGTCCGGGCGGGGATCAGGACCCTCTACGTTCCCATTCAGAACGCCAAGGAGGCCACCCTGGCCGAGGGTCTGACCGTGATCCCGGTCTACAGCGTGCCCCAGCTCATCGCCCATCTGCGCGGCAGTCCGACCATCGTGCCCCAGGCCAGGTGGGAGCGCACCGACCTCCGCCGCGAGATCCCGGACTTCAAGGAGGTCATGGGCCAGGAAAACGCCAAGCGCGCGTTGGAGATCGCCGCCGCAGGCGGGCACAATATCCTGATGGTCGGACCTCCGGGCTCCGGGAAAAGCATGCTGGCCAAGCGCCTGCCCTCGATCCTGCCGGAGATGACCTCCGACGAATCGCTGGAGGTCACGCAGATCCATTCCATCCTCGGGCTGGTGGACCCGGACAACCCCCTCGTCACCACCCGCCCCTTCCGCAGTCCGCACCACACGGTCACGGCGGTCGGTCTTGCGGGCGGCGGCTCCGTCCCGAAGCCGGGCGAGATCTCTCTGGCGCACCGGGGCGTCCTGTTTCTGGACGAGCTGCCCGAGTTCCGCAAGGAGACGATGGAGGTCCTGCGCCAGCCCCTTGAGGACGGCAAGGTCACCATCACCCGCGCCACCGGCTCGGAGACCTATCCCTGCGAATTCATGCTGGTCTGCGCGATGAACCCCTGCCGCTGCGGCTGGTACGGCGACCCGAGCGGGCGCTGCACCTGCTCGGAGCAGTCGGTCCGCGGCTACGTGGGCCGCATTTCCGGCCCGCTGCTCGACCGCATTGACATCATCATCGAGGTCCCGGCGGTCTCCTTTGACGAGCTCCGCGCACGCAAGGAGGGCGAGCCCTCGTCCGCGATCCGCGCAAGGGTCAACGCCGCCCGCGCCGTTCAGCACGCGCGCTTCGCCGGAACGAGCGTCGTGAACAACGCCCACATGAACCCGGAGCAGCTCCGCGATGCCTGCGCGCTTTCCGAGGAATGCGCCGACCTGATGCGCGAGGCCTTCGACACCCTGGGCCTGACCGCCCGCAGCTATGACCGCATTCTGAAGGTCGCCCGCACGATTGCCGACCTGGACGGAGCGGAGGCCATCGGCCTGTCCCATCTGGCGGAGGCCATCCAGTACCGGACGTATCAGATCGGGCGGAATTGAGGGCATCAGGCAACAGGCAGCAGGCAACAGGCAATCGGAGAAATAAGGGCGGCCTGACCCCAGGCCGCCGTGCAGCTTACCGAATCAAATCCCACTTCAGGAGAACCGATATGAACGAAATCTTTTTGCTCAAGCTGGGCGAGATCGTCCTCAAGGGGGCGAACAAAAAAGCCTTTGAAAACAAGCTCTGCACCAACGTCTCGCGGCGGATGCGCCCCTTCGGTGCATTCAAGGTCAGCATCCTGCAGTCCACGGTCTACGTCGAGCCCGAAAACGAGGCCTGTGACCTCGACGGGGCCTGGGACGCCTGCCATACGATCTTCGGCGCGGTGTCCATCTGCCGCTGCCGTCCCTGTGAGAAGGATCTCGACGCGATCTTTGCCGCGATCCAGGCCTATCTGGGCGACGATCTGGCGGCTGCCAAGTCCTTCAAGGTCGAATCCAAGCGCTCCGACAAGCGCTTCCCGCTGAACTCCATCCAGATCTCCCAGGAGATCGGCGGACGGCTGGCGGAGGCCTATCCCGAGGTCGCGGTGGACGTTCACGACCCCGACTATACCGTCTACGTGGAGGTCCGCGACTTCGCGGCCTACGTCCACGGCCCCGCCGAGCCCGGCGCGGGCGGTCTGCCCACCGGAGTCGGCGGACGGGCGGGCGTCCTGCTCTCCGGCGGCATCGACTCCCCGGTCGCGGGCTATATGATCGCCAAGCGCGGCGTGGAGCTGGAGGCCATCCACTTCTTCTCCTATCCCTACACCTCCGAGCGGGCCAAGGAAAAGGTCCTGGAGCTGGCTCGCCGCATGACCCGCTACTGCGGACGCATGACCGTCAACGTGGTCGGCTTCACCGAGATCCAGGAGGCCATCCGGGACCACTGCCCCGAGGAATATTTTACGATCATCATGCGTAGATTTATGATGCGGATCGCGGAGCGCATCGCCCTGGACCACGGCTGCGGCTGCCTCGTCACCGGCGAAAATCTCGGCCAGGTTGCCAGCCAGACAATGGAGGCAATGGCCGTCACCCACGCCGTCGTCCGCATCCCGGTGTTCCATCCGCTGATCGGCATGGACAAGGAAGAGATCGTCCGGATCGCCCGCCGGATCGACACGCTTGAGACCTCCATCCTGCCCTATGAGGACTGCTGCACGGTCTTCACGCCCAAGCACCCCAAGACCAAGCCGAAGCTCGGCGCGGTCGAGGAGGTCGAATCCAGGCTGGAGGTCGAGGCTCTGATCGAGCGGGCCCTGCAAAATACGGAGCTGGTGAAGGTGCGCTATCATGGATAAGATTCAGGAATTGGTTGCGATCCTCAAGGAGCGGGGGCTGACCGTCTCCACCGCCGAATCCTGCACCGGCGGTCTGCTGGGCAAGTCGATCACCGACATCTCCGGGGCCTCTGCGGTCTATCCGGGCGGCGTGATCAGCTATTGCAACCGCGTCAAGCATGAGCTTCTGGGCGTGGATCAGGAGATCCTTGACACCCTCGGCGCGGTCTCCGCCCCGGTCGCCCGTCAGATGGCGGAGGGCGTCCGCCGCGTGCTCCGGGCCGATCTCGGCGTCGGCGTGACCGGCATCGCCGGGCCGAACGGCGACGGGACCGGAAGGCCGGTCGGCCTGGTCTATATCGGCGCCGCTTCGGCGGAGGGCTTCCTCGTCCGCGAATTCCGCTTTGACGGAGACCGCGACGCGGTTCGCCGCCAGTCGGCGGAAGCTGCCGCCGCCCTGCTGCTGGAGCTTCTGGGTCAAACGCTTTAAACAATTCAAATCAGGGAGGGAGAGCATCGTATGCGCCGTAAATTGGAACGCTGGCTGCTGCCCTCCCTTTTTGCGCTCTGGCTGACCGTCCTGCTTCGGATCACGGTCTTTCGCCCCGGCTGCCTGACCCACGGCCTGTTCTCCGGACGGGTCGAGTGGGTCCCCTTCGTCTACCTCGCCACGCTGATCCGAGTGGGCAACTGGCGGTATTTCGCGTATCTGTTCGTGGGCAATCTGATCTGGTTCGTCCCCGCCGGGATCTTCGTGCGCCTGCATGACGCCCGGCGGCGCGGCAAAAACGCCGCCGGACCGACCGGCGGGAGATGGAAAGGGCTGTTCCGCGCGGCGGCCTTCGGCTTTGCCCTGTCGCTTGGGATCGAGCTGTCGCAGTTCGTCCTCGGCTCCGGCGTCACGGAGGTGGAGGACCTGATCCTGAATACGACCGGCGCGGTGCTGGGCTGGCTGGCAGCGGGCTTTGGAAGGAAGGCTTGACGCTCGACAAAACGATTGCAAACCCTGCGTTCTTATGCTATAATAAATCGAATTCTAACGGAAAGGCGGAGGCCTCATGGAGAAGAAAATCGTCAAAATCGTCCTGACCGGCGGCCCGGCGGCCGGCAAAACGACCCTCATCAGCCGCGTGCTCAAGGAGTTCAAGCAGGAGGACGGCTGGAAGGTCATCACGATCCCGGAGACCGCCACGGAGCTGATCTCGGGCTTCGGCATCAAGCCCTTTGACAACTGCATGTCCATGTTTGATTTCCAGTATTTCGTCATTGCCGACCAGCTCCACAAGGAGAAGCTGGCGCTCGACGCCGCGCAGAAGGTCCCCGAGCAGAACGTCCTGATCCTCTATGACCGCGCCCTGCTCGACGACAAGGCCTATATCACCGACGCGGAATTTGAGTACGTCGTCTCCCACTTCGGTCTGACCACCGAGGCGGTGCTTGCCAAGTACGACGCGGTCATCCACCTCGTCACCTGCGCCAAGGGCGCGGAGTTTGCCTATAACCTCGGCAACGACGCCCGAACCGAGGACATCGGACACGCCATCGAGCTTGACGACAACACCCTCCGCGCCTGGAGTGCCCATCCGAACCTTCGCATCGTGGACAACGCAGTGGACTTCGAGAAGAAGATCCAGCGCGGCCTGCGGGAGATCAGCCGGATCGTCGGTGAGCCGGAGCCGATGGATAAGAAGCGCAAGTATCTGATCCGCATGCCGGATCTCAACCGCCTCATCGTGGAGCGCCATGCCGTCCCCTTCGACATGATGCAGAGCTACCTCGTGATGACGAACCCGAATATCGAGCGCCGCGTCCGCCAGCAGAAGAACGGCCCGGAATACCTCTACTTCTACACCGAAAAGCATATCATGCCCGACAGCACGAAGTGGGATACCGAGCGTCCGATCTCCCAGAAGGAGTATCAGCGCTATCTGCAGGAGGCCGACGCCAGCCTCCAGCCGGTCTACAAGCGGAAATACCGCTTCAACTACAACCGTCAGCGCTTTGAGATCGACGTCTATCCCTTCTCCCAGGAAAAGGCCGTCCTGTTCTGCTACGCCGACGAGGAGCCCGTTACGGCCCCGCCCGAGCTGGAGATCCTGCGCGACGTCACCGGCGACCCCGAGTACAAGAACAAGCATCTGGCCAGCGTGCAGAGACTCTGATCCGTCCGGGAAAGGCTTCCCGGACGGCCGCTGCGCCGCGCGCAGTCCGGGCTGCGTCGTTATGTCAACGAAGCGCCGCCGCCGGAAACCCACGCGGGCCGAAAAGCCACCGGTTCCGCAGGACGGCGGAAAAACCGCCAAAAGACAAGAAGATTCAACGAATTTGACCGGTGGAAAACCCGGTGGACAGTGTGTATAACTCCGCCGCGCGGGAAAATATCCCGTCAGATTCTGTCAACCGAAACGGAGGGAAATCCATGGCCCGGAGCAAGACCGATCAGAATGCGGAGACCCTGCTGGACGAGCTGACCGACCGGAGCCTGACGCTGAAGCCGGAGGCGATCGCTCTGGATCTGTCCGCCGAGCCTGCCGCGTGGGACGCGGCAATCCGTGCGCTGGGCCGGGATCGGGCCTATGAGCGGATCGCGGACCGGATCTGCGCCGCCTATCTTGCCGAATACGGCGTCGAGTTTCCCTTTACCGAGGCCTGCGTCGCCCATGAGATCGCCTATCACGCCAACGCCTACCTCTGGACGCAGGGCTTCCGCGGCTATCCGCGCCACGTGACCGCGCGCCTGTTTACCAGAGCGGCCCTGGAGCGCCACTGCCGCAGCGTGGAGATCGACCGGAAGGATATCAACGACCTCCGCCAGCGGATCCTCTTCCGCTACCGCTCCGGCCTGCGGAAGAAGCCTGACGCGGAGCAATAAACGATCGGCCCCGCTCCGAAGCGTTTCTGCTTCGGAGCGGGGCCGATTTTACCGGGGCTACCGGACGGCCTCCTGGCCGCGGAGCTGGAGCTGGAGGCGGTCCGCGATCAGGGCGATGAATTCGCTGTTCGTGGGCTTGCCCTTGGTGTTGGATACGGTGTAGCCGAAAAAGCGCTGGAGCGTGTCCAGATCGCCGCGATCCCACGCCACCTCGATGGCGTGGCGGATGGCCCGCTCCACGCGCGAGGGCGTGGTGCTGAAGGTCTTGGCGACCTGGGGATAGAGGACCTTCGTCACGGCGTTGATGACGTCCATATCGTTCACCGCAATGATGATGGCCTCGCGCAGATACTGGTAGCCCTTGATGTGGGCGGGAACGCCGATCTCGTGGATCACGTTCGTGACCATCGTCTCAATATCCGGACCGGCGGCGGAGGCCGCGTTCCGCGCGGTTTCCAGAACCTCCTCCATCCGATCCACGACGTTCTTCTGACCGACCGGCTTGAGCAGAAGGTAATCCACCCCAAAGGAGGCGGCTGCCGCCGCGATGTAGTCGGTGGTGAAGACCGAGAGCAGGATGATCCGGGGCCGGTTCTCCTTCGGCAGCTCCTTCAGAATGCTTAAACCGTCCCGGCGAGGCAGCATCAGATCCAGGATCAGCACGTCCGGCAAGGACTGCCGCAGCAGCTCCAGCGCGCGATCTCCGTCGCTCGCCGTGCCGGTAACGACATAACCGCGTTCCCGCAGCAGCGCGGCCAGGCTCTCGGTGAAGGCTTCGCTGCCGTCTGCGACCAATACGCGTGAATGATGTTCCATTGTAAAACCTCTCCTTATAAATCTTCGGTATTTCACTTTTTCTCTCTTTCAGCAATCTTAGCCTAACACAGAAAAAGTGATTTTTCAAGGAGAAAAGAGGCGGTTTTACAGCATTTTTGTCCTGCTTTTTCGACATTTTCGGAGATATTTGTCGAGCGCTGTCGAACCCTGTCGAAGCGTCCCGCAGCCGCTCGAGATCGGCCGCCGGAGGTAACAGTTCAGCAGCCCAACGGATTGGGATTTGCCGCGTGAAAAGCCTTCCCCCCTCGGGGGGAAGGTGGCATCCGGCGTCTCACGGAAGCCGGATGACGGATGAGGGGGTCTCGATCACGGATTCGTGATTCAACCCGTCTGCTTGTCGGAACGACCCCTCATCCGTCTCGCTGCGCTCGACACCTTCTCCCCAAAGGGGCGAAGGCTCTGTCGGAGCCCAGGCAAGCTGGCCGCACCGCCGTTTCCGCCCTACGTCCTCCTGACTGGTCACTCTGACCACTAAGCACGCGCATTCCGCAGGGCTGAACCGTTACCGGCAGCCTACAGCGCGACCTCCGCTGCGCCGACGGCGCGGAGCCTGCGCCTCTGGCAGGAAGCCGCAGGCAGCAGACGCTCGACCTCCGCGGCGAAGCGGTCCGCCGCGTCCAGGGGCACGAAGGCCTGGGCCGTTCCGGCAAAGCCGCCGCCGTGGACCCGGCAAGCGCCCTCGCCGCCGAGGACCTTCTCCATCACGGCCAGGGTCAGGGCCATCGGCTGGGTCAGACTGCCGCGCGGGGCGATGTTTTGCAGCAGCCGCCAGGAGGAGAGGCCGGAGGCGCGGACAAGATCCAGGAAGCGGGCAAAGTCGCCCGCTGAAACGGCCTCGCGCATCTGGAATACGCGGCGGTTTTCGTCGAACACGTGCATCGCCCGCAGAACGGCCCGGTCCCCGCAGACGGTCCGAAGCTCGCTGAGCCGGTCGTAGAAGGCGTCCTCATTCACCGCGCGGAGGTTGTCCGTTCCGAATACGGCGCTGATCCGTTTCAGCTCCGCCGGGATCGCGGCGTACTCGTCGGTCAGATCGGCGTGATCCGCCCCGCAGGAGACCAGGAAGAGGGCATAGCCGTACTGCTCCGGGTCCAGCTCCAGCTTTTCCACGACGGGAGCGGCGCTGTCGCGGAAGTCCATCCAGCTCACGCCGCCCACGGCGCAGGCTGCCTGATCCAGCAGGCCGCAGGGCTTGCCGAAGAATTCGTTCTCCACGCGCTGACCGAGCCTTGCAAGCTCCACGGCGGTCAGCCCAAGGCCGTACCATTCGTTGAAGATCTCGCCCAGCAGGACCTCCACCGAGGCGGAAGACGACAGGCCGCTGCCCGGCAGGACCGTGGAGGAAAGGCAGACGTCCAGTCCGCGCAGCGGGGCCTTGTCCGCAAACATGGCGATCATACCGGCGACCAGGGCTGCGGCGCTGCCCGGCGCGGCCTCGTTCTCCCTCGGATTCAGGGAGAGGACGGCGGAAGGGAAGCCCTCGGAGAAGAAGCGGAGCTTCCCGCTTCCGTTTTCGGCCACGGCGGCGATCGTATCCACGTCCACGCTGCCCGCCAGGACCAGACCATGCTGATGGTCGGTGTGGTTGCCGCAGAGCTCCGTCCGGCCGGGGGCCGTAAAGTACCGGACTTCCCCGGGCTTGTGGCCCAGCTCGCAGAGCCGCCGGGTCAGCGTCTCGTACCGCGACCGCTCGCCCGCGTCCGCGTAGATTTCATTGTAACGGTATTTCATACAGACTTCCTCCCGGATCTTTTTGTCCATTATAGCACAGAAGACGGACTTCCGAAACAGAAGATTTGATTTTTTTCGGGATTCCGTTGCATTTTTTCGGCAGGCTTGCTATAATAACCGGGAAGTGAACAAAGAAACGGAGCTGATGCACCCTGAATAAGAAGTTTCAGAAGCTGGTCTGTCTGACGCTGACCCTGCTCCTGGTCCTCGGCCTGGGCGGCTGCGCCATCGTGGAGAATGGGGCAAGACAGACAGAAACCACGGGCGGAACGGGCTTTATCATCGAGACCCGCGCCGAAACCACCCCGGAGCCGACGCAGACCGAAGCGACGCCTGCCACCGAGCAGGCTGTGACGGAGACCTCCGCGCAGCCGACGCAGACCGAAGCGCCTCCGGTCACCGAGCCCGCCGAGCCCGGGATCTCCGAGGACGGCTGGTACGATTCCAAGGACGAGGTCGCCCTCTACATCCACACCTACGGTCACCTGCCCGACAACTACATCACCAAAAAACAGGCCGAGGCCCTGGGCTGGCCCGGCGGCTCGCTGGAGCCCTACGCGCCCGGCAAGAGCATCGGCGGCAGCCGCTTCGGCAACTACGAGGGCCTTCTGCCCGACGCCCCGGGCCGGAAATGGACCGAGTGCGACATCGACACGGCCGGCGCCCGCAGCCGCGGTTCCAAGCGGATCGTCTTCTCGAACGACGGCCTGATCTACTACACCGGCGACCACTATGAGAGCTTTGAGCTGCTCTATGGGGAGGAACAAAGATGAGAGCGACCATCAACGGCAAGCGCGTGACGGACCGCGACAGCCTCCACGCCCTGCTCCGCGACAAGCTGAGCCTGCCCGAGGACTGCGGGCGGAACCTGGATGCGGTCTATGATATCCTGAGCACCCCCGGCAAGGACCGGATCATCACGATCAAAAACGAAGCCCTGCTCCGCGAGCGCCTGGGCGACTACGCAGACCGTCTGCTTCGGATGCTGGAGGACAGCGCCGAGTCCGGCCACGTCCGGCTCATCCGCAAAAACTGAACGAACGATCAAAAACCACGGACGCCGAGCGTCCTGCAATCATGAAAGGAGTATCCCCATGCTTGAACACATTTCCACCCCCAACGCCCCCGCGGCAATCGGCCCCTATTCCCAGGCTGTCAAGGCCGGCGGCTTCCTCTACCTCTCCGGCATGATGCCCATCAACCCGGCGGACGGCACCCTGGCCCCCTCCGAGATCAAGGCGCAGACCGCCCAGATCCTCAAGAACATTGACGCTCTGCTGACCGACGCCGGTTACTGTGAGGCGGACGTGGTCAAGACCACCTGCTTCCTCTCCGACATCGCCAACTTCGGCGCCTTCAACGAGGTCTATGCCGAATACTTCACGCACAAGCCCGCCCGCTCCTGCTTCGCCGTCAAGGATCTCCCCAAGGGCGCTCTGGCCGAGGTCGAGGTCGTTGCGTACAAGTAATCGCCCCGAAGAGCAATCGATCAATAGAAACAGAAACAAGGTCCCGTCCAAAGGGCGCGTTGCAAAACGAAAGGATTGCAGCGCGCCCTTTTTGTGTGGCATCGATCATTCTTCTGGAAATACACCGTTTTACCCATTATAATTTGAAATAGCTGTTGCCAGTTTACATTTTACCGCAATTTTACAAAACTCTGATGATAGGGTTTACATTGATCATTTATAATTCATGACAGATACTCAGAGGAGGTTTCTTTAATGATATATTGCGTAGAAGATGAAAGCGCCATTCGTGATTTAATGGTTTACACGCTGAAGGTTTCCGGCTTTGAAGCACAGGGCTTTGAAGATGGTGTGGACTTTTGGTCCGCAATGAAAGCCCAAAAACCTGAGCTTATTATACTGGATGTTATGCTCCCCGGTGAAGACGGGCTGATGATTTTGAAAAGGCTGCGCTCTTCACCTGTGACCGCAGATATTCCCGTTATCATGGCTACGGCAAAAGGCAGTGAATATGATAAGGTGATCGGGCTGGATGGCGGGGCGGATGATTACCTTGCAAAA
>JAEEGH010005247.1_pt1 | contig 32688 bp, 35 predicted proteins | sample 9134181 | NCBI WGS metagenome assembly JAEEGH01 (sample SAMN16246544, study PRJNA631951) | gut metagenome | biome: gut microbiome; feature: rumen; material: DP-attached | host: Bos | place: Iran: Karaj | collected 2018-10
AGAGATAAGTATGGTTCATACCTCCCTTTTCTTCGGAATGCTTATCCGGCTTCCGAAGCTGCTTGCAATGAGGAAACACAATGGCTGAGAAAGAGCACTGGTCAAATCAGCGGGAGAAGGGAAAGGGCTGGATGAGAGCTATAACCCTTTTCTGCATAAGGATTTTGCCAGGCATTGTTGTACGAATATTCGCTATCCCCGTAGGTTTTTTCTTCTGGCTTATCTCAGGCCCTGAGCGTAAGGCAATTGTAAATTACCTCAAGAGGGTACGTCCTGACAGGAAGCCTTATACTCTTCCTCTTTTTCTTGCATTCTCGATCACAATCATAGAGAAAGTGGAATCTTGGGCCGGCAAGATAAAGTTCGGCAAGATACATTTCCAGCAGGATGATATAACCACAATCTGGAAAGAACTTGAGGCAGGCAAGGGATCTCTTCTGATATGCTCCCATCTTGGAAATATGGAAATGCTCCGGGCTATAGCGGAATATGGTGAGATAGGAGTTTCCCGGAAGGTGCCTGTGATTTCCATTGTGGATTTTGAGATTACTGCAGGCTTCAACCGGATGATAGAAGAGGCCAACGGCAGCTCCATGGTCAACATTATAAGTGCATTCGATATAGGTCCTGATACTATTCTTATGCTGCAGGAGCATGTGGCAAAGGGAGGTATTGTGGTCATAGCAGGAGACCGCTCTTCTGCAGAGACTCCTGACCGTAATTTTGACATTGACTTTTTCGGAGCAAAGGCTCAGTTCCCACAGGGGCCGTTCATTATCGCATCCCTTCTGGACTGTCCCGCCTACTTTGTTTTTGCGGCACGGCAGAAAGCTATCTCTGTATCAGCAGAATACAATATGCACATACATAAGTCCAAAGTGGAGTTTGCCGGAAGCAGGGCTGAAAAAAAGAATCAGATCAGACAGATGGCAGAGGAATTTGTCCTCTATCTTGAGAAATATTGTAACAAATATCCGCTTCAGTGGTATAATTTTTATGAATACTGGGAAAAGGGTGATTTATGAGTATTGAAGCATCAGTTGAATTTAAAGTTGAATTTTATGATGTGGATGCCATGGGTGTAGTATGGCACGGCAACTATGTGAAATACATGGAGCTGGGACGGTGCGCACTTCTGGACAAGATAGGTTATGGCTACAACGAGATGAAGGAGAGCAATTACGCTTTTCCTGTGGCTTCCCTCAAGCTTAAATACATAAAACCGCTGATGTTCAAGCAGACCGCAATCATAAAGTCAGTTCTGGTGGAGTACGAGAACCGTATCAAGATTGAGTATTTCATCTATGACAAGGAGTCGGGAGAACTGGTCACCAAGGGAGAGAGCATTCAGATGGCTTTTAACATGAAGACGCTGAGTTCCTGTTTCCAATGCCCGGATTGTTTCATCAAAAAGGTTGAAGCTCTGTTATGAAAAAAATTCTTTTATTCTTTATCCCGTTCCTCGTGCTCATAAACCTGCTGGCCGCTGATTCTCTTGAGGATGTGTATGCCCGCATCTCTGCCCATCCGGTGACTAAGGGAGAGCTGAAGCAGGAGCAGTATATCAAGATGGCAAACCGCAGCCTTATCTCAAAGGGCACATTCGTGATGGCTGCCGACAAGGGTGTTATCTTCGAGATTATCGAGCCCTTCCCATCCTCCATGGTGGTGACCGAGGAGAAGATGGTGCAGACCCTGCCGGGAGATGTGGTTGCAGTGATGGACGGCAAAGAGAATGCAGCGTTCAAGAATATCGCAAAGATAATTCATTCTGTTTTTGCAAACGACGTGCAGGTGCTCAGGGACAACTTCCAGGTCTCTGTGACCAATGGCCCTAAGGATGTGGTTAACTTGGTTCCCAAGGATCCTCTTTTATCCATGCTTTTCCTTAAGATTACCCTGACCGTGGGGGATTCCATAGACTCTGTATCAGTGATTGAGACAGGTGGCAACTGGGTGAACTACTCGTTTTTCAATAAAATATTTCCGGAGAAGTTGACTGAAGATGAACAGCAACGGCTGTCAAATTAAAAGAACAGTTTTCCTCCTTGTGCTTGCTGCTGTCTTTGCAGCAGCTTTGTGCAGAGGAATACATCTTGATACCAGCTTCTTCTCTCTTTTCCCCGAGTACAGCAGACTGGCCGAGGTGGAGAAAAAAATATCACGTAACACATCTTCCGGCGTCTACATTTTTGCCGAGAGCGATGATTTTGCTACGGCCAAGAATGGAGCAGTTGCTTTTTATGATGCATTCAAGGATTCTGATGTTTTCAAAAGTCTGACGTTGCATCAGGATGCAGAGGCCTTTGAAGAACAGAAAAAATTCCTTTTTGAGCATCGGTACCAGCTTATTGATGATGATACAGTGGCCATGCTGGAGGGAGGAAATGCAGATGCCCTTGCAAAAGAGGCCCTGTCCAAAGTATACAGCCCCTTCTCCTTTGCCGATTTAAGCCAGCTGGATAAAGATCCCTTCCTGCTGAGCGAGAAAACACTGAAAAAGTATGCAGCTATGGGTGCCGGTAATATGTTTATGAAGGAAGGCGTGCTGGCTGCAGAAGCAGATGGCAAATGGTATGTGATGATCCGCGGCGCAGTGACAGATTCAGCCCTCTCTTTCTCCAAGAAAAACGGGATAGGAAAGGTCTATGAGCAGATTGCTGCTTTAGAACAGAGCCATCCAGGTGTCTCATATTTCTGCTCTGGTGTGCCCTTCCACAGTTACGAGAGCTCCTCCAAGGCTATGAGAGAGATATCGTGGATCACAGGTGTTTCGCTGGTCCTTGTTGCCCTTATCCTTCTGTTTGCATTCCGTTCTTTTATGCCTATGCTGATATCGCTGGCCAACATAACTGTGTCGCTCCTGTTCGGTTTGGCAGTGGCGCTGCTTTTCTATGGCCGGATTAACGCGCTGGCACTGGTGTTCGGCACTACACTTATCGGAGTGAGCATCGACTACTCCATCCACTATTTTGTTAACCGAGAGCATATATTCAGAAGCCTGACTGTGAACTGCATCTCCACCGAGGTGAGCTGGTGTCTCCTTATGATGGCACCGTTCCCACTGCTCCGTCAGATTGCCTTGTTTTCGGCCTCCGGCCTTGTGTGCTCATATTTCATAGTACGTCTCTTTTACCCTGCCCTGGGCGGCGCTGACATGCGAGGCGCTGAACAGGGGGCTGGTGGCCACTTAGTGCGTATCGCAACCATTGCTGTGCTGGCAATCTGTCTTATAGCCCCTGCTGTTTCAGGCATCAAAATAAAGAACAATATCAAAGGCATGTACACTATGTCGGAACGCCTCTTGGAGTGGGAGAAGAAGGCCTCTTCTGTGCTCAGTCTGGGCAGTTCCGGCGAATACTTCATCGTAGCAGGCCGCGGCCAGCAGGACCTGCTGGCCAGGGAGGAGCAGCTGGCGGCGCAGCTGGATGCTGAAAAACAGGCCGGCAACTTGGGTGCTTATACTGCGATAAGCACCTTTGTACCCTCCATGGCAAAGCAGGCCCGCGGTTACCGCGCGGCGGAGCAGCTCCTCCCGCGCTCCCGGGCGCAGCTGAAGGCCCTCGGGTTCGGGAGCGCTGCGGCCGACCAGTTTGCCCTGGACTACCGGAACTGCGCCGGCAAGGTTTTCAACATAGAAGGCGTCCCTGCCTCGGTGAAGGAGAGCATCGACACCCTCTACATAGGCAAAGTTGGCGACTTATACTATTCAGTAGTCTTCCCTCTGCAGGTAAAGGACAGCGATGCCCTTAAAAACCTTGCCGACGGCAAACAGGTCTTCTTCATGTCCAAAATCAAGGATATCGAAAACGAGCTGGATCATCTTACAAGGATAGCCCTCTACTTCATCCTGGCCTCCTATCTCCTGGTCTTCCCGATTCTGTTTGTGGTCTACAGAAAACAGGCCCTCAGGATTGCCCTGGTTCCGGTAGCCGTGATCCTCGGCTCCCTTGCCTTTGTCTCTGCCTCTGGCGGCGTAGATCTCTTCGCCTGCTCAGGCATTGTCCTCATATTCGGACTTGGTCTTGATTATCTTGTTTACGGGCTGGAGAAAAAAACAGGAAAGGCCACATTCCTTTCCTTCATCACCACCGAAATCTCTTTCGGCGCTCTTGCTCTGAGCAGTTTTGTCCCGGCCCATGTGTTCGGGCTTACAGTCTGTGTAGGTTTGGCTCTGGCTTATCTTCTGTCCCGCTTAATTAACCGCAGTTAAAGCAAAATCTGGGACTTCGCTGTATTTCTTTATCTTCAGATTGTCCCGGTCTTCTTTCCGCACAAAGGCTGTGGCCATCACATATCCGCCACCCTCATAAAGGGCGTAGTAGAAAGGCTTTTCCGCAATGCACCTAATGGTATTTTTCTCAATCAGAAAAGATGGGGTCTCTTTCAGGTTTGCCACCGAAGTACCCATCAGTTTGATGTGTGCCTCCTTGAGCACCCACAGCATCATGAAACGCCTGCGCTTCTCTTCCTCGCTCTGGGCATCGGCCATGAAAGCCTTTTCCTCGGGGTGGAAAAACTTCTCCGAGACAGCAGTCGAAACCTTCCGGGAAGTCAACTCAATATCGCATCCAGTGCGCCCCTCGGCCATAGAGCAGATAACTAAATTCTTTGTGTGGGATATATTGAAATCCACCTGACAATCAGCATATTCTGGCCTTCCGCTTGGCGTGGTGACGCGTTTCAGAGGCCTTTCTCCAGTCACCAGTTCATCGGGAATCTCCATTTCCATGAGGGATAGAAGCTCAAGCCCCTTTGCGTGCTGATCCTTGTAGAGGTGCGATTCTGTTGATAAAATGCCCACCCTGCTTTCCATCAATGTAATTATATATATTTTTTTACTGGAAAGGAAGTCAATAAATTGTTATTATAGCTATAATATGAAGACGGCCCTGAAGTTCATGACAGCACTTCTGATTTCTCTCCTCATCCTTTCCTGCGTCACAAAACAGCAGGAGGAGACAAAGTATTCAGTATATGTGACCAACGAGGCTAAATACGAGCTTCTGCCCCCATCAGCCTTTGAAGAGAACATGGACCGCTTTCAGAACATAACTGGTCACTTCCAGGGCAAGACCCATATCTTTGGTGCCTATATCAAGAGCAGCGAAGAGCAGGTGGAGATAACTTTCTTCAACCAGATGGGAGGCAGCGTGGGCGATCTTGTGTACACCGGCGACTCCCTGGTGGCCAACTCCCATTTCACACCTCCTACAGCAAAGTTTGAATATATGATGGCAGATTTCCAGTTCTGCTACTGCAAGAAAGAGCTTTTGGCATCCAGTTTTGAGGCAATCGGCCTCCGGCTCGAATGCTCCGAAAAAGATGGGGTGGAAACTCGCCAGATATTTGAGGGTGACAAACTAATCATCCAGATAGAGAAAGAGAAAACCAGAACCAGGCTCCAGAATCTGCTTCGCGAATACAGCTACGACATAATGGAGGGCAACTGATGGCTATCTATCTCTCTGGCCCTGGTGTAACCTGCTGTGCCGGAAGCGGCCTTGGCATCCTGCACGATGCTGTTCTGGCGGCAAAGTCCTGGCACAAGACCGACTACACCTTAGAAGCCCTTATGGATGATGCCATTGCCCAGATTCAAGAATCTGTAGAACTTGTGAAAAGCAAGTATGGGGCAGATCGCATAGGCGTTTTTGTAGGCTCCTGCGATAACGGCACCGACTACTCGCTTCCGGCCCACACCCAGTTCTTCAAGACAGGGGCTTTCCCCACCGATTACTCATTCTCGCGGCAGAAGGCCGCCGCCCCAGCCATTTACATTCAGAAAAAGCTTGGCCTGTCCGGCCTTGCTGCCGCCTGCGCCACCGCCTGCGCTTCCAGTGCCAGCGCCATGATCAAGGCAAGCCAGCTCATTATAGCAGGCTTCTGCGACGCTGCTGTGGTGGGCGGTGTGGATATTGCGTCTGCCATGGTGCTCTCCGGCTTCGGCGCATTGGAGGCCGTTTCCCCTGGCATCTCCAACCCCTTCAGCAAAAACCGGGACGGCATCACATTAGGCGATGGCGCAGCCTTCTTCGTTATATCCAAAGACAACCTGTGGCATACCAATATCCAGCTCCTGGGCTGGGGCGAGAGCTCCGACGCCAACCACATCACCGCACCCGAAGCCAGCGGCGCACAGGCGGCTGTGGCAATAAAGAAGGCCCTGGATAAGGCTGGCTTTAAGCCCTCCGACATCGATTATATCAACCTCCACGGCACCGGAACCAAGCTTAATGACCTTATGGAAAGCCGCGCCGTGGCCAAAAACTTTGGCCCTGATATGCCGCCTGTAAGCTCCACAAAGTCGGTCACAGGCCATACACTTGGGGCGGCCGGAGCTCTTGAACTGGCAATCTGTTATTCGCTCATCACCGCCGCTGACGGCAAACTTCCCCCAATGCGCTGGGATGGACAGACCGACGAGGAACTGGAGAAACTTAACTTTGTAGAAAAAGATAAAACATACAACCGCATCTGTAACTGCATGAGCAATACCTTCGGCTTCGGCGGCTGCAATGTGAGCCTGATAATTGGAGAACGCCATGAAAACCATTGAGAAAGATGAACTGATCAACCTGCTTCCTCACAAGGGAAGGATGTTCCTTTTGGACCGGGCTATTGATGTGAACTATGATGATTACAGCATCAAGACCCAGGTGGATGTGACCGAGAATTCCATGTTCTACGACGAGGCTTTGGGCGGCATTCCCACCTACGTCACTTTCGAATATATGGCCCAGAGCATCTCTGCCCTTTCTGGCTTTGCTAACAGGCGCAAGGGATTGCCTCCCAAAGTTGGCGTAATTCTTAGCGTCTCTGACTTCAAGACTTTCGTTCCCGGGCTTAAAGCTGGCTCAACTGTAACAGTAGCAGACTACCATCAGGATGTGGTGGACCGGGTCTTCTCATTCAGCTGCACAGCCCATGTGGGCGATACCCTTGTGGCATCCGGCAAGCTGACAGTTATGGACATTGATGATCTGAGTGAATTGGGTATATGATGAAGGAAGGAGCTCTTATGGATAGAAAGAAAGTGCTTGTTACAGGGGCTGGACGGGGTATTGGCCGTGCCATCGCCTTAGCCTGTGCAAAAGCAGGATATGAGGTTATTGCCCATTACAATAGAAGCAGTGGGCCTGCTGCTGAACTGAAGGCCGAGATTGCGGCCGGTGGCGGAACATGCCAGCTTATCCAGTTTGATGTCTCTGACCGGGCTGACTGCCGCAAGAAGCTTGAGGCTCTTTGGGAAGAACAGGGGCCGCTGTGGGGCATTGTGTGCAACGCAGGAATCTGCTCCGACAACACCTTTGTAGCCCTCTCCGACGATCAGTGGGACTCTGTCATCAACACCAACCTTAACGGCTTCTACAACGTGCTCTCTCCTCTTGTAATGCCCATGTGCCGCAAAAAGAAAGGCCGCATCGTGACTATAGCCTCTGCCTCCGGCATCATAGGAAATCGGGGCCAGGTCAACTACAGCGCCTCCAAGGCTGGAATCATAGGGGCTACCAAGGCCCTTGCCACCGAGCTTGCCAGCCGTTCCATCACAGTGAACTGCGTGGCTCCTGGCGTAATCGAGACAGATATGATAGGCGGGGTTCCCGAGGACAAGGTTCTGCCTGCCATCCCCATGGGGCGTTTCGGAAAACCTGAGGAGGTGGCTCCTGCCGTAGTATTCCTTCTCTCCGAGGAAGCCTCTTATATAACACGGCAGGTTATCTCTGTAAACGGCGGTCTATTATGAACAGAAGAGTTGTGGTTACCGGTGGAAGCGTCATCTCTGCTCTGGGAAACGAATGGAGTGAGATTTTTGCAAGTCTGAAGCAGAAGAAAAACAAGATCAAATACATGCCTGAGTGGGAAAAGTATCAGGGGATGAACACCCGCCTGGCTTGCCCAGTGGATTTTAAGGCTCCCGACTTCCCTCGGAAAAAGACCCGGGGTATGGGACGCATTGCCCTTATGGCTGTGACCAGCGCAGACAACGCTCTTAAGGATGCAGGACTTCTTGATAGCCCGGAACTTAAGGCTGGTCGCTGCGGAGTCTCCTACGGTTCCTCTGCCGGCAGCATCGACTCGCTCTTGGACTTCTACTCCATGCTCATAACCAACACAGCCAACAAGATAAGCGCCACTACATACATCAAGATGATGCCCCAGACCTGCGCTGCCAACATCAGCGTATTCTACGGCCTTACCGGGCGTCTTATAACCACCAACACAGCCTGTACATCGGGCAGCATGTCCATTGGATATGCCTTTGAGAACATACGGAACGGACAGCAGGATATAATGCTGGCCGGCGGCGCCGAGGAACTTTCTCCCGCCGATTCAGCAGTGTTTGATGTGCTTTTTGCTGCCAGCGCTCTGAACGACAAGCCTGAACTGACTCCAAAAGCTTATGATAAAAACCGTGATGGCCTGGTAATCGGCGAGGGTTCGGGAACTCTTATCCTTGAGGAATATGAGCACGCTGTAGCCCGTGGTGCCAAAATCTATGCCGAGATGGTGGGCTTTGGATCAAACACCGACGGTACCCATATAACCCAGCCAAACAAAGACACAATGCGCAGGGCCATGGAACTGGCTCTGGAAAGCGCAGGCCTTACACCTGACAAGATAGGCTATGTGAACACTCACGGCACCGCAACTATGGCCGGCGATGTGGCAGAGAGCCATGCGACCTACGAGGTTTTCGGTGGCAAGGTGCCGGTGAGCACAATCAAGAACTATATCGGCCATACCCTGGGTGCCTGCGGTGTAATCGAGGCCTGGACTGCGATCAATATGATGAGAGAGGGCTGGCTTGCCCCTAACATCAACCTGACCGAGGTGGACCCCAACTGCGCCCCGCTGGACTACATTATGGGCGACGGAAGGGAGACCAAGGTGGACTACATCATGTCCAATAACTTCGCCTTCGGTGGCATCAACACATCCCTTATTTTCAAGAGGTTCTCATGACAGATTACTATTCAGACAAGATGCGGGCCATAGATGCTAAGACCAAGGCTCAGGAGATTGCATTTGCACCTCTGGCTTTCCAGACAGTGCTGGCGCTGCGGAACCTGGGGATGTTGAAGAGTATCAACGATTCAGGTGATGTCGGACTTACCGCTGAAGCTGTTGCCGAGAAGGCTGGTGTTTCCATCTATGGGGCCAAGGTGCTTTTAGAGCTTGCCCTTGGGATGGGTGTTGTTAAGCTGGTACCTGAGATCAAAGAGGAGCGCTATGTTCTTTCCAAGACAGGCTGGTTCCTTCTTGAGGATGATATGACCAGGGTCAACATGGACTTTGTGAATGATATCTGCTATCAGGGAGCTTTCAAGTTGACAGAGTCGGTGAAGAACGGCAAGCCTGAGGGACTGTCGGTGTTCGGAAAGTGGACCACAATCTACGAGGCTCTTTCCACACTGCCCGAGCAGGCCAAGAAAAGCTGGTTCGCCTTCGACCATTTCTACTCCGACATCGCTTTTCCAGAGGCATTGCCCATAGTCTTTGCAAACAAGCCTAAGAAAATCCTGGACATCGGCGGCAACACTGCCAAGTGGAGCATCTGCTGCTGCAAGTATGACCCTGATGTGAAGGTCACCATAGTGGACCTGCTCGGGCAGACTGCCGTAGCCCGCGAGAATGCGGCCAAGGCAGGTTTTGCGGACCGCATCGACACCTGCGAGGGCAATATCCTGGCCGATTCCACAGTGCTGCCTGGAGGCTACGACGCAGTGTGGATGAGTCAGTTCCTGGACTGCTTCTCGCTCAAGCAGGTGACCAAGATTATCAAGAAAGTAGTATCGACTGCCAACGAAAATACTAAAATATTAGTATTGGAGCCCCTCTGGGACTGTCAGAAGTTCCAGGCCTCCTCATATTCACTCCAGGCCACATCCATATACTTTACCTGTATGGCCAACGGCAACAGCAAGATGTACCGCTACCAGGAGCTGGTGGACGCAATCGAGTCCGGCGGCGCCAAGCTGGAGACAGCCCACCACAACCTTGGCTCAAACAGCTATTCTCTCCTCCAGTTTAGGAAGGCCTGATGGAGTTGTATATAACCAAGAGCGCATACTGGGCGCCGCCTGCTATAACCCCCGCCTCCACGCCGGAGCTGGCGTACGTGTCCCCGCTGCTCAAGCGCCGCTTAAGCCAGCTTACCCGGATGACCATAGAGGTGGTACACAGAGTACTGGATGCGGCATCGGAAGCGCCCCTTGTCTTTGTCTCCTCCGGCGGGGAGTCGGCCCGGCAGCTGCAGGTTGACCGGATGCTCATCGAGGATGGGGAGATACTGCCGGCGCCGTTTTCTTTGTCTGTGTTCAACGCCTCTCCAGCCATGGCTACCATAGCCCTGGGTATGAAAGGTGGGTACACTGCACTTTACCCGGCTGGCAACATCTGGAAAGAAGCCTTTGCCTATGGGGCTGCCCCTATCATGGCTGGAGAGACAGAATCGGTGATTCTGGTGGTTGCAGACCAGCAGCTGCCGCCCGAGTACAAGGCAATAGCGGAGCCAGAGGACGATATATCACCCTATGCCGCCGCCTTTGTCCTCTCCTCGAAGAAGGAGCCAGGCAGCGTCCCTGCTGCTTCTTGTGCCGACTTGGAGACGCTTGTAAAAAAGCTGAAAGGGGAGGCTGCCTGTGTCTAAGCTTATCCTCTGGTACCGCATCTTCGTAAAGCTTTTCCTCTTCTTCGTGTTCGGCGTAGGTAGCCTTGTACTCATCACCGCGGTGTTCCCCACAATCCGCCTTTTATCCACATCAAATTCTGCCTTTAAACGGAAGTCTAGGAAGGCGATGTGCAACACCCAGAAATTCTTTGTGTGGTTGGGCACCCTTATGGGAGGCTTTGAGCTGAAGGTGGATAACAAGGAATACTTGAGCCATATCTCGGGCAAAATCGTGGTAGCAAACCATCCCTCACTGCTGGACGTGGTCATGCTTCTCTCCATCATCCCCAACGCAGACTGCATAATCAAGGCATCATTAGGACACCACAACATAGTAAGCAACATAGTGAACACACTCTATATCTCCAACTCCCTGGACTTCGAGCACCTGACAAAGGAGTGTACAAAGTCTCTGAATGAAGGCAACTGTCTCATCATCTTCCCAGAGGGAAGCCGCACAAAAGCAGACGGAGTACATCATTTCCAGAGGGGGGCTGCTCACATGGCATTGTCATCAGGCTGCAATCTGGTTCCAGTAGCTATCGGCGGAACAGACAAGTATGGTCTTAGAAAGCACAATCCAATGCTCTCCTACAATCCGAAGGAGAAATTCATATATACACTCAAGACTCTTCCAGAGGTGAATCCTTCCGATTATGCCGATATGCCTGTTCCGCTGGCCGCAAGAAGAATCACCGAAAAGATTAAAACCGATATTGAAGAAGCGTTAAATCGTTGACAAAGAAAAACATTCCTAATATAAATACAAATATCACATAAAAAGGGGAAAACATTTGGCAAAGGAAGAAGCGATAGAGATAGAAGGTATTGTCAAAGAGGCACTGCCAAACACCATGTTCAAGGTGGAACTGAAGAACGGACACATTATCCTGGCACATCTTTCAGGAAAGATGAGAAAATTCTACATCCGTATTGTTCCAGGCGACAAGGTAAGAATAGCTCTTTCCCCATACGACCTGACCAGAGGAAGAATCATCTTCCGGGAAAAATAATCACTTTTTGATTGCAACCCACACAGCGCCAGAGCCTCCATCAGCAGCTCCGGGAATTCCGTGTGCACCCGCTATGGGTGAGTTCTCTATAAAATCCATCACCACTTTTTTAAGCACCGGCTCATCTTTTGAATGTATCCCTTTCCCATGGACAATTATAACTTTGCGCCACCCCAGCCTGCGGGCTTTTGCAAAGAAAACTTTAAGCTTATTCTCGGCCTCGGCTGATGTGAGTCCATGTAAATCCAAAGTGTCGTCCACAGGAAGTTTTTTAGCGCTTACAGAATGCTGAGTGTTCTCATATTCTTCATCCCGAGGTTCCGGTTTCACATTTTTTGAGGATGGCGATTTTTCCCATGCGGCAAAGATATCAGCAAAGCTTTTCTTTTTAGGACCGGTAGTCGGCATTTTCCCTCACATAGGCGTAGGAGAGGTCTGTCCCCTTGACAGTGGCACAGCCTTTACCTTTGTCAGAAAGCTTATACAGGATATCCACAGTCAGATTGTGCTCGGGATATGTTTTCTTCTCGGAGTCGAAGGAGCGGTCTTTCATATATTTGGAGAGCTTCTCCTCCTTGCGCCGGTCGATGCAGAAGGAGCCCTTGTCGAACACCAGTTCCTTACCCAGCCAGATGCTCATGGCATCCTTGTCAAAAGGCAGTCCATTGATACCCATGAAGTCGCCCACACAGGAGACAAGGCGGCCCACATTGGGGTCGTTGCCGAACACTGCGGTGGTCACCAGCGGTGAATTGATCACAGCCTTGCCCACAGCCTTTGCAACTGCGTTGTCTTGTGCGCCTGTGACCTCAACCTTGATGACATGGCCAGAACCTTCGGCATTGCGCACAATATCCTCAGCCAAGGCTGTGCAAAGCTTGAGGAGCGCTGCCTCAAACTCCTTTTCTTCCACTGCAGGCTTGCAGCCGGAACTCAGTAGCAGAACTGTGTCGCTGGTGCTCTGGTCGCTGTCCACCGAGATGCAGTTGTAGGTCTGGTCTGCCACACGCTTGAGGCACTTCTGCAGGAAGCTTTTGCTCATTGAGATATCAGTAAGGATGTATGAGAGCATGGTGGCCATGTTGGGCTCTATCATTCCAGCCCCTTTTGCCACTGCTATGATGCGTCCCTTGCCCACTTTTATAGAGCGGAGCTTGGGGAAGGCATCGGTGGTCATTATACCCTTGGCCAGTTTAACTCCAGTACCTCCCTCTAGGGAAGAAACCAGATTAGGAATTGTGGCTTTCATTGCTTTGATTGGAAGCCGCCAGCCTATGATGCCGGTGGAACAGGGGAAATATTCTTCCACTTTTCCGCCCGCGGTTTTTGCCAAAGTTTCCAGCAGACTGATGGAATCTTCAATTCCAGTTTTCATACAGACATTCGCAATTTTATTGTTGATAAGAATACCCCGGATCTGCTTTGCTTTAAGCCTTTCTCTGCCAATTATGACAGGGGAACCAGGACATTTGTTGCTGGTGAATATGCCGGCAAAACGGGTTGTCGGTTTGTCCAGCATAATAAGTGACATATTCATCGGAAGGGGGTTGATGAGTTTTCTTTCTTCTGGGAAAAAAGAGAGTGGAAGAACTGAGGTTTTAAACCCTTCCGGAAGCTGTCCCCGCTTTTCCAAGGCAGCTATATATGCATCATAAGATTCATATTTTTCCATAGTTTTAATCTATAAAAAATAAGTCAGCATTGCAAGATATATTTAATATGTTATAATAGACAAACGGAGAGGATGTTTTGATTAACCTGCGCAGATTTTATAAGGAAAAACAGCTGTATATCATCGTTGTCATCGCTGTTGTGCTCCTTTTCTGCTTTGTGGGTTACATTGCCACCTCCTTCTTCAACATGATGCAGGACAACATGGTGCGCCGTGTGGAGAGCAGCGGTATCTATGAGCAGTGGCTACTGACCAAGTCGGCGGCCGAGATCTTCCTGACATCGGGCAAGCAGCCTGAGCTCAAGACCAATGTGAACATGAATATCAGGGCACTGGACAAGAGCTTTGCCGTGCTGGAGGGAGAGACTGCCCAGGTGTTCCTTGGAGATGATGAGTTCAAGGACAAGGTGCCCAATCTGCTCCAGAACTGGAACTATGTTAAATATTATCTTTTCGAGATTGTAAGTAACGAGGACAGCTACCGCAACTTCGAGACCCAGATTTTCTGGCTTTCCAACGACACCAATCGGTTCTCCAGCGAGCTGAAGGAGCTTTCTTCCTTCATGGACCGGTACCACAGAAGGCAGCTGAACATGCTGTGGAAAGTCTTCTTGGCGCTAATTTTTCTGTATCTCTCTTTCACCGCCATCTTCATCTTCTTCTTCAACCGTTTCAGCAAGGCACACCGGGCCGAGCAGGAGTACAAGCAGCTTCTGGCAGAATCCATGGAGAACCGGGAGATTGAGAAGAGGAACATGGTGCTGGAGATCCACGATACTGTAATCCAGGACATGGTCTATTCCAAGATGCTTTGTATGGACTTGGTAAACCAGTATAAGGGTGAACGTGGTCAGGAGCAGATTATGGCCCTGACGAATAAACTGGCTGGAGCACTGCAGCAGATGCGGGATATCTCCTATGGTATAAGGCCTCCGGAACTGGAGAAGAGCCTGGACGAGATTGTTTCCAACTATGTGAGGAACTGGGAGATGAAGACAGGCAAGAAGGCTGAGTATTCTGCCATAGGTCTTGAGACAGTCAAGGTCAAGAATTCCCTTAAACTCAATATTTACCGCATTATCCAGGAGCTTATGACAAACATCGAGAAACATTCCGATGCCACAGTGGTCAAGATAAACATCATTATTTCTTGGCCAAGTCTGCTGCTGAAGGTGTCGGATAACGGCGGGGGCTTCAATCTGGAGCAGGCTCTGGAGAAGTCGGACGGCAAATCCCATTCCGGCCTCAGGGGCGTTATGGAACGGGTCAAGATATCTAAAGGAAACATTAAGATAAAATTCCTGCAGGAGCGGGGAACTGTAGTTAATATTTCATTCCCATTGGAGGATATAGATGACTGATGTGATCAATGTAGTTATCATCGAGGATCATGCCCTTATGAGAGAGGGAATCAAGGCTATCATCAGCCGGGACGAGAAGATAAAGGTTATAGGGGAGAGCGACAATGTGGATGAGGGCTACGATGTGGTCATGAACTGCAATCCCGACATCCTGCTTCTGGATATTGCGCTCCACGGAAGCTCCGGGCTGGTGCTGGCAAAACGGCTTCTGGCCGCAAAGCCTGAACTGCTCATAATCATAATAACTGCATATTCCAAGATGGACTATATTCTGGAGGCGGTGGAGAGCGGAGTCAAAGGCTATATCCTTAAGGAATCATCCCCTGAGAACCTGGCTGAAGCCATAGAGAAGGTTTATGCAGGCGAGATTTACATTGACAGCTATATCTCCAACAAGGTAATCAAATCTCTCATCACCAAGAATGATGTGGAGATTGCAGAGGACAACAAATCGGCCTACAGCAAGCTCTCACTGCGGGAGCAGCAGATACTCAAGCTCCTGATTGACGGTGTCCCCATCAAAGATATTGCCGAGGAGCTTTTCATCAGCTCAAAGACAGTAGAGAACCACAAGGCAAGCATCATGGTCAAACTTAAATGCAAGAACATGACAGAGCTTATAAGATACGCAATCAGCATAGGACTTATTGATGTTTAGAAAAACTGGCCTTATCATACTTCTGTGTCTGCTTCTCTTCTCCTGTCGTGGCAAACAGGTAAATGTGGCTATCTCAAAGCCTATGCTCACCATCAGGTCTTCCTACATGAATACCCCCTTCTTCCTGGCTGGTACGGTGCTTGAGGGAATCATAAATTACAACACAAAACTGCTTTCGATAAACGAGTCGGAGAAGACAAACGGCAACGAGAAAATAAGGTCGCTTATGGACGGTACTGCAGATCTGGCTGTCCTTTCCGGGCCGGAGGGATACATGGCATTCAACGGTCACCCCAACTACTGGTCTGCACCCCAGAACATAAGAGCGTTGTTCGGTATCTTCCCCTCGGTCTACACAGGGTTCACCCACATAGAGAACATGAAGAGTATATCAGACCTGGTGGGACACAGGATTGCCCTCAACACCGAATCGTCGGTATCGGGGGACTTGCTGTTCTACTTCCTGAAGCTGAATGGAATAAACACAGACAACACCAAGATCCTGCGCCTGGAACAGAGCGAGGGAGAGCGGCTTTTCTCCGAGGGGTATGTGGATTTCATCTGGTACAACATGAGCTATAAATACACTTTTGCCAGGAATGCGTCTCCTAATGTTCCAATACGCCAGTACAACGTGAGCCCCTTCACTTTCAAGGAGAAGGACAAGCTACGGGAATTTCTCTCTGTATACCCGGTGTTCTATACCGAGAGCATGGCAGATGTGGGAGAGGATAAAGAGGCAGAACTGGAGGATAAGACATTTGCCTCCTCCACCTTCATAGCCTGCTCCGAGAATATGGACGAGGAGACTGCTTATACAATCACCAAGGCCTGGTTTGAAAACATAGATTATATAAAAATATTCTTCCCAACCTACAACGACAAGACAGCCATGGTTTATTCCCAGCGCCGTGTCCCTGTGCCCTTCCACCCTGGAGCCATCCGGTACTTCAAGGAGAAAGGTATCCTGAACTGATACTTTTTTTTCCCGATTAGAACTGAAAAATGGGGCTTTTCCCAACTTGTAAAATATATTCACTGAGATGATAATGAGAATGTAATATTTCTTTTCATCCTCTTTTGGATATGTGATTCCCCCATCATATATTCGTATAATTCAGCTGCACTTCCCCGTGCAGCTTTTTTATGTTATAATATAGGCGAGGCCGGTATATGGAGAAAAAAGAATACACAACACAGCTTATGGTTAATTTCGGCGAGGACGGCAAGACCCTGCTTCCTGTGGTGACCCAGGACTACCGCACCAAAGAAGTGCTTATCCTCTCTTTCATCAACAGAGAGGCTTTTGAGGAGACACTGCGGAGCGGCTATGCTACATACTGGAGCCGCAGCCGGAACGAGCTCTGGAAAAAAGGGCTTACATCAGGCGATATGCTGAAGGTGGAAGAGATCCGCATCAACTGCGAGCAGAACTCTTTCCTGTTCCTGGTGACACCCATGGGCAAAGGGGCCTGCCACGCAAAGCGGGAGAGCGGCGACGCCCATACCTCCTGCTACTACCGCCGGCTGGGCAAAGATGGCGCCCTTGAATTTGTGGAGAAGTGAGGACAATTATGGAAACTAAAGATAAGCTTATAATCGGAATGCCGGCAGGCTCTCTGGCCAACCCTACACGGGGCGGCAACCTGGTGGACCTTCTGGCCAAGGCCGGGTTTCCTGCCAAAGGATACGACGCCGGCGGACCAACCGACTTTACCTCTGTCAACTTTCTGTTCGGTTGGGACGGCAGGCCCCAGGAGTTCTGCACGCAGCTTGCGCTTGATGAGCTAGATATCGCAATAGCAGGCGACGACTGGATGCAGGAGCGCATCCTGGAGATGAAGATGGCATACGGCGTGGAGCTGGCTCCCGAGAAAGTGCTTTCCCTGCACCGGGGCAACATAAACCTGGTGGGCATTGTGGATGGCTCCTTCCCCGAGTCTACCACCGAGGAGTTCCTTTCCAACCTCATCAAGCGCAAGGACCGCATCACAGTTGTAACCGAGCTCCCATACATGGCCCTCAACTGGATTCTCGACAAGCTTAAGAAGATCGGCGCCCCCGAAAAATTCCAGAAGTGGTCCATCCAGAAATACAAGACTCCGGTTAAGGATGACTGCGGAATCATCATCTACGAGACCTGGGGCAAGACCGAGGCTAAGCTTAAGAATGGCGGCGCCGACATCGGCCTCGAGATAACTCAGAGCGGTAGCGCCCTGCGCAACTATGGCCTCAAGATTCTGGAGTGGGTATTCTCCTCCGAGACCGGCATCTGGATTGCAAAGGACCTGCGCAAGTCGGCTCCGAAGATGGAACTTCTCAAGCTGTTCCTCATCAACCTGTACGGAATAATCAATGCCGAGAACAAGGTCATGCTTTACTTCAACGTTCCATCTGGCTGCGACGATGCTATCCAGAACTACCTTAAGGCCAACAACCTTTTCGCAGAGGAGCCCACAATCATACAGGGACAGGCCTTCTCCCAGTACTGCATTCAGCTTGAATCGGCCAGCAAGGATAAACCTATCGCAATGGTACGCTATCAGCTTCTTAAACTTGGGGCAAAGAGCATCGAGACTGTTCCGATACTCTCCTCTATCCCCGATCTGCAGGTATTAGGCTTATGAAATATCTCAGGGCTCTGCTTTTAACATTAGTGCTGCTGGCCTCATTCAGCTGTACCGTAAAACAGGATCTTACCATCAAGAGCGGAAAGGATGGGGAGATTTTCGTAGACCTGGAGCTGAACCCTGTCTTTGTCCGCTACATCAATGATCTTTCCGAAACTACAGGCAAGAGTGCAAAGAGCGGCATCTTCAATACCGACGAGATTACCCGGGAGCTCAAAGCATACCCCTCAGCCCGTCCTGTCTCCGTAGTGTCGCCTGAACCCTCTAAGCTCATCCTCATACTCAAGACCGAGAATTACACCAAGCTGCTGCCCGACAAGTATGTGCCTTTCATCCGCATCACCGACTCAGACAAGGTGCGCAAGGTCACATTCCACATAGGGCGGGACAACTACAAGGCCCTGGACGAGGTCTTTGAGATAAGCGACAACCCTATCCTGTCAGGGCTGGCACCCCAGATAGACAAGCCCTACACCAACAAGGAGTATGTGGACCTGCTTGCGTATGTGTTCGAAGATTACCTGGAGAAAGGGGAGTCGGCCCAGAAAATCCTGGACAAATCCTTTGTGCAGCTGAACATCAAGACATCGGGAAAAGTGCTCTCCTCCGACAAGGGCTCCTTCAAGGGCAACAGCATCTGGATAAAACTGCCGCTTGTAGATTTCCTCACACTTGAGAAGACAGTGGAGTTCAGCTTTACTTATTCGCTTTAAAATTATCTGAATTTAAGGATAGGCCAGCCATGCTTCTTGGCGCATATGGTCAGTCGCAGGTCCGGATTCACAGCCACCGGATTCCCCACTTCCATGAAAAGGGGGTAATCGTGGATGCTGTCAGAATAGAACGACGATGCCGCCAGGTCAATATTGTTCTCTTTGATGTATTCAAGAACTTTTCTTCTTTTTTCCTCGCGGAATGCAGGCTTACCCTCGAAACGACCTAGGCACTTGCCATCCTTGAACGCAAACTTTGTGGCAATGATGGTATCTACCCCCAGGTAGTCAGCCAGAGGCTTTATGATGGTCTCCATGGAAGATGTGGCCAGAATAATTTTCTTGTTGTTGCTCTTCAGGTGGTCGATATAACGCTTCGCATCGCCGTACACTTTCTCTTTCTTCATCATGTTGTTGAAGTTTTCCACCGCCAGGTCATCCAGGAAAGACTGCTCAACTCCCACCATCTCGTCGAAGTGGCGGTCAAAATGCTTGGCCGACATGTGGCCGAACTTGTAGTTCATGCAGATATAAGGAATGTGCCTGAGTATAGTTATGGAGAAGACCTTCCGCTTTATAAGCAGGAGCAGGTAGCTGAGAGAAGTTATATTCCTTGTGATTGTGTGGTCCACATCAAAGATTTCGGCACCCAGTTTCTCTTCCATACTTCTACTATAATAAGTTGTATTTTTTTCTGCAAGTCTTGAATGTTTAACTATTTATGTTATATTAATATTATGAAAGGTGTAATTATCGCAGCCGGGTATGGTACCCGTTTCCTGCCTGTGACCAAGACGGTTCCCAAGGAGATGCTCCCCATAATAGACCGTCCTGCCATAGATTTTATAATCTCTGAATTCATCCAGTCTGGAATAAAAGATATACTCATACTCACATCCCGCCGCAAGAAAGCGTTGGACGACTACTTTGACAGGGAGACCGAACTGGAGGAGGTTTTCATGCGGGAAGGAGCTGCCGCCAAACTGGTTAAGATTGCACCCCCCGAGGCTGATATCTTCTTCCGCCGCCAGAGCGAGATGAAAGGGACAGGCCATGCCCTCCTGCAGGTGAAGGCTTTTGTGGGCAATGAGCCTTTTGTTGTGGCCTACCCTGACGACCTCCATGTGGGCAAAGTTCCGCTGGCCGCACAGCTTATCAAGAAGTATGATGATACTGGCTGCAGTGTAATGTCCGCACTCCATAACCCACCCCACCTTGAGCGGTATGGAATTTTAAAGCTTGATTCCGACAAATCCCATGTTGTGGATATTGTGGAGAAGCCTGCTCCCGGCACAGAACCGAGCCAGGAGGCATCCATAGGGCGTTATCTGTTTACACCCGATATCTTCCCGTTCCTTGAGGAGGGGTGGGAACAGCACTGCGCTTCTGGAAATGCTGGCGAATATTTCCATGTCTATGCACTCAAGAAATTGATGGAGCAGAAGAAGGTGGTGTGTGCTGTAATCGAGGGAGAGCGCCTTGACACAGGTACCCCTGCCGGATACCTTAGTGCTATTATCCGCTATGCCTATGAGAACCCGGAATACCGCAAGGTTATTCTGGAAGAGGTAAAGCGGCTTGAAGGAAAGAGTTGATGAGAAAATATGTTCTGGTTTTGATCATCTTTATAGTTTCTGCTGCTGTCTGCTTTGGCAGCGGAAAGGGCGAACTTGGAAGAGGCGATCTCAAGACCCTGACCGACAACATCATAAAGTGGAAGAATCATGATATCACATCCTATTCTGTGAAAGTGGTGTATGCCTCTGGTAACAGACCCGACACCCTGTTCGAGATGAAGGTTGAGAACAAGAAAGTTGTAAGCTGCATGCAGGATGAGATAGAGATAACCAATTTTTCCGGAGCCCAGCAGTACACCATTGATGCCATGCACGAGTCCACCAAGAAGCTGGTGCGCAAGAACAAGAAGAATGCTCCGATGCTCTACATTGTCAAGTATGATGAGGAATACGGATATATTACCAGCCTGGTGCGGATCTACAACCCCAAGGTAAAGGCATCGCTGACACCCGATGATTTCAACTACAGGATAAAGGTGTTTGATTTTGTTCCCGAGGAGCCTGTGAAGAAGTGAGAAAACTGGCATTCTTTGTCCTTCTTCTTTTTATTTTCTCCCCACTCTGGGCTATGCCCCCAATGCCGGGTTCTGGCCTGACCCATGATGGCAGTATCAGAGAAGTAGATGAGTGCCCATCAGCCTTTTTATCTCCAGCTCTTTCATCCGACGAGATGATGACAAGATCGGCCAAGACCCCGGTTTCTGTAAGCTCCACCGGCAACAAGAAAGTACTGGTTATTCTGGCTCAATTCCCCGATCTGCCTTTTAACTATGGAACATCCGCAGGCACAAAGGTGCATAATAACCCTTCCTATTACAGCGATCTGCTACAGGGCGGTTCTGGTTTTACCATGAAGCAGTATTATCTGGATCAGTCCCGGAACAAGCTGAATCTTTCCTTTGAATTTCTTGGACCTTATACTACTGATCTAAATTATGCTGAATACGGCTCAAACAATTCTTTAGGCAATGATTCGAATGCGTATACCCTGGCTAAGGAAATGCTGAATAAAGCAGCTGCAGCACTTGCTCCTCCAGAACCTTCGCATGGGCTGGACGGCTGTACTGTAATTATTGTCCACTCAGGACCAGGAGAGGAGGCTGGAAAAAACAATCCCCCATTATATGCGGCGGCAGCTGACTGTATATGGTCGCATCGGGATAAGCTTTCAAAGCACAGTATCTCCCCAATAACGGTAAATGGAACTGTCTATGACAGCTATCTGATTGTTCCGGAATACAACTATTTCAAAGGCTCCTTTGAAGCCACAATAGGGGTATTCTGCCATGAGTTCGGTCATGTAATCGGACTCCCCGACGCCTATGACACATCTTATGCTACAACAGGAGTAGGCCAGTGGAGTCTTATGGGTGGCGGTTCCTGGGGTTCTATAGGAAGAGCCGGGGTGCCGTCCGGGTCAGATCCAGCGCCATTTATGGCCTGGGAACGGCTTGCTCTTGGATGGATCAGCGAGGAAGAAATAGAACTGGAATCTGGTGGTACCAAAACTATTTCTTTTTCCAACATAAACAGTTCAGATAAAGTCTATTCGGTAAAGCTGACCGACAACCAGTATCTCCTTTTTGAGGGGAAGGCCAAGAACGACACCGGCTCCGGTATGTATGTGATGGAGAGCGGCCTTATGATTACCCAGATTCATAAAGGGATTCTTGACAGCGACTACTGGACTCGGAATATGATAAATTACGGCTCTTATAAACCTCATGGGGCAATGGTGGTGGAGGCCAAGGCTGCCAATTATAAAGAAAATGGACTTGGAAACCTGTGGCGGTCTCCTACACCTGACAGCAACCGGTTTACCAAAGAGGCTCTGTTCAGGGGCGATACCCTTACATCGGTAAGCCCTGCGGCAAATGTTGCCACCGCCTCCGGATTCTTAATCGCAATCCTGGCGGCTTGGTATAGGGGACGTAAAAAGCTTTGTGCTGTCCTGACCGCAATAGCGTTTGTGACTCTTATCCTCACAGGATGTGTTATTTCTTCGGAAAGTGGCGGAGGTGGCACCTACGATACAGGCCCGAATACCAATTACTATACTTCTATGACCAATGTCCATTCCAAGACAGGACTTTCGGGGATAACTGTATACAATATCAGATGCAATGAGGATGGAAGCGGCAGCTTCACCATCAAGAAAGATTAGGGAACAATCGTCTTCCGAAAAGAACTATATAAAGAGTCAGCAGCGGGATGAATGCCCCGCAGGCCGACTGAAGCCCGATCATCATAACAAGTAGAAATGTCACCCCCATAAAAGCCATGAAGCCCGAGAACCATTTAAGAATTTTCTGGCCGTTCCCTTTTGAGAAGAAGGTGATGAGGTAGATGATGGAGAGGGGACTGCACCAGAGCATGTTCAGGTTTCCTTTTGTGGCAGTGTGGTCCGAGATGAACCAGAGGTAGAAGATCAGGATGCCGAACAGGAAGTTCAGGATAACCAGGGTGTATTCGTAGCAGCCCAAGGTCTTTTTTGCCCAGAGCATTTTTCTTAAGCAGCCCAGGTATATCAACACTGCTTCTAGGGCCAGAAGAAGGGTGAAGAGGAGAAGCGGCGGAGTGATTTTTATCGAGTCATTTTTCAGGTCATTTAATGGGTCAATTATCGGGTCATAGGTTGACCTGAAAAGAACAAATTCATCTGAAACTACCGGCCTGCCGTCTGCCAGAGTGCTGCCTGCTATGATATCGTGGACTAAGGCGGGGAGGAAGAAGCTGTCGGAAGGAAGAACCTTCTGATCAAGAGGCATGCCCAGTGCAAGCTGGATTCCCACATCAAACCAGGGGGCTTTCTTCAGGTGGTAGCGGATGTAATCCCGGTAGGTTTTTTCTCCGATTTTTGCTATTGTGGCCTGGTCGTAGAAAATGTCGCTTCCCATGGTTTTGTCCAGTACGGTCTGGATACGGGTGGAGCAGTTGTCCTTTATGAAGTCGTATTTGTAGTAGCGGTTTTCTGGCAGCGCATTCTCGGTCAGGAAGGCGTGAATTTTGTCTATCTCCTCTGGGGTCAGGTTCAACTTCTGCTCAACAACGCTGCGGTTCTCGCCAAGGGTGTAATTCATGTATTCTTTCTTGAATTTTACTACGCCCAGAAAGTAGTCCAGCTGGCCGTGGACAAACTTGGGGACAAAGTCCGGGTCCCGGAAATCGAAGGTGCCGAAGTTGTAGATGAGGTCTGTGCCAGTTTTAGGGTCTATATAGCGGAATGCGGTGTGGCCGAAGGCCGAGTAGATGGCATTGCCCGGATAGACAGTGATGAGGCTAAGTTCTGGCTGGGCAGACAGGGCTGCGGAGGTAAGGAATAGTAAAAGGAAAAAGATTCTGAAGCCTTTCATCGTTTTCAGTATACAACCATTATGATAATAAATCTATTATTTTTTCTGAGGCACGATATGCGGTGGCGAAGCAGCCCTGGAGCAGGTAGCCGCCGGTGGGTGCCTCCCAGTCGGCCATCTCGCCGATGACAAAACAGCCGGGCCGCGCCTTCAGCATGAAGTGGGGGTCCAGCTCCGAGAGGCGCACGCCGCCGGAGGAGGAGATGGCCTCCTCCAGGGGGCACTGCCCTGTCACGGTAAGGCTGAGCGATTTGACCCGGGCTAGGTCGTCGTCAGGCGACAGCTCCTTAAAGAGGAGGAAGGCGAGGCCCGAGAGGCCCAGAGCCTTGCGGGCATAGTTTGAGAGGGAGTTCTTGCCCCTGGGTTTGGTAAGGTGGCGCTCTACCTGCTCTGCGGTCATGCCCGGCAGGAGATCTACCCTAAGCGTGCAGGTTCCCTGCCTGTCCAGCTCCTGCCGGATGTAATAGTAAAGCGAGTACACACCGCTCCCCTCCAGACCGCGGGCGGTCAGCACCACCTCGCCGGTGCTGGGCCTGCCACTGCAGGTGAGTGCGATGTTCAGGCTGGTGTGGCCGGGCTTGGTCCCCGCCTCCGCGAGGCGCTGCCGCAGGTGCTCCGACCAGCGCACACACACCCCGCAGTTGGCAGGCCGGAGGGGAGCGACCTGGGCGCCGGCAGCCTGGAATGCGTTCACCCAGGCTCCGTTGGAGCCGGTCTCCGGATGGCTGCCGCCACCCAGGGCAAAGACTGCGTAAGGAGCCTCTATCTCCAGGGCTTTGCCCCCCTGCTGGAACAGGTATTGCCCGGGGTGTTCTCCAAAGCCTGTGAACTCGCATCCTCCCTGGAAGGCGAACAGTTTCTCGCTACCAGGGTTCTTCGCTTCATTTAAGCAATTTATCCAGTGTTTGAGTATTTCTGGCGCGCTCAACTTGGCAAAAATCTTACCTCCGTTGCCTATAAAGGTGTCGGAACCCATCTTTTTATACCAGTTGACCATGTGGTCAGGAGAGAAATCAGTCAAAAGTCCCTTGAAAAGCTCCTCGTTACCGTAGTACTTTTCAGAAAGCTCTGCCGGGGTTCCCTTGTGGGTGCAGTTGAGCCCTCCGCTGGCACCGGCCAGCAGGAACTTGCGTCCAGGAGCCCTCATCCTGTCTACCAAAAGCACAGGAATACCGGCCTCTGCCAGGCGGTATGCGCAGAAAAGCCCAGCCGGTCCGGCTCCAACTATCAGAACTCTCTTCTCTTCCTTCCCCATATCAACATTTTCCTTTCTTTCCCCTTGTAAGTCAATATTTCTTTTTTGTTGCCAATTTATAATTTATACTTTAAAATAGAAACATAGGAGTCCACAATGTACCCACACAGAACATTTCATTTCTTGGAACCTTTCAAGGGAAAACTCTATGATGGAGACATCCCTACCCTGGCAGAAATCTTCCAGATTGCATCTGCCCGCTACCCTGATAAAAAGTGTCTGACCACATATAACCCCGACAAGTTTGTACTGACCTTCAGGGAAGCCCGGGAAAAGATTATGATCCTGGCTGCCTCTCTGGTAGCAAATGGGGTAAAGCCTGGCGACCGTGTCATCCTTACAGGAAAGAACCGGCCTGAATGGGCTGTTGCCTACTATGCCATCGCCACAGCAGGAGCTATCATCGTCCCCTTGGACTACACCCTCCATGAGGATGAACTCAAGAACCTCATTGACTTCAGCGAGCCTGTGGCCGCTCTTGTTGATAAAGAAAAATATGATTTGGCAAAAACAATGCTGCCGGAGGGAGCCCCATATTATTCCCTAGACCCGAATAAAGATAACTATGTGCTTGCTTTGGAAAATCCACCGCTTGAAAAGCCCGTTAAACGAGAAGTCAACGACCTGGTGGCAATCCTCTACACATCTGGAACCACTGGAATCCCGAAGGGTGTAATGCTCTCCAACTCCAACATTGTGAACGACTGCTTCCTGGCCCAGATGAACATGCAGATCTACCACACCGACGTGTTCTATGCCCTTCTTCCAGTGCATCACGCCTACACAATGCTATCTGTCCTGGTTGTAGGACTGGCCCAGAGCGCCGAGGTTGTATTTGCAAAGCGCCTTGTAGTGAAAGAGCTGCTTAAAGACCTGAAGGATGGACAGATCACCATCTTCCTGGGTGTCCCCATGCTCTTCAACAAGCTTATCACCAATATCATGAAGGGAATCCGTGATAAAGGAATCGTAGTCTACAGTATAGTCCGCTTCCTCATGTTCATAAGTGGAATTCTTAAAAAATGCGGTATCAAGGTGGGCAAAAAGATATTCGGCAAGATGGTGCTGGACAAGGCAAACCTCTCCAGCGTCCGGATCTGTATAAGCGGCGGTGGACCTCTGCCTCCGTCCACCTTCAGGATGTTCAACCAGCTGGGCCTGGACTTTGTTCAGGGATACGGTCTTACCGAGACATCACCTATAGTGACCCTGAACCCAATCTATCACTTCAAGGTTAAATCTGTAGGTCTGGTTCTGCCTGAGATCAATGTAAAAATCATCAATCCGGACAAAGATGGCCGGGGCGAGATTGCCCTCAAGGGGCCTACTGTGATGCAGGGCTATTACAAGAACCCGTCTGCCACCGACGCAGTTATGGACCTGAACGGCTACTTCTATACCGGAGACATGGGCTATCTGGACAAGGAGAACTTCCTCTACCTGACTGGCCGTAAGAAAAATATTATCGTAACAGCCGGTGGAAAGAACGTGTTCCCGGAGGAAATTGAGGACCGGTTCCAGCTTTACCCCGAGATTGAGCAGATTCTTGTGCGGGGCTTCCACATGGATGCCAAGAAAAAGACCCAGGATATCGGCGAGCTGATCGAGGCTCTGATCTACCCATCTGAGGAGCTGCGGAACAGCGGCGACCCTGACGGAATCCAGAAGAAGATGGAAGAGATTGTGACCAACGTGAACCGGCAGCTCTCAAGCTATATGAAGATTGCCCGGGTGCGGGTTGTGGACCAGCCTTTTGAGGAGTCCTCAACCAAGAAGATCAAACGGTATAAAGTGAACGCATAATGTTAATTATCCCTGCAATAGACCTCTTAGACGGCAAGTGTGTGCGCCTTTACAAAGGCGATTACAGCAAGGTCACAGTATACAGCGACGACCCGGTGGCTATGGCCAAGGGCTTTGCCGCTGCCGGCGCCAAGCGGATCCACTTGGTGGACCTGGATGCAGCCCGGGGTGGACGCAACAACCGTGATGTCATAGCTAAGATTTGCCGCGCCGTGGATGCGGTGTTTGAGCTTGGCGGCGGTATCCGCACCGAGGATGACGTGAAAGAAATCATTGACTTAGGCGTGGACCGCCTGATACTTGGTACCCTATTTGCGAAGGAACCCGAGAGGGGTGCCAGCTGGGCCGCTAGGTACGGCAACAAGTTCATAGCAGGAATCGACGCCCTGGACGGCGAGGTAAAGGTGGCGGGCTGGCAGCAGGGGTCGCGTATCCTGGACGTGGACCTGGCTAAAAAGGCGGCCCAGTGCGGTATGTGTTCCATAATCTACACCAACATCGTGAGGGACGGCACCCTCTCGGGCGCCGATGTGGAGCGCACCTTGGCTGTGGCCAAGGCGGCCGGCATCCCGGTCACTGTCTCCGGTGGTATAAGCTGCGAGGCCGATTTTGCCGATATAGTAAATGACCCCCGGTGCGTGCTCCGCATCGGCGGCATAATCACGGGCAAGGGGTTCTACGAGAAGAAGTTTGACCTGGCCACCGTAATTGCCCGATATCAGAAGGAAGAGGATTTGGTTTTCTGATGAAGATAAAAGATATTTTACAGCAGGATAAAGTGACAATCTCCTTTGAGGTTTTCCCTCCAAAAAAGGCAGATGGTCTTGAGAAAGTGGAGAAGGCTACAGAGCAGATTGCAGCCCTCAAGCCCGATTTCATGAGCGTTACCTACGGAGCAGGCGGCTCCACCAGCAAGATGACCCTGGAGATAGCCTCCAACCTGCAGCAGAAGTACGGTGTCTCGGTGCTGCCTCACCTTACCTGCGTGGCCTCTTCTAAAAGCTATGTGCGCGACACAGTGGCCCAGATCAAGGCTCTCGGCATAGAGAACATAATGGCACTGCGGGGTGATATCCCCCAGGACGGCGTTGTGAGTACCGACTACAAATTCGCATCAGACCTTATCCGTGACATAAAGGAGCAGTCCGACCTGTGCATCGGCGGCGCCTGCTATCCCGAGGGACATATCGAGTGCAAGCATAAGGAGGATGATATCATCCATCTCAAGGAGAAAGTGGAAGCAGGCTGTGACTTCCTCACCACCCAGATGTTCTTTGACAACAATATCCTCTACAACTTCCTGTACCGAATCCGCGAGAAAGGAATCACCGTGCCTGTACTGGCCGGAATAATGCCCATAACCAATGCTAAGCAGCTGGAGCGTAGTATCGCCCTCTCAGGCACCCATGTGCCACAGCGGTTCCGCGCCATTGTGGATAAGTTTGGCGACAACCCCGAGGCCATGAAGCAGGCTGGCATAGTCTATGCCGCAGGCCAGATCATCGACCTGATCGCAAACGACATCACCCATATCCATGTGTATTCCATGAACAAGCCCGAGGTGGCTGCAGGCATCTTGAATAATCTTTCCAGTGTTCTCCGCTGAATCATTTCTCTAGGGTCAACTCAAGCAGGATAGGGAAATGGTCGCTGCACCCCTCACCACTGGCCTTGTCATAGGGCCTCGGGTGATCCTTCTTGCTTGTATTCCACTGTGTCTTCACTGTCTGGAAACCTGCGAAATAGAAGCCTTTCTTGTCGGTGAGGTTTGACCCCAGGAAGAAGTTGTCGATAGTTTCCCACCGTCCGCGGTAAATGTAGCTGCCCGGCTCCTGATTCTTATCCCACAGCCATGGAGAGAAAAGGTATTTCGGGTTCTTGTTCTGGTCATCCCCGGTAATCCGCAGGTACTGGAATCTTGATGGCAGATTCACATCGGCAGGCATTATGGCCCGGACAACTCCCTTGCCCTCCCGCTCATATTCATCAGCATTCTCGTTGAAGTCACCTAGGAGCAGCACTTCGGCCTTGGAATTCTCCTCGTAGATCGCCTTAAGGCGGGCGCTCACCACATCGGCGGCGCACAGGCGCTTGGGCTCGGTGTTCTTTCCCACCTTAGACTTCCAATGGTTGTTTAGGATGATGAGTTCGCGTCCGTGGATATCGACAGAAACTTCCACTATTTGACGCAGGTCCCGGCCTGAGTCGGCCTGTGGAACGTGGTATTTGACATAGTTGAACGGATATTTACTGATGAAAGCCGACTGGATTGCCGAGTTGGGGTTCTCCGATATCGCTATGTACTTATACCCGTAATCCTTCAGGCAGCCCTTGGTCAGTTCGTTCAGTATTCCTTTGTTCTCTATCTCCTGGAATCCGATGATGTCCGGCCCGTCCGGAGTGGCATCCATGGCAACACGGCTTATCTGGAGAAGCTTGCCCATGTAGTCCTTTTCGGTCCAGTTGCCGTTCTTGGGATTATACTTAGGATACTCCGACCCCTGCTCCACGCCGTCGAACATGTTCTCCACGTTGAACGACATGATATGAACGGAATGAGGCGCCTTGGGCTCCGGCAGAGGACTGCACTTGGTCCAAGAGATAAAAACAATGGCAAAAACAAGTATCAAAGATTTTTTCATGATACTTGAGATAAATAAAAAATTTTCGTTTTGCTTCAATTTTTGGAAAAATTTTTTCATCTTTTTTGTAAAGCTATATCCTTAAAGGAATTACCACGATCAAACTCATTCTTGAAAAGTTCGAAGGATGTACTGCCCGGTGAGAACAGGATTACATCGCCACTCTCTGAGCCGTCGTAGGCGGCATCCACGGCTTCTTTCAACGTGCTGTAGGGGCCGTTGTAAAGGCATTTGTTGGCATCCAGCTCGGCAATCATCTTGTCGGTGGCGCTTCCCTTGAGCAGGTACATCTTTTTAGCTGCCTTGGCGATTTCTGGCAGCAGGTCGAAGAGCAGGTTCTTGTCGGTACCGCCCGCAATAAGCACTACAGGCTCCTCAAAGCTCTTTACTGCGGCAAGGCATGCCTGGGGGATGGTTGCTGTGGTGTCGTTGTAGAACTTTCTTCCATTGAACTCGCGGACAAACTCAAGTCGGTGTGGGATTCCCCTGAAGTCGGCAAGGGCTTTCATGATATCAACAGCCTTAAAGCCGTAGAGGTACATGGTAGCAGCCGCAATCAGCATGTTCTTCCGGTTGTGGTCTCCCGGGATAAGCAGCTTCTCGGGCAGTATCTGATCAGTCTTACCGTTCAGTTTTATGTAGCCCTTCTTGCCAGAAAGCCAGATCTGTTCATCCTTGCCCATGTCAGAGCCCGAGAACCATATCGGGTGGCCCGGTGTCTCGTCAAAGAACTGCTTGCCATATTCATCATCATAGTTGCAAAGAGTGTACTGGTCGGCAGTCTGGCTCTGGTAGATCACCTTCTTATCGTCAGCGTACTCCTGCACCGAGTTGTACCTGTTCTGGTGCTCGTGCATTATGTTTGTGATGACTGATATCACCGGCTTCAGAAGCCCCTTGCCCCGGATGTCAGCCAGCTGCCATGAGGAGAGTTCTAGGATTACCAGCGATTTATTGGTAAGCTCCTCAAGGAAGGAGAGGGGCGATATTGTGATGTTGCCCCCCAAGAATGTGTCGGCCTTAAGTTTTTTCATGCCATGGTAGATGGCCGATACTGTTGTGGATTTGCCCTTGCTGCCGGTGACCGCAATTACATCACCCTTAAATTCGGAGAGGAAGATTGAGATGTCGGTCTCTATTCTTTTTGCTTTTGCCAGATAGGGCGAAGTGAGGGGTACTGCCGGGTTCTTGATTACAATGTCGGCGTTCTCGAAGTCTGCTGTGTCGTGTTTCTCCAGCACATAGCGGATATCGTAGTTGGAGAGCATGTCCATGGAGGGCTTTAAAACAACAGCAGAACGCAGGTCGGTGACTGTGACCTTGGCCCCTTTTGAAGCGAAGAACTTGGCTGCGGCCATACCGCCGCCGTTGAGTCCCAGTCCCATTATGGTGATTTTCTTGCTGGTGTAGTCTTCCATTTTGCCCCCTCCAGAAATTAATTATAGCATACTTAAAATAAATGATATATACTAATAAAAGGGAAGTTGACATGGATTATAAAGATTATGAAGAAACTTTAGGAATACTTGCTGATGAAAAGTTATCTAAAGATATTGAGACTGGAATTCGGCAGATAAAGGAGAATAAACTCATCGATTGGTCAGAGTTCGAAAAAGGCCTTTCTATGTTTACTCCTGATTTTATGGTAGATGGACGTATCCAACCAGAGTTATTGAAAAAAAATGGAGATTGTAATTCGGAGCAGGAAACCATGTATCTCTGCTCAATACCAGGGATGAGAGAATCACTCCTTGAGGCACGCAAAGAACCTTTGGAAGAAAGTGTTGAGGATATAGACTGATAATGTGGACACATTATGAATAAAAATATACTACCATGTCATTAAAACAAGCGGCGGAATTATAAACCTTGGAGGAAATAAATGAATACTGAAATAATTGCAACAATTCAGCAACTTCTTAAAGGACGAAACTTAGAATTTGATAATGCTAAGAAGATAAAACTAGTCCGTCATAAAGATTCAAGACCCATGGATGAGCGGAAGATACAGGGTGAACCATATACAGGTTCACTATATAATTTATATCGAAATGAATATGAAAGATTTTTGAAATATCAGAATGAACAACGATCAGCTAATTTTATAAATGTTGAATATATTGTTGCATTTATTGGAGAAGATGGTACAGATTCAAGGTTTATTGGAGTTTATAAAAATAATGGTGTAGTTGGTAAATTTGAAGATCATCATATATTTGATTTTGAAGAAGTACCTGGTTTTGAAATATTAAAAGAGCGAGTTGTTGTCGATTGGGGTAAAAATGCTATTTCGTGGCATCAGTGGTATGAAAATGAAAAGGCCGTGATAAGAATTGACAGAGGTCTAATAGAAAACGATATTCCTCTTTTTATAAGCTATAATGATGTTTTGCTTACATATCGACAATTAAAAACAATTTTTGATAAAGAAATAGCGGATTGGAAAAGACGTCTTGATTGTTGTAATTGCATTTATTTGATTCAGGATACAAATAATGGGAAGCAATATATCGGATCCACCTACAATAAAGAAGGTATTTGGGGACGCTGGAAAGATTATGCAGAATCAGGACACGGGGATGATGTGCTTCTAAAAAAAGAAATTGATAAAGATCCATTATATGCCATGAAATATTTTCATTGGATAATTCTCGAATTATTGCCTTTGAAAATATCAGAAAATGAAGCAATAGATAGAGAAAAATTATGGAAAAGAAAACTATGTTCTTTGTCTTTGGGATATAATAAAAATTAGAAATAAAGAAATAATATATGCTGATTGACGCCCATACCCATATTATACCGGATGACACTGATATAAATGTTCTCTATAATTCGGTGACAGCGGAGGATTGGGAGCGCATTCCGTCCAGCCCGCAGGTTATCCCTTTCTACGGCATCCACCCATGGTATGCTAAAAGTTGTTCAAAAAATGAACTTATGTCTTTGGGGCGGTTCCTGGGGCAGAAAAAAGCGGCTGGAATCCGCTTCGGCATAGGAGAGACAGGGCTTGATAAAACAGGCAGAAACCCCGATATCGAGGACCAGAAAGGCTTCTTCGCATTTCACCTTTGGCTTGCAGAGCTGTACCGCGTTCCAGTCGCTATCCACTGTGTCCAGGCCTGGGGGCTTTTCATGGAGATCATCCAGCAGCTTTCTCCCGACATTCCTATCATTATGCACAGCTACTCCGGTTCTCTCGAAACAGCCCAAACGCTTTTGAAGCGAAATACCTGGTTCTCCTTCTCTCCATCGGTGCAGCGCATAGAAAAACAGGCCGAAGTACTGCGTCAGCTCCCATTGGAACGGATCTTCTTGGAGACCGACTTTTCCGAA
>JAEEGH010005249.1_pt1 | contig 32686 bp, 14 predicted proteins | sample 9134181 | NCBI WGS metagenome assembly JAEEGH01 (sample SAMN16246544, study PRJNA631951) | gut metagenome | biome: gut microbiome; feature: rumen; material: DP-attached | host: Bos | place: Iran: Karaj | collected 2018-10
GGCCATCAGCGTGGAGATTTCCGGGAGCGACAGCGGCCCGCGCAGATACGACAGGCACCAGCGCGATTCGATGAGCTGGATTTGCGAGCTATGGACGTTGCGGACCAGGAATTCGCGCTTGCGCAGCGCGGAGAGCCGCGTGGACAGCTCGTCCCGGTCGAGGCCGTCGACCGCATCGGCGCCGATCAGTCCGTCGAGCAGGCGTTTCTTGTCGCGCTCGGTCTGCAGGCGGCCGATCATCCACAGCCCGATGTTGGAAAGGCCGCGGTAGTCGATGTCCACCGGATTCTGCGTCGCCAGCACGATGCCCAGCCCGAACGCGCGGGCCTGCTTGAGCAGCGTGAGCATCGGGGCCTTGGAGGGCGGATTCGCCGTGGGCGGGAAGTAGCCGAAGATTTCGTCCATGTAGAACAGCGCGCGCAGCGACGACGTGCCGGGCTGCTGCCGCATCCAGGCCACGATCGACGTCAGCAGGAGCGTCGTGAAGAACATCCGCTCCGTCTCCGCCAGGTGCGCGATCGAGATCACCGACAGGCGGGGTTTGCCGTCGGCCGTGTACAGCAGGCGCTGGATGTCCAGCGGCTCGCCCTGGTTCCAGGCCGCCAGCGACGGCGAGGCCAGCAGCGCGTTCAGCTTCTTGCCCAGCGATTGTCGCTCCTTCGGCGTGATCACCGCGTCGAGCGTCAGCACCCCGATGCGGTCGGTGGGCGGGTCCTGCACCAGGCGGATCAGACTGTCCAGGCGCAGCGAACGGCCCGCACGCCATTCGCGGTCCACCAGCGTCGAGAGCAGGATGAACGCCGGCGACTGCGCGTCCGTCGAAAGATTCGCGAGCGCAAGCAGCGAGGAGACCGCCGCGGTCACCGAGTCCCGCAACGTGTTGGGGTCCAGGCGCACCGCCGGGGGCGGGGCGTCGAGCGCCGAAAAGATCGACAGCTGGAGGCCGGCGGGAGAACCCGGCGTGTAGATCGCGAAGTCGGCCGCGGCACCCAGCCGACGGATCCGGTCGCCGTCCTGGCCCCATTTCGCGAGCCCCGACGACCACGTGGAGGCCGTGGTCGCGGCCAGCTCGTCAGGCGTGACCCCTTCGCGGCGGGCCTGGTCGGGATCGATCCATGGACCGAAGTCCGACGGCCTGAGCTCCGGGAACTGGAGCAGAAGATTGCCCAGATCGCCCTTCGGATCGACGATGATGGCCGGAATGCCGTCGATGGCGGCCTCTTCCAGCAGTCCGATGCCGAGCCCCGTCTTGCCCGACCCCGTCATGCCGAGGCAGAGCGCGTGCGTGGTCAGATCCTGCGCATCGAGCAGAAAAGGCGTGTCCGCCCGGGTTCCCGTGTCCGGATCGACCGGACGGCCGAGGTAGAATAGACCGAGCTTTTCAAAGTCGTTGGCGTTCATGGGGTCTCCTTTGGCACATGGTGGATGAGAATCGGAACGAAGCCTAGCACACCCCCGCCCCTCCCGAGGAGCAAAAATTCTGCCTTCGCTCCGCTCTCCATCGTCCTCTCAAAGCTGCTGTTTTACGGTAAATCAAATTTATATTCTCTTATTTTTTTCGTTTGGTCGCTCAGGATGGCTTTGCGAGGCTGGGAAGCTCCGCGGCGAGGAGGCGGTGGAGCGCGCGCTGGCTGGGGTAGCTGCGGAGGAGGTCGGCGACGGTCGCGCGGGTCTGGCGGACGGCGGCGAGGGTGTCGGCGTCATCGGTGTCGGGCAGGGGCTTGTCGGGGAGAATCCACGACATCGTCCAGCTGGCGCTGGATTTCTCGAATTGGAGGTAGTCGAGGAATCGCTCGGCGAGCTTGCGGTAGCGGCTGGCGGAGGAGTAGCCGACGTTGGGGCAGTACTGTGCGAGCCAGCCCTTGAGGCCCCGGCCGCGGCCGCCGAGCTGTCCGTCGGTTGCGCGCACGCGGCGGGCGTCGAGAGTCGGCGTGAGGGCCAGGAGCATGGCCCCGAGTTCGAGAGCCTGGGACAGGGTTTTCTTCCGCTTGGTCTTGAAGCGGGCGGTGACCTGGGCCGGGGTAGGGAGGCCGGCGGCGGTCATTTTTTCTGTCATTTCGCGCATTTTCGAGCGTTCGATGCCGCGTTCGATGAGCGTCTTGGCAAGGAGGAAGGGGGCGGAGACTGCGACGACCCCAGCAAAGACGACCTTCTCGGCCAGCGCGCCGAAAAGATCACCACCGCCCGTGTGCTCGTGGCGGAAGAAAGGTTCGCCTCGCGGCGGACCGTGGAGCTTGTGGCGGTGGTGATGATGGCGGGGGGGATAGGGTGTGTGGCGCATGGGGAACCTCCGAAGAGAATGATGGCAGATAGCGGGATGATGCGCAAGAAGAAAATGACTTTTCAAACGAGAACTACCGTAAAACAGCAGCTATTCGTGGACAAATGCGGGGGAGGAATTGGAGGTGTAGGGGGGGGGAGTTAGAATTCTAGAGGGCTGGAATCCTAGTGTTCTTAGGCGGGGCGGGAGCGGGTGAGGAGGACGGAGGCGAGGCGGGTATGGGGGAGGCAGGCGGGCTTGTCGGCGCGGAGGGTGACGGAGCGGATGGAGGAGGAGAGGTCGAGGAGGGCCTGGGCGGCGCGGTTGGCGAGGGTTTCGAGGAGGTTGCAGGCGGAAGAGGCGGCGAGGGTGCGGAGGGTGGATTCGACGAGCTCGTAGTTGAGGGTGTCGGGGAGGGCGTCGGTGGCGGCGGCGGGGCGGGTGTCGACGGAGAGGGCGACGTGGAAGATGACGGGGCGGGGGGCGTTGCGCTCGGCGGGGTGGCAGCCGAGGATGCAGGGGGCGGAGATGCCGGTCAGGATGATCTGGTCGGAGGGAGGGGGGGCGTCAGGTCGGTCGGGAGGGGGAAACGCGCTGGGAAAACATGTTTCCATTGTATGGAAGCGTGTTTTCGGAGGCTAGTTGGGCATGGAGCCCATGAGGGAGGGGAAGGCGAGGGGCCAGATGCGGAGCCAGATGGCGTAGTCGTCCTTGCCATCGGCGCCGTAGTCGGGGCGGATGCGGAGTCCGAGCCCGATGCCGAGGCACTGGGTGCGGTGGATGAGATAGTAGGAGTGCTCGTCGAGGTGGGATTCCTCGATGTCGACGCGGGCGTAGGTGCGGGCCTGCCAGCGCATCTCGGGGAAGAGGGTGAGGTCGGCGGCGACCTGCTGGCGGGTCTCGTAGCGGTAGCGGTATTCGGCGGCGAAGCTGACGATGTCGGTGACGCGGGTGCGGGCGCGGGCGTTGAAGGAGTCGATCTCGCCGAGGTTGTTGTCGTAGACGCCTTCGGCTTCGAGGAAGATCCAGGAGAGGGGGCGGAGTTCGAGGTCGAAGGTGAAGGCGCGGAGGGTTTCCTCGTCCTCTTCGGGGTCGAAGTCGAAGGTGAGGTAGGTGTTGGCGTAGACGAGGTTGCGGATGGAGGCGGAGGGGGCGGCGGAGGACTTGGTCTGGAGGTAGTTGCGGAGGCCGAGGTCGAGGGTGTTGACGCCGGTGTACTTGTCGATCTTGTCGAACTGCCAGATCTCGTCGGGGGTGAGGTCGGGCTCGGGGCGGTAGGTGTAGCGGGCGTAGGGCTCGAGGACGTGGCGGAGGTCGTGGTCCTCCTGGATGCCGATGGGGCCGCGGTGGAGGTCGCCGAAGGCCTTGAAGGAGGTCTCGAAGCCGAGCTCGGGGAGGGCGCGGAAGTCGGCGTCGCCGTCGTCGAGGAGGGTCTGGACCTGGTCGACGACGTTGGTCAGGCCGGAGGCTTCGTCGACCTGCGCGACCTTGTTGGTGACGGTGGTGACGATCTTGGTCTTGGAGTAGTAGGTGCCGCGGAATCCGGCGCGTGGAACGAGGGAGAGGAAGGCGAGGCGGGCGGGGAGGTAGATCATGTGGTGGGAGTCGACGCGGAAGGCGTCGTAGTCGTCGCGCTCGTCGGTGGCGGAGTTGTGGTCATCGCCGTAGACGCGGTCGAGGTAGGAGGCGGAGTTTTCGCCTTCGTAGTAAAAGGGGGTGTCGAAGATGCGCTGGCGGTTGAAGTTGAGGAAGACCTCGGGGAGGCGGTTGACGTTGTCGTAGAAGTCGTTGAGGCGGAGGTTGAGCTGGACGCCGGCGATGTAGCGGTCGCCGCGGTGGGAGAGGGAGAGGCGGTTTTCGGGCTGGACGCCGTGCTGGTATTCGTCGTCGAAGAAGTCGTGGAGGACCCAGGGGTCGGAGAGGTAGTTGACGGTGGTGATGAGGGTGTCGCGGTCGGTGACGGAGCGGCGGTCGGTGAGGTTGATGCGGTAGCGCTCGGCGTCGGCGAGGTTTTCGCGGCGGGCCTTTTCGGCGTCGTCGTGCCAGGGGCGGTTGTCGTGGGCGTAGTAGAGGCGGAGTCCGCCGTCGAAGGTGGAGGCGGGGTCGGTCCAGGTGATGTCCTCGCCGACGCCGACGCCGCGCTTGGAGCGGAGGTCGAAGTGGGTGTGGGAGGCGAAGGTGTCGCTGAGGGGATAGTTGTAGGTGGTGAGGAGGAAGGCGCCCATGCGGGAGGAGTAGCCGGGGGTGAACTCGAAGTTCGCGAAGTCGTTGACGTCGGCGCGGACGTAGGGGAACCAGAAGAAGGGGACGGGGCCGAGCTGGAAGCGGACGTTGCGGGCGCGGACGATGCGGTTGGACTCGAGCGAGGCGGAGGAGGCGCGGACGGAGTACTCGGGGTTGTCGACCTCGCAGGTGGTGAGCATCACGTCGGTGAGCTCGGTGACGGACGGGGAGACGCGGCGGGAGTCGCCGGCGGTGATGTGGATGGGGGCGGAGTAGAGCTCGAACGCGCCGAAGTCGCCGAGGCCGGTCTTGAAGTCGTAGGTGACGTTCTCGCCCTTCCAGACGTTGCCGCCGTAGTGGAGTTCGATGTTGCCGCGGGCGGTGACGACCTGGCGGGCGGTGTCGACGTCGGCTTCGTCGGCGGTCACCCAGTCGGTGCCGCGCGAGACCTTGACGTGGCCGCGGGCGAGGACGAGGTGGCGGACGGAGTCCATGGAGAAGCGGTCGGCCTGGATGTCGACCATCTGGCCGTCGGAGTCAGGGGCCCCGGAGACTGCGGCGCCGCCAGGGGACGGGGGGATGACCGGGCTCTGGGCGGATACCGGCCGCGGCAGGGCGAGGAGCAGGAGCAGAGGGAGGACGAGGAGGGCGGCTTGGACGGAACGACGGAAAGGGGTTGCTTGCATGGTGGGGAGGAGCATACGCGATGGAGGCGGGGGGGGGCAAAAAGAAAAAGAGGAAAAAGTGCGCGATGGGGGCGAGCGAGTGGGGGGCGAGGGGGTTGGGGGGATGGAGGGCGGTGGGTGCGGACAGAAATAATGTGAAAAAACACCAATGAATTACCGTAAAATCACAGCAATTGATGGGTGAAAAGGGAGGGAGAGAGGGCGAGGAAGGGGGAAATGGATGAACCCGGGTGGGCGGCGGATTGTGCTTGCAGGAAGGGGATGGATAAAGGATACTTGGACCGCTATGAAGGGTCGAATGAGCATTTTGTTGGCGGGGGTGTCGGCGGCGGTGGCGCTGGGGGCCGCGGTGGTGGCGCCGGGGGCGACCTATACGCTGACGTGGGGGTATTCCGAAGAGAATGTGGCGAATATTCCGGATGTCGTGAAGACGAATGCGACCGACATCGCGGCGGGGTATTGGCATTCCTTGGCCATCGTGAACGGGAACGTGGAGGCGTGGGGGACATCCGCGAAGGGGGTGACGAACGTTCCGGCGCTGGCGCGTCAGGGAACGGTGACGGCGATTGCGGCGGGGGATACGGCGAGCGCCTGCGTGGCGGACGGACGCGTCTTGGTGTGGGGCGGGGATACGGCGTATCTGGTGGGGCCTTCGGCGACGGAGGTGTATAAGGACGTGGCGGTGGGGATTTCGGCGGAGCGGCCGGGGCTGATTGGCGAGTTCACGTTCGGCCTGGGGCTGACGGATGAGGCGCGGGTGGAGTTCTGGGGAACGCCATTCACGGGATCGGGGGCGGTGCAGGATTGGCGGAACATCTCGGCGGTGTCGGCGGGGCGTTCGTTTGCGATGGGACTGTGCAACGGGGAGGTGTTGGTGGCCGGGGCGCCGTATCTGACGTCGCCGACGAACACGTATGGGGTGGAGGAGGTGCCGGCGGAGGCGCTGAGCGGGGTGACGGCGATTGCCGCGGGGCCGTTCCATTGCATGGCGCTGAAGGACACCGGGGAGGTCCTGGTCTGGGGGGCGCGGGCGAGTTCCAAGGAGGTGCGGCGGGCGATCCGGGAGGGGCGGCTGGCGCCGAAGACATCGTTCGGCAACGTGACGAACGTGCCGGCGGAGGCGAAGTCGAATGTGATGGGGATCGCGGCGGGATACAATGTCTGCGCGGCGTTGCTGAAGAATGGCAAGGTGGTGATCTGGGGGTCGGACCAGGGGACGGGCGCGCTGGTCAAGGAGGTCCCGCCATACGCCCTGAAGAGCGTGAAGAAGGTGGTCCTGGGCAAGCAGTACGCGTTGGTGCGGAGCACGTTCCAGCCGCCGGAGTTTACGACGGATTCGCTGCCGGGTGGCTTTCTGGAGACGGATTACGAGGCGACGATCACGACGCTGGCCTATCCCAAGGCAACCCTGACCTTCCAGGATCAGCGGTTTGCTCCGCCGGGGTTGTCGATGACGACAAATGGGGTGATTTCGGGGATTCCGACCCGGCTGGGCACGAACTTGTTCACGGTGGTGGCGAGCAACGACTACGGCACGCTGGCGAAGCAGTTCTCGATTTTCGTGACGAATCGGCAGACGCGCGTTCCGGAGTTTGTGACGACCTCGCTCCCGGTGGCGCAGATCGGCTTCCCGTATGATGTGCAGATCGAGGCGACGGAGGAACCGACCTTCTCGGTGGATGAGACGACGGGGTATCTGATGCCGCCGGGCCTGACGCTGTCGGCGACTGGGCGGATCACCGGCATGGCGACGACGGCGGGGACGTATTATCCGACCATTGTGATCGTCAACAAGGCGGGCCAGGCGTCGAAGCAGTTCACGCTGACGGTGACGGCGGCGACGGACAAGCCGGTCATCGGGACGACGAGCCCGCTGCCGGATGCGGTGTTTTACAACAATACTTCCTACAGCAATGCGCTGTCCGTGACCGGGGCGACGAATGTGATCATCTCCGCCGGGGCGGATGCGATTGCGGGCCTTAGGATCGTGGGGTCAAATCCGAACTGGGCGTTGGCGGGGACGCCGACGACGCAGGGCGATGCTCTCGCATTCACGATCACGGCGCAGAACTCGGCGGGGAGCACGTCGTCGAACTTCACGATCACGATCCACGGGCCTCCGGTGTGGCAGACGCCGGCGGGAGCGCTGCCGACGGCCTATCTGGGGAAGCCGTACGAGGCGGTTGTCTGGGCGAAGTGGGGCGATACGTACGTGCGGACCTCGGGGAATCTGCCGACGGGGCTGACCATGAGCACGCGGAACCGGGAGGATGGCTGGAAGGAATGCGTGATCAGCGGCACGCCGATGGTCACGGCGCAGGATAGCCGGTTGCAGATCCGGGCGGAGAATGCGTGGGACCCGGCGACGCTGCGGACGCTGCGCACATTCACGCTGACGGTCGCGGACGAACCGGCGGATCTGCCGTCCTATCAGTTCCTTTCCATGCAGAAGAGCGGAGCCAGCATGGTGCTCGCGTGGACGAATCTGACAGGGCCGGACACGACGGCGTATCTGCTGACGACGACGAATCTGGTGACGGGATGGCCGACCAACAATTCCGCATCGTGGGGAAGCACGGTGACTTCGCCGGCCACGGTGACGATGCCTTCGGCACCTTCGCAGACCTATTTCCTGTTGTGGCCGCCGAATGTGAAGTAGTCGCGACGCTGGGAGGCTGGGCGGCGTGAGGCTGGGCGGCAGGGTTGCGGAAGGGGGCCATCAGCCGCGCCTGGTGGCGGAGAAGCGACGGCTAGGGGGAGTTGTTTTTCGGGCTTTCGGTGCGTTGTTGTGCGCATTGGGGGTGATGGCGTGGGCGGTCCCCGTATGGGCGGACGGGGTGGAGCGGTTTGATGAGCTGCCATACGGGCCTTCGCGTTGGGATCGGACGACGAATGCCTGGACGACTGTGAAAGGGCTGTCGTGGGAAGCCTTCAACGCGCGGGCGGGCTGGGTGTGGGAGGCGGAAAATCCGGCGTTGTCGATTCAGTCAGAGAAAGGGGATAATAATGGGTTCTGGCGCTCGTCCGGGCCGCTGACGGGCGGTGTGCAGCGGGTTCGGGTGGCTTTCCGCCAGGTGTTGACCGCGAAGGCGGATTGCGATGTGCGGGTGAACGGGAATGTCGTGGGAAATTACGTTTCGACTGGCGATCCGAATCAGGTGGACATCTGCGAATGGGAGGCCGTGGACCCGGAGACGGGGGTGCCGTTTGCGGGGGCGTTCGAGCTGGGAATCTCCAATCGGGTGCAGGGGGCTGGCACGGTGGCGTTTGATGACGTGGAGTGGATGCCGTATCGTCTGTTCGTGGCCCTTGACCTGAAAGGGACGAACGTGGCCTACGCGGGGGACGGGGAGTTCGAGCAGCCGGAGTTTGACGTGGAGGCGACGATCCATGGGCCGGATGGCGTCCCCGAAGGGGTGGAGGGAATGTGGTCGATCGAGCCGGAATTTGCGGGAATCGCGAATGATTGGACCGGGCAGCATCTGACGCTGATTCCCGCCCTGGAGGACGCGGGAAAGACCTTCGAGCTGACGTACACGGCATGGCTGCCGGCGGAGCCGGAGGACGGCGACGAAGCCGAAGGCGCGGGGAAAGAAGGAGAAGCGGAGGAAGCGCCTGAGCGTTTTTCGTACACGGCACGGACATGGATGCGGGTGGAGGAGGCGGTGTCGCCCAGATTTGTGGATTTCGAGGACATGACGACGATGATCTTCTCTGCGGAGGAGCAGCCGGTCATGCTGGCGGGTATGCCGTGGAACTTGGCGAATGGTCGCTCAAGCATGACGCAAGACCCCAAGCTGGGGGAGCGGTCGCTTCGTCTGCGGCATAGTTCCACCAGCGCGGCGTCGTTCGCGTCGCCGGTATTCTATTCGGGGATTGGCACACTGGGGTTCCATTTTGCAAATTTCCACACGAATCTGGGCATGACCCTCAAGGTCCAGACTCGCGGCGAGGATGACGAGGAGGACGCCTGGGCCGACGTGCCGGATGGCGCCTTGTCGTTTTACCAGCAGATGGACATCAATGATGCGCCGTTCCGCGTGGATGTGCAGAGGGAAGGGGCTTGCGCGTTCCGCATCCTGTCGACGGCCTCGAACGGGGCGGTGGCGAACATCGACAATGTGCGGATCCGAGCGTTCGGGGAGACCGATCCGGTGCTGCGCTGGGACGGTCCGACCGCCGCCGTGTCCGATGAGCCGTGGGCGGGGACATTCACGTATCTGTATCCGACCAGCGATTTCGAGTTCGGTTGGACGGTTACGCCCCCGCTGTCCGGACTGTCGGCGACGACGAATCTGGAGGAGGGAACGTTGACGTTCTCTCTGACGCCATCGGACGAGGACTGCGGAAGGCATGAGTTCGAGGCGGTGGTGCGGGCCGGGCCGGATGGCGTGCCGGATCAGCGGCGGCGTGTGGTGCTGTCGGTTGGGGCCTGGCCGACGTTCGAGCTGGCCCCGGTGGCGACGACGGTGTCGAATGTGGTGGATATCTGGGTGACGAATGTGGTCTTGCACGGCGGCGTCACGGACTGGAGTGTGGCATGGAGCGCGGTGCCGGAGTTCAAGGGGACGAACAGCGTGCATAACAAGTCGCGGTATCGGGTGCTCAACATCGCAGACGACGACGGGGAGCATGTGGTGACTGCGGAGCTGTCCTATGAAGATAAGGAAAAGGTGACGTGGAGCGCGACGCAAAGCGTGACCATCGTGGTCAGCGGCTCGTCCGGCGGCGGGGGAGGGGGCGGGGGCGGCGCGACGAACGAGGTGTGGATCGTCGGTCTCACCACGACCAACCTATGCGTCACGAACGGGGCGGCGAATGTGCCCTATCGCGTGTTTGCGGTGGAGAATCTGCTTGCAGGGCCGGACGAAACGAACTGGGTGTGGTCGGGCGCCGCAACCGTGACGCCGGAGGAGGACGGTGGCGCGTTCTGGCTCGACATCGAGATGCCGGCGGGCGTGGAACGGAGGTTTTTCGGCGTGCGCGCGGAACCGCCCGACGAATGACACAAGGAAAGGGACGAAAATGCATCACCATTGCCAGCTGCAGGTCCGTTCGTACGAGTGCGACTCGTATGGCCACGTGAACAACGCGAACTATGTGCATTATTTGGAATACGCGCGCGGGGAATACATGAAAGCGGTGGAGTTCGACTATCCGCGGCTGATCGCGGAGGGGTATTTCACCGTGATCACGCGGATTGACATCTCCTACCGGGTGTCCGCCAAGGCGGATGACGTGCTCGACATCGAGACGTGGCCGGTCGAGCGCCGGCACATCGCCGGGGCGTTCCGGCAGGTGATCCGAAAGGGCGAATTTGTGGTGGCCGAGGCGACCGTCTACTGGTGCATCGCCAACCACCAAGGCCTCCCTGTCCGGCCTCCGGCCTGGGCGGATCTGTCGCCATTCAGCCCGGCAGAAGAAGATCAGGAGCGCTGAGGCGGGGGGGCTGTGGCGGCGGCATCCTCAGCCGTCGCTGAGGGGGGCGAGAGGCAATTCTGTTAGCCGATTGCAGTCGAATGCAATCGATAGCAATCGACTGCCGTCGATGGTCGAATGTGATGTTGAAAAAGTGGAAGAATGCTTTGGAAAAACCGTAAAATCACGGCAATTGGTGAGGTTGCTGGATGGGGCGGGATGCGTGGGGGAGGGCGAGTGTAAAACGATTGACTGGATGGGGGGGGCGCGGGCTTGGATTCGGAGCGGAAGGCGAGTAGGATTGGCGAAGCGGGCGTGGCGTGTAGGCACGCCCTGAAACCCTATGAGGAAATTGCCATGAAAAAACTCGTCACCGGATTGATCTTGGGTCTCGCCTGCTGGGCGGTCGCCGCCGCCTCGCTCGCGGAAACGAAATACGCCGTTTGCGTGGGCATCAACGAATATAAGGAAATCTCTTCTCTGGAGGGTTGCGTGAATGACGCCAACCATTTCTATACGAACCTGGTTGCCCGGGGCGGGTGGTTGCCGGGCAACATGACGAAACTGACGGACAGCAAGGCGACGAAAGACGCGATTCGGAAGGCCATTAGCAATTACGCGGCGAAGGCGGTAAGCGGCGACACGTTCGTCTACAACCACAGCAGCCATGGTGGTCAGATCAGCGGGACCGACACGTATCTGTGCGTGTATGATGAGGTTTACGAAGATGACAGCACCGCGTACAACGACTGGGAGGTGGCGGCGGACCTTCAGAAGTTCGCGGCAGGGGTGAAGGTGGTGGTGATTGTGGATGCCTGCCACAGCGGCGGACTGTTCCGGGATGCGCAGGCGCGGGAGGCGGCGAACGCGGACTTGGCGGCAAACTGGGATTTTGCCGGGCGGGTGAGCACCATCATGGAGGAGAACCGCGCGGCCCGGTTGGCCCGTGGCGAAAGGGGCGTGGAAAAGACGCTGGCGGCAAGCGAGATCGGGTGGGTGACGGCGGCGAAATACAGCGAGAGCTCCTATGACGGGGGATATTATGCGGACAACCAACAGGGCGGGGTGTTCATGTGCGCCGGGACGGAGGGGTGGATGAGCGGCGCGGCGGACACGCAGTATGGGGACGGGGATGGTTATGAGAATGCTTACGAGTTCTGGGCATATGCATATCCGATTTGCACGAAGGGCTCGCATTCTGGGTATGAAAGCTATTCCAAGTTCTTCCCGCAGCACACCAACGACACGGTCCTCAAGAGTGTGGATCTGGGCTGGGCGGGGGATGAGGAGCCGGGCGGCCTGCGTTTTGCGGCGGTTCCGGCGCAGGTCGCGACGGTCGGCCAGGCGATGAGCTACGGGCTGGTGGTGAGCAACATCGATGGGAGCTCGGGAGCGATTGCCGTGAGCGTCAGCGCCTCCGATGCGCCTGCGGGCAGCTACAGCCTGAGCGGCAAGACCTTCACGTTCACGCCGCCGGCGGACCGGACCTACAGTTTCACCTTCCTGGCAACGAACGCGACGGCGAAGACCTGGGGCAAGGCCTCGATGACGGTCAACGCCACGCTGGCGGCCCCGCAGAACCTGGCCAACAGCGCCGTCAGCGGCACCGGCTTCACGGCGAACTGGGACGCAGTGACGGGCGCCTCCTCCTACCTCTTCGACCTCTCGGCGGAAAGCTGGGGCGCAAGGGCGGCAAAGGACGGGAACGTGATCCTCGGCGAGGATTTCGCCGGCTTCACGGCGGAGAGCGCGGATGTCAGCACCAAGCTGGATTCCTACACGGCGGTTGCCGGCTGGTCGGGCGAGAAGGTGTTCTCGCAGCTGGGCGTGTGCAAGCTCGGCTCGAGCAGCTATTCCGGATGGCTGGCCACCCCGACCTTGGATTTGAGCAACGGTGGCGTGCTCTCGTTCAAGCTGACTCGGTACAACACGGACAAGGGCAGCCTGAAAGTGAGCGTGAGCGAGGACGACGGCAACAACTGGACGACGGTGGTGACGCTGGAGCCGGTTTCTGGCGGTCAAACCGAGGAAGTGGAATTGCCGGCGTCGGGGACGGCGGCGAAGGTGATGTTTGAGACGACGGCGAATCGCGCCTATCTCGACGACATCGTCATCACGAGCGGCGGCGGTTCGACAATCCTCAACGGCGTCGAGGTCAGCGGCACGAGCTACACGGTCGATGACCTGGAAGCCGGCACGTACTACTGGCGCGTGCGGGCGAAGGGCAACGCGAATGGGGCCTACTCCTCCGAGATGAGCGTGACGCTGGTGATGGATCCAACGTCCGTGCCGGTCGTTTCCCCGGTGGAGGCAGTGGAGGCCACCTGCGGCGAGGTGCTCGAAATCGCCCTGGTCGCGCATTCGCCGGACGAGGGCGGCACGGTGTCGTGGGCCCTGACGGAAGGGGCGGATGCGGGAACGATCGACGCCAACGGCGTGTTCACGCTGACGGCCACGAAGCCGGGCACCTATTCCTTCACGGCGGTCGCCTCCAACAGCAACGGCGACAGCGACCCGGTGAGCTTCAGCGTCACCCTCGACCTGGCCGCCGTCGAGGCCCTGGAGCCCACGAGCATCGGCAGCGATGACTTCACCGCCGCCTGGAACGCGGTTGACGGAGCCGACAGCTACGAGCTGCTGGTCGTCGAAGGCCAGTCCAGCGTGTCGCCGGGCCCGGCGGCGGCGACGGACACGCTGACGGCGGATTTGTTCACGGCATCGGGGAGTTCCTACGAGGCCTTCAGCGGTGTTTCCGGTGGCCATACCGCAGTTTATGCCGGCGTAACCGCCAACCACGACGGCGCCATCCAGTTGCGCATCAAGAATAGTGAGGAAGGCATTGTCTCCACGACCTCCGGCGGGAACGTTTCGACCGTCCGTGTGGTGTGGAATACGGATACGAGCGCGGGCCGCGTGCTCGACATTTATGGTTCGACAACTGCGTATTCGGCAGCGAGCGACCTCTATTCGGAGACGACTGCGGGCAAGCTGCTGGGGTCGTTGGCTTTTGATGACAATCAAACGACCGTGGAAGTGAGCGGTTCGTATCCCTACGTGGGCATTCGCGCCAAGAGCGGCGCGCTCTATCTCGACAGCATTGAGATTGACTGGGCGGACGGCTCCAAGTCCATCCGCGCGGTGGGCGACGTGGTGTTCTCCAACAACGTTGGCAACGTGACAAACTACGTGGTGGACGGCCTGCAGCCGCTGACGGAGTACACCTACGCGGTACGCGCCATCAGCGACGACGTCGCCGGCGAATGGAGCGAGGCCGTCAGCGTGCAGACGGCGGACGGCCCGAGCGCCCCGTCTTGGGGTACAATTCCGGCGCAGCAGGCGGTCATCGACAGCGACTGGTCCTTGGACCTGGCGGCCTACGTGAGCGGCACCCCGACGCCGGCGTTGTCGGTCGTGAGCGGCGGCGCAACGCTGTCGGGCACGGTGCTGAGCTACGCGACGGGCTCCGAGGAGGGGACGGTCGAGTTCGTGGTGAAGGCCGCCAACAGCGAGGGCGAGACGGATGTGACCATCACGCTCAACGTCCTGGCGGAATTGCCTGCGGTGAAGTACGCGCTGTGCGTCGGCATCAACAAGTATGTGGACATCACCCCCCTGACGGGCTGCGTGAACGACGCGGACTACATGTATGCGAACCTCATCGAACGCGGCGACTGGTCGGCCGCGAACATGACCAAGCTGACCGACAGCCAGGCGACGAAGAACGGCATCCGCACGGCCATCAGCAACATCGCGGCGGTGGCGAAGGCGGGCGACACGTTCGTCTACCAGCACTCCAGCCACGGCGGCAATGAGGACGAGGACAACCCGACGAGGAATGTGTTCCTGTGCGTCTATGACGAGGATTTCTACGACAACTCGACGGCCTACAACGACTACGAGCTGGCGGCCGACCTCCAGGCGTTCCCGGCGGGCGTGAAGGTGGTCGTGATCGTCGATGCCTGCTTCAGCGGCGGTCTCTTCAAGGGCGCGCGGACCACCGCGAAGGCCTGGGATCTCGCGGGCAGCGTCAGCGCCATCATCGACGCCGACCGGGCGGCGCGCGCCGCGCGCGGCGACAAGAGCGTGGCCAAGACCCTTAGCGCGAGTGAAATCGGCTGGGTGACGGCGGCCGAATACAGCGAGACCTCGCTGGACGGCGGCTTCTACCACACGAGCGAGTGGCTGACCAACGCCGAATACGGGGAGGAGTACTGGAACGAATCGACCGAGGAGTACAACTATCCGGATTCCTACATCATCGGTGGCGTATTCCTCTGCAGCGGCACGCGCGGCTGGGTCGACGGCACGGCGGACACGACCGGCGTCGGCGACAACGACAGCTACTGCGATGGCTACGAGTTCTGGAAGTTCGGCTATGACTTCTGCTCGCAGGTCGGCACGTTCTGGGGCAATTCGGAAGCCAACTTCACCCCGCAGTACACCAACGAGGCGGTGCTCCGCAGCGTCGAGCTGGGCTGGGTGGGCGAAACCCCGCCAACCGGCGTGCACGTGATTGCCGGAAATGCCGAGATCGTGGTTGGCGAGACGGCCGAGATCGCGGTGACGGCGGAGAACTACGACGGCAGCGACGGCGAAATTGTGCTGAGCGTGACGAGCGGACCGGAAGACACGGCGACGTGGTCGTTCGCGAACGGCACGCTGAGCTTCACGCCGACGGCGGATGGCACCTACAAGTTCGTCATCGAAGGCGTGAACGCGAGTGCCGGGACGGACGGCCATGCGACGGCCACCATCACTGCCACGCTGGCGACCCCGGTGGCGACGGACGCGACGCAGGTCACCACGAGCGGCTTCACCGCCAACTGGGAAGCGGTTCCCGGTGCGACGGGCTACCACCTGCAGGTGGCCCTGGCCGGCGAGCTCGCCAGCACGAGCGGCTACGAGCTGATCACGACGGATGGCCAGCTGGAAGCCGGCGACTACGTCATCACGGGCTGCGCCGCGGACGATGATACCGCGCAATATGCCATGCTGGGCGAGGTGTCCACGAGCAAGACGAAGTACCTGGTGAGCGGCTCGACGGCAGAAGATATCGTGGGCGGCGTGATTGCCGAGGCGGACGCGTCGAAGGTCTGGACGCTCGCCCAGGATGCCACGCTGGGCGGCTGGACGATTTACAACGACGCCGTCGGCTACGCGATGTGCGAAGGCGCACAGAATTCCGCCAACGCGGAAACGACGGCCACGGCGAAGTCGACCTGGTCCATCACTGCGGCCGATGGCCTGTTCAAGTTGGAAAACAAGAACACGACGGGGCGGTTCCTGCAATACAATTCAGGGGCTCCTCGTTTTGCCTGCTACACGGGCAGCCAGAGGAATGTCCGCCTGTACAAGGCGACGGGCGGCGCGCTGGTGGTGGACATGGTGGTCGAGGGCGGCGACACGACGAGCTACGCCGTGGCAGGACTGAACGCCGGGACCTACGCCTACCAGGTGGCGGCCATCGGCACCCTGGGCGAGACCGAGGCCTCGAACCAGGTCGAGGTCACGATTGACGAAGATCCGTCGGCAGTGCCGGTGATCGCGCCGGTGGAGAACGTCACGGCCATGGCAGGCGAGGCGGTGAGCTTCGCCCTGACGTGCAGCTCCCCGGCGAGCGCCGGTGTCGTGGGCTGGACGCTGACGGCGGGCAGCGACAACGGCTCCATAGCGGATGGCGTCTTCACGCTGTCGGCGACCGAGGCCGGGGAGTATAGCTTCACGGTCGTCGCCTCGAACACCAATGGCGACAGCGAACCGGTGAGCTTCACCGTCACCCTGACCGCCGCCCCCGTGACCGTGCCCGAGCTGACGCTCTCGAATCCGACGGCGAACTCCTTCAAGGCCGAATGGACTGCCTGCACGGATGTTTCCAGCTACACTTTGCAGGTCTCTACGGCCGAGTTCAAGGGCATTCGCGACAGCGACGCCATCCTGAGCGAGAACTTCACGCAATGCGATGCGTCGGATACGAACGGTGGCGATATTACCAGCAAACTGGATCAATACACCGGAACGATTGGTTGGACGGGTTCCAAGGTGTTCGAGGCCGCCGGGCGGGTCAAACTCGGGTCCAGTTCCGCCATTGGCTACATTGTCACGCCGGCCGTGAACATCCCCGCCGGGGCGGTGCTCACCTGCAAGATTGCCAAGTATGGCACCGACACCGGGACCGTGGACATCCAGCTGTCCGCCAACGGCGGCGAATTCGCCAGCCTGCTCGCCGAAGCTATTGCGCCCGTGGTCGACGGCGACACATACACCGTCAACTTCGCGGAAGCCGTTTCGTCTGCGAAGATCAAATTCATCAGCTCGGCCAAGCGCTTCTACCTTGACGATGTCGTCATCTCCGGCAGCGGCGGCGGAAGCTCCGTGCTGAGCTTCACCGTCGAAGGCACGTCAAAGATTGTGGACGGGCTGGAACCCGAGACCACTTACTACGCCCGCGTCAAGGGCGAGGCGGACTGGTCCGAGGTCAAGAGCATCGAAACCGCAGCGGACGTGCCGTCCGCACCGGTGTGGAGCGAGATTCCGCCGCAGACGGTGGCGGCCGGGCAGGAGCTGGTGATCGACCTGACCGCGTACGTGAGCGGGTCGCCGAAGCCGACCATCACGGCCGATGCCGGGACGGTCGAAAACGGCGTCCTGACCGTTTCCTTCGCGGATGCGGACGACTACACCATCAACCTGACCGCCGAGAACAGCGAAGGCAGCGTGTCCGCCACCTTGGCGGTGACAGTCACGGACGCGCCGGTCACGGTGCCCGTCCTGACGCTCTCCAACCCGACCGACACCACGTTCGACGCCGAATGGACCGCTTGCACTGGCGCCACCAGCTACCAGTTCCAGGTCGCCACGGCTCCCGAGTTCAAGGCCGCCCGCGCCGGCGACGCCATCCTGAGCGAGGACTTCGCGAAGTGCACGACGGCCAACGGATCGGACATTTCCTCCAAGCTGGACGAGTACACTGAAACGGCCGGCTGGACGGGAGTCAAGGTCTTCGAGGATGACGGCCGGGTCAAGCTGGGCTCCAGTTCGGCCGCCGGGTCCCTCGTCACGCCCGCCGTGGACATTCCCGCCGGGGCGGCGTTCTCCTTCAAGATTGCGAAATACGGCAGCGACACGGGCACCGTGGACGTGCAGATTTCCGTGGACGGCGGCGAATTCGAAAGCCTCTTCGAAAGCCCCATCACGCCCGTGGCCGACGGCGAAACCTACGAGACGGAATTCGACGAAGCCGTTGCGTCCGCGCAGATCAAGTTCATCACGTCCGCCAAGCGCGCCTACGTCGACGACGTGGTCCTCTCCGGCGAAGGCGGCGGCGGCTCCGGCAGCGCCATCGTGATTGATGAGACGACCTCCGACCTCTCCTGCACCGTGGAAGGCCTCGAGCCCGACACGACCTACTACGCCCGCGTCCGCATGGCGGAAGGCGAATGGTCCGCCGTCGAGAGCATCACGACCACGGGCGAAGGCCCGGCGGGCCCGGCGAAGTACGCCGTGTGCGTCGGCCTGAGCGAATACGACATGGCGGCCTTCGCGGAGATGGGCCTGGAGGTCACGCCCCTCAAGGGCTGCGTCAACGACGCCACGTATCTCAAGAAGAACCTGACCGAACGCGGCGGCTGGGCCGAAGGGAACGTCTCGCTGCTGACCAACGGTTCCGCGACGAAGAGCGCCATCCGCGGCGCCATCGCCGCCGCCGCCGCCAAGGCCAAGGCCGGCGACACCTTCGTCTACGAACACTCCAGCCACGGCCTCCAGGGCGACGAGGAAGACGACTACACCGTCGCCCTCGCCACCTACGACAGCCTTTACGAGGATGCCGAACTGGCCGAAGACCTCGCGTCCTTCGCCGACGGCGTTAAGGTCGTCGTCCTCGTCGACGCCTGCCATTCCGGCGGTCTGTTCGATGACGGTGCCGACGCCGGCCCCGACGGCAAGGCCCGCTCCGCGGCGTCCTTCGACATCGCGGCCCGCGTCAGCGCCCTGATCGACGCCAACCGCGCCGCCCGCAAGGCCCGCGGCGAAGACGTCGCCCGCACCCTCGCCTCCGACCAGATCGGCTGGGTCACCGCCGCGGCCTACGAAGAAACCTCCAAGGACGGCGGCTACTACGACACCGACGCCTGGATGTCCGACGACGAAGCCGACGGCGAAGAACGCGGCGGCGCCTTCCTCGCCGCCCTCGCGTGGGGCTGGTGGAGCGGCAAGGCCGACGTGAGCGGCGAGGGCGACGGCGACGGCTGGTTCGACGCCTACGAGGGCTGGGCCTTCTCCACGCCCGTCTGCGCCGAATACGACCAGACCCCGCAGTACCTCAACGAGGACGTCCTCCGCGCCGTCGAGCTCGGCTGGGTCGGCGACGCCGCCCCCTCCGACGCCATCGTCTTCGACCCCGTCCCCGGCGCCGAAGTCTCCATCGGCGAGGAAGCCACGCTGACCGTGGTGGCCAAGAATGCCGACGGCACGACGGACGGCATCACGCTCTCCATCGCCGCCACGGATCCAGAGGACCTCGAATACACCTTCGTGGACGGCACCCTGGCCTTCACCCCGGCGGAAGACGGCATCTTCCTCTTCACCGTGCAGGCCGTGAAGGGCCGGTTGAGCACCACCAAGATCCTCGGCGTCACCGCCGTCCTCTCCGCCCCCGTGGCGCAGGAGGCCACCGACATCGCCGAAGACGGCTTCACCGCCAACTGGCTCGGCGTCGATGCCGCCCGGAACTACCAAATCCAGGTCTCCACCGACCCCGACTTCCCCATGGGAGAACCGGAAAAGCTGGTTGAGGAAGGCTTCGACGAGGTCACCAACACCGTCTCCTCTCTGCCTGACGGATGGGAGTTCACCGGCACGTTCGGCATCTACGCCACGGGCGGCGAAGCCGCGCCGTCCATCAAGCTCAGCACCGACAAGGCCGTCCTGACCACGCCGTCCTTCGAGCTGAACGGCGGGGAAAACGGCCTCGCCTTCTGGACCAAGGGCAATCCCGGCTCGGGCAACGTGTTGACTTCGACGCTGACCGTCCAGCAACTCGTCGGCGACGAGTGGAAGGAGCTCGCGGCACCTTTCGTTCCTTCCAAGGACGGAGAAACGAAGGAAATCGAGGGGCTTGACCCTGAAGCGACCCGCATCCGCTTCGTCATGGCCAAGACCTCCGGCAACATCGCCATCGACGACGTGGTGGTCGCCCAGGCCAATGGCGGACCGGTGGTCGACGATGACGAAATCCCCGCCGGCTCCACCAGCTACGCCGTGGAAGACCTCGAGCCCGGAACGACCTACTACTACCGCGTCCGCGCCATCGCCAACACGAAGAGCGCCTGGTCGGACGTCATCGAAGTCGCCACCGCGGGCGAAAAGCCCATCCCGGTGCCCGACCTGACGGTCATGGCCCCCGAAACCTCGGCGGACACCTCGCTCGCCGCCTTCTGGGTCTGCACCGGCGCCGAGGAGTTCCGCCTCCAAGTCGCCACGGACGAAGCGTTCGCCTCCCTGGTGTTCGACGAAACCATGACCGAAATCGCCATGACCGTGACCGGACTGACCCCCGAAACGACCTACTACGTCCGCGTCTGCGCCCTGGACGGCGAACGCGCCGGCGACTGGTCCAACGTGGAGAGCCTCGCCACGGCGGCCTCCGGTGGCGACGTGCCCGTTCAGGCTGACATCGAGGCGGTGACCATCGATGGCACGGCGCGCACGATGAAGTTTGCAGTGTCTGCCGATGCGATGGTGATGACCACGACAAACCTCGTGACGGGGCCGTGGGTCGCATACGACGGCGACGTCGACGGGGAGGGCAACGTTGTCATCCCGTTGACTGGAACTGCGGCGTTCTTCCGCCTCGGCGAGCCGCCCGCCGGCGACTGACCTCATCGATAATCAAACCGCACCGCCCCGGCATCCGCCGGGGCGTTTTTGTCAAGGAGTTTCGACATTCCTGTCGCGCCACTGCCCAATTCGACGGCGCGGCGGGTGGGGGACCAATGCCAACCTGCCAAACCACGGGTGCGATTTGGGTTTGTTGCATGACTTGTCGGGAAGGGCGCGCTTGTCGCAACCACTTTTTCTCGAAATTCACCGTAAAACATCAGTATTTGCCCCCCTCCGGGAGGGGGGATGTCGCCCTCAGGCGACAGGGGGGAGTACGCGCGATAACGGGCTTTTCCACAAATACAAATCGCACTCCCAAACCATAAGGTCGGGCGGTCGCGCATGGGTAAAGCGTTTCGCGGCCGAGGGCGGACGGAGCTTGCGGTGCGGCAGGGTAGAGCGGTAAGGTGGTAGTGGAAAGGAATGAGAATATGGACGGTATGGAAAAGAAGCAGGCGGACACGTCGGCGGAGCGGCCGTTGGTGAAGACAAAGTTCACGGAAGAGGGAATCGGTATCCTCACGATGGATCATGACGAACGGCGGAACGCGCTTTCGCGTCGGATGGTCGGGGAGATGCTGGCCGCCTTCGATGACTTCCAGCGGCGGGGGGCTCGCGTGGTGATTCTACGGGCGAACGACGATGCGAAGGTGTGGTCGGCGGGACACGACATCCGGGAGCTGCCCATTGGGAGCGATCCGTTGCATTTCTCGGATCCGCTGGAGCGGGTGATCCAGACGGTGAAGCTCTGCCCGTGCCCCGTCATCGCGATGGTCCATGGCAGCGTATGGGGCGGAGCGACGGACGTGGCGCTCAGCTGCGATATGATCATCGGGGACGAGACAAGCTCGTTTGCCATCACGTCGGCGAACATCGGCCTGGCCTACAACACGTCGGGGCTGCTCCAGTTCATGCGGCGGCTCCCGCTGAACCTGGTGAAGGAGATGTTCTTCACCGCGGCGCCGTTCCCCGCACAGAAGGCGCTGTCGGTGGGGATTCTCAACCACCTGCGCCCGGCGGATCAGCTGGAGGCGTACACGATGGAAATCGCCGGCCTGATCGTGAAGAAGGCCCCGATGGCCATCGCCGCGATCAAGGAGCAGCTGCGTCTGCTGACAAAGGCCCATCCGCTGTCTCCGGAGAGCTTCGAACGGATCCAGGACCTGCGTCAGAAGGTGCACCAGAGCGCGGATTACCGCGAAGGGGTGACGGCGTTCCTGGAGAAGCGCAAGCCGGTGTTCAAAGGCGAGTGACGCTCCCTACGCCCCCCCCGGCTTTCCCAAATTATTGAGCGGTATCTTGCCGCGACACCGCGTTGCCCCATTTCGCCTCACCCCCTGTCATATCAAGATTTTGTCAATACCTAATTGTCTGGCAATTGTGCTTGTCTTGTCGCCCCTGGGCGGATGAAGAAAGCCGTCGTCACCATGAAAGGCTTTGCCTCCCATTGGGTCTCAAGATGTTGTCAAGTATAAATTGTCAGGTAATTTGACGAAAATATTGGGCTTTTTGCGGGTTAGGGCGCGGCGGCGGGCGGGTAGAAGCCTGTGTGACAGGAAATCCAGCCGAGGAGGTCTGAATAGGCGCGTAGGTGGTGGAGGACTGGGGCATTGCCGACGAGGTAGAAGCGTTCGCGGGCGCGCGTCATGGCGACGTTGAGCTTGCGGTCGAGGGCGGGAGTGGCTTCGTCGCCGTCTGCGGGGGGCTCGCTGAGCTTGCGGGCGGAGATCATGTCCGCTTGGAAAAGATTCTGGATGACGGTGGAGAAGATGATGACGGGGCGTTCGCTGCCTTGGAAGCGTTCGACGGTGTCGACGAGGATGTCATCGGCGGCGTCGGCTCCGAGATGGTTGGCGAGCAGGGTGCGGATGGTTGCGATCTGGTTGCGGAAGGGGACGATGACACCGATATCCGAGGCATGGTAGGGGTGCGGGAGGGGGGTGGGGGTGTCGCCGGGGCAGGCGTCACGGCGGAGCAGCGTCCGGATGATCTTTGCGCAGCAGGCGGCTTCGGCGGGGTTGACCTTGGCGTCGGCTTCGTGCATCGGATTGACGATGTCGAAAAACCCCAGGCGGGTGCTCAGGGTGTAAGCTTCAAATGCGTCACATCCGTCGGGAGGAGCGGGCAGTTCGGCGCGTTGGTGTGATTTGTCACCATTTCTCAGATTTTTACCGTAAAACAGCGAGTTACAGATGTCCGCGATGGCGGGATGCATTCGATACTGACGGTCGAGGAGTCCGCATAGGGCCGGATTGTCGGCGGCGATCTTGCGGAGTCGCTGGAAGAAGGAATGACGGCAGTCGATGATACCCTGGGCGCGTAGGAGCTCGTCATGGATGCGCGAGGTGGTTTCTCCCTGCTGGACAACGGCCGGAAGCTGGCGGTCATCTCCGATGAACACAAACTTGCCGACGAGAGGGCGGCGGTCCGAGAGGTTTCGCGCGCAGAAGAGCGGCAGGATGTGCGTGTCGAGCAGCTGGGAGGCTTCGTCGACGATGGCGAGGTCGAAGGGGCCGAAAAGGGTGAAAATCGGATTGTCCGGCTGGACGGAGGCGACGGTCCCGACCACGATCCGGGCGTTTCGGACATAGGCCTTGACTGCGGCACGGGTTTGGATATTCATCGACGTGGCGAAACGCCCGCGCAATGTCGGATCGCATTTGAGTGGATTGCCGAGCCGCAGATACAGGTCGGAAGAGCGTCCGGAATCGCGCAGGCGTTTTTCGAGCATGCGGCAGATTTCATCGGTGGCCCTGTAGGTGTAGGCTAGGAGCAGCACTTTCATGCCCGGTGTCGCCAGCGCCAGATCAATGAGCCCCCACATCGCCGTGCTCGTCTTGCCGGTGCCGGGTGGGCCCCAGATCAGGAACCAATCCTTTGCCTGCCAGGCGTGGACAAGGATTTTGAAAATGCCGGGATACCTGCGGGACAGAGCGGATGGGAGAATCGGAAGCGGGCATCTGGCATCGACGGCGGGCGGAATCCGATTGAGCACAAGGTCGCGGCGGCGGTTGTCACCTGTCAGGAAATAGCGTAGGCCTGAATACCCGGCGGACATGAACGAACTCGGGGCGGGCTCGACGGCAAAAACGGCTGCCGGGCCGAAGCCGAACAGGTGCGCGGATTGCGGGTCCCGTAGCGCGAGCACGATGCGACCCGGTCTGAGGTCTTTGACGTCCGCCGAGAAGACGATGGTGTTCGTGATGTTTTCGTCTTCACGGCCGCGGGATTTGTAGAGGCACACGGAATCGCCCGCCCGGATTGAGCATCCTTGGTTCAGGAGGTGTTGGGAGGTGTCCAGGGTGATTGTTGTGATCCGTCCCAGCTCGTCTTGTTGCGTGTCGAGGACTCGGAGCGAGGAAAGGCGGAGGCCGGTTTGCTGGCGGAAAGATACGGGGGTGCGCCACAGCGTCGAACTGCCGCCGCGGCCGACATCGGCGCCTTTTTCGCCGAGGCGGGCGAGGTATTCCTCTTCAGCGAGAAACGAAAGCTGACGGTAGAAATAGCGCTTGGAGAGCTCGTCTGCCGTCTGGAGGGGACGGAGAAGGGCGGACAGCTCGGGCTCCAGCTGGCTCCAGTACTTGTCGTTCATCGCGGGGCTGCGAAAATCCGCGGGGGTGCATTGCTCAATGACCTGCCGGAATTCGCCAGAACTGATTTTGGCCCCCAGGGCGACGATGGCGTTGCGGACGCGGATGCAATGGCGTATGGCGCGGCCGATGGTTCCACCGGGGAGGGCACGTTCGATCTCGGCCCGGGTGAAGAGTCGGCCTTGCTTTTCCTCGTTCCAGGGGTCGGCGGGCTGCGTCCGCGAATAGAAGAGGAGCTGGCGGACGGCTTCGCGGCGGAGGCCGAGGGAGAAATAAAGGAGGTCTCCGTAGAAAAGGGGCTGTACCGCGTGCTCGGGCCGGGGATGGTCGCCCTTGAAAGTGTTCCATTTGCCCGACTTGAGCTCGAGGATGGTGGCGGAGCGGTGGTTTGGTGTGTAGGCCAGGGCGTCGGCGCGAGCTGAAAGGCCGTAGACGGGGGAATAGAGGGGGGCTTCGATTTGCCATTGGCCCGGATGGACGCCGTGTTCGCGGGGAAGTGTTGAGCCGATGATTCGGCGAATGTTCGCATCCTGAGCTTCGCATTCTTGGAACCACGGCAGAGGGGGATTCGCCGCCGTGAGTTGCGCGGGGGTGGCCTGGAAGAATTGCTGGATGCGGCCGCGGTGGGCTTGCGAGCTCCCAGCGCAGTAGTCGGCGAGGCAGCGATTGGCGAAGTCGCCGCGAAGGACATGCTGCAACATGGTCAGCGCACCGTTTCCAGGTGTTTTCACGGCTTTTTGCGCGGCATCCTCGAAGAGGGAAAGCCAGTAGTAGAGCTCGGGCCGGGCGTAGGGGAGGGCGGTCCCCAGCTTCTGCGGCGAGATGAGGTAGTCGGGTTCGAGGACGATTTCAGATGCACGGACAAGATTGTTGTCAATAATCGGTGTCACGAGACACACCCTGTCCCCGACTCCGAAAAGACGTGCAAGGTCATCGGTGGCGCCAGAACAGACCACCTTGAGTTCCTGCTGCTCCGCGCTGTCGATGGGCACGCATGTCAGAATGTGATGCTCGGCATCAATTGAAACGACCACTGCCTGGATGAAGGTAGGGAGGTCTGTAGGCAGGGAAGGGCGAGATTCGCTTCGAAAGACGATGGAATCGCATGCCTCTGCCAGGCTTGTCGGATAGTCCTGGCCCGTGAATTTGCGAACCATCTGGAAAAGTGTCTTGAACGCTTCTGCGACATCAACGGCGGAAGGTACAAAAGATTCGCCCTGAAGGGCAGTTCCGAGGCGACGAAGCCTGTCAGCCTGCCAGAGCAGTTCGGCATCGTCACGGAGGAGATTTGCAATCCCTGAATAGACCGTCCTGATTGCGGTTTCTTGGTAGGTGTTTCGAACTTGATCCCAGACCACCCGCTTGAGGAGCTTGACGAATTGCCTCAGTTTTTCTCGCTCATTTTCCCTCGAACGCCACACCTCCTCAATCTCCGCATATTCTTCCCTTGCCGAGATGATGTGCATCCGCTCGCGCTTCATATCCACCTTGTCAACACCTAATTATCTGGTAATTTGTCGTATTCCTTCCGTGTTTTGCGAGGGAGGCGGTCATGCGGTGACGGTGATGGCTTTCTTGCGGAGCTTGCGGACACTGCAGAGCTGGATGCCATCCCATTCGGGGCAGAGCGGAGCACCGAGCGGCGGATGCTTCCGGTTTTCACTGAAGGCATAGCGGTGTTTGGCGAAGATGCTGGCGGCGAAGGACTTGCTTCCAATGGCCAAGCCATTCGAGAAGGCGCGGATTTTGCACCGTAGCAGCTGGGGCAGGGAAGGTTTCTCGTGATCGGCCAGGACTTTGCGGACGGTATCGGGGTCGAGGTCGGCGGCTCCGTTCGCGTAGAGCAGACCGTGATAGGCTTTTAGGACTTTCTGATAATTATCGGTCATGTTCCCATAGATTCCAGCCAGTCCTTTGCGGGCATCGGAGTCGCCGGAAGTGGCGGCTCCGTAGCCACTGAAGCCGTAATCCTTTGGATCAGTGACGATGCCAGCACGGACCGGGTTGAGATCGATGTAGGCCGCAACGGCCGCCAAGGAGCCACCTCCTTCCACCAGTGTGCTGCCAAAGCGGCTTTCCCAGAGCGTGCCTTTGTGGCCGTCGTGATGGGCGCGGTACCACACAGAAAACCGTTGGTTCAATGACTTCATGAATGGCGAGATGTCGTTCATGCGGCTACGGAGCTTTTCCTGTTCTTTTCCCAAGGTGGATTGCAGCCCTGTTTTGCGATAATCGGCCCAGCGCAGACGCATTTCCTTGGCGCGAGCATCGCCATAGAGGGCAGCGACCCGGCGGAGAAGTTCAGATTCTGAAAGGGGGGCAGGGGAGGGGACACGAACCAAGATATGATAGTGATTCGACATCACGCAATGGGTCAGCACGTCGAGACCCGAAAAGGCGGCGACCCGCCGCATCATGGCGACAAAGACACGTTTCTCCTCATCCGTGAACAGGTAATGCTGCAATGCGCACCGGGCGACCAGGTGGTAGTAGGCGCCGCCATCCGCTTTCACTCGTCTCATCTTTGACTCCTTTCCTCGTTGGGAACACCCCCATTCTCCTTCCATTCCCCCTCCGTGTCAAGACCAAATTATCTGGTGATTATGCGGAGAGGAATGGGGCTTGCGGAAGGGGGAGGGGGAGGGTAGGATAGGGAGGAAACGTGCGTTGGATGTGGGGGGCCGGAGAGCAGTGGCATGAGAGCGACGATGTTGGGATGGTTGGCGGCGGTTGTGGCTGGCGTGGCATGGTCGGTGTGTGTCCTGGGCGCCGTGGATTATGTGCAGATCGATGCGCAGCAGCTCGTCCGCTCGCCGCAGTCGGCCTGGGCTCGTCCGATCCTGTTCACGGACGAGCTGGTAGCGCCGTTGGGAGGTGCGGACAAGAAGCTGGACCGGAAGATGTATGCAGAGTTGCGTCTGAAGGCGGTGGGGTCGGTTTGGGTGCCGGAGGAGGACCTGAAGTCGTTCGCGGGCCTGGAGGTGGGGAAGACCTATTCGTTCGGCGGAACGGTTGATGCCGTGCGTGGCAAGTATTATGTCATCGTGGACATGTCGTTTCCGATCCAGACGAAGGCGGCTCTGGAGAAGCAGTGGAGCGGGATGATGGAGGAGGGGACGGCGGGGGGGGACGATCCGGTTGTGCAGAATCTGTTGGTGACGGCGCAGAATCGTCTGATTCGGTTGGCCCAGGAGCAGGGGGTGACGGTCGCGCAGCTGGTGGAGGCGCAGACGGACGGAGGGCAGCGGATTGCCGAAAATATCGTCGCGGAAAGCTTGCAGTCGCAGCTTCGGGAGAGCAATCAGACGGCGGAGCAGGTGATGATCGATGCGGTGGTGGCGTTGCTTCAGAAGGAGGCGGCGCGGAAGGGGGGAATCCCTGCGGATGAACGACTGCCTAAGGCGGATATGCCGGATGGGGACGAATCGGATGAAGGGGCGTTGGCGGTTATGCCCGACGCTGATGTCGGCCCGGATGATCAGCGGGGGAACAACAGTCAAGAGGATGCGACGGCACGCACGCCGGTATCGGCTCCAGAGGCTGCCCCGGATGAGCCGGGGGTGCCGGATGTGGTCATTCCGACGGATGACACGGCTGTGGCGAAGGCCGTTGCGGCGGATGTCGAGGCGTCGGATGTGGATCAGGGGGGGAAGGAAAAACGTCCGGGTGGCTCGACCGGAAAAGGCCTTTCCGATCTGGTTGTCTGGTAATGCTGCCTAGATGATGGGGCTTGCGAAAGGGGGAGGGGGAGGGTATGCTGGCGGAAGCGTTCGTGAACGAGAGTTTCCGGAGAGTAGTGGCATGAGAGTGATAATGGTCGGGATGTTGGCGGTGGTGTTGGCAGGCGTTGCGTGGGCGACGTCCGCACAGGGGGCTGTGGATTATGTGCAGTTCGATGCGCAGCAGCTGGTGAGCTCGCCGCAGTCGGCCTGGGCCCGCCCGATCTTGTTCACGGATGAGCTGGACACGCCAGTGGGCTCGCCGGATAGGAAGCTGGACCGAAAGAAGTATGCGGAGCTGCGTCTGAAGACGGTGGGGTCGGTTTGGGTCCCGGAGGCGGACTTGGAGTCGTTCGCCGGCCTGGAGGTGGGGAAGACGTATTCGTTCGGGGGGACGGTGGATCAATTCCGCGGAAAGTATTATGTCATCGTGGACACGTCGTTCCCGATCCAGACGAAGGAGGCGCTGGAGGAGCAGTGGAGCGGAATGATGGAGGGGGGCACGGCTGGGGCGGAGGACCCGGTGGTGCAAAATCTGCTGGTGGAGGCGCAGAATCGGCTGATTCAGATGGCGCAGGAGCAGGGGGTGACGGTGGAGCAGCTGATCGAGGCGCAGACGGATGGCGGGCAGCGGATCGCGGAGACGATTGTCGCGGAAAGCTTGCAGTCGCAGCTTCGTGAGAGCAACCAGACGGCCGAGCAGGTGATGATCGATGCGGTGGTGGCTTTGCTGCAGAAGGAGGCGGCGCTGGAGGGGAGCGTTCAGGAAGATGAGACTCTCCCCGGTGAGGATGTGCTAGATGAATTGGGGGCGGAGGGGGAGTTGTTGGTGGATGTGCCCGACGAGGATGTCCCCGCGGATGGGAATTGGTGGGCCGGTTTGGAGGAGTCGATTGCGGAATTGCCGGACACGGCGCCGGCGCCTGCCCCGGATGTGCCGGTGTTGCCGGATGTGGATCTTCCTGAGGATGGCGCGGCGGATGTGGACGTCGCGGATGCTGACGTTTCGGACGAACCCGGGATGGATGTCGTTGCGATGGATGGGGACGTGGGCGACGGGGAGGTTCTGGAGGGCGATTTGGCTGATTCAGGGCTGTCGGAGCCGGACCTGCTTCCCGCGGGTGACACCGAGGGGCAGGGGGATGCCTACGCGGATATTCCGGATGAACCGTTGGCGGATGGGGATGTGGTGGCGATGTCGGGGGATGAAATGGGGACGGAGGATTCCGCGTCGGTTGCGATGCCGATTCCGGGGCTGGTGCAGCCGATGGACGGATCGGCGAAGCTGACGCCGATGGTGCTGGCGAATCCGACGGCGGCGGAACTGGAGGAGTCGGCGCGTTTGCAGCGTCAGCTGGCGGCGGAGCAGGAGGCGGAGGCGAAGCGTCTGGAGAAGGAGGCGCGGGAAGAGGCAAAGCGTCAGGAGAAGGCCCGCAAGGAGGCTGAAGCGGAGGCGCGTCGTCTGGAGAAGGAGGCGCGTCGTGCGGAGGAAGAGGCGCGCGAGCGCGAGGAGGAGGCCCGTATCGCGGCGGAGAAGGAGGCCGAGCGTAAGCTGAAGCAGGCGAAGCGCGAGGCGGAAGAGCAGGCGAAGGCATTGAAGGCGGCGCTGGAGGCGCAGCAGGAGGCGGCGGTGGAGGCGGCGCGGCAGGGGGACCGTCTGGCGGCGGCGAAGGAGCAGCTGGAGCGTCAGCGTCAGGAGAACGAGGAGGCGATGAAGGCGCTGGAGGAGCGTCGGAAGGCCGCCGAGGCTGCGAAGGCGGCGGCGGAGAACGCGAAGAGCACGGTTCAGGCGGATGTGGAGAAGGTGTTGGAGGAACAGCTGGCGGTGCTGCAGGCCGATTGGTCGGCGGAGGAGACGGAGCTGAACGAGCAGCTGCGTCAGGCGTTAGAGATTACGCAGGAGGAGCAGGCGCGGCAGGCGCAGGCGTCGGCAGATGTCGAGGCGGAGAAGAGCGCGGTCGCCGAGGCGAAGGCGCGTCTGGAGGAGGAGCGGCAGGCGACGGCTGCGGCGTTGCGTGAGGCGGAGCAGGCGGAGAAGGAAGCCCAGCGCGCGGAGGAGGATGCGTTGCGTGCGGCCCAGGATGCGCAGGAGGAGCTGGAGCGTGCACGGAAGGATGCGGAACGTGCGAAGGCCCAGGCGGAGAAGAAGGTGGCAAAGGCTCGTGCGGAAGCGGAATCGGCCCGTGCGAAGGCCGAGGAGGAAGCGGAAGCGCTCCGCGCGAAGGCGGAGGCCGATGCGGAGAAGGCCAAAGCGAAAGCGGACGCGCTCCGGGAGGCGGCGAAAGCGGACGCGGCGGCGGCTCGCGCGAAGGCGGAGGCCGAGAAGGAGGCCTTGAAGGCCGAGGCTGAAGCTGCGGCGGAGAAGGCGCGCCGGGAGGCGGCCGCGAAGAAGGCCGCCGAGGAGAAGAAGGCGGCTGAAGCGAAGAAGGCTGCTGACGAGAAGAAAGCGGCCGATGCGAAGAAAGCTGCGGATGAGAAGAAGGCCGCGGATGCGAAGAAGTCGTCGGGCGGTTCGAGCGATCTGTATGCGCCGGTGATGTGGTAAGGTCGGAGGGCGAGAGCGATGAGTGGCGACAAGAGCGTGGCAGGCGGGCATGAGTATGCGCTGATCATGGCGGGGGGCAAGGGGGAGCGGTTCTGGCCGATGTCGACGGCGCGGCGTCCGAAGCAGCTGCTGGCGCTGGCGGGCGGGGCGCCGCTGATCTGCCAGGCGATTACGCGGCTGGAGGGCGTGGTGCCGCCGGAGCGTATCGTGATCGTGACGAATGCGTCGCTGGTCGATCCGATCCGGGCGCTGCTTCCTGCGGGGTCGCCGGTTGGGATTCTGGGCGAGCCGGTAGGGCGGGACACGGCGGCGGCGATTGCGGCGGGCGGGGCGTGGATCCGGCACCGGGATCCGGAGGCGGTGTTCTGCGTGCTGACGGCGGACCATGTGATCGGCGACGTGGAGAAGTTCCGGGCGACGGTGAGGGCGTCGCTGGCGCTGGCGGGGGAGCGGCGGGAGCTGCTGACGATCGGCATCGAGCCGACGGAGCCGTCGTCTGCGTACGGCTATATCGCGCTGGGCGAGAAGGATACGGAGGAGGGGGGCGTGACCTTCTACCGGTCGGGCGGATTCCGGGAGAAGCCGGACCGTGCGACGGCGGAAAAGTATGTGGCGGCGGGGAACGTGCTGTGGAATTCGGGGATGTTCACGTGGTCGGCGGAGACGTTGCTGGCGGCATTCCGGGAGTCGGCGCCGCATCTGGCGGACCGGATGGTCGCGTGGTCGGAGGAACCGGACGATGCGGCGCTGCTGGCGGCGATGGGCCGGGATTTCCCGGCGTTGCCGAAGATTTCCATCGATTACGCGGTGATGGAGAAGGCCCCGAACATCCTGGTGTGCCGTGGGGCGTTTGCGTGGGACGACGTCGGGTCGTGGCCGGCGCTGGATGGGCATCTGCCGCATGACGAGGACGGAAACGCGGTGCTGGGCGACGTGGTGGAAGAGGGGGCGGCGGGGAACATCGTGCTCTCAGAGGGGCGTCTGACGGCGCTGGTGGGGGTAAAGGACCTCGTGGTGGTGCAGACGGATGGGGTGACGCTGGTGTGCTCGAAGTCGCGTTCGCAGGACATCAAGGCGTTGCTGGCGAAGCTGCGGGCGCAGCCGGGGCGCGATGGACTGCTTTGACGCGGCGGCGGAGGGGCGGTTCCGTCGGCGATTTTTCCCGGGGACAGGGGCGCGGGAGTGGAATGACGCGGGGTGGCAGCTGAGGAATCGGCTGAGGGGGGCCGCGGAGGTGCTGCGGGTGCTGCCGGACCTGGAGGAGGAGGCGCGGGCGCTGGAACGGCCCGAAACGTGGCGGATGCCGCTGGCGCGGACGCCGTACATGGCGGGACTTCTGGCGGCGGCCGGGGCAGGGCATCCGTACCGGCGGACGCTGATTCCGGACGTGCGCGAGGTGCGGCGGCGGCCTGGCGAGCATTCCGACCCGCTGGGGGAGCTGCCACATCAGGTCGCGCCGGGGCTGGTGCGGGCCTATCCGCACAAGGCGTTGCTGCTGGCGACGGGGGAATGCGCGGCGTACTGTCGGTATTGCACGCGGGCGCGGACGTGCGGCGGGGGGGCGGTCGATCTGGGGGCGGCGGTGGCGTATTTGCGGGCGCACCCGGAGGTCGACGACGTGCTGATCTCGGGCGGCGACCCGCTGGTGCTGGATGACGGAAGGCTGGCGGAAGTCATCGATGCGGTGCGAGCGGTGCCGAGCGTGACGTTCGTGCGCATCGGGACGAAGGTTCCGGCGACGCTGCCGCAGCGGATTACGCGGTCGCTGGCAAAGATGCTGAAGGCGCGGCGTCCTCTGTGGATTTCGACGCATTTTTCGCATCCGCTGGAGCTGACGGCGCGGGCGTGCGAGGGGCTGTGGCGGCTGACGGACGCGGGGATTCCGCTGATGAACCAGTGCGTCCTGCTACGCGGGGTGAACGACGACGCGGAGACGTTGCGGGCGTTGTTCGAGGGGCTGATCCGAAACAATGTGCGGCCGTACTACCTCCATGACGCGGACGAGGCGGCGGGAACGGGGCATTTTCGGACGCCGCGGGCGAGGGGGCGGGCCTTGTTGCGGGAGGTGGCGCGGCAGACGACGGGGTATGCGGTGCCGCGCTACATGGCGGATCCGTGGCCGGGGGGGATGAAGCACCCGCTGGATTGAGGGGGGAAGGAGGGGCTGGGGGGAGGCGTGAAGTAGGACGGGAAGGGCGTGTAGGGCGCGTAGGACGGGTAGGACGGGTAGGATGGGGAGGACGAAAGGGGGGGGCGGTCAGCGGTGGATGATGTCGGAGCGGCGGGGGCCGTTGGAGATGAGGCGGATGGGGAGGCCGAGCTGCTGTTCGATGAATTCGACGTAGGCGCGGCAGGCGGGGGGGAGG
>JAEEGH010005250.1_pt1 | contig 32685 bp, 31 predicted proteins | sample 9134181 | NCBI WGS metagenome assembly JAEEGH01 (sample SAMN16246544, study PRJNA631951) | gut metagenome | biome: gut microbiome; feature: rumen; material: DP-attached | host: Bos | place: Iran: Karaj | collected 2018-10
CAACAATCTATTTTATTCTTGTGGTTTCTCGCACAATTCCGTCAATACGCCACCGGTAGATTTCGGGTGAAGGAAAGCGATATTCAAACCTTCTGCACCTTTACGAGGATGTTGGTCGATTAAACGGATTTCCTTTTGTGCCGTTTCTTCCAAAACGTGTTCCAAATCATTGACAGCAAAAGCAATGTGATGTACGCCTGTGCCTCTTTTTTCTATAAAAGCGGCAATGGTGCTGTCGTCACTGGTCGGCTCCAACAATTCTATTTTGGTTTGTCCTACCATAAAGAAAGCGGTTTTTACTTTTTGGTCTTTTACTTCTTCTATGGCATAACATTTCAAACCTAATATATTTTCATAATATGGAATGGCTTCTTCCAAACTTTTTACTGCTATACCTATATGTTCTATGTGTGTCGGTTTCATATTCTCTTATATTTTATTTTTTACTTCAATTTAAAATTCTTAACCTAAAAATCCTAACAACATACCTGCTGCCACCGCACTACCGATTACTCCTGCTACATTGGGAGCCATGGCATGCATCAACAAGTAATTGGATTTATCGTAATGCAAGCCCACTTCTTGGGAAACACGGGCGGCATCCGGCACGGCAGATACACCTGCATTTCCTATCAAAGGATTGATTTTGTTGCCTTCTTTGAGGAATAAATTCCAGCATTTTACAAACAAAACGCCTGCAAATGTTGCCACAACAAACGAACCTGCTCCCAATAAAAATATCAATACCGATTTCGGAGTCAGGAAGGTGGTGGCTTGTGTAGAAGCACCTACTGTCAAACCTAACAAAATGGTAACTATATCTATCAAAGCATTGCTGGCGGTATTGGCCAAACGTTTGGTGACACCGCTTTCTTTCAACAAATTGCCGAAGAACAACATTCCCAACAATGGCAAACCTGAAGGCACCAAAAAGGTGGTTAACAACAAACCTACTATAGGGAAAATAATTTTTTCGGTTTGTGTACAAGTTCTTGGCGGTTTCATTTTGATAAGGCGTTCTTTCTTGGTGGTCAACAATTTCATAATCGGCTGTTGGATAACAGGCACCAATGCCATATAAGAATAAGCCGAAACGGCAATAGCACCCATCAAATCCGGTGCCAGCTTAGACGACAAGAAAATAGCTGTCGGGCCGTCTGCACCACCGATAATGCCGATAGCACCTGCTTCTGCAGGAGTAAAACCTAAAGCAATGGCACACAAATAGGCAGCAAATATACCAAATTGGGCAGCCGCTCCTATCAATACCAATTTAGGATTGGAAATCAAAGAGGAGAAATCGGTCATGGCACCTATGCCTAAAAATATCAAAGGCGGATAGAAGCCTTTTACCACACCCAAATACAAATAACTCAATACGGAACCTTCTTCATAAATACCTATTTGAAAACCCGGAGTGAAAGGAATGTTGCCTATCAACATACCAAATCCAATAGGTATCAAAAGCATGGGCTCCCATTTTTTATAAATGCCGAGAAATACAAATATCAATCCGACTCCTATCATGATTAAATGCCCATATGTAACATTGGCAAATCCTGTAAAGGAGAGGAATTGTTGTACGTTTTCCACTATTACTTCACCGAAACTCATGGCTAAGCGATTAAAATTAATACATCACCTTCTTGAACACTATCGCCTTTGTTGACTTTGATGGCTTTTACTACGCCATTTTTGTCGGCTTCGATATTGTTTTCCATCTTCATGGCCTCAAGCAACATCACTTTTTGTCCTGTGGTAATAGTATCGCCTACATGAACAAAAATATCCAATACCACACCCGGAAGCGGAGATTTCAGCGGTTGGCCGTCTCCACCGGCGGCAGGAGCTGCAGGGGTGGCAGCTGCAGGAGCAGCGGCGGCAGGTGCACTCGCTTTAACTACGCGTGCTGCAGGTGCCTTGGGTTTTACAGGCACATTTTCCACTTGTACTTGATGAGTAACGCCATTAACATTGACATTTACAATACCATCTTCCTGTTCTTCTACGGAAGCATTGTAATCTTTACCGTTAATTTTGAACTTATATTCTTTCATTCTATTTATTGATTCTTGATATTATTTTCTTATTGGAGATTTTTTAAAAATAAGCGACTTGTTTTCCCAAGCGGAAGGATGATTAGCCACACGATGCGGATAGAATCCAGTAGGCTCTTCTTCGTGCAAATCGCCATAATATAAATGTAAAGCGGTGGCAATTGCTGCCAATTCTTCGCTATTGTCGGCATCTACAGCCGCAACTGTTTCGGCTACTGCTGCCTTGGCAACAGGTTGAGGGGCTTCTTTTTTCTTGTTTTGCTTTTTGAAATATTTGCCGGTACCCATAAATACCATAGCCACAACAAACAACAAAAAGAATACAACCGACATAGAGGTAATGGTGATAACCACTCCGTGCGGGTCTCTTTCAGCTTGGAGTTCCGAACGCGTTTTTTCTTCCACTATATTATTTACTGCCGCCGGAGTAGCTTTGGGTAAAATTTGCATAGGCGGTCTGCGTTCTATAATCAAGTTTCCGAATGTTCCTTTGTCTTTTGCATAATCACCTTCTATTCTGCCAAAAGACATATCCGGCATTTGTACACTCACTTTGTAGGTGATGCTGTCTATTAATTCTATTCCGCTTTGGTCGTAGATAGCCAAAAAAGCCATGTCGTTGCCTAAAAAGGAAGTATCGTCCAAAAAGAAAGATACATGAAAGGCACTTCTTGTCGGCTCATTGTAAGCATAGAGCAACATATAGCCGCCCGGTGCCACATTGGCATTCACTTCACTTTTGGGAATACGGTATTTTTTAGGATTGGACGGGTCGTTGGTGATATAACAACCACCTAATTTGGCAGTTGCCTTGCCGGTATTGTACAATTCTATCCAACCGCTTCTTACACCAAAATTATCTGTACAACTGCTGTCATTATAAACCAAGACTTCATTGATACGAATGTCTTTTACACCTTGTGCAAACACATGTTGACAACAAAATGCCACACTTAGCAAAATTAATCCGACAATTTTCTTTTTCATCTTATATCTTTCGCTCTAATAATGAATAATTTACGTATTTTAAAAAAAATTTTTTAGAAAAAGCAAATGTAGTACTTTATTTTGACAAAAACCCCCATTTCAGCAACAAATTTTCTTCAAAAAAAATATATATTTGATATACAATTATTTGTTAAAAAATTTGTATACTTACTTTTTCAATTGTACATTTCTATGAAAAAAAATTGTAATTTTGCTTTTTGTTACATCAAAAACATTTGCTTATGCAAGGAACATTTATAGCTATATTGGTGATGTTTATTATCGGCTATTGCTTTATAGCCCTTGAACATCCTTTAAAAATCAACAAATCGGCATCAGCCCTGCTTCTAGGGGTTATTTTGTGGACATTGCTCATTGTCGGCGGAGAAAGTGCCATCATTCCTTCATTGTTTGCACAATACAATGGCGGAGAAGGATTTTTGCACAATATGCATCCTATTTTGATAGAACATTTGGGAGATATTTGCGAAATATTATTCTTCCTGATGGGTGCAATGACCATTGTGGAATTGATAGATACCTATGGTGGATTTAAAATTATCACCGACAAAATTCAAACTGCCTCTAAAGTAAAATTGCTATGGATTGTCAGCATTTTGTCATTCTTTATGTCAGCAGTTTTGGACAATATGACTACCACCATTGTAATGGTTACACTGCTGAGCAAATTGATTGCCAAACAAAAAGACAGATGGTTTTTTGCCTCTTTTGTGGTTTTGGCTGCCAATGCAGGTGGAGCATGGTCACCCATTGGAGACGTTACCACCATCATGCTTTGGATTGCCGGCAAAGTAAGTGCCGTCAATATTATGCTAAAAACCTTCTTGGCAAGTTTAGCATCTATCTGCATACCTTTGCTGATAGCAAGTTTTATGCTCAAAGGCACTTTGGAACGCCCTGACGAAGAAGCCAATTTGGAATTGGCCAACCACCCTATCAGCAAAAAAGTAAGCACCATCATACTTATTTTAGGCGTAGGACTGTTATTATGCGTGCCTGTTTTCAAAACCCTTACCCACCTGCCACCCTACATCGGCATGTTGGGAGCTTTGGGCATACTTTGGGTGGTAACAGAATTGATGACAGCAAAAATTCCCGGCTTGTCAACCGACAAATACAAAGTGATATCCATTATCAGAAGAATTGACATGCCGAGCATATTGTTTTTCTTGGGTATTTTGCTGGCAGTGGCAGCATTGCAAGTATGCGGACATTTGACCATTTTATCTCAATCATTGGACAATATCAATTTGGCAGAACCGCATAAATATTTTGCCATCAGCGGCATCATCGGTGTATTGTCATCCATCATTGACAACGTTCCTTTAGTGGCAGGCACCATGGCGATGTATAGCTTCCCGATGGATCACTATTTCTGGGAAATGCTGGCTTATTGTGCCGGAACCGGTGGCAGTATTCTAATTATCGGCTCCGCAGCAGGTGTCGCCGCCATGGGTTTGGAAAAAATAGACTTTATCTGGTATCTGAAGAAAATTTCTTGGATAGCATTGGTGGGCTATTTAACCGGTGCCATCATCTATATGGGACAATATTTTATTTTTGATTAACAAAAATTTTTTTATAATTATTTGATTTTTTCATTACCCGATGGTTTCACAACCATTGGGTTTTTTGTGTATGGCTGTTCATCTTGAGAATTTACCGTTGGAAGAAAAAAACAATCCGGCATGAAGCAAAGGCATCAAAAAAGGCTTTTTGTCAAAAAAAAATGTTATCTTTGCAAGTTAAAACTGCGAATAAAATGGGAGAAATAGAAAAGACTAATTTCTTAAATGAAAATACAGATTTAGAAGAAGATATAGATATATCCTGCGATCATAGTTATGAAGCTGACCGCATTGTTGCCAATACATTTTTAAGTCGAGGTCTGTCAGAGTCGCCTCGTCCTAACGGCGACAACAAAGAAATTTTCAAAAATTCATGTTGTAAATTTTCCACTTACGATTGGCTCAGCGACATAAAATGCCCTATCAAAAAACGCTTCCCCATAGCCGAAGTGCAATTCAAAAACAGCCACAAAGAATTCTTTTTGCTGCCGGAAAACGAAACTTTTGAAACCGGAGACATTGTGGTAGTGGAATCTGCAACCGGTTTCGACATCGGCATTATCTGCCTGATGGGAGATGCTGTACAAGTACAAAGGAAAAGCAAAAATGCCAAGGAAGTCACCAAGAAAATCCACCGAAGAGCCAAAGCCAGCGATATAGAAAAATGGATTAACGTAGTCAACAAAGAATACGACACCATGATGCGTTCCCGCTATACGGCTTGGGATATCAATCTGGATATGAAAATCAACGATGTGGAATTTCAAGGAGACGGATCAAAAGCCATCTTTTACTATTCTTCCGACGAACGGGTGGATTTTAGAGAGTTGATAAAAATATTGGCAGACACCTTTCACATAAGAATAGAAATGCGTCAAATCGGCGTCCGTCAGGAGGCTGCCCGCTTGGGAGGCTTGGGATGCTGCGGAAGAGAAATTTGCTGTGCCTCGTGGCTCAACAATTTCCAGACAGTTTCCACCAGTGCCGCAAGAACCCAACAGTTGTCGCTCAATCCGCAAAAATTGGCCGGACAATGCGGCAAATTGAAATGTTGCCTGAATTTTGAAAACGAGGCCTACCAAGAAGAATTGAAGAAATTCCCTGACAAACACGCTATCTTGAAAACCGAAAAAGGAGACGCTTCCTGCCATAAAATAGATATTTTCAAAAAATTGATGTGGTACACCTATAAGCAAGACACCACCCACATGCTCTATGCCATTCACATTGACAAGGTAAAAGAAATCTTAGAGGAAAACCAAAACAACAGAAAAGTTAGTAGTTTGGAAGATTATGCCGAAATCAATCAAGGCAGCAACGAAGAAACCAACTATAGCATGGACGATTTAAAATCAGTAAAAGACTAATTATGAAATATTTTTCGCTATCAATTTTTTCCATAGTCCTTATGTTGAGCATCATGTCCTGCCAATCGAACTACGATTATGTGGCACAAGACAATACCGACATACCGCACATGCAATGGGAATCTAATTATATTCCCATGTTTACCTACAACATTCAAGATACGGGCAAGGACTATATTTTGGGTTTCTGCATTCGCTACAACAACGACTATCCGAATGAAAATCTATATCTGTTTGTCCATACCCAATTTCCGGACGGACAACAATATACTGACACCGTTTCAGTGGATTTATTCTATCCGGACGGCTCTCCTACCGGCACAGGAAAAAACATCCGCGAATTAAATGCCAATGTCAGCAAAGTGAAATTTCCACAACAAGGAACCTATCATATCCAATTAGAACAAGCCATGCGTAACAGCACCCTCAATGGCATTGTATCGGTTGGCTACTATATTATTTGTCCACCTAAAAATGAAAAACTATGAATAAAAAGAAATCTAACAAATCGATTATAAAAAAATTATGGATAGCCTACGGGTGTTTGGTGGCGGTGGTAATCCTGTTTTTTGCCTTCATTTCTTTTGGCTGGTTGGGATTTATGCCTTCATTTGAAGAATTGGAGAATCCTAAAACCAATCTCGCCACCGAAATCATCTCCGAAGACGGCTATGTTTTGGGAAAATACTACATTGAAAACCGTTCCAATGTACCTTACAGCCAACTTCCCAAAACATTGGTAGATGCCCTTATCTCTACCGAAGACGCCCGTTTTTACAAACATGCAGGAATAGACCTAAAAGCCTTGTTTCGTGCTGCCAGCGGCGTAGTATTCGGCGGCAGCCAAGGAGGCGGCAGCACTATCACACAACAATTAGCCAAAAACCTGTTTCCGCGTGAAAGCGACCGAAACCTGTTGGAAATATCGTTTGCAAAATTCAAAGAATGGGTAGTGGCAGTAAAATTGGAAAGATCTTATTCTAAAGAAGAAATTATTGCCATGTATTTCAATACAGTGGACTTTGGCAACCTGTCACATGGCATCAAATCGGCTGCAAAAACCTATTTTGACAAAGAACCGATAGACTTAAGCATTGACGAAGGTGCCATATTGGTGGGCATGCTGAAAGCACCGACAAAATACAATCCAAGACGAAATCCTGACAATGCCTTCAATAGAAGAAATACTGTCTTGTCACAAATGGTCAAATACGATTATCTGTCAAAAGAAGACTATGAAAAGGTGAAAACGCTTCCCATTGACATGTCCAGATTCAAGGTGCAAGACCACAAAGTGGGCACCGCCACCTATTTTAGAGAATATCTTCGTTTGGAAATTGACAAATGGGCAAAAGAAAATCCGAAACCGGACGGCACTACTTGGAATATCTACAAAGACGGCTTGAAAATTTATACCACCATCAACTACAAAATGCAACAATATGCCGAAGAAGCAGTGCAAGAATGGATTTGCCAAGAATTGCAGCCGAAATTTTTCAAAGAACTGAAAAACAACAAAAATGCACCTTTTGTGCGATTATCGGAAGAACAAACACAACGCATTATGAAACAAGCCATGAAAAATACCGACAGATATCGCACTTTGAAAAAAGAAGGCTTTTCTGAAGCGGAAATCAACAAGAATTTCTCCACACCGGTAAAAATGTGGGTGCGGAGTCGTGACGGAAAAGGAGAAATTGACACGACCATGTCTCCGATGGATTCCATACGCTATATGAAATCTTTCCTTAACTGCGGATTTATGGTCATGGACCCGCATACCGGTCAGGTAAAAGCCTACGTGGGCGGCATTGACTACCAAAATTTCCAATACGACCATGTCACCAAAGCACAACGGCAAGTAGGTTCCACCTTCAAACCTTTTGTCTATACCATTGCCATGCAAGAAGGAGAATATTATCCCTGCTCCTTGGTACCCAATTTGCCGGTAACCATAGAAACTCCCGGCAGTGAACCATGGACACCGCACAATTCCAGCAAATACAAAGTAGGACAAATGATTACCCTAAGCGAAGCATTGGCACAATCGTTGAACAATGTTTCCGCCTATTTGATGAAACGTTACGGGCCATCGGCAGTAGTACACATGGTACGGAAAATGGGTATGACAAGCGATATACCCGAAGTTCCCGCCATCTGTTTGGGAGCCTGTGAACTCACCTTGTACGAAATGGTGGGAGCCATTAACACTTTCAACAACAAAGGTGTATATGTAAAACCCATATTTGTGACAAAAATTTGCAATAGCAAAGGGAATGTTTTAGCTACTTTCAACACCACGCAAAATGAAGTCATGGACGAATTTTCCGCCTACAAAACCGTTCGTTTGATGCAAGGTGTTGTCAATTCCGGTACAGCTGTAAGATTGAACTATCGCTACCAGTTGAATATGCCTATGGCAGGCAAGACCGGCACCACCGACAACAACTCCGATGGATGGTTTATGGGCTACACACCGCTTTTGACAGCAGGAGTTTGGGTGGGTTGCGAAGACAGGTCGGCACACTTCCGCTCAACCGCCGAAGGACAAGGTGCCAACGCCGCCTTGCCGGTATGGGCTTTGTTTATGAAAAAATGCTACAGCGACCCTTCTCTGAAATTAGAAAAAATAGACTTTGAGAAGCCGGAAGGCATGAATGTAGATTTGAATTTGTTTGACTGCAGAACTGTCAACGCCAACAATGCCGCTGCACAACAACCATTTAACTTTGAATAATGGATCGACAGTCAGAAATTTACTATACCATCGCCCTCAGTTCGATATCTTCCGTTGGCAATGTCGGCTTTCAACGACTTATCAACGTTTTCGGCAGTGCCGAAAATGTATTCAAGGCCGACAAAAAACAAATCACCAAGATTGACCGTGTGGGAGAATTTCTGGCGAATAACATATTGAAAGAAAAAACCGACGCCTTGAAAAAGGCGGAAGAGGAAATGCAGTTTATAGAAAAAAACCATATTGTCACCTTACTACAAAGCGACGAGAACTATCCTACCCGGTTGAAACATTGTCCGGATGCCCCTCCTGTTTTGTTTGCCCGTGGTGAATTTTCCTCCAATCCACCCCACTGTGTGGCTATTGTCGGCACAAGACGCTGCACACAATACGGCACAAAAATGGTGAAAGAAATAGTGGAAGAATTAGCTCCTTATCATATTTTAGTCATCAGTGGATTGGCAGAAGGCATTGACACAGCCGCCCACCAAGCCGCCCTTGACAACCATTTGTCAACCATTGGCGTATTGGGACACGGACTACGATATATTTTTCCCGCCTCGAATAAAAAACTGGCAAAAACCATGATAGACAACCAAGGTGGCGTGCTGACAGAATTTCTCAGCAACACCCCGGGCGATGCCTTCAATTTTCCTCGTAGAAATAGAATCATTGCCGGCATGGCGGACGCCATCATCGTGGCAGAAGCCCACAAAAAAGGCGGAGCCCTCATCACCGCAGACATCGGTTTCTCGTACGATAGAGATATTTTTGCATTCCCCGGCAAAGCACACGATTCTGCCTCGGAAGGTTGCAACAACCTTATCAAACAAAACAAAGCTGCCCTCATCACCTCCGGACAAGATGTGGCAGCCATGATGAATTGGACCAATGATAACAAAAAAACAACTACCACCGCTACCATCCGGACATTCGACCTTAACAATGAAGAAAGCAAAATAATCAATATTCTCCAAGAAAGAGGAGAAGTAAACATAGATGATATCAGTGAAATTTCCGGCATGGACGCCTTGACACTATCAAGCATTTTGCTGACATTGGAATTCAAAGGTTATATTGAATGCCTGCCCGGAAAACGATATCATATCACTTAACAAACTACAACTTATGAGCAATATTACCAAAAAAAATATTTCGTATTACTTAATAGAACTTTTAATCAGCACTTTTTCTATCATCTTTTCAGCTTGGTTGTTGAAAAAAGGTGTCCACATAGGCGACCCCAAACTACTTACCGGAATCACGATTGCCATTGTTATGGCTCTTATCAATGTATTGTTGAAACCTGTTTTAGTGGCATTAACCCTGCCTTTGACAATAGGAAGTTTCGGCATGTTTCTCATCGTGATTAATGCCGTCTTGATTTTGATTGTGGACGGATTGTTAGACAACTTCCAAGTTGACAGTTTCTGGTGGGCCATCCTTTTCAGCCTGCTGGTTTCCGCTACCACTTCTATTGTAAGTGCTATCGGCCATACAAAAGTGATTCACAAAAATAAAGATGACGATTTCACCGACTACGAAGAAGTGTAAGGAAAAATCCGCTTCTATTTAACCTTTATGTTCTGAGAGATACAAATCATCTTCTGCATGTAGCGTATTTTCATTTGAAGATGATTCTTCAAGTTCTTTTTTATATTTTATATCGCACACCACTATAACAGCCATTGCACCGAATACAGGAATGGCTAATTTTTCGGTATCCAAAAAATTGTTCAAAATGCCATGCAGAAAATAAGTTATCAAAGCCAATGTTGACATAAGAGCATATATTCTTATATCATGGTCTTTTGCATAGCGATAGACATTAATTCCTTTGACAAGCACCATTAATACTAATGTAATGACAATGAGCATGCCCAACAATCCCGATTCGGACAAGGGTCCTAAATATTCACTATGGGCATTGCCGCCGTCACCGGCATTGGTGGTGATAATGGTTCTATAGGCAGGCTTTTGATATTGTGCATAATTGAATTGATACGTTCCGGGTCCGAAACCGAAAACCGGCTTGTCTTGAAACATTCCCCATGCCGACACCCAGCGATTCAGTCGTTCCACATTGGAGGCATCGGTAGAAATATTGCTCATGGATTGGATGTGTTCCACCAAATTGCCGGACGAAGAATCCACTTCGTTTTTGGAAAGTTGCCGCATCAAATCAGGTCCCCACAATATGCCTAATGTCAATACTACCGCCAGACCGGCAAACACCACTTTGAATTTTATCTTCATCAACAATATTGCCAGCACCCCTATTGCCACTATCAAACTCAGCCATGCCGCTCTTGAAAACGACAAATACAAACCTGTTGCAATGGGAATGATTAAAACAAGCGACAACCATTTTTTCCACTTCTCCAAGGACTTTACAAAGGGCAACAATGCCAATATCGGCAAAAAGAAAGCCAAAACGGCACCATAAGCCGTATGATCGTTATAATACGGACTCATCACCCAATAGGCCACTTGCCGCACATTGCCCAAACCTATGTGCTTATAGGTTGTCATACAAACCACCACCGCCAAGCCGAGCACATACGACATAAAAAACGTGGATGCTTTTTTTATATTTTTTTCCAACAAAGAGCCAAAAAAGAAATAAGCCGGCAAGATAAACCACAATTTTGCCGCCATAAACTTAAAGGAAACTATCGGCAAGGTGGAAACTATGGCTGTAATCAGCAACCAAAAAAAGTAGAAATAAAACAATCGGCTGACACCATGGCGTTTGATATCGTTGGAATAATCTCTACGGAGAATCAAATCGCAAATAAACAGCAAAGTTAGACCTACCAACATCAATTCGCTCGGAATAGACAAACTGGAAGTTACTTTTGGCATTATCTCCCTGATTTCTATAGAAAAAGGAATGATAAAACAAGTGAGATAGAAAAATTTTTCGGTGTGAAAACACAAAACATAAAGCCCTATCAACAATAAAACAATATAGGGGAATTGCAATATTTCCTTGTCAATGGCCAAGGCAGTCAACAAGATAAAGACAAAACACGACAGCATGACAAAGACATCATATCGGTGCCCTTTGTACCATTGCTTCATGTTATCCAAATTCATGGGAAAGATTTATTTGTCTTCGGCTATCCTGTGATTGACTTCCTGATATATCTCCTTTAAAGATGCCTGGCAAAGAATAAAAAACAATGCCAATGCCAAGGCACACAAAGTTGACACTATCACAATAGCGGATTTTTTAGGATAGAATTTTTTGTCGGCAGCAATCGCTCTTTCCACCACAAATTTCTGACTCATTTCGTATTGAGCGTCTGCACTTACTCCCAAATAACGAGCCTGAATGCCTTGCTGCATTTCTCTAATGTTCATAATTCTGTCCCGCAAAGAAACATAAGCGGGACCCCATTGTTCCAAAATCTGCAATTGTTCTTTTAAACGATTGCAGGCAGCCGTATTACCTGATGACAATTCTTTTACATATTGCTGATACAAGCGTTCTGACTGCGTTTCGTAATCATAAACACCATGCTGCATAATTCTTGACAAAGAATCGGACAAATCTGTCACCAATATTTCCAAACTATCCATTTCCGCTCTGACAATTTGCAAGGCGGCAACAGTTCTTTGCTGGATAATTTCACGTTTCAAGGTATCATAATAATCGGCAATTTCATTGGCGACATCTGCCGCCAACTGCGGATTTTTCATCGCCACCTTTATCTCCACTCCCATAAAATTGGTACGACTGAAAGTGATATCCGACTGCAAATATTTGTAGAGTTTGGTCTGCCAATATTTTTTATTGGTATCCAATTCATAATAATTTATCAAATCGAAAGTGGCAATTAAATGGTCCTTTATCTGTCTGGAATTCAATATTTGCAACATGTGGTCCACCTTCATATCGTCACCGAACTGTGAAGGGTCTAAAAATTCGTTGTAGTTTCCGTCCTCCAACAACATTTGCGACACCGCATTGCTGGCTGTCGGCATCATGACCACCGTGGATTTATATTTCGGCTTTATCAAAAACGACACCAACAACGAAACCACCATGGCTGACACAGCAACCACCAATAATTGTTTCCACCATTTGATAATCAATGTAATAATACCTACACTTGTATTTGTTTTTTTTGAATGCTCTTCCATTTTTTGCTCGTTTACAATAATGCTATAACGTATCTTTTTTGTTTTTATTGTTTAAGCCCTTGCTCTAATAGAGTTCTTCATTGTTTTCTTCCTGATATGCCAAGGCATGCACATATTGCAATACTGCAAGAATTTTCTTGCCCCATCCGCAGGCATAACGCAAACGGCACAAATAGGCTGCAGACAATCGAGCGGTGATGGTGTTTTTGCTGTACAACAATACAAAATCTTTCAAATCTTGGTAAATATCAGCAAGATATTCACACAATGACACCGATTGCGTATCTCCCGATGCAAGATCATAGTTTTCAAAATAATCCACAGATTCCAATTTACTCTTTACTCCAAGATATATGGCTTCGTATTCTTCCTCTGTTACACTTTGTTCACTTGCTGAGAATTCATCGTCTTCGCCCGCATGTAGCAAGCCTCCTTTGATATACACCAAAGGCAATACTTTCAGCAGATAATCAGATATCTGCTCTTGGCTGAAATCCGCTACATGTTCTAAAAACGTACAATATTGTGTTGCAGCCACATACAAATCTGCAGCTATTTTCTCATTCATATTTTCCACCTCTTCGTATTCCATTATTTTAATCCTTTTACTTTTGACACTGCCGATTGAAAAGATTTGAGATAGAAGGGCTCAAAATATGCCACATCGACAAAGTCCTGCTTTAAAAATTGTTGATAGGCCGGTAATGCCATATAATTGGCAGAAGCTTTCACATCTACAAATTCTGCCTTTGGCTGATACGACAACACGGACGACACTTTTTCGTTGGCATCGCCGCAAAATACCACCTCCTGCTCTGACAAAACATCGGCAAAACTGTTTTTATCTATTATCTTGTTGTCAACCGACTGTACAATTTCTAATTGTTGGTCATACAAAGCACAATATACTTCCATTCTTCTGGCATCTATCATGGGACAGATAAGTATATTGCTTCGGTGGTCTTGCTCATGTACCCCATTGGCAATACTTTTTAAGGTAGATACGGCTATCAAGGGAATTCCCAAAGCGGCACACAAACCTTTGGCAGTCGATACGCCAATCCGCAAACCGGTATACGAACCGGGACCTTCGCTAACGGCTACCGCCGACAAATCTTGTTGCGAAAGATGTGCTTCGTGCAAAATTTCATCAATAAAGGGTAATACACAAGCAGAATGCGAATTGCCATTGCTCTGCTCGCGATATGCCACCACTTTTCCATCACAACTCAACGATATGGAACAAATTGCCGTTGCCGTTTCAATACTTAAAATATATGCCACTGTTTATCCTTAAAATTTTCAATAAAAAAAACAAGATAATCACCGACACAATTATCGATGTTATCTTGTTATTTGTTTAAAACAATTTATATACGGGTACACTTTTCTGCCAATACCAGCACTTTGTTTGACAAAACTTCTACCACGCCGCCATCAAGATTTAAATGAATCGTTTCCTTATCATTTTCTATTTTCACCTTGCCTTTGCCTAAAAAGGTAATCATAGGTGCGTGATTGTTTAACACTTCAAACAAACCGTCATATCCCGGCAATTGTATCAAAGTGGCTTCGCCTTCAAAAACAGAAGTTTCCGGTGTTACTATTTCTACTTTCATACGAACTATTGATTAGATTCTGCAAGCATTTTCTTGCCTTTTTCAATTGCTTCTTCTATCGTTCCTACTAAGTTGAAAGCTGCTTCCGGATATTGGTCAACTTCTCCGTCCAAAATCATATTGAAACCTTTGATTGTTTCTTCTATTGGCACAAATACACCCTTCAAACCTGTAAATTGTTCTGCCACGTGGAATGGTTGTGATAAGAAACGTTGAATACGACGTGCTCTGTGTACCGTTAACTTATCTTCTTCTGACAATTCGTCCATACCCAAAATGGCGATAATATCTTGCAATTCGTTATAACGTTGAAGCGTTTCTTTTACTCTTTGTGCTGTTTTATAATGTTGTTCTCCAACTACGTCAGGAGTTAAAATTCTTGATGTTGAATCCAATGGGTCAACTGCCGGATAAATACCTAAAGAAGCAATCTTTCTGCTCAATACTGTAGTTGCATCCAAGTGAGAGAATGTAGTTGCAGGAGCAGGGTCTGTCAAGTCATCAGCAGGCACGTAGATAGCTTGCACTGAGGTGATAGAACCTCTTTTGGTAGAGGTAATTCTTTCTTGCATGATACCCATTTCTGTTGCCAATGTCGGCTGATAACCTACGGCAGACGGCATACGACCTAACAAAGCGGATACCTCTGAACCGGCTTGTGTAAAACGGAATATATTGTCAACGAAAAACAAAATATCTCTTCCGCCTGTTTTTTCATCACCATCTCTATATTGTTCTGCAACTGTCAAACCGGACAAAGCAACTCTTGCACGTGCTCCGGGGGGTTCGTTCATCTGACCGAACACCATTGTACATTGCGAATCTTTCAATTCTTCTTGATTTACTTTTGACAAATCCCAACCGCCTTCTTCCATGCTCTTTTTGAATTCGTCACCATACTTGATAACGCCGGATTCTATCATTTCTCGCAACAAGTCGTTACCTTCACGAGTACGCTCTCCTACACCGGCAAATACTGACATACCGGAATATTTTTTGGCAATATTGTTAATCATTTCCATAATCAACACAGTTTTGCCGACACCGGCACCGCCAAACAAACCGATTTTTCCACCTTTTACATAAGGTTCTATCAAATCTATCACCTTAATACCGGTGAATAATATTTCTGTACTTGTTGACAATTCCTCAAATGTTGGTGGAGCATGGTGGATGCTCTTTCTTGTTGCAGTTTCCACTTTTTCCATACCATCAATGGTATCACCGATTACATTGAGCAAACGTCCGTTTATATTGCCCACCGGCATACTAATGGTTTGACCTGTCCAAACAGCTTCCATGCCACGGCACAAACCATCGGTGGAATCCATGGCTATACATCTTACTGTATTTTCTCCAATGTCTTGTTGGCACTCAAATACGATTACATCACCGTTTTCTTTTTTTACCTCTAATGCATCGTAAATCTGCGGCATCTCCTCTTGATTGTCAAAAGTGATGTCCACAACTGCACCAATTATCTGAGATATTCTTCCTTTTACAACTTTTTGCATGTCTAAAATATTGTATATTAAGTACTTAATTTATTTCGAATTGCTTTTAAATCAATCTACAAAATAACTAAATTTCTCAATACAATTTTCATTTTTTGCCAACTTTTTTTTCATTTTTTTGCTTTCTCACTGAAATTATGATTTTTAAATTTTATTTTAGGAATATTTTGTTCACAAAAAAATGTTACCTTTGCAACATGCAAACTCAAAAAAATTACGAAACCTTTTCCGGTTGTGTGGTCCATGGATTAACTATAGGAAGAACAATGGGTTTTCCTACAGCTAATATAGAAGTAACTTCCGGATGCCTTCCTCCGCAAGGCATCTATCTAACCCGAATTTCCTTCAATCGGAAAGATTTTTTTGGCATCATGAATATCGGCACCAAACCGACCATTGACGGGAAAAACCTTAGTATAGAAATACATATACTCGATTTTGACGAAGATATTTACAATCTGCAAGTAACCGTTTTGCCAATAGAAAAATTGCGTGACGAAAAAAAATTCACTTCGCTGGCTCTGCTCCGACAACAAATTGAAAAAGACAAAGAAACAGCCTTGAAAAAAATTCAACAAATACAAGGTATTTAAATCTCCATCTTTTTAGGACTTTACATATATTTATTTTAATTCATTCACAATAGGTTATAACATTAAATAGCAAAAATCTGCAAAAAAAGTACATCTATACCTTAAAAATAGAAAAGATTTTTGTAAATTTGACATTTGAATTTTTGTTCAAATTTGAAATTTAAATAATTGATAATCATAAAAATAAATATACCGTGAGTAAGATTAATCCTCAACAAAATTATGAATTAAGCAAAAAACAAATAGGTTATGTAGATCGTAAAGATGCCAAACAAAGCGACTACGACCGTATTGGTTTCAAATCCGGCTTGGAAGTACACCAACAGTTGGCAACAAAAGAAAAATTATTCTGCCACTGTCCGGCGGGCATTTTCCAAAAAGCCGATGAATACGATGCTGAATTATTACGACACATGCGTCCTACACTTTCTGAAATGGGAGGTTACGACGGCACAGCATTGATGGAGTTTAAAACCCGTAAAAACATCATCTATAGGATTGCACACAAGACAGCCTGCACCTACGATGTTGACGATACACCTCCGTTCCCTATCAATCGGGAAGCTTTGCAATATGCCTTGGAAATTGCCTTAGCATCCAAATTGAACATTGTCGGTGAAGTTCACGTTACCCGTAAACAATATCTTGACGGATCTATTCCAACCGGCTTTCAAAGAACAGCCATCTTAGGTGTGGAAGGCGAGATTTCCTTAAAACACAAAAAAGTCCGTCTGATTCAATTAAGTGTTGAAGAAGATGCTTGTCGTGAAGTTTCAGATATAAAACATACCAGAATTTATCGTACCGACCGTTTAGGTATGCCTTTGATAGAAACTGTTACCGCACCGGAATTACTCAATCCGGACGAAGTGAAAGAAGCTGCACAATATATTCGTTTCTTGAATCGTAGCACCGGCAGAGTAAGAACCGGCATTGGTGCAGGTCGTGAAGACGTAAATGTTAGCTGCAAAGGCGGTACTCGTATAGAAGTAAAAGGTGTTTCTCACACCAAATGGATACCGGATGTTACCCACTACGAATGCTTCCGTCAATGGGCATTGTTGGCAATTCGTGACAAATTGCAAAAACGTATCAAAAAAGAAGATTGGAAAATGGGCGTTATGGAATTGAATCCTAAACAATTCAAATTCTACTTCACCCCTATCACAGATGCATTGCAACGCAACGAAAAATTATATGCTGTCAACTTGCCACAGTTTGCAGGTTTGTTATCTCATTTCTGCCAACCGGGACGCCCTTTCTACGACGAATTTATCAATCGTTTGAAAGTAATAGCTTGCTTGGAACGTCCCAATATGACAACTAGTGAAGATATTGACGATGTGGTTAGCGAACACTCCTTCGACATGATTCGTGAAATGATGCATGCTGACGAAAACGATGCTCAAATTATTTTCTGGGCACCCGAAGAAGATGTAAAGACAGCTTTGGAAACTATTGAAGAACGTGCCTTGATGGCATTTGACGGTGTTCCTGTTGAAACACGTAAAGTGATGTATGATGCAACTACCATTTTTGAACGTGTTCTTCCCGGAGCAGACCGTATGTATCCTGACACTGACTCTGCACCTATCCCATTGTCAAACGACTATATTGAAGAACTTCGTAAAAATATTCCTGAAGAAGTAGCAGAACGCTACATTCAATACAACAAATGGAATATTCCTGAAGATTGCTTTGACTATATTTTCACTTTCAACCACTATCCGGTCATGAAAATGATTATAGAAGAATTAGGACTTGAGCCAAAATTTGTCGGCACTTTCTTCGGTCACACATTGAAACATTTGCATGGACAATATGGAAAAATACCATTCAGCACCTGCAATATATTCAATTTGTTTGAATTTTTGAAAAAAGAAAATATTCATTACACCATTGCACCAAATATGTTGAAAGTGATGTTCCAACAACCCGAAATCTCTTTCAATGACATATTGAAAGAAATCGAATTCCAAAAAATATCGGAACAAGAATTGATTCAAAAAGCAAAAACTTTGGCAGCCAAAGATTTTGTTCCGGCACGTAAAGACAGCAATGCTAACGACAAAATCAATAGCATTATGGGACAATTACACCACTGTGGATTAGGAAATATGGATTTGGCAAAATTGGCAAAGGAAATTTAATTAAAAACATTTAAAGACATTAAAACATGGACGATAAAACATTTCAAGGATATAAAGGAAGAGCATTAGAAGTTCTTAAAAAATTTGACGTACACGTTTGGGACAAAGCAGAAGTGGAAACAACTCGTGGACATTTCAGCGGAAAAATTCTTCCAAGGGCAGAAAACACCGACGACCTGCACATTGTTTTAAAAGTCATCACCGGCTACAATATAGGTCTTGACATAGAAACTATCACAGATATGAAAGGCGAACGTGACCCTCAACCTAATTTCAAAGTTCCGGAAAAGGAATTTCCTTATACGAAAGGACTTCCTCACGTAAAATTGTTAGGTACAGGCGGTACAATTGCTTCGCGTTTGGACTATAGAACAGGAGCTGTTATTCCTGCTTTCTCTCCGGGTGAATTGTTCGGTGCCGTTCCTGAATTGGCTGATATTTGCAATTTGGATACAGAAAAAGTATTTGCCGTATTCTCGGAAAACATGTCTCCGACAGAATACAAGGCACTCGCACAAAAAATTGGCGAAGAAACCAAAAATGGCATTGACGGAATTGTAATTGGACATGGAACCGATACCTTGGCACACACTGCCACTGCTTTGACATACATGTGCCAAAATTTGCCTATGCCGGTTGTATTGGTTGGTTCACAACGTTCTTCCGACCGTCCCAGTTCAGATGCCGCCCTCAACCTTATGCATGCTATGACAGCTGCCGGACACGGCGACATTGCAGAAGTAATGGTTTGTATGTTCGGACCGACTTCTGATGAATACGGATTTTTGCATAGAGGCACACGCGTTCGTAAAATGCACTCCTCTTATCGTTCCACATTCCGTACCATCGGCGACACCCCACTGGCAACCATCAGCAGAAAAGACGGTGTAAAACCTATCAAAGAAGTTTACAACCACCGCAGAAAAAATCAAGAACGAAAAGTGGAAATTATCACTACCCTTGACGCTTACAAAGCCAGCATCGCCGCCAATGACCCCAATACAACAAGAATAGTGCCTACTTTTGACGATAGAGTGGCCATATTGTATTACTATCCGGGTATGAAACCGGATGTTTTGGAAGCATTGATTGACAAAGGCTACAAAGGCATTGTTTGGGACGGAACCGGTTTGGGACACGTCAACAAAGGCATGTTCGAAGCTATTCAAAAAGCCACCGACCAAGGCATTCACCAATATATGTGCGTTCAAACTATTTGGGGCTATACCCACATGTTTGTTTACGATACCGGTCGTGACTTGATGGCACGAGGTATCATACCGGCAGACAATATGTTGGCAGAATCTGCTTATATTAAATTAGGTTGGGCTTTGGGTCTTAGTCACGATAGAGAAGAAGTTCGCAAACTCATGCTCACCCCTATCAACAGCGAAACCACTCCGCGTGAACCTTATGACGGCTACCTCATCTATCAAGGCGGCGTACCCGAAGTAGAAGAATTTGTTCACAAAGTACACAAATAATATTGTTATTTCATCAATCAAAAAAAAGGCATCTTTTAGATGCCTTTTTTTATAGTTGTTTTAAACTTACCTTAAAACGGTAACATGTCCTGAATATTCAAATTCTTGACCGGTGTAATCCCTTACCTTCAATGTATAGGAATATACTGTATTGGATTCTACAAACTTTCCATTTACTGTACCATCCCATTGTTCTGTCGGATCTTCACTCATGAATACCAACTGTCCCCATCTGTCGAATACACACAATTTATATCCGTTTTCGGAGTATTCATTCATAGATGGTCCCCATGTATCGTTCAATCCATCTCCATTAGGTGTAAATGCATTCGGAATAAAGACATTCAATTCATCATATACATGAATCACTTTGGATATAGTGTCTATACAGCCATTCTCATCTGTTACTTCCAACAATACTATATAGTCGCCGGCTTCTTCGTATGAATAATATACTACTCTTCCACTGGAAGTATTATTGTCGCCCATATCCCAATCCCATACCTTTGGCGTGCCTTTGGTGGCATCTGTCAAGGTGAAAATTGTGTTGCTGGCTACTGTATAGGATATCGCTTCAAAATTTGCTGTCGGACCATCAACATGCTCTACTGTAAATGTAGCTGATGCACTACATAAGGTATCTTGTACTGTCAATGAATAGGTGCCTGCCGGTACATTCGTCACTACTGCTTCCTGTCCTGCTGCATCTCCCGACCATGTATATGTGACTGTTGGCATATTGCCACTGGTTACTTGCACTACTATGCCTCCATCCGATCTATGGCATGTCTCCGGTGTGGTCGTGCCACTTATGGTGATAGCAGGATAACTGCCTATTATTACTTGCGTATCGGCTTCACAACCATTTGCATCTACCGCTCTCACGGTATATGTGCCGGCTTTTACTCCACTCAATATCGAATCTTGTCTGTTGCCCGGTGTCCATGTATAGGTTACAGGATAGGCTGCATAGTTCACATGTACTGCTGCATAGCCATTGCTCAAATCACATGTTTCTATATTTACTGAATCAACCGTCATTATCGGGTATGGCAAGGCTTCTACAAATACACTGTCTTCTCTTACACAATCATTGGCATCGGTTACGGTTACATAATACCAGCCACTTGCTATATTTCTTGCATGGGTGTTTGTGCCTTTATTAACTCCATCGGCATCTTTCCATAAGTATGAATATGGTGGTGTGCCTCCTGTAGCATTTACCATCGCTACTCCGTTGCTCAAATTACATGTGGTTGCTTCTGAATTGGTCGTCGACTCCAACAAGGTCGGCTCTGTAATGACTACATCTTTTCTTAATTCACAACCGGTCGGGTCTGTAGCATAAAAACTATATGTACCTGCCGCCAAATTCGTAAATGGTATCACACTTCCATTCATCGCCGTATTGGTAACATCTACTATAGAATCTTGTCCACTCACATCTTTTAATACCCAATATGCATTGGTTACCGATATCACTCCCGACATTCTGCCCGGCAAGAACGAACCAGTATGTTCTCCGAAACATTTTACGTCCGTCTTGGTAATTTCCATTTGCGGCTCCAATGGCTTCACTTCCAAGGTATCGTAGGCATAACAACCTACTGAATCCTTGCCTTCCAATATATATAAGCCGGGGCCGTGTATCGTTAGCGTTTCGCCATAGTCTTCAAAGGTCGTAGCTCTATTGTTACTATCTCTCTTATAAATCCAATGGTATTGTACAAAATATGATTTCAATTGGTTGGCAGTCAATGTGGCGGTGTTGCCTTCGCACATGTTTTCATCGCCTATTATTTCCACCTTCGGTGCCGGATAGATTCTTATCCAGTGTTGTGCTGTAGAGTCGGATTCCTTTCCACATCCGTTTTCTGCATTCACCAACAATCTAATCAAATAATCTATAGGATCATTGCCTTCTTCTCCCGGATCCGGAAATGTATAAGTATACATAGAATCCATAGAAGCAAAATTGATATAAGCATTAGTAGTGTCAAATCTGCCATTCACTTTTGTCCTACATACTGCGCTCCATTCTACATTATCCTTTACACTATTGACAACATACGACATATCTACAAATGTTGCCGTACGCGTACAGGTATCGTAATAATTTTGGAATACGCCATATTGATCGCAGTGGTCTGGATCTTCTATATCAACTCCTCCATTTTCTTTTACGCCATATACAAAACTTGCATCTATGGATGTTTTGGCTATCACGGTCTTGATGGTGGAAGAACAACCTAATGCTGATACCAATGTACAACTAAATTCTTCCCCATCTAATGGATTTTGAATATTGATTTGTTGGGTAGTTGCATACCAGTTGGGTTGGGATGAACGATGCCAAAGATATGATACAAAACCATCTGGAGCCTTCAATCGTGCAGCATTGCTGCCTTCACAATAGGTCAAGTCAATAGACATAGGACGGCCTTGTGCTGTAAGATATGCATATCCATAATGTCCACTCAAGGTACAATCTCGTGTTTCAAAAAAGATAATGATAGTCTGCCCAATCAAACTTTCCAAACTGAAACCAACAGTTGACCAATCTCGAGCTAAAGGAGAACCTGTACACGCCAGTGCTGCCAAACCTTGACTGGATATAAAGTTATTATTACCGCAAGGAACATTCAACACATTCCAATTCGTATCGTACAAAGTCATAGTAAATCTTGGTTGATCTTCAGGATCCGGATGAGGGTCTTCCATTACATAAGCAAATGACAATATCAGCAAGGAGTTATTGCTGTCAATTGTCATTCTATACGAAACTGCCTCCGTTTCTGCACCTATATTGTCATTTCCCAACTTTAATGAATAGGTATAGCCGTCCGGAACTTTCTTGATGACATTACATTTTTCATCATACAAATCATTGCTTAATGTCAATGAAGTAACTTCCAAAACTGTGTGTCTGCCCGGAACCACCGCAGAGGGAGTACTATGATAATTACGACCGGAACAACTTCCAATATAACATTGCCAATTGGTTAAGTTGCCATAACTTAAATTCAAATTAGGACATTGTGCAAAACCCATTGCTATCCATCCTAATAAAACCACTGTTAAAAATATCTTTTTCATGATTCGTGTTTTTTATTTCATATAGACGATACTTTTTCTTGCCATTTTGTTGCCTGTAAAATAAAAAAAAGACAAAAAAATTTTTAAAATTTATATTGCCTTTTCTTTATCATGACCATCTTTGTGTTATTCCTCCGGTGTTGTAGGTGTTTCCGGCATAGGTGTCGTTGGCATCATAGGTTGCTGAACGATAGGTGCCGTAGTTTTCACTTGATTGGCCTTACTGCCTTGTACTTGCACTTTTCTGGTATTGGAACTAGCCATAAAACTGGTTACAAAACTTAAAACTACTATTACAATAGCTATAGTCCAAGTGGCTTTTTCCATAAAGTCGGTAGTTTTTCTCACTCCCATCAATTGTTGTGAACTGGCAAAACTATCTGTCAAACCACCACCTTTTGAATTCTGCATCAATACCACCAAACCCAATAAAATCGCTGCTATTACGATAATTACAATAATGATTGTGTATAACATCTTTCTTAATTTATTTTATCTTTTTCTTTTTTTAACTTAATTTCGTCAATACAACTTGCAAAGGTAACACTTTTTTCTGGATATTTTGTCATTAATACCTCATAAATTTTTATGGCTTTGTCGTATGCTCCCTGCTCGTTATATAATTTGGCCAGTGTTTCGCTGACTATATTGGTTTTTTCTTGTAAACTTGATTTCGCTAAATCTTTATAAAACAATTCTTCTTCATCTTCTGAAGCAGGTGTTAGATTTCTCGGCGGCATTTTGTTGAAACGTTCTATGAGTTCCTCTACAGATGCCGTTGTCGGACTATACACATCTTCTATTTCTTCTTCTTCAACAACCGGCTCTACTGCTTTTGCTTGTAATTCTTGCAACCTTTGCTGTAGAATATCTTCTGCCGTCAATTCCTGCTTTTCTTTTGCAACTTCGGTTCGTTTTTTAGTATTTTTTTCTGTTTTTGTGGTATTTTTTTGCAACTTTTCCTGCTGCTGTACTATTCTTTTGATAGATGAAGGTCGCAATACTTCTCTAAAAGGCAACTGCAATGACAATTGATTTTTATCTCTTAGATTTCCTTGCTCGTACTGCATCAATTTAAATATCGCACAATACGGATATTTGTCAATTTTCTGCTGCAATTCCATGGCTGTCCATTGCCATCCTGTTTCATTGATCATTGTTTCAAAATTTATATCTGTTTTTTACCAATTTCCTACTGTTGCCGAAAAAATATCATCTACCAATGCCTCACAAATTTCCGATACCAATCTATCTTCCACTTGCGACAAACTCAAAGACGCGTCAAAATCCACATAGCGGGAGAAAGTCTTGCTGCAAGATTTTTCTTCGTCGTATTTATTTTCATATTCTATTCTTATACCTATAGTCAGGCGGTTCATTGTCGCCATATCGTTACCGACTGCTGCCGAGGTAACATTATAAGAAACTATTTCTCCTTCTAACGACAAATCTCCCCTTGAATCCACTACCGACAAACGAGTGGTATTGTTAAATTTGTCTATCAATTGTGTTGTTAATTCATTGGATAATTTTAAATTGACCAAAGCGGCATTGTTGGCAAAAGGTTTTATAGCAATGGTTTTGGCTTCAACAGGAATATCTACGCCGACAGCACTATATTTTATGCTGCAAGCGAATAGCAACATAGTCAATGACAAAACCGTACAAACCAAGTTCTTCATGCTATTTGTTTAAACCAAATTCTATCAACTTTCTATACAAAGTTCTCTCCGAAATGCCCAAATCTTTGGCGGCATCTTTGCGTTTTCCGTTGTTTTTCTCCAAAGCCCGCCTAATCATTTCTTTTTCGTTTTTCTGCAAGGAGAGTTCTTCCGTTTTCACTTCCTCTGCACTGCCTTCCTCATAATCTGCCAATTCCACATTTTCGTAGGGGATATCCTTCACTTCGGATTTTGCATTGCCAAATACAATTGACTTGGTTTCCGACATCGGTGCTACCGACAAAGGTACTCCTGTTTGACCTATATGCGAAACTTGTAGTTTCAAATCATTGATATCTTTTTGCATTTCTGCCAAAAATTTAAATATCAATTCTCTTTCAAAAGATTTATCCGCCATTTCTTGATGTTTGCCATTGTTAAACAATTGCAAGGCATTGGTTTGCTCCTCTTTGGGAATATAACGTTCGAGGACTTCCACACTGATCAACCTATCGGACTCAATAATAGATATCTGCTCTACCATATTCTTCAATTGACGCACATTGCCGGGAAAACGATATTCCTGTATGGCAATTTCTGCCTCAGGAGTAAGCGATATTGACGGCATATTGTACTTTGCAGAAAAATCTAAAGCAAACTTTTTGAACAATAACAATATATCACTTTTTCTATCTCGCAAAGCCGGCACTTGAATAGGCACCGTATTCAAACGATAATACAAATCTTCACGAAAACGCCCTGTCGACACTGCCTCCACTAAATTGACATTGGTGGCAGCCACCACTCTTACATTTGTCTTTTGTGTTTTGGAAGAACCCACCCGCATATATTCACCTGATTCCAATACACGCAACAAGCGTGCTTGTGTGGCTAATGGCAATTCTGCCACTTCGTCTAAAAAAATGGTGCCCCCGTCAGACTGCTCAAAATATCCTTTTCTGGCTTCCAAAGCACCAGTAAAAGAACCTTTTTCGTGTCCAAACAATTCCGAATCTATAGTTCCTTCCGGTATGGCTCCACAATTGACAGCAATGTAAGTATTGTGTTTGCGTGCACTATGTTCATGAATAATTTTCGGAAAATTTTCCTTTCCAACACCACTTTCTCCTGTTATCAATACAGACAAATCGGTAGTGGCAACCTGCACGGCTATCTCTATAGCCCTATTCAACGCAGGAGAAGTGCCTATAATACCATATCTTTGTTTAATAGATTGTATATCAATCATTTATAAATAAATTAAAAAGCATCAGCATACCTATAAATAAGCATACTGATGCTTTATACTATTGAGCTATTAGTATTTTACTTCAAAGCTAATTAGCTGTTCTGATTCTACGGCCTCACCGTTTACTTTGGCAGGAGTCCATTTAGGCATGCCTTTCAAAACATCTTCTATTGCCTTGTCAACTTTATCATTAACTGATGTTAACAAAACAACTTCTGACACACTACCAGCTGTATCTACAACGATTCTTACCAAAACATCAGCTTTACGACCTGCTTTTTCTTCCGGAAGAGCTATATTTGTTGTAACATAATTAACCATGGCAGCAACGCCTCCATTATAAGATGCTTCTTGCTGTGTAGTTGTATAATTTACATCAAATTGACTCTTTGGATGCTTGTTTGGAATCAATTCTTGAGAAAACACATTTCCTACAAATGCTACTAATGCCGCTACTAATGCGAGTTTTAACAATTTCATAATTTTATTTTTCTTAATTTCTAATTAACGCGCAAAGGTATAATTTTTTTTTCTTAAATTGGCAATTTTTAATTTTTTCTTTTTTATAAGACCTATTTTTTATCTTTTACCTTTTCCAATTGTTTTTTTAGAGCATCTATTGCCATGTCGGATGCTTCTTCAAAAGTTTTGCATTGTTTGGAAGCCATTAAATCGTTTCCGCGTATCTTCAATCTTACTTCGGCTATCTTATTCTCCGGCTTATCCGTATTATCCAGTTTTAAAGTTACATCACTGCCAACTACTCCGTCATACATCTTTTCTATTTTTTGGAGTTTGTTGTTGATAAATGCTTCTAAATCTTTGTCTGCTTTAAAATGTACTGCATTAATTTTTACTACCATAAAAAACCTCCTTTTTACGCTCTTGGATGAGCTTGATTATATATTTTTTTTAACTGTTCTACTGAAGTGTGTACATAAACTTGCGTAGCTGCTAATGAAGAATGTCCTAACAAACTCTTTATTGCATTGATATCTGCTCCATGATTGAGCAAATGTGTTGCAAACGTATGCCGTATTACATGTGGACTCATCTTTGTCAACGCAGACACTTGTTTAAAATACTTTTGAACCACCCTATAAATCAATTCTCTATAAACCGGTTCACCTTTCATTGTTATAAATAACGATGAATTTGCTGAAATATTGTTAAAATTTTGTGCTTTTATTTTCAAATAGTTTTCCAACACCTCTGCTAATTGATCTGTAATCGGTATCAAACGTTCTTTTTTCCCTTTTCCGAATACGCGAATAGTCTTGGAATTCAAGTCAATATTGGTATGTTTCAATCCCACCAATTCGCTGCAACGCATTCCTGTTGCATAAAAAACTTCTAAAATGGTTTTATCCCTTACTCCTTCATAATCACTGCCGAATTCTACCTTGTTAAACAAATTGTCCATTTCTTCTTCTGAAAAGAACACCGGCAAAACTTTAGGTTGTTTCGGATGGATAATTTTTAGCATAGGATTTTCCTTGATTTTTGATGTTTTTAGCAAATATTTGTAAAAAGATTTCAATGCAGACAACTTTCTATTGATTGTACGAGCACTCTCATTACGTTGTGCTAAATTTTTCATCCATTTTCGCACCATTTTGTAGTCTGCATTGCGTAAATTGCACTCGCTGAGAGACAAAAAAACGGCATAGTCGGTCAAATCCCTTCTATATGCCTCTATCGTATTGTTAGAATAGCGTTTCTCCTTAGCCAAATAACTCAAAAAATCGTCAATTTCTCCCATAAAAAAAAGTGCTATCTTTTACGCTTCAAAGATAACACTTTTTTTTGAAAGAATGGAATATTTTTTTATTCTTCTTCTTTTTCACGCAATTTCTGTACATAGATAGCTTTGCGTAGCTGTTCTCTTGCAATTACGGATTTCTTGGTGAATTTTTGACGTGCTCTTAATTCTTTTACAACGCCTGTTTTCTCAAATTTACGTTTCAATTTCTTCAACGCTTTTTCTACATTTTCACCTTCCTTAATTGTGACAACGATCATATAAAATACCTCTCTTATAAAATGAATAAATAAATTAATAAAATTTTGAAATGCAAAAGTATCACTTTTTTTCTTACCTTTTGCATATTTGATGCAATAAAATAAAAAAAATCCCCATATATGGGGATTTTTTAATTATAAAATACTATATTTTAATTATTTAATATATTTTTAAACCTGATACCTTATTGCAAACTTGCCACATTGACAGGAAAGTTAAAATAAGTGTCCGGATAAGGCTCGTTGACAAGCGTAAAATGCCACCATTCAGTTTCTATCGGCTTGAAACCTGCAGACAACATTTTCTGTCTTAAATAATTACGATTGGCAATTTGCGTATTGGTAAGTCCTGATGTATAACTCGGATGTGACGAGATGCCAAAATAGTCAAAAGTTCCTCCCATATCAACATCGCGACCTTTTTGCATGTCAAAAAGTGTCAAATCAACAGTACTTCCTCTTGAGTGACCGGATTTTGCAGCAATATAACCTTGATCGAAAAGCACAGACTTATCCAATTGTGGATAAAAATAGGCTTTTGTAATGGTATCGTCTATCACTTTTGCCCATTCTACAAAATGGCTGACAGCACGTTGCGGACGATAAGCATCGTATATTTTCAAGCGATATCCATCCGCTTTTACCGCATCGCTCACTTGTTGCAATGCGGCAGCCGCTTCTTTTGTAATCAAAACAATAGGTTGCTCGTAACCATTGACACGTTTTCCTACAAAATTATAGGTGCTATAATAACGAACTTCTAATATTACATCCGGAACTGCCTCACTTAATATCACAAAATCGGAAGCATCCATTTCCGGCAATACCTCTTCTTCTGCAACAGCTGTTGTTGCTTCTTGTATAGGAGTTTCAGTAGCTACCTGTACATTTTTCTTGTTACATGCTGCCAACAATATGGCAACAGCAATAAGACATGACACTACGAATACTTGATTTCTTTTCATCCGTATATATATTAATATAATGTAATGAAATCTTTAGATTTTTTTAACCTATCCGTTATACAAGCACAAAATTATCTGATTGTTACTTTAACAGTATTTGTTTTATGACCTTGTTGTACTTTCAGCATATAAATACCTGAAGCCAAGTCATTCAAGTCTAATACATTGTCAGTTTTTTCCAAACGATACATTCTAACTTGCTGACCTACAATATTATAAAGCATTGCAGTTGCTTGTTCATCATTTGACAAACTGACGTTGATTTTGTCTTGTGCCGGATTTGGATATACTGATACTTGCAAAGCATCTGCTTCTCTTACATTAACAGTATCTACTTCTTCTGTCCAAATGTATTCATCATCACCTAAAGACACTTTAAACAAGAACATAGGCATTGCATAATAGTTGTTTACATAATAACCTGCATTACTTGCTTCGGCGTATGCTGTATCACCGGCACCATAATAACGTACTTTTGACGGTTCCATCAAACGGCTATTGAGACCATTACCCCAATCCAACAACCACTCAAAATAATTGTGTTCGCTGTCATCAAAATAGTTGCAAATAGGTACGGCAAAAGCACTCTTTTGATAATCATAACGAATAAAAGTTTTTGTTTCTGAATTATACTCAGTCAATTTTAAGGTATCGTCTAATTGATAGTCATAACTGGGAAGATATTCCATCATCATGGCAACAACATGACCTGCTTCTACTTCGTATGGTTCGCTCAATGGCACATATCTTCCTTTCCAACCCACTTTTCCTACTTCACTCAATGTGCTATCGCCACCATTGGGGTCAAGAAGATAATCATAAACTGCCAAACTTGCAGATTGCGGAACATCTATGCTTCCTTTTTGAGTAGTAGAATCTTTCAAATAGTTAGCTTTCGGTATCAAAAATTTAACACCCGGATAACTGGAAGCATCGGTATATCTTCTAATTTGATAATCTATATTTCTACCAGCTTGGTCGGTATATGCATCGTATTGAACAAGATAGAAACGAACTGTATCCGGAGCGGCTTCATGACCCAATAGAGCAGAATCTTTTTCCGGTCCCATTACATAATTGAAACGCAACATAACAGAATCAATTCTGTAGTTATAATAATAAGTGGTATCGTTGGAAACTTTTCCGAAGAAATATTCTTCTCCTGTTTCATTATCTATGCCACTCAACATGTGGTCAAAATCGCTTGAAAAGGCGTTTGAATAAGGATCGAACACACAACCTGTTTTGTGTAAAGTGGCATGTGAAGCAGAATAAGTTCCTTTGTCGGTATAATACCACGCATTGGGAATAACCAAACTATCCGGAAATAAATAAATGGTGGAACCTGTCCATGCCAAATTTTCAGAACCTGCGTAATTGACGCCATACTCCCACGAATACATCCAACTAAAATCTACATAATTGGATTTTCTAACAGCTTTTCTAATTTGATTGTCACCGCTGACATTAACTATCACGCTTTGACTTGGCATCAAAACCGATTCTTGTACTTTGTTTGACTCTGTCATGCGGGCTTCGCCTGACAATAGATTTACTTGTGCTTTTACATTCCATGCCATGCATATGCATGCCATAACTAGTATTAATTTCTTCATCTTTATTTTTGTTAGTTTGTAAATTTATTTAATTTCGCAAAGATACAATTTTTTATAAAAAAAATAGGGCAATATGCCCTATTTTTTTTATTTCATAAACTAAACAATTATTTAACAGTTACTTTAACAGTATTTGTTTTGTCACCTTGTTGAACTTTCAACATATAGATGCCTGATGCTACACCTGACAAATCCAATACATTGTTAGCACCTTCCAAATTGTAGGTATTCACTTGTTGACCAACAATATTGTAAAGAGTTGCTATTGCTTGTTCATCATTTGACAAATTAACATTGATTTTGTCTTGTGCAGGATTTGGATATACTGATACTTGCAAAGCATCTGCTTCTTTTATATCGTCTATATAATGAATATATGTATCATCTCCTAAAGATACGCAGAAATAGTAGAAAGGATTTGCATAGTAGTAATGTACATAGCGACCTTGCCAATTTTCTGATTCTTGCATATAGTAACGACTATCCAAATCTTCAATTAATTTACCATTAACTCCCTCTCCCATATCTAATGACCATTCAAATATACTTTCATCATTATTATCCTTATAGTTAGCTACCGGAACTGAGAAAGTACTCTTGAATTGTTCTTTTTTGATAGTTTCTTTAGTTTCATCATTGTAATATATTGCAGCCATAGTATCATTCAAAGTATAGTCATAACCCGGAAGATATTCATACATAATTGCAACTACATTACCTGCCTCAACTTCGTAATTTACAGGTAACAATCTTGTTTTATATCCAACATATCCCAAATCACTTTGAGTACTATCGGCACCATTGGGATCCAAAATATAATCAAAAGTTTGAAGGCTTGCAGATTGAGGAACTGATACAGAACCTTTTTGAGTAGAAGGATCTTTCAAATAGTTAATCTTTGGAAGTAAGAAACGTACTTCCGGATAATCAGAATTTTCTGCATATATATAAGTGGCATAATCATCTCTATCTTCTTGACTTGCATATAAATCATATTGTACCATATAGACACGAACGGTATCAGGAACAGCTTGGTGACCTAACAATGCAGAATCTTTTTCTGCACCCATCTTATAGTCCATACAAATACCGATTGTATCAATTCTATAGTCATAAAGATAATACTCACATTCTGTCAATATACCAAAATAATATCCAGTATCCGTTTCTTCCTCTACTCTGCCTAACATTTTATCAAAATTGGAAGAAAATGCATAAGAATACGGGTCAAATACACCACCTACTTTGTGAAATATAGCATTACATGCATCTACTGTATCAGCAGCAGTATAATATGTTGCTTTTGGAACCACCAAACTATCCGGAAACAAATCTATTTCTTCTCCTTGCCACACCAAATTGTCAGCACCTGCATAGTTTTCGGCAAATGAATGTGAACTCATCCAGCCAAATGGTGAATAGGTGGATTTTCTAATCGGACGAATCGTTTTATAATTTGTAATGCCTGCTTTTAAGATAGAACTACCCGGTGCAAGTACTTGTTTTTGTACTTCTTGTTGAAGGGTGGGATTTTGGACACTTGCCTGCATAGGCAATATTTGTGCACTTACACACTTTGCTACTAATAAACCAACAACTAATAATAATTTTTTCATGTTAGCATTAATTTAATTTCGCAAAGATACAATTTTTTATAAAAAAAATAGGGCAATATGCCCTATTTTTTTATTTCATAAAACTGAACAATTATTTAACTGTTACTTTAACTGTATTTGTTTTGTCACCTTGTTGAACTTTCAACATATAGATGCCTTATGCTACACCTGACAAATCCAATACATTGTTAGCACCTTCCAAATCGTAGGTATT
>JAEEGH010005254.1_pt1 | contig 32669 bp, 28 predicted proteins | sample 9134181 | NCBI WGS metagenome assembly JAEEGH01 (sample SAMN16246544, study PRJNA631951) | gut metagenome | biome: gut microbiome; feature: rumen; material: DP-attached | host: Bos | place: Iran: Karaj | collected 2018-10
GGACAACGATATGTATTGGACCCTTGAACTTGCCAGCAGCCTGGACGACGCTCCGTGGCCGGCCACCAAAGAAGAACTGATCGATTACGCCACCCGCACCTGCGCCCCCGACGAGGTGGTCGAGAACTTGGAGGAACTGGAAGACGACGGCGAGATCTACGAATCCATCGAAGACATCTGGCCCGATTATCCCACGAAGGATGATTTTTTCTTTAACGAGGAAGAGTACTAATTGAAAAACCAAGGGTTATATCCTTGTAACTAATTGAAAATCAATAAGAGAGACGGGTTGAAATAAACTTGTCTCTCTTCATTTTTACGCCAAATAATCTTGTCTGGCATGCCCGTAGAACGCACTTCCTGAGGGGGTGGATTGCATCGGATAGGATTTCCGTGTCTATTTTTTTAAATTGTCGTTTTTTTTTTATATTTGCGAAGTCCACCTATGTATTCTGTTATGAAACACATACTTACACGACTCGCTGTCTTTGCCGTTGCCGTTCTGGCAATGTCTTGCAGTAAGGACTATCTTTCGCCCGAAGACCTTTTCAAGGATAGTTCAAAGGTTGCGAAGACAACGATTCATACAAGGAGCAATGAGTTTGAAGACACGGTCACTTCATTCAGCAGTCCTGTTGTTTACAGGAAAAGCGATTTAAAAGGGGATTCATGGCTTTGTGCAATGAGCGGAGGAAAGATGGTTTATGATGCGTTCATGTTCAGCCTCTATTTCCAAAGTATTGACCGCATGAAGATAGGGGATGTGCTGAATCCTGACCGCTTCTGCTTTTCATTCTTTTTTTCAAGTGACAGCAATGCTACAACCTATTCGTATGACGGGAAGATAACTCTCGCCGACAAGGGCGACGACTATGTCATACTCCACTTCCGCAAAGTCAGTTTCAGTTGTTCCTTCGGGGAATATGTGACCGACGGTTATCTGTATTGCTCGCTTAAGGATTCAGTCAAATAACCTTGTCTTTTTTCTGAAACAAGAACTATAACTTCCTGATAATCAACGCTTCTATTTTTGAATATCCTGTTTAACGAAGAAGAATATTAAACCGATTATCGATTGATAATCAATTGATTAAACATAAAAATGGTACAACTGATCAGTTGTACCATTTTTGCTTTTCAGGATGCCCGGAGATGGTTTGATCAGAGGATGATTTCGATCTGGGCGGTCTCGTTGGCCTTGAACGTGTACTGGACATGGTCGCCGTCCTTGGCCAGTTCCTTGCCATTCACCAGGATGCGGCAGCCTTCCCGGCGGTTGCGAAGCGTCAGGGTCTGGGCCTGGTTGGAGGTGATGGAGGCACGGATGCCCTTCTCGTCCCAGTCCATATGATTCAGCTTGGCAAAGGTATACAGCCAGACACCGTCAATGGCACCGTGCATCAAATTGTCAGGCATCACCGGCAGGAATTCCACCGTGCCGGGCTCGCTGAAGACGCACATCTCCACCAGGAACGCCGGGACGGCGCCCGTCAGATCCGGGAACACGCCCCGATAGGGGAAGTGGCTGGTCTGCAGCGTGCGGCGGACGAAGCCGTGGTTGAGCAGCTGGCTCAGGTTCTGCTCGGCTTCTTCCATATCCTTCAGGCGGATGGCCGTGAAGGCACGGTGGATGATGCCATGGGCGGAGTCGTCCTGCTGGGCGCGCTTGCGGTTGGAGATGATGATGGCTTCCGTCAGCGCGGGATCCTTTTCGGGCGTGACCGCGCGGCCGGGCCATACGTCATAATGGTGGGACACGTGGCGGTGGTTGTAGTTCTCTTCGATCGTCGGCCAGGCCCATTCCTTGAGGCCGCCTTCCAAGTCCAGCAGATAGGTGGGAAGGGATGCTAGCTGGGCCTCCCAGTGGGGGATGTTCTCCTGCTCGATGCCCAGGGTCTTGCAGCCGTCGATCAGGTTCATCAGGATCTCGCGGCAGATGGCGATGTCCATGACGGAGTTGATCCGCGTGGGATTGATGTCTCTGCTGGTGACCGTCTCATAGCCGGGATTCGGGGTCGGGTTCTCCGGAGAGAAGGACGGATAGAAGATGACCTTGCCGTCCGGGCCACGGTCGCACGCGTAATCCTCATAGAACAGGGCCATTTCCTTGTAGGCCGGAATCAGGCGGGTCCGCAGGAATTCCTTGTCTCCCGTGACGAGGTAATAGCCCCATAACTCGTTGTAAACCCAACCCAGGCAGCCCGTCCAGGCGTAATGCGGATAGGTGCGGGAGAAATGATAGTACAGGCCGGAATCCGGGTCGCAGTGGACGCTGGCCAGCAGGCCGCGGGCGCCGTAGAGCAGCTTCGCGTTGGTGCGGAAGTCATCGAACTTGGTCTCGTAATACTTGAAATACACGTCCATCTCGTCGAAGAGGCCCGTGTTGTTTCCCGCGCAGACCTGCAGGTTCGTGTTGATGTTGTGCTGGCCCGTAAACGGAGGAATAGTCTTGCCCGTCTCGTAGATCTGGAAGAAGCGGCCCATGTCATAGAGCTTCTCCAGCAGCGTGGGATCCAACTCGTTCCTGCTGTGGGCGCGACGGAGCAGTTCCTCGCCGGAAAGCAGCAGGTCTTCGTCGGAGCTCAGATGGATCCGGGAACGGTCCATCCGCTCGCCGATATACTTTTCGTTCCCCTTGAGCAGCTTGTCGAAATCGACCTGCATGGCCAGCAGTCCGTCACGGACGGGCTTGGCGCAGTCAAAGGTGAAATCGCTTTCGAAGCGCTCGATCTTCGCGACGACCGTAAGGCCGTCCGCGCCGGAAATGTGCATGCCTTTTTCGGTCTTTTTCATGGTGCCGCCTTTGGGCAGGAAGCGGATGACCACGGCGTAGCCCTTCTGACCGAAGTCCGGATTGTACGCTGTGGCCAGCGTGATCACGCCGTCCTCGATATCCAGCTTAGGGGTGCTGCCGACCAATCTAGGCAACTGCATCTCCACGTCCAGGTCCAGCTGTCCCTTCGGCGCCGTGAAGCGGTTCACGGTGACGTTCCCGTCATAGGCGCAGAAGCTGTCGTTGCGGAAAGAACCGCGCGCATCCGTCCACATGGAGGTGATCATGCCGTTCTGCATGTCCAGGAAGCGCAGATAGTCCCGGGTATCGGGCTGCTCCGGACGGCGGAAGGAGAGCGTGAAGGCGGTGTGCCTCCGCGGTCCGCCGACGGGGTACAGAATCTTGTTGTCGAAATTCATATACTTTTCGAAGCCGGCCTTCTTCTGGGCTTCGTCCACCAGGGCGTTCGCCTCATCCGGCTTGCCCTCCAGCAGCAGTTGGCGGATGCGGGGCAGGTAAGGGCGCAGGTCCGGGGGCAGGGGAGTTTCCGCCCATTGCGGCTCATAGAGCAGCTCCTGGGTGTAGGTCATCACCTCGTTGTAGGGCTGGCCGGAAGCCTGGATGCGCAGGAAACCGTTGCCGGTGATGAAATTATCCGAAGGTTCTCCCGCGGGGGCGATGGAGCAGATATTGTGCTTCGGCAGGATGGAGGCGCGCTTCTCCACCGGAATATAAGGGATGGCGTACTCGAGCTTTTTGATATCTATCTGAGAACTTCCTTCGGGGTCGGTGTTCCCCAGGTTCTTCAGAGAGCCCTCAGCGCCGGTGGTGCCCACCGCAAGGCACAGAAATGCGAAAAGTGCAATGAACTTTTTCATGGCTATGGTCTGTATCGTATTGAATGATGCCTACTTCTTCCAGAGTTTCGGGAGGAAGCCGTAGTAAAGGAGGTGCCGCCAGGTGGACCAGTCATGACCGGTTTCACCGATACAGAAGTACTCGTATTCGATGCCATGCTTGTCGAGCGCATCCCGGAAGCCCTTGACCCGCATATTGAAAAAGCCCTTCTCTTCCGCACCTCCCTGTCCGATGAACAGGTAGTCCACCTTGTCATTGGCTTTCGGATCGTTGAGGAATTCGCCCAGGGTCTGTTCAGGATTGTTGTCACCGGCGCTGAGGACACCGAAGTTGGCGAAGAGATCCAGAGACTTCAGACCGACGAACATGGTGTGGCGGCCGCCCATCGAGAGACCGGAAATGGCGCGTCCGTGCGGATTGGCGATGGTCTTGTAATGGCTGTCGACGAAGGGAATGACGGCCTCCCGATACTCCCGCTCCATGATGTCGAAGGTGAGGTCAGCGTGCTTCGGATGATTGCGGTGGATGACCTGATTGTTCACCAGGGCGATCAGCATGGGTTCGGCTTTCCCTTCAGCGAGGAGATTGTCCATGATGAAGTTCACGCGCCCGTCATACATCCAGTTGGACGGGAGCTCGCCGCTTCCGCCCATGAGATAGAGGACGGGGTAAGCCTTCTTGGGGTCGTACTGAGGAGGGGTGTAGACATAGATCTCGCGCTCTCCCTGGGTCACAGGGCTGTAGTAGATATGCCGGGTGACGGCTCCATGCGGCACATCCTTCGCGTCCCACCAGGAGGGGCCGTCGCCATGGACGATGAGCTCGCTGTAAGGGGGCATGGCCGTGAAGGAGGCATAGGTATTATTGGGATCGGCCATGCTGACGCCGTCGACCACGAGATTGTACTGGTACATGTCGACCGGGAGCGGGCCGATGGTGAGGGTCCAGATACCGTCTTCCCCCTTGGTGAAAGGGATGTTCCCCCGGACTCCCATGACGGTGGTCATGGCACCCGAGAGGGCGACGGACTCTGCTTTCGGGGCCCTGAGCCGGAAGACGACGGTATGGTCGTCATTCACCTGGGGCGAGTTCAGGTTCGCACTGAAGGGGATCAGCCCCTCGGTGTCTTTCTGCGGGTTGTAGCTGAGGTTTACGTTCGACTGCTGGGCGAATGCCGTCAGGGTAATCAGCAGCGAAATCGCCACGGAAATAGTTCTTTTGTTCATATCCATGTGTTTTTACGTTGCAATATACGAAAAAATCACCCGAAGACGACCGTCCGGTTCTTGTAGGTCAGGATCTTCCGTTCGATATGGCGGGTAACGGCGCGGCTGAGGACGATCTTTTCCAGGTCGCGTCCCTTGAGCACCAGGCTCTCGGGGGTGTCCTTGTGGGTGATGCGAACCACGTCCTGCTCGATGATGGGGCCGGCGTCCAGGTCCCGGGTCACGTAATGACTGGTTGCGCCGATGATCTTGACGCCGCGCTCATAGGCTTGGTGATAGGGACGCGCCCCGATGAACGCCGGAAGGAAGGAGTGGTGGATGTTGATGATGTGGTGCGGATAGCGGGCGATCATTCCGTCGCTGATGACCTGCATGTACCGGGCGAGCACGATGAACGTGACATGCTCGCGCTCCAACAAGGCCATTTCCTCGCGCTCCACTTCCTCCCGGTTCGATTTGTCCGGCGCGATTTTCCAGACATAGAAGGGGATGCCGAACTGTTCCGCCACTTCCCGGAGGTCCTCGTGGTTACTCACGATGCAGGGGATGTCCACCTCCCATTCGCCGGCATAGTACCGGGCCAGCAGGTCATACAGGCAGTGGCTCATCTTGCTCACGAAAATGGCCATCCGCGGCTTTTCATCACTGAAATACACGTTCGAGCACATCTCGTACCGGTCGGCGAAGGCCGCGTCCATGGCCTGCTGGATGCGCTCCCGCGGGATGGTGAAGCCGTCCAGTTCCCATTCGATCCGCATGAAGAGCCGCTTCTCGAGGGTGTCCACATATTGGTCGAGATAGACGATGTTTCCGCCGTTCCGGGTGATGAATCCTGTTACGTCCGTGATAATGCCTTGACGGTCAGGGCAGTGAAGAAGGATAATGGCTTTTCCTGTTGACATAGTGTTGGCAAAGATAATCCTTTTTCCTCTATCTCATCTTTTTTTCGTACTTTTGTACGGCCTTGCCGCGTTTCGGACAAGGTTTTCATTCGACTTAACGCTATGTTCAAAAATTTTACGGGATTCAACCTGGTTGAGCAGATGCACCGGCTGCGTCATGCCAAGCGGTTCAATCCGCTCAAGCTGAAGAGGAAATCCATCGGCTTGCTTTTCGTCCTCGCTGTCTTTCTCCTGCTTTGGTTCCTGCCCACGGAGAGCTTCGGACTGGACGGTCTCACCCAGATCCAGCAGCGGATCATTGCCATTTTCGTGTATGCCACGCTGATGTGGGTGATGGAACTGGTTCCCGCCTGGGCAACGTCGGTTTCGATCATCGTCCTGCTGCTGTTGTTCACCTCCGATTCGGGCGTCAAGTGGCTCTGCAATCCCGAGACGGCGGGCCAGCTGCTCAGCTACAAGCAGGTGATGGCCAGTTTCGCCGATCCGGTGGTGATGCTGTTCATCGGCGGCTTCATCCTGGCCATCGCCACGACGAAGGCCGGCCTGGACGTGCATCTGGCGCGCGTGCTGCTCACGCCTTTCGGAAAGAAGAGTGAGAACATCCTGCTGGGTTTCATGCTTGTGACGGCCCTTTTCTCGATGTTCATCAGCAACACGGCCACCACGGCGATGATGCTTACGTTCCTCACACCCGTGTTCAAGCAGCTTCCGGAGGCGGGGAAAGGGCGGATCGCCATGGCGCTCAGCATCCCGGTCGCGGCGAACCTGGGCGGTATGGGAACCCCCATCGGCACGCCGCCCAATACCATTGCGCTCAAGTACCTGAATGATCCCGAGGGATTGAACCTGGGCATCGGCTTCGGCCAATGGATGCTGTTCATGGTCCCGCTGGTGATCGTCCTGATCCTGATTGCCTGGATGATTCTCAAGAAGGTGTTCCCGTTCTCCCAGAAGACCATCGAGCTCCAGATCGACGGTGAGATGAAGCGGGGCCGGCGGACCACCCTGGTGATCGTGACCCTGATCGTCACCATCCTCCTGTGGATGATGGATACAGTCACGGGTATCAATACCTATACAGTCGCGCTGATTCCCTTCGCGGTCTTCGCGATGGCCGGGATCATCACGAAATACGACCTGGAAGAGATCAACTGGTCGGTCATCTGGATGGTTGCCGGCGGTTTCGCGCTGGGCTATGCCATGAACGGATCCGGTCTCGCGGCCCTCGTCATCCGCGCCATTCCTTTCGGCGACTTCTCGCCGGTGCTGATCGTCATCCTCTCCGGCCTGATCTGCTACGTGCTTTCCAACCTGATTTCCCACTCCGCCACGGCGGCGCTGCTGATGCCCATCCTGGTGGTGGTCTGCACCGCGATGGGCGACAAACTTGCGGCCATCGGCGGCCCTACCACCGTCCTGATCGGTGTGGCGATCGCTTCCAGCAGTGCGATGATCCTGCCCATTTCCACACCCCCGAACGCCCTGGCTTATGCGACCAACCTGGTCCAGCAGAAAGATATGGCCCGGATGGGTGTCATCGTGGGCGTCCTGAGCATCCTGCTCGGCTATCTGGCGCTGATTGCCGCCCGCGCGCTGCATATTGTGTAATCGATTAAGTTGGAATCTGCTATGAAAAAGAATATCATCCTGTCCTTCGCCGTTCTCGCCCTGGCCGTTTCCTGTACGGACCGGGATGAGATCCATGTGGACCGCCTCGTGGAGAATTACGCCCTGGTGACGATTCCCGCACCGGACCTGACCGGCATCACCGACAATGGGAAGGAAGTCCTGCGTCTGTACCGCCAGGCCGCCGATGAGGTGGACAAGATCTACTGGCGGCAGGCTTTTGCGGAAGGGGAGTCCTTCCTCGGCTCGCTTACGGATCCTGCAGAGAAGTTGTATGCCGGCATCAACTACGGCCCCTGGGACCGCATCGACGGAAAACCCTTCCTGCTCGGCTATGGCGACAAACCCGCCGGCGCCTGCTTCTATCCGGCCGATATGACCGCCGCGGAGTTCGATGCCTTGGCCGATCCTGACAAGAACAGCCCCTATACCCTCATCCAGCGTACCGGTGACGGCTCGCTGAAGACCGTCTGGTACCACGACGCCTATGCCGAGCCCATCGGCAAGATCGAGGAATACCTGCACCGGGCAGCCGATGTCACCATCAAGGAGAGCGTCCGGAACTATCTCCTGCAGATGATCGAGGGTCTCAAGACGGACAACTATTACGACAGCTACAAGGCCTGGCTGGAGATGAACGACAGCAAGATGGACCTCGTCATCGGCCCGATCGAGGCCGTCGATGACGCCCTGTACGGCACGAAGGCTTCCTACGGCGCCTATGTGCTCCTGAAGAATCTCAAGCGGACCGAGGAACTCAACGCCCTGTCCGCCCGGATGCCGGAATTCCAGCAGATGCTCCCTGGCGACCCGGCCGACCACGATTTCGTCCCCGGCGCCGAATCCGACATCTTCTCCTGCAACGTGCTCTACTGCAGCGGGTATACCAATGCGGGCTTCAAGGTCATCGGCATCAACTTCCCGTATGACGCCAAGATCCAGGAGGAACTGGGAACCCGGACGATCATCTTCGACAACATCATCCGCGAGAAGTTCAACCGCACCGTGTATCCGGTGGGCAAGTCCCTCCTGGAGGACGTGGAACAGCCGCATGTGGATGCGAGCGCCTTCTACTGGATCATCGTGTTCCGCGAGGTCGCGAAAGGCTTGGGAGTCAAGGAAACGGTCAATGGAAAGGGAACGGTGGCCGAGGCGCTCGGCAATGAGGCCCTGGTGATGGAAAAGGCGAAGTCCAACGTGCTGGGCACCCTGCTCTGTGCGCAGGAGGCCGAGGCATACCACATCTCCGCCATTTTCCAGAAAGAGGACGTGCTGGCCACCTTCGTTGCCAACACGATCCGTTCCACGCGCTTCGGCGCGGCGGATCCGACCGGTATCGCGAACATCCTCGTTTATAACTACCTGCTGCAGAATAAGGCAATCATCTGGAACCCTTCCGGCCGGTACAGCATCGACTATGACAAGACCTGGACGGCGCTTGAGACCCTGGGTGCCGAGATCCTCCGCATCCAGGCCCACGGCGACATCGACGCCGCCCGCGCCTGCGTCGCGAAATACGGCGTCGCCGGCCTGGAGAGCCAGTCGGACAAGCGCGTCCTGGAGAAGGCGAACATCCCGGTGGATCTCCGTTTCGCATACGAATAACCGATCCGCTCCGGATGGCGAAAAAAAAAGCCGGTTTCTCTTGGAGAACCGGTTTTTTGTTGTATCTTTGTGATATCAAAATGATATTATTGTAGAACTATAAAACCTGTATGTCATGGAAAACAACAAGGAAACGGCCTACAAAGGCTTTGTATTGAACGGCTTCTTGGCCCTGATTCTGGTGATTGCGCTGTTCGCGGCGGCGATTTATTTCTTCGTACGCACGGATAGCGACAGTGGATTTGCCATTTTTGGCGTGCTTTCGCTGGCCTTGTTCGCCCTCTGCACGAACGGTTTCGTGAAGCTGGAACCGAATGAGGCCATGGTGCTTTTGTTCTTCGGCAAGTACCGCGGGACTTTCACCCAGGACGGTTTCTACTGGGTCAATCCGCTGCTGAGCAAGAAGAAAGTGAGCCTCCGCGCCCGCAACCTGAATCCCGAGCCGATCAAGGTCAATGACAAGGTGGGAAACCCCGTCCTCATCGGCATGGTCCTGGTGTGGAAGCTCGAGGACACCTACAAGGCCCTCTTCGAGATTGACAGCCAGTCCCTGGCGCCGGTCGGGAATGTCGGCAAGGGCTCGAACGCCCGGTACCTGTCCCAGGCTTTCGAGAACTTCGTCCGCGTGCAGAGCGATGCCGCCCTTCGTCAGGTAGCGGGCTGCTACGCCTATGACAATCCGGATACGCCCGACGAGCTCACCCTCCGGAGCAATGCCGACGAAATCAATGAGAAACTGGTCGCCACGCTGAACGAGCGCCTGATGATGGCCGGAATCCACGTGACGGAGGCCCGCATCAATTACCTGGCCTATGCGCCCGAAATCGCGGCCGTGATGCTGCGCCGCCAGCAGGCCGATGCCATCATCGCCGCCCGCGAGAAGATCGTCGACGGTGCCGTGTCCATGGTCAAGATGGCCCTGGACAAGCTCAAGGCCGAGGGTGTCGTGGACCTGGACGAGGAACGCAAGGCCGCCATGGTGAGCAACCTCCTCGTCGTCCTGTGCGGCGATGAGCCGGCGCAGCCGGTGGTGAATTCCGGAAGCCTGTACTAAGATGGCCAAGGAGAAAGAAGCCGTGAAAAGCTTCGTCCTCCGGGTGGACCCTGCGACGATGGAAGCGATTGAACGTTGGGCTGCGGACGAGTTCCGCAGCACCAACGGTCAGTTGCAATGGATCATCAATGAAGCCCTCCGCAAGAGCGGAAGGCTGAAAGGGAAGTAAGCCGCGGGAAGCGGGTTAAGCCTGGCTCAGGAGCTCTTTGACGATGCCGGAGATGGTGCGGCCGTCGGAGAGGCCGGCGAGGGCCTTGTTGGCGACGCCCATCACCTTGCCCATGTCGCGGATGGAGGTGGCGCCCACCTGGGCGATGATTTCCTGGATCTTGGCCTTAACCTCGTCGGGGGAGAGCTGCTTGGGAAGGTATTTCTCGAGGGCGGCGGCCTCGGCGAGTTCGTTGTCGGCAAGGTCCTGGCGGGCGCCGGCGACGAACTGCTCGGCGGCTTCCTTGCGCTGCTTGACGAGTTTCTGGATCATTTTGAGGATGTCGCCGTCGGTGACTTCCTTCGCGCCGCCTTCGGCGGTCTTGAAGAGGAGGATTTCGCCTTTGATGGCGCGGTTGGCGCTCAGGGCCACCGCGTCCTTCGCTTTCATCGCCTCCTTGATGGCTTCCTGGATTTGCTGTTCGAGGGACATGTGATTCACTTTTTTGGTATACAAATATAGGAAAAAATCAGTATCTTCGCACAGAACAACCATAACAACTGACACCATGAAACTGATGAAACGCATCGCTGTGGGCCTCGCCTCCCTGCTCCTCCTCACCTCCTGCAGCATCCTGCAGAAAGCGGCCAGTGCCAGCTCCCTGGGCGGCAATACCGGAACGGCCATTTCCGCCATCTACAACGTGCTCAAGGCCGCCGGCGGCATCGACCTTTCCAACCTGACGAACATCATCAACATCGGCAAGATCCTCACCGGCGCCGGTGCCCTCTCGAACGCCACGCAGGCTTTTACCGACGAGTTCTCCAACGCCCTCATCAAAGGCTCCAACAACCTGGTGAACAGTGGCAACGTGACGAAGGTACTGTCCGGCTTGAAGGCGCTCAACAGTATCGACACGTCCGCCTTCAGCGACGCAGCGACCAAGGCCTATGCGAACGGCACGCAGCAGCTCCCGCAGAACGACGCGAATGTCAATGCGACGGTAAAGGCGATCACCAGCCTGCTGGGGGCGCTGTAGCCGCTTGTGCCTGACTTAGACTATGGAATCGAATATCGGCCTGTTCAACGACTGCTTTCCGCCCGTGATGGACGGAGTGGCCGTATGCGTCCAGAACTATGCGTACTGGATGCAGAAGAAAGTGGGCGGCGTATCCGTCATCACCCCGAATGTCCCGGGGGCGGACTACAGCGTCCATGAGTACGAGGTGCTTCCGTATTTTTCGGTTCCGGTCCCTTTCCGCAAGCCCTATGTGACGGGCCTCGCGGAAATCGATCCGGCTTTTCTGAAGAAGATTGTGAACCGCCCCTTCAAGATTGTCCATGCGCACTGCCCCTTTGCGTCGGGCCTTGCGGCGGCTCATGTCGCCAAACTCCGCAACATCCCGATGGTGGCGACCTTCCACTCCAAGTACCGCGACGACTTTTCCCGTGTGATTAAGTCGAAGTTCGTCGTGAACCGGATCGTCAAGCGCCTGATCGACTTTTATGGCCGGGCCGACGAGGTCTGGGTCCCGCAGGCCTCCGTGGAGGAAGTGATCCGGGAGTATGGCTTCAAGGGACCGGTGGAGGTCGTGGATAACGGCAGCGACCTCGTCGCCGACTATCCCGAGGCCTTCTTCGCCGATGCGCGCCGGGATCTCGGCATCGGCCCGGACGAGTTCGTGTTCCTGTTCGTGGGCCAGCACATCTGGGAAAAGAACCCGCGCTTTGTCATCGATGCCCTGGAGAAGATCAAGGATGTTCCGTTCCGGATGTATTTCGTAGGCACCGGCTATGCGGCCGATGCCATGAAGGACCTCGTCGCAGAGAAAGGCCTGGACCGTCAGGTCACCTTTGTAGGCATGCTCACGGAAAGGGCCGATATCGTCAAGTATTACGCGGCGGCGGACCTCTTCCTGTTCCCGTCGCTGTACGACAACGCGCCGCTCGTGGTCCGCGAGGCCGCGGCGCTGAACACGCCTTCCGTCATGGTGGAAGGCTCCACCGCCGCCACCATCCTGAAGGACGGCGAGAACGGTTTCCTCATTCCGAACGACTTGGACGTCTTCGCCGCCAAACTCCGCGAACTCATCCACGATCCGGCCCGCGTACACCGTATAGGCGTCCAGGCCTCCCGAACCATCGTCCGCTCCTGGGAGGACGTGGTAGGGGAGGTCCTGGACCGTTACAACAGGCTGATCGCCCGGAAAAAGATGTTGCCGCTGGCGTAATTACTCGGCCGGCGCTTCCTCGGCGGCCGCTTCAGCGGCCTCTTCGAGCGTCGGTACGGCCTCTTCAGCCACCGCTTCTTCAACTACTTCCTCTTCCACGGGTTTCTCCTTGTGGAAGGGGAAGCCGTATTTGGCGAGGCGGTTGGTGAAGAACAGGAAGAAGAAGGCGGCGAGCAGGAGGATGAAGAGCCAGCACCAGAACTTGCGCCAGGCGGCCTTGCGGCGGGCGACCGGATCCACGGCGGTGAGCTTCGGGAACTTGGCGACCTCGGTCATGCTCTTGGCGAACTTGCCGCGGACGTAAGAGGCCGCGTTGATGGCCCATCCATTGGCGTTGAGGACCGGGCCCAGGTCACGCCGGCGGAGTTTCCGCCACGCAATGAACACCGAAGGCAGGGAGATGATGAGCATCAGGGCGGCGATGAGGATGAGCCACTGCCACCAGGTCAGGCCCTTGACGACGGACACGATCGCGGCGAAGACGCCGAGCACGGCGCTGATGGCGATGGTGATGACGGCGAACTTGCTCACGTCGAACGGGGCGGCCTTCTGCGCGGCGTCCGCGCCGGCGGCCGGCTTGTCGGTGGCTTTCTCCGTGATGGTGGACAGCGTGCCTTCGCCCTTGGCGTTCTTGTCGGCGGCGAACTTGTTCACCTTGTCATTGATCCAGCGGCCCGCCTTCTTGTACGGGGCCCAGAAGGCCTGGCGGATGCTGAGCGGGTTCTCCACGATGCTCGTGACGACGGCGCTCCAGTCGTTGCCGTCGCGGTCATAGAACACGGCGTTCTTGCCGGGACGGAGGTCGTCCGTGTCCCCGTCGGTGAGGACGGCGGCGATGTTCATCGTCTTGCCCATCTTGTCGCTCTTGCACGCGCAGTAGAGGATGTACATCCCGCTGAGGGAGGAGATCTCCGGATGCGGGCCGTCCACGCGGACGCAGAGGTCGGTGGACCGCTGGTCGATGTACAGGCGGCCGGCCTGGAAGATGGCCTTCCGGTCGGGATCGTAGAAGTCCGCGAACACCACGTAGTTGTTCAGGTAGTCGTAGAAGTTGTGGAACAGGCGGAGGAGCTTGTCCACGGCCTCGATGGAGAGGGCTTCCTCTTCGAGGGCCTTATCAGCCTCGATGAGCTTCAGCAGGGCCTCCTTCTGGTCGGCCTTCAGGAGAGCCTTGACCTCGTCGATGCCCAGGGACTCGACCTCGGCGCCCTTCTTTTCGCCCATCCAGGCGGTGTAGGGGGCGAACTTGCCACAGATGTCGGCCCATTCGGCCTCGGTGAGGGTCTTCTTGTCAGCGTCCAGCACGAGGGCGCGCATGCCTTCGACAGCGGCCTTCCAGGCCGGGTTCACGGCGTCGAGCGGAAGAACACCGTCGGCGGCGGGCTTGGCCAGGGGCTCATCGGCGATCGCCGAGCCGGCGTCGGCCAGGTTGCCTTCAATGGCGCCAATCTTGTCGACGGAAACGTCCACGGCCGGGGCGATGGCCTGGTCGAACCCGATGAGCTTGCACCGCATGAAATAGTCGGCGACCTTGTCCTTCAGCGCGTCGACGGCGGCGAGGGCGTCGGCGGTCTTGTCCCCATAGGGGAAGACCTCCTTCGTGCCGGCCGCCTGCCAGGCCGCGTAGTCCGCGAGGGCGGTATAGAAGGCTTCGATATGGTCCGCGGTGATGCCGTCGGCGCCGCTGCGGTCCGTGGCCTTGCCGATCTTCTCGGTGATCGTGGTGATGAGCGCAGAGAGTTTCTCGTCGTCCGCGCTGGCGGGGGTGATGACGCCGTCGCCGTTGAACTTCGTGTCGGCGAAGATTTTCGTCATGTCGGCCGTATCCTCGAGGGCGATGGAGTCCTTCTCGAGCTTGAGGTTCGCGAGGATCTGTTTCGCGGAGGCGAGGAGCTTCGCGCCTTCCGGATTCTCCTCGTTGAAGGCGGAGAAGGGGATTTCGGTGCCGCGGGTGAGCAGCAGGTCGGGATCCTTCAGGACCCCGGTAAGCCATTCGGCGGTGGCGATGACTTCGTCCACGCGGATGTTCCCGTCGTGGTCCCCGTCGATGAGCTCGAGGGTCTTCTGGTCGAATTCCAGGTTCTTGGCCGGGCAGCTGAGGACGGTCCACAGCTTGCGGTCCAGTTCGCCGAGGTGGGCGATGTCGGCCCCGGAGGTGATTTTCACCCGGACGGTCCCGCCGACCGAGGTGAAGGTCCAGTTGTACTTGTCCATTATCAGTGTGTTTTGGTGTTTCCGATTAAACAAAATTCGCAAAAAAAAATGAAAGGGACAAAAAGTTTTGCAATTGCCGGAAATTTCCGTATCTTTGCGGTCCCAAAAAGTGAAATGGCCGATGAGCTCCAGAAGAGACAGGCACGGTGCCCGTCCGCTTACGGTCCGAAACTCTAACAAAGTTTTTGAAATGTACGCAATCGTTGACATTGCAAGCCAGCAGTTCAAGGTAGAAGCTGGAATGGACATCTTTGTGAACCGCCTCGCGGCTCACAACGGTGAGTCTGTCGAGTTCGACAAGGTGCTCCTCATCGACGAGGCCGGCGCCGTCAAGGTCGGTACTCCGTATGTCGAGGGTGCTGTCGTCAAGGCTACCGTCGTCGATGACGACGCCAAGGCGAAGAAAGTGCTCGTTTTCAAGAAGATCCGTCGTAAGGGATTCCAGACGCTGAACGGCCACCGCCAGAAGCTCACCAAGATCCACATTGACGCTATCGCTTAATTCAGGAGGAATCAACTATGGCACACAAAAAAGGTCAGTCCAGTTCCAAGAACGGTCGTGAGTCCCATTCCAAGCGACTCGGCATCAAGAAGTTCGGTGAGGAAGTCGTGAAAGCCGGCAACATCATCGTGCGTCAGCGCGGCACCGCCCACAATCCCGGCCTGAACGTCGGTATGGGCAAGGACCACACCCTCTACGCCCTCGTGGACGGTACGGTCAAGTTCACCCGCAAGCGTGACGACAAGTCCTACGTTTCCGTTCTCCCCCTCGAGAACTAATCCCGGAGGACACAGATTTTAATTGGAGGACTTGTGCCGCTATCCGGTGCAGTCCTCCTTTGTCATTTACCATATTATGCTTACACTCAAACTCCTCCGCGACGATCCCGAATACGTGATCCGGAAACTCGCCGTCAAGAATTTCGACGCCCGCGCGATCGTGGAAAAGGTGATCGCCCTGGACGACAACCGCAAGGCCCTCCAGACCGAGTCCGACGCCCTCCTCTCCCAGCAGAAGAAGGCCGCGGCCGAGATCGGCGCCCTCATGAAGCAGGGCAAGAAGGCCGAGGCCGAGGCCGCCAAGGCCGAAGTCGCCGCCCTCAAGGCCCGTTCCAACGACCTCCTCAAGCAGGCCGATGACAACAATATCGAACTCCAGGCCCAGCTCGTCCTCCTGCCGAACATTCCCTGCGACCTCGTTCCCGAAGGGAAGGGCGCCGAGGATAACCTGGTCGTGAAGATGGGCGGCGAGGAGCCCGTGCTCCCCGAGAACGCCCTCCCGCACTGGGAGCTCGCCAAGAAATACGACATCATCGACTTCGACCTCGGTGTGAAGATCACCGGCGCCGGTTTCCCGGTGTACAAGGGCAAGGGAGCCAAGCTCCAGCGCGCCCTGATCAACTTCTTCCTGGACCGCAACACCGCCGCGGGCTACCAGGAGGTGGAACCTCCGGTGATGGTCAATGCCGCCTCCGGCTTCGGTACCGGCCAACTTCCCGACAAGGAAGGCCAGATGTACCACGCCACCGTCGATGACTTCTACATGGTCCCGACCGCCGAAGTCCCCGTGACGAACATCTTCCGCGACGTCATCCTCGGCGCCGACCAGTTCCCGCAGAAACTCACGGCTTACACGCCCTGCTTCCGCCGCGAGGCCGGTTCCTACGGCAAGGACGTGCGCGGCCTGAACCGCCTGCACCAGTTCGACAAGGTGGAGATCGTGCGCATCGAGAAGCCCGAGAACAGTTACGCCGCCCTCGACGAGATGGTCGCCCACGTGGAGAAACTCGTCCAGGACCTCGGTCTCCGCTACCGGATCCTCCGCCTGTGCGGCGGTGACATGAGTTTCACCTCCGCCATCACCTACGACTTCGAACTTTGGTCCGCCGCCCAGGGCCGCTGGCTCGAGATCTCTTCCGTCTCCAACTTCGAGAGTTACCAGGCGAACCGCCTGAAGTGCCGCTACAAGGACGAGAACGGGAAGATGCAACTCGCGCACACCCTGAACGGCAGTTCCCTGGCGCTGCCGAGAGTCGTGGCCGCCCTGCTGGAAGACAACCAGAAGGAGGACTGCATCGAGATTCCGGAAGTCCTGCGTCCCTACACCGGCTTCGACCGCATTGGATAAGCCGCGCATCATACTGGGCATCGACCCCGGAACCCAACTGCTCGGTTTCGGGGTCGTCCGTGCCTTGGGCAAGAAGGCCGAGTACGTGGACATGGGCATCCTGGACCTTCGCAGGGAAAAGGACGCCTACACGAAGTTGCAGGCCATCTATGACTGTATTTCCCAGGTGTGCAAGTCGTACCATCCGGACGAACTTGCCATCGAATCGCCGTTCTACGGCAAGAACGCGCAGGTCGTGCTGAAACTCGGCCGCGCACAGGGGGCCGCGATCATCGCCGCCCTCGAAAACGGGGTCGCCTCCGTGACGGAATACGCCCCCCGCAAGGCCAAGGAGGCTATCGTCGGCAACGGCGCCGCCTCCAAGGAACAGGTCCAGTTGATGCTGGAGAAAACGCTCGGCGTGAGGTTAGCCGCCGAGCACCTGGACGCGACGGATGCCCTGGCCATCGCCCTCTGCCACCATTACGAGACGTCGAATCCCATCGCGTCCGTGAAGGGCAAAGGGGGCTGGGAACAGTTCCTGAAGGACCATCCCGACCGCGTTAAATAATATTTGTAAAAATTACGGTAACCAGTTTAAACCTTCGCGTGCGCGAAGCGTCTAAAAAACCGTATGTCGCCCTGGAAGGGCATTTAGTGTATTTTTATGAGAACTAATAGGATTCTGCTTGTGCTGGTCAGCCTGTTCGCCTCGGTGGCGATGATGGCCCAGAACGTGAACGTCACCGTGAAACTGGAAGATGCCTCCAACGGAGAGCCCGTAGGCTTCGCCACCGTTTCCCTCACCCCCGAAAAAGGAAATGCCAAGTACGCGCTTTCCGCCCATGACGGTAAGGCCGTCATCGAGAAAGTCCGCGCCGGCAAGTACACCCTCAAGGCCGAAATCATGGGCTACAAGCCCCACCAGCAGGCCGTGGAGGTCGGTCGTGAGGCCCTGGACCTGGGCGTGATCAAGATGGAACTGGACCAGGAAGTCCTGGACGCCGCCTCGGTGTCCGCGACGGGCAACCCGATCATCATCAAGAAGGATACCGTGGAGTATAACGCCTCCTCGTTCAAGACCACGGATACCGACATGCTCATCAACCTCCTGAAGAAACTTCCGGGCATCGAGGTGGACGACAGCGGCAACATCACCGCGAACGGCGAATCCATCACGAAGATCACCATCGACGGCAAGACCTTCTTCCTGGACGACCCGCAACTCGCCTCGCAGAACCTTCCCGCCAAGATGATCGAGAAGGTGAAGGTCGTCAAGAAGAAGTCCGAGCAGGCTGAATTCACCGGCATCGACGACGGTAACGACGAGACCATCATCGACCTCTCCGTGCAGAAGAGCATGATGAACGGTGTCTTCGGCAACATCACCGCAGGAGTGGGTCACGACGTCCCTTCCAAGGAAAACACGATGAATGACTGGCGTTACAACGGCAACGGCATGGTGGGCCGCTTCACGGACAGTTCGCAACTCTCTATCATTGCCAACGGCAACAACGGTGCCGGCGGCATGGGCTTCACCAACATGGGCGGCAACATGATGGGCCAGATGATGGGCGGCGGCCGCGGCGGTTTCGGCGGCGGTATGGGCGGCGGCTTCGGAGGCGGCGGCATCACCACCTCCTGGATGGGCGGCGTCAATGCGGCGGCGGACCTGCTGGACGACCCGATGGAATTCTCCGGCAACTACATGTACAGCGGCTCCCGCACCGAGTCCATGACGGATTCCTATAAGGAAACCTATTTCAAGGACAGCCCCATGCAGATTGAGCAGACCCTCAGCACCGGTAGCCAGGGCAATGACGGCCACCGGGTGGGTGTCCGCCTGGACCACAAGTTCTCCGACAACACATCCATCCTCTTCCAGCCGCAGTTCAACTACAGTTATGGCGACTACAGGCAGTCGGAAATCTTCGATACCTGGATGGGCACGCAGGATGCCGCCGGCCTCAAGAACTCTGGTTTCTCGAGCAACTACGGCAAGAACAACAACTGGCAGGCGAACGGATTCCTCCTCTTCCGTCAGCGCCTGGGCATGCCTGGACGTACGCTGTCCGTAAACATGAACTGGACCCTCTCCAACAACCATTCTGACGGTTTCAACCAGTCGGTCACCGAGGCCTTCGGCGACGATGTCCCCGAATGGCAGCGCCTGCAACTGGTCAACCAGCGTGTGGACCAGAAGTCCCGGACGCAGAATGCAGGCGCCCGACTCGTCTATACGGAGCCCCTGGGCGGCGGTTTCTATGTGGAAGGCAGTTACCAGTATAATTACAGCCAATCCACCACCAACAAGGATGTTTTCAACAGCATTTACAATTCGATGGGCTCGTATGACTACGACCTGACGGATCATACGATAACTTACATCGCCGACGGTGAAAAGGACGCTGCCTACTCCAATGAGATCCTGAACCGCAACATTACCCAGAATGCCGGTGTCGCCTTCATGTATCAGGAAGGTGACGTCCGCGCCCAGTTGGGTGTCTCCGCGAACCCGCAGAAGCAGCACAATGAGACCAACGGCAAGGTTTACGACAACGATGTCGTGAACTGGGCGCCGCGCGCGATGCTCTTCTACGACTTCAACGACAACGCGAACATCCGCATCAACTACAACGGCCGCAGCGGCCAGCCGTCCACCAACCAACTCATGCCGGTGCTGGACAACTCCAACCCGCGGGCCATGTCCCTTGGTAACCCCTACCTGACCCCGTATTTCAACCACAACGGCCGGATCGAACTGGAGTATTCCAACCGCCAGACCTTCTTCACCGCCCGGCTGAACCTGCAGGGCGGCCTGAACAAGAACCCGATCGTGAACGCCTCCTGGTATGACGAGACGCGTCGTCAGTATTCCTTCCCGGTGAACGGTCAGGACACCTACAACGGCAGCGCCCGGATCATGGTGAACGCCCCGATCGCGAAGTCCAACTTCTCCATCTCCAACAACCTCAACGTCAACTACTCCAAATCCGGCAGTTATGTGGGCAAAGGCAATCTGGACATGACGGCTTACTGGAAAGACGCGAAGATGACGGATTTCAATTACGAGAAGTTCCACGAGGACTATCCTGACTTGAACAATACGGACAAGTTCATCGCCAACAACACGCAGACGATGACCGTGATGGAGCGCCTGAACCTGAACTATCGCAGCGACAATTTCGAAGTCCGCGTGAACGGTGGCACCCGCTTCACCAAGCCTTGGTACAGCGTCAAGTCCGATGACACCCTCGACAACATCACCTGGAACAACTCCGCGGGCGGTTCTATCAACTGGACCATCGGCTACACGGGCCTGACGTTTACCACCGACGCGACTTACAACTGGTACAAGGGCCAGAAGACCCCGCAGCCTTCCCGCCTGATCTGGAACGCCGGCCTGCAGATGCCGATCATCTACAACCAGGCAACCATCTCCCTGAACGCCTACGACATCCTGGGCCAGCGCAGGAACTTCAATTCGACCGACGGTTCCAGCGGTACCGGCTATCACCAGGAGACCACGACCCTCTCCATCGGACGCTACGTCATCCTGTCCTTCACCTGGCGCTTCGGCACCTTCGGTGGCCGCAATGGCCGCATGGGCGGCTTCGGCGGTCGTGGTATGGGTGGCCGTGGTGGCTTCGGCGGCGGCCGTGGCGGCTTCGGCGGCGGCATGCCCCCTATGGGCGGTGGCATGGGCGGCGGTTTCCGCGGCGGCTTCTAGCAGCCCCTATGGCGGTTGGTGAGCGTGTTGAACCACCGTCATTCCGGGCTTGCCCCGGAATCTCATCTGTCATTCCGAGCGAAGCGAAGGAATCTACTTCATGGCGGTCACATACGACCGCCATTTTTCGATGAGCGCCGTCATGTCCTCGGGCAGGGGAGCCTCGAGGAAGATGCGCTCGCCGGTACGGGGATGGGTGAAGCCCAGCGTGCGGGCATGAAGGGCCTGCCGCGGGCAGATGGCGAAGCAGTTCTGGATGAACTGGCGGTATTTGGTGTAGATGGTGCCCTGGCGGATCTCGGAACCGCCGTAGCGCTCGTCATTGAAAAGGGGATGGCCGATGGATGCCATGTGCACACGGATCTGGTGCGTCCGCCCGGTCTCCAGGCGGCATTCTACGACGGTGATGAAGCCGTATCGCTCCAGCACTTTCCAGTGGGTGACGGCCCATTTCCCTTTCTCCGGATCGTCGAACACGCGGAAGCGCAGCCGGTCGTTCGGGTCCCGGCCGATGGTGCCTTCGATGGTTCCTTCGTCCTCGGCGATGTTGCCCCAGACGACGGCGGTATAGACCCGGTCGATGGAATGGACGAAGAACTGGTCGGCGAGGTGCGCCTGCGACTGGGGGTTCTTGGCGACCACCAGCAGGCCGCTGGTGTCCTTGTCGATACGGTGCACGAGTACGCCTAGGCGCTCATCCTCCCCGTCGGGCCCCTGGGAAATCCCCAGGTAGTAGGCGAGGGCATTCACGAGCGTGCCGGTATAGTTCCCGTGCCCCGGGTGGACCACCATGCCGGCGGGCTTGTTGATGACGAGGACATCCTCGTCCTCGTAGGCGATGTCCAGGGGAATATTCTCCGGGAGGATTTCCACGCCGCGCCGCTGGTACGGCATCACGAACTTGATGACGTCGCAGGGGCGGATGATGGTATTGGCCTTCGCGGGCTTGTCGTTCACGAGCACATAGCCCAGTTTGATGGCCTGCTGGACCCGGTTGCGGGAAGTGTCTTCCTGGTGCGAGGTGATGAACTTGTCCACGCGGAGCGGCGCCTGGCCCTTGTCGGCCACCAGGCGGAAATGCTCGAACATTTCCTGCTCGTCCTCCTGCGGGAGAAGGGTCTCTTCGTCAAGGAGGGACATTATTCGGCGGGAACCTTTGCGGAATCGAGGGTGAGATACAGGTTGATGGCCGATCCGTACGCCCGGGTCTGGTCCAGGCCGTCCTGCTGGTACACGACGGCATTGATGGAGTCGGCATAGGTACGGATGCCGCTGTCGAAGCGCACGCGGCCCACATTCAGGTAGTGGTCATGCAGGGCGTCCACGGCGCTGATATATTTCTGCCCGATCACGCGCGGCACTTTCGTCGGCCCCTCTTCGGTGGAAAGCCCCAGGGTGAGGTCCACGTCGGACCCGCTCACCACGAGGTCCCCGGCCCGTACGTTCCGGCCCCGGACCGTCTGACGGAGCACTTGGTTGGTGGCGATATCCTGCGTATAGTTCAGTTTCCCGAGCGACAGCCCGCGGTTGTTCAGTTCCGCCCGTGCCTCGTTCAGCGAATAGCCGATGAGGTTGGGCATCACCACCTTGCGCGGCACGATGGAATTGATGGTCAGGAAGATACTGCGTCCCTTCTTCACCGTGGACCCGGCCTTCGGCTGCTGCCGGTACACCACGCCCGCCCCCAGCCTGCGCACGAACACGGAATCCGTCACCTTCACTCCCACATGCCCGTCACGCGCCACGTGGCGCGCCTCCGCGACCGTCATATTCGTAAAGTCCGGCACCGTCACCGTCCGGTTATGCCGCGTCACCAGGCTCAGCCCCACCTGCGCCAACAGCAGCAGTCCCGCGACCAGCAGCGCCGCCAGCAGCAGATTCCGGACGATCCAGTTCCCCAGGATCCCCTTCTTCTCCGTGCCTTCGCTATTCTTCGTATCTTTCTTTGCCATGGCAAATACTTTTCTGATTACAACTTACAAATATAGACATAATTCTCCAAATTACTCTCCCATGTATCTTGTATCGTCCTGAAAAAAGTTTACCAAAAAACGATTAAAAATGGACGTATAAAAGTTGATTCGAGAGGGTGAGCGCAGAGCCCTGAAAGCCTACTTCAGCGGGGAGCCGCTGGAGCAGGTCTGCCGCCTATTCGGTTACAGCCGCGTACGCATCAAGGCGATGGCCGAGGACTACAAGTCCGGGGAAATTGATATCTTTGGTCCCATGGACAAGAAGAAGTTCGACAAGCAGTTCAAGGAGGTCGACCAGTAGAAGACCCCCATTGCCGAGTTGGAGGAGGCGCTGGAAATGTCAAAGATCAAGTCCAGGACATCTTCGATTGTCGATGCGATGGACGACAAGGCGCTGCTGCATGAGGTGCGGGAGATCAGGCGGCAGTTGCCCCGCGTGGGCGTCCGGAAGTTGAAGGTTATGCTTTATCAGCGTGGCCATGACGCGGGGCGCGACAGGATGTTCGGCATGCTCAAGGACGCCGGCATGCTGATCAGCAGGAAGCGCCTAGGAAAGATGTAAAGCATGTTGTGATAAGGGTTTTTGTATGCAAAATCAAAAGACAAAATGCACGATAATCAGATAACACATTGAATACAAACGCCTTAAGTTGTGAGAAATAAAAAGGGTCTTTATTTGTCAATCTGTTCTTTAACGCTGATTTTTGTAATAAGCAACGAATGATTAATCATAAATCCATTATATTTGTCATTGTTGACATACAATTCCTAATCCTTTATGAATAAGTATTTTGAATCGGATTCTGGAATGGAAGAAGGGAAGGAGTTAAATGGTATTAATTTGAGAAAACAGCAATGAAGCCCTTCTATAGTTTTCTGTTTGCTTCGATCATCATTATGACTGATGGATGTTACGTCGATTCTCCGAAAGAGAAGGCGTATCAATCTTTGCATCAAGTAGTTTCTCTGTATGAATCTGGTGTGGATACAATCGATGCGGAGATGCTTGCCCCCGCCCTGTCTTATTTCCCATCCAGCAACGATGTTGAAGCGAAGGGAAGATTATGGTTTCAATGGGGCCTGATAACCTATCATCAAGGAGAATTCGATAAAGCAATCGTCTCTTTTGAAAGAGCGTTGCAGCAAACGCGTATTTCAGGCAACCGGCATTTGGAAGGCCTAGTATGCCGCGCGATGGCTGATACCTATAATCGTACATTCAATATCCGTGAGGATACGCTTTACCTGAAGAAAGCGTGGCTGGCATTCAGTGCTCCGGCCGATTCGTTATATAGGGCAGAGACGGCCCTTCGCCTGGTTGCTGCCTATATGAATGCGCGGGAATGGGATAAAGCAGGGGAATTGTTGGATGCAGTGCTACCCGTCTGTACGAGAAATCGTATTCTTTTAGGGCCGGGAATGAGTGTAAATGCATCATATTTGCTCAATGCTCCGACTTCTGATCCTGCCCTTTCTGTTCGTTGCTTTGAAATTGCCGCGAATGAAGGTTTTCCAATCGGCGATGACAAATTATGCGATTGGGGGTATGCTTTGTATCTGAGTGGAGAGATAGAGAAGGCGGACCGCATTTGGGACAGTTTGGCCAAAGTGTATCCGGATGGCTTCATGCAATTGCAAAATCGACAATATAACAGATATAGTTTGGAAGGAGAAACGGAGAAAGCATTAACTCTCCTGGAGATAAGCGCTTTCAGGCAGGATTCAATCTTAAGAATCCAGACTTCGGAAGCAGTTAGCCGGGCACAGCGTGATTATCAAGAAGCAGTGGTCGAAGGGGAACGGTTGATGGCTGCTCACGAGCGTGATCGGAGAATGATGATCTGGATTATTGCCGTGTTGATGATAGCACTTTTTTTTGTGATAGGGCTTGCAATCTGGTTGGAGCAGAGGGAACGGTTGAATACAGTTCGATTGGCCTTGGAGGAATCCCGGCGGATTACGAAACGCCTCACGGAGGCAGAACGGCGCCACTTAAACAAAATTGATTCATTGAAGCGTAACGCCCGTAACAGGGAATCGACTTTGGAGGATATCCGTTCGGATTATTTGAATATGCTCCGGGATGGATACCGAAGACTGGGGCAGTTGTTTGAAGACAAACAATTTGCAGAGACTCAAAACCAGACGGAGTCCGTGCTCTATCGAAGAGTTTGTGAGACTCTGAAAGATATTGATGGCGATACAAAGGGGTACTGCCGTCTGCAGAAATACATAGAAGATCACCTCGGGCGTCCGATATCTTCTCTGCGGGAAGATCTTCCTAACTTGAGTGAAAAAGATGTCCGGCTTTTTTGTTATTTAGTTATTGGCTATGATGCACCTCTGATTGCCGCGTTGATGGGGGTTGCTAAGGATAGTACAATTCATTCTTGGAAGAATCGTTTGAAACTCAAAATCCGAAGATTACCAGTGCCAAAAGCCAATCGGTATCTTGATTTGATCAGTTAGAGAATTCCCGTCTTTGGAAATCCAACAGAAACGGCTTAACTTTGTCCGGTTATGAAAAAGAACCGGACAGTTTTGCTATTGTGCCTGGCGGCGGCGTTTGTGCTGCTGATGAGCGTGCCTTTCCTGGTGGAGGGGTGCGGGTGGCTTGCGCTGGTGGGGTTCGTGCCGCTGCTGTGCATGGAGCGGGTGGCGACGGAGCAGGGGGTGAAGCATTTCTGGTGGTGGCATTACGGGGCGTTCGTGGGGTGGAATGCGGCGACGACGTTCTGGGTGTGCAACGCCACGGTCGGGGGCGGGATCTTCGCGGTGCTGGCCAATGCGCTGCAGATGTCGCTGGTGTTCGGGCTGTTCCGGTGGGTGAAGCGGCGGTTCGCCGGGCGCGGGCGCGGTTCTTCCCTGCCTTATCTGTTCCTGGCGGCGGCGTGGATCGCGTGGGAGAAGTATTATCTCACGGTGGCGGAGATTTCGTGGCCTTGGCTGGTGCTGGGGAATGCGTTCGCCGGGACTTCCCGGCTGGTGCAGTGGTATGAGGTTACCGGGGCGCTGGGCGGTTCGCTGTGGGTGTGGGCCGTGTCGCTTTCGGTGTTCGGGATGATGGTGGCCCTGTCGGACGGACGGTTCTCTTCTGTTTGGAATAGGAAGGCGCGGTATGCATCCGTGATTGGGACGGTCCTGGTCCTGTTCGGGCCCATGGTGTGGTCCTGGGTGCTTTGGAACCGGGTTTCCGAGGTGTCGGAGGGGACGCTGCCGGTGGTGATCGCACAGCCGGATTTCGACCCTTATCATAAGTTTGGCGGGATGACGCAGGATGAGCAGAATGCGGTCCTGCTGGACCAGTTCGCCCGGGGGCTGAAGGAAAGGGCGAAGGAAGTGGGGGAGGAGGACGGTTCGCCCGTCCTGCTGCTGGCCCCCGAGACTTTCACTTCCGATATCCTGTGCAACGATGTGCCTTCCAGCCGGACGTTCCGGCGGTTCGTGTCGTTCCTGCGGGAGCATCCGTCGGCGGAGATCCTGTTCGGGGCGTCGTCCTGGACGCGGTACGAGCAGGCGGCCCGGCCTTCCCCCGATGCGCGGAAGATGGGGGAAGGGGACTGGTACGAGACGCACAATTCGGCCCTGATCGTGGATTCTCTGGGGCGGTACGGGCTGTATCAGAAGTCCAAGTTGGTGCCCGGGGTGGAGATGCTGCCGTATGCTTCCGTGCTGGGGCCCATCGACGACAAACTCCTGGGCGGCGTGGCCGGACGATGCGTGGGACAGCCTGAGGTGTCCAACCTGGTGTTCCGGCAGTCGGTGCCCATCGGGTGCGCCGTGTGCTATGAATCCGTGTTCGGAGAGCATTGCGCGGCGTATGTGCGGGCGGGTGCCAAACTGCTTACGGTCATCACGAACGATGCGTGGTGGGGGGACACGCCCGGGTATCGGCAGCATCTGAACTATGCCCGGCTGCGGGCCATCGAGACGCGGCGGGACATCGCCCGGTGCGCGAATACGGGCATTTCGGCCTTCATCGACCAGAAGGGGCGGATCCTTTCCCGGACGGCCTGGTGGGAGCCCGCGGTCCTGCGGGGGACGGTGAATCTTTCTTCCCGCGAGACTTTCTTCGTGCGCGTCGGCGACGTCGTGGGGCGCGTGAGCGTGTTCCTGTTCGTCCTTCTTCTGGCCGCTGCGCTCATCCCCAGGAAACAGGGGTGATTTACAGGTTCTTATTCTCCTGCTTTGTTTCGTCGTAGATAATGCGTATCTTTGTGCCTATGAAAAAGATAGCAGTGTGTATTCTTCTCGCGCTCGTGGGCCTTGTTGCCTTTGCGCAGCAGATCCCTTCCGTGTCCCTGCAGGACGGGGCCGGCAAGGCCGTGACGACATCTTCCCTCATCGACCATAAAACCCCTTTCGTGGTGAGCATCTGGATGACCACCTGCAAGCCCTGCCTGAAGGAACTGGACACCCTGGCGGAGGAAATGCCCGACTGGGACGGCGGTTTCCCGCTCCGCATCTATGCCGTGTCCATGGACGACAGCCGCTCCACCAAGCGTGCCGTCGCGATGGCGCAGGGGCGTGACTGGGACGGCATCACCGCCCTGTTCGACGTGAATGCGGACCTGCGCCGGGCGCTGAACGTGAGTTCCGTGCCGCAGGTGTTCGTGTATGACAAGGAGGGGAAACTTTTCTATACCCATATCGGCTATCGTCCCGGAGACGAGCAGGAACTGCTGAACCAGGTCCGGAAATGCTACGGAAAGTAAAGGCCGGAGTCCTGCTCCTGATGCTGTGCCTGTTTCCTGCCGCTTTGCGCGCGCAGGATCGCGGGCGCGTGACCGGGAGCCTGGAATCCAACTCCATCTGGTACCTGGACGACGATGTGGTGGGTTCGCCCGAGCATCCCTGGGGTTCCAACAACTATCTCAAACTGGATTATGCGGTGGGCTCCTTCGGGGCCGGACTGCAGGCGGAGTATTATCCCCACGCCTTGGCCGGGTACCCGGCCGAACTTAAGGGGGCGGGCCTCACGGGCCTGTATGCCTCCTGGAACGGCCGCCTCGTCGAGGCTACGGCGGGTTCTTTCTTTGAGCAGTTGGGCAGCGGTTTGCTGCTGCGTACTTGGGAGGACCGGGAACTGGGCCTGAACAACGCCCTCACCGGCGGCCGCCTCGCTTTCCATACCGCGAACCGCGGTCTGTCCCTGAAGGTCTTGGGCGGGTTGCCCAAGTACGGACTTTGGCCCACGACCCGTACGGCCGTGGCCGGTGCGGACCTGTCGCTGGACCTGCTGCCGCTGTTCGGCAAGGAGTCCGACCATTCCCTCGTGGTGGAGGGCAGCGTCCTGAACAAGTTCACCCGCGAGGTGGAGGACAATATCGCTTTCCTGGCCTCTACGGCCGGTTTTTCCGTTCCTTCCTCCGTGCTTTCCTGGTCCGGACGGCTGCAGTATTCCGTCGGGGGATTCTCCCTGAAGGGCGAGTATGTGGGGAAGGGGACTGATTTCTATACGGAGCATCTCCGGCATTCCCGGGAGGCCTTCCGGCTCAAGGGCGGGAACGCCCAACTCGTGGAACTGAACTATGCCGCCGGATCCTTCTCCGGCACGGTGACGTTCCGCCGCCTGGAGAACATGACGGACCGCATTTTCCTGACGGCCTCCAGCCCTTCTCCGGCCAATACCCTGAACTATCTTCCGTCCCTGTGCATGCAGCAAACCTACATGCTGGCCGGGCTGAACCCGTACGTGACCTATGCCGACGGGGAAGCCGGCTTCCAGGGCGACTTGTACTATACCTTCCGCCGCGGCACCGCGCTCGGCGGCAAATACGGGATGAAACTGCACGTGGGCGGTTCCTGGATCGAGGCGCTGCCCGTCGCCCTGCCGGACCGGGAGACGCACTGGCTGGCCTACCGCGACATCAACATCGACCTGGAACGCACCTGGAGCCGGAAACTGAAGACCATCCTGTTCGTGTCCATCCAGGAGAATTCCCCCACGCACGGCAACGGCAAGCGTACCGATGCCCAGAACGTCTTCGTCCTGGACGCCCTGTACCGGATTTCGACGACGGTCTCCCTCCGGACGGAACTCCAGTACCTGTATTCCCAGGAACTCACCCGCGACTGGATGGCCGGTCTCGTGGAACTGTCCTTCGCCCCGCACTGGAGCATTTCGGCCAGCGACATGTACAACCACGGGAGTACCGGTGTGCATTATTATAACTTCGGAGCCAGTTACTCCTGGAACGCCCTGAACGTTTCCCTCAATGCCGGCCGCACCCGGGAGGGAATGGTGTGTTCGGGCGGCGTCTGCCGTTGGCAGCCCGCCTTCAAGGGAGTCAGCCTCCGTGCCCAATGGTCTTTCTAGCATGAAGAGGCTGCTGCATATCCTGCTCGCTTTCCTGCCGGTGCTTTCCTGCGTCGGGCAGAAGGACGACCCCGTGCCCGAACTCCGGCTCATGGCGGACCTGACCGCGCTGAACGTGACGGCCGGGGAATCCGCGACCTTCACCGTCTATTCCGGTGCGGAAGACGTGACGGCCTTCGCCGCCATCCGCAACGTGACGGACGGCACGGACCTGGAAGGCAACGTATTCGCTCCCACCGAAGCCGGGGAGTGGTCCTTCGTCGCCACCCTGGACGGTGCGGAGTCGGAACCCCTGACCGTGACGGCCATCGAGATCGCGGATGAAGGCAAGGATTTCTTCCGGCGGTCGCTGGTGCTGGATTTCACCGGCACCTGGTGCGTGAACTGCCCCAAGATGGAGGCCGCTATCGAGCAGACGATGGAGGCCCGTCCCGGCCGGATCGTCCCGGTGAGCGTGCACTGCATGTCCGTGGATCCGATGTATGTCAAGCCCCTGAGCGACGACCTCGTGAGGAAGTTCGGTGTCAAGGCCTATCCCTCCGCCGTCGTGGACCTGGATCCGGAAAGCCTGATCACCGCGCAGTCCCCGGAACTGCTGCAATCCCACATCGACCGGCTCCTGGAAGCCCGCGGCCCGGCGGCCGGAATCCGCGTGGAAAGCACCGTGAACGAAGGCGGTTATACCCTGAAGGCCGAAATGAAAGCCGTCCGGGACGGCACGTACGTCCTGGCGGTCCTGGTGCTGGAGGACGGCACCGTGGCGGCCCAGACGGGCGGAACCACGGACTATGTCCACAACAACATCCTCCGTTCCTGGACGGAAGGGGAGTCCCTGAACGTGAAGGAAGGGGACACGGCATCCTGTGACTTCACCGGAACCGTGACCGCGAAGTCCCGGTTCGTCGTCCTCGTCCTCCGCGACGGCCTCGTGGACAATGTCATCGGCTGCGCCGCCGGCGGTTCCGTGGATTGGCAATATGAAGAAGAAAACGATTGAAAACCATATGATTATGATGAAAGAGTATCTCACCCCTGCGGTCCGTGTCGTGGACCTGCACATGGACACGTCCTTCTGCCTGAGCGGCAGCCTGGATGACACGTATGACGATCCCATCGAATGGGAGGACTAAAACCGCAGCAGCCATGAAGAAGCATTTCCTTTTCGCCGCGGCCGCTGCCGCCCTCATGACCTGCGCCTGCAGCGTCGAACCCGTGGACACCGTGGATGTCCAGTCCGAAGAAGAAGGTGAAATCACCGTCCTGACCGCCGGTTTCGCCGGCTCCGACGAGACGAGGACCGTCCGCCAGCCCGACGGCAAAGTGTTCTGGTCGCCCAAGGATGCGATTTCCATCATCCGCGGAACGTCTTCCACCGGTAATAAGAAATTCGTGTCCGACAATACCGAGCCCGCAGCCTCGGCGAATTTCACCGGCACGATGCCTTCCGGAACCGGCGCGTACTGGGCTGTGTATCCCTACCGCTCAGAATCTTATTTCAATGGATCGTATCTGGTGACCACGCTGCCTTCCGTGCAGGAGGCCGTTGCAGGTTCCTTTGCTGATGATTTGTTCATCTCTGCCGCCTATGTGAGCAACAGCACGAAGTCACTGACTTTCCATCACCAGGTGGGCGGTCTCAAGTTTTCCGTCACGCAGCCCGGCATCAAGCGCGTGACCATGATCGCTGCCGACGAGGACGCCTTCCTGGCCGGACTGATCGGCCTGTATTGCCCCACGGTCGGACAGGTCCCCTATATCCGTGCGACCGGTTATCCGGAGGACATGTCCACCTCCATCGAACTGACGGCACCGGAAGGGAAGACCTTGCAGGTGGGCGAAGCCTATCACATCGTCACCATGCCTTCTACGCTTAACGGAGGCTTCACCCTCCTGTTCGAGAAAGAGGACGGTAGCATCGGTTTCAAGACTATCAGTAAGACCGTAGCCCTCAAGGCCGGGCATTTCGCCACCTTGATGGAGGCTGACAAGGGTGTGACCTATCGGGACTCCTATCTGGAATACGGCCCTCAGGAAGTGACAGTGGAAGGTGCCGGCGGCGTGTTCGGCATCACGGTCAACGGAACGCTGGAATACCACATCGATTCCGCTTCCGACTGGATCAAGGAGGTCTCCGCCAAGGGTGATGTCCGGTTCGGGTGTGTCCATAGTTTCTATGCCGAGCCGAATCCGGAAGCGGGTGAGCGTACCGGCATGCTCAGCATCTGCTATGGGGACAACTGCTACCCGATCATGGTGACCCAGAGCGCCCAGGGCGCCGTCACGGCCATCCCGCACCATATTTTCGGCATGCGCTTCACGGCCACTTGGTGCCAGTATTGCCCGATGATGGACGAGGCCTTCCATAAGATCAAGTCCCAGTTGGGAGATTCCTTCGAATATGCGTGTTTCTATGCGACCAGCGGTAACTACGGAACTGCGGGTTCCGATTATCTGGCCGATTTCTACGGGATCGGCGGGTATCCGACGGGCATCATCGACGGCCGTGTCGACATTCCCAACTACAATTCCACGGATGTTACCGCCCAGGAGGCGATCAATGCGGGCAACGAGACGGTCAAGTATTATCCCACCGCCACTTCCCTCGGCATCGAATCCTCCGTTTCCGGACGTAACGTGACCGTGAAAGTGGATGTGAAGGCCCTGTATGCGGAAGATTACAAACTGACCGTCCTGCTGTGCGAGAACGACATCATCGGCAAACAGTCCAATTACACGTCTCCGTCGACGATCACCGACTTCAACCACAGCCGAGTCACCCGGATGTTCCTGACGTCCTCCTATACCGGCGACCTCTTCGAGGTCCCGGCCGACGGCGGCACGACGTCCCTGACCTACACCGCGACCATCCCGTCCGGCTATAACATGGACAACATGGAGGTCGTGGCCTACGTCCAGCGTTCGTACGGCGACCGTCCGGCCATCCAGTCCGGCCGTTACGGCGAGTGGTACGTGGACAACAGCCGTTCCGCCGCTTTCGGCAAGAAAGTGGAGGTGGAGTTCTAAGGGAACGGAAACCGCTAAGAAAAAAGGAGGGAAGTCAATCCAACTTCTCTCCTTTTTCGTTGTAGATTTCGTTTTGCAGGACGGTGAAATCCGTGATTTCCTCGAGGTCCAACTTGACTTTGTAGTGCTTCCGCCACTTGTTGAGGTAGGAATTGAAGAACCCCCTCCGGAGGTAGGCGCCCAGGATCGGACTGGTTTTCAGGGTCAGGACCTTGTGGCCTTTCTCGATGACGTAGTAGGCGATCTTGCGTTCGATCTCTTCGTCGATCACCACGGTGGAATGGATCTTGCCGGTGCCGTGGCACAGCGGGCATTGCTCCATGGTGTTGATCTCGGTCACCGGGCGGATCCGCTGCCGGGTGATCTGCATCAGACCGAACTTCGTCAGCGGCAGCACGTTGTGCTTGGCCCTGTCATTTTCCATCAACTCCTGCATGAACTTGTGGAGGGCGTTCTTGTGGTCATTCGACTCCATGTCGATGAAGTCCACGATGACGATCCCTCCCATGTCCCGGAGTCGTAACTGGCGTGCGATCTCTTCCGCGGCGAGTTTGTTGACCTCGAAGGAATTCTCTTCCTGGTCGGCGGTCTTGGTGCGGATGCCGCTGTTCACGTCGATCACATTCAGCGCTTCCGTCGTCTCGATCACAAGGTAGGCCCCCTGGCGCATCGGCACCACCTTTCCGAAGGAACTCTTGATCTGCCGGGTGACCTCGAAATGGTCGTAGATCGGCTGCTTGCCCTCGTACAGATGTACGATCTTCTCCTGCTCGGGGGAGATGAGGGAGATGTATTTCCGGGCTTCGTCGCAGATTTTCTCGTCGTTGATCCAGATGTTGGAGAACGAGTCGTTCAGCAGGTCCCTGAGGACGGTGGTCG
>JAEEGH010005257.1_pt1 | contig 32657 bp, 24 predicted proteins | sample 9134181 | NCBI WGS metagenome assembly JAEEGH01 (sample SAMN16246544, study PRJNA631951) | gut metagenome | biome: gut microbiome; feature: rumen; material: DP-attached | host: Bos | place: Iran: Karaj | collected 2018-10
ATCAGAGGTGCAATCCTTGATCAGATCAGAAAGCTTGACTGGATACCTCGTACGGTTAGACAGCGTCAGCGTCAGCTTGATACAGCTATGAGAGAACTCGAGAATGAGCTTGGCAGACCTGCTACTGATGATGAGTTGGCTAAGCGTGTCGGTATATCAGAGGATGAATTATCTGACTGGCAAAATCAGTGTAAAGTCAGCAATGTAGTATCTCTTAATGAATACTTAGAGACGGGTGCTGATATTTCCAATGAGACAGGGGGAGCCAGCAGACATTTCGATTCACCTGAGAGTTCTTTCCTTAAAGATGAATTAAAGGAAAAGCTCATTGAATCACTTGATGTCCTTACGGAGAAGGAAAAGAATGTTGTTGTTCTTTATTATTATGAAGAACTTACATTAAAAGAAATCAGTAATGTATTGGATGTTTCAGAAAGCCGTGTTTCACAGCTTCATACAAAAGCTCTTAATAAGATGAAGGGCGTACTTGGCAAGTACACAATGGTATTTGACTAAATTATTACGGGGGATTACACATGAATGCTTATTTCCAACTTGAGATGACACCCGAAGGCACTAATTTGATGATTCACAAGGAGACCGATGGCGGTCAGCACCTTGATCTCAATGAACTTGCCGATTACCTTACCAAAAAAGGTATTACTTTTGATATCGCTGATCTTAATAAAAAGATTGCTCTAATTACCAGTGTCGGTAGAATTAATCTTGATAAGACAAAAAGATATCCTGAAAGAGAGATGATAATTGTAAAAACTTCCACCGATAAGATGGAAGCTATTTGTCGTTTTTATCCTCCTTCAGTTGGTGGTAATTTACTTAGTCGTGAAGATATTATCTCTGATATGAATTCAGCCGGAGTTATATACGGTTTACTTCATGATGAGATTGATAAATTCATACAGAACAGACAGTATTGTACAGATTATGTTCTTGCTAGAGGCAAGGCTGTTCGTCATGGTACCGATGCTGAAATAGTATATTACTTCAATACTGATTTAAGAGCTAAGCCCACTGTTAATGATGATGGTAGTGTTGACTTCTTTAATCTTAATTCAGTTAACCATATTAAAAAGGATGAACTTTTAGCTAAGCTTATAAAAGAAGATCCCGGCGAAATGGGCGTTGATGTATGCAACGGATTCATAAAGCCCAGAGAAGTTAAGAGACTTATGCTTAAGTTTGGACGTAATGTTCGTCTTAATGAAGATAAGACAATGGCATATTCCGAAGTTTCGGGACATGTTATGCTCGTTGAAGACAAGATATTCGTATCCAATGTATTTGAGGCTGAGAATGTTGATGCTTCAACAGGTGATATAGATTACGACGGATCAGTTAAGATTAATGGTAATGTTAATACTAATTTTACTGTTAAGGCCACAGGTAATATCGAAGTAGCAGGCGTCGTAGAAGGTGCAACATTGATAGCCGGAGGCAATATTACAATTGCCAGAGGTATTAACGGTATGGGTAAGGGTAATATCCAAGCCGGTGGCAATATCATAGTTAAGTATGTTGAGAATGCAACACTTGTATCTGGTGGTTTTATCCAGTCAGAAGCTATCATGCACTCAACAGTATCTGCCAAGACAGAGATTATCGTTGATGGTAGAAAAGGTAATATCTCAGGAAGCTTTGTATCCGCAAGAGATTCCATTACAGTTAAGACTCTTGGATCACAGATGGGCTCCGATACTGTAGTTCAACTTGGTATAGATCCTGAGATGAAGCAAAGAATTGATGTTCTTAATACTGAGATTGAAAAGGCCAATAAGACATTGTCTCAGGTTCTTCCTGTTATCGATGCTTTTAAGCAAAAGATTGCCAAGGGCGTAAAAGTTACTCCCGATCAGATTAAGACTATTAAGGATATGTCTGATGTCGCAACCAAGCTTCTTAAGCAGAGAGACGAAAATACTGAAGAACTTGATACACTTAAAGATTCCCTCTTGTCAGAATCCAAGTCACAGGTTATAGTTAAGGACGTTGCATTTGCCGGAACCAAGATTGGAATCAATGATGCATACATGACATTGAAGAATGATTGTCAGTACTGCAGATTTATCAAGGAAAAAGGCGATATTAAGATGACCGGCATTAATTGATGAGGTAGTTCGTATGGCTCTTAATCCCATTGAGATAACGGGCAGTGTCAATCGTGCAAACGACATGTATCTTATGCGTAATCAAAATGAGAATAAGATGTTTGTCGATAATACCCCCATGCTTCATAATGTTGAAAAACATGTCGACGACAAAAGCAAAAAAGTTGTCGAGAGTGACAATGCCGATATGTTTCAGGAAAAGTTTGATGCCAAGGAAAAAGGCAAGAACAGTTACTTTTCCAATAGAAAAGATAATAAAAAAGAAGATGATAAAGATAAAGACGGTGTCGTAATAGTAAAAAACAGAGGTGGATTCGACATCAGTATCTAGGAGTTTACATGATAGGCTTAGAAATAGTTCTTATTCTTTTAGGAGCGGGTTGCATTGCGGCCGGCTTCTTTATACCGAAAAATTCTAAGATTAGTTCGAGTATAGAAGAAAAGAAAGAAGAAAAACACATACAGGAACTTATCGAAAGAGAAATTGATAGGCAAAAAGAATCCTTAAAGAATTCTCTTGATGAAGAAGTTAAGGATTATATGGAAAAGGCTGAGAGAGGACTCGAGCGTATATCCAATGATAAGATAATGGCTGTTAACGAGTATTCAGATACTGTTCTTAATGATATCAATAAGAATCATGAAGAAGCCGTTTTTCTCTATAATATGCTTAATGATAAGCACGATGAGATAGTTAAGAGCCAGGCTCAGATTGAGAACACTTCCAAGGAAGTTAAGGAAACTCTCAAGGCTATCGAAGCAGCAAGAGAAGAAGCCAATGCTGATTTTGAAAAAGGTAAGAATGATATTCTCAGTAAGCTTGAAGAAAAAGAAAATGCTCTTACCGTAGAAAAGAACAGACTCGATGCATTGGAAGATGAATTTAATAAGAATAAAGCTGAAAATGCTGCTCGCAAGGAGACTACCAAGAAATCAACAGCCAAGAAGACTGTTAAGAGAACTCCCGATAAAGTAGCATTTGGCGATAATCACAATGACGAGATTTTAAGACTTTATAAAGAGGGCAAGAGTAATGTAGCCATTGCCAAGGAATTGGGACTTGGAGTTGGCGAAGTTAAGTTAGTAATCGATCTTGCCAAGATGTAAGTGAGACACGATGGATTTAAAAGCGTATTTAAAAGGCGCCGGAATAGGTATAATCGTTACTGCAGTTATACTTATGATTGTAGGTGCTTGCAATAATAACAATAAAATATCAGATGAAGAAGTAATTAAGCGTGCTAAAGAATTAGGATATGTTGAGAGTTCAACTCTTACTTCACCTTCATCACTTAATGGTCAGGATAAGGATACACAGGTTGCTGATAATAAGAATACAGACGTAAAAGAACCTGATACCAAGGAACCTGATGTAACAGAACCTGAAAAGCAGGTACCTGTTACACAAGAACCGGATGTTCAAGAACCCGATAAGCAGGAACCAAATACGCAAGAACCTGACAAACAGGAACCCGATAATCAAGAACTTGAAAAACAGGAGCCTGATAAAGAGGAACCTAAAGTTTCTGATACCGAAGAATATGTAGTTATTACCATTAGTCCCGGTCAAGGATCAGAAGAAGCTGCAAGAGCATGTAAAGCTGCAGGTCTTGTTGAAGATTCAGTAGCTTTTAATTCATACATGTGTGCTAATGGATATGACAGAAGACTCAATGTAGGCAATCATGAGATTCCTAAGGGCGCAGACAATGAGACTATATGTAAAAAGCTTTGTGGAATGGAATAGTAAAAACCCCTTGCAATAAGGGGTTTTATTATGTTATAATGCATCTGTTGCGCTAAAACACACGCATGTGGTTATAAGGATTGGTGCCTGAATCAGGTTATCCTTGATGTTGAAACATGCGGAGGAAAAACCAAGGAGGACAATTAAATGAGCGTTATTTCAATGAAACAGTTACTCGAAGCAGGTGTACACTTCGGACACCAGACTAGAAGATGGAACCCTAAGATGGCTCCTTATATCTATACCGAGAGAAATGGTATTTATATTATCGATCTTCAGAAGTCTGTAGGTAAGGTAGACGAAGCTTACAACGCAATCTCTGAGATTGCACAGGCAGGAGGAACTGTTCTTTTTGTTGGTACTAAGAAGCAGGCTCAGGACGCAGTTAAGTCTGAGGCAGAGCGTTGCGGTATGTACTATGTTAATGAGAGATGGCTTGGTGGTATGCTTACAAACTTCAAGACCATCCAGTCTTCAATCGAAAGACTTAAAGCTATCGAGAAGATGAGCCAGGACGGAACATTCGAAGTTCTTACCAAGAAGGAAGTTGCTAAGCTTCAGAAAGAATGGGACAAGCTTGAGAAGAACCTTGGCGGTATCAAGGAAATGACAAGAATTCCCGATGCTATCTTTGTAGTAGATCCCAAGAAGGAAAAGATCTGTGTACAGGAAGCTCATTCACTCGGCATTACTCTTATCGGTATCGCTGATACAAACTGTGATCCCGAAGATCTTGACTATGTAATTCCCGGTAACGATGATGCAATTCGTGCCGTAAAACTTATCGTAAGCAAGATGGCTGACGCTATCATCGAAGCTAACCAGGGTGAAATTATGACTGACATCGAAGCTGAATCAGCTGAAGCAGATGCAGAACTTGATGCAGAAGAAGCATAATTAACAATCGTTACAATAAATCAGATTTTATATAAGGGAGGAAATAAACATGGCAGCTATTACAGCTAGTATGGTAAAAGATTTAAGAGAAATGACCGGCGCAGGAATGATGGATTGCAAGAAAGCTCTTACAGAAGCTGACGGCAACATGGATGCAGCCGTAGATATACTTAAAAAATCAGGTGCAGCTAAGATGGAAAAGAAAGCAAGCAGAATCGCAGCAGAAGGTATTGCGAGAGTTGCTTGTGACAACGGTGTTGCAGTTGTAGTTGAAGTTAACTCAGAAACAGACTTCGTTGCTAAGAACGAAGTATTCCAGACATTCGTACAGGATGTTGCTGATAAGGCACTTGCAAGCGGATTAAACGGTGGTGCAAACGGTGAAGACGTTGCTGCATTACTTGACGGTGGCCTTCAGGCTGAATTCGCTGACAAGACTCTTAAGATTGGTGAGAAGCTTTCCTTCAGAAGATTCGAAAGAGTATCAGGCGACGAAGTTGCTACATACATCCATGGCGGCGGAAAGATTGGTGTTCTTGTTGCTGCTACAGGCGCTAACGGCGATGCAGTTAAGGAAGCTCTTACAAACGTAGCTATGCAGGTTGCAGCTATGAATCCTACATACATCTCAAGAAACGACATCTCTGCAGATGAACTTGCAAAGATCAAAGACATCACTCTTGAGAGCGCATTAAATGATGCATTCACATTACCTAAGCCCATCCTTAACAAGCTTCTTGAAGAAGCAGTTAACGGTTCAGCTTGGAGTGATGAAGACAAGAAAGCTTATGAAGAGAACAAGACAAACAAGTATCTTCCTAACTTCATTTCAGATGCAGGTAAGGCAGCACTTGCTCAGGCAGCTCTTGCAAAGAAGGAAGAGATTTCTGCAGATAAGATTTTCTCAGGTCTTGTAGAAGGTCGTATTTCAAAGCAGCTCAAAGAAATCTGCTTACTTGATCAGGTTTATGTTAAAGCTGAAGACGGAAAGCAGAGCGTTGCAGCATACCTTAAGAGCGTTGATGCAAACATCGTTATTTCCAAGTTCGTTCGTTTCGAAGTTGGTGAAGGTATGGAAAAGAGAAATGATGACTTCGCAGCAGAAGTTGCAGCTCAGGCTAACGCATAATTAAACTTCAATGATTTTAAAGCGTCATGCAAAAGCATGGCGCTTTTTTTATGGCATTTTACAAGATATTGTGGTTGACATATTACGCACAAACTAATGTCTAAAAATAGCATTTGAATAGTCATTTTCATTGTGTTATTATATCTTTTGCACACCCGTTGCTTTACATAATTTCCCGAGGTCTTGATATGGAATCTAAAGATAATATTCAATATACTGAATTCCGTAAAAAAAGAATAAAATTTTTCAAGAGACTCATCATTTTTTTGGTGTGCTTTTTTATTGCTGTGCCCAATGTTCTATGTGCACTGAATTTTTACTATCTGTACAAAACAAATTCTTCACTTTCATCCCTTTCTGAAGAACTTAATATCTTAAAGATCACCGAGACAGAAATGGTTGCTTCGAACGAAGTCAACTCGACACCTGTGGTTACTGCAAATGTTGACAAGGATTATGTTTTACGAGTTAAATCCGACGCAGAAGAATACGAAGGTTATCAGAGAGTTTACTTAACATTTGATGACGGTCCGAGCAAATATACGAATGAACTTCTTGATATACTTGAAAAGTACAATGCTAAGGCAACATTCTTTGTACTTGCGCAGGATGGTTATGATGAAGAGTATCAGAGAATCATCAATGACGGTCATACTTTAGGAATCCATTCATATAAGCATGTATACGGCGATGTTTATTCAAGCCTTGACGGATTTAAGGAAGATGTTGATTCTATCTATGCATTTGTAGAAGAGAAAACAGGTGTTAAGCCTTTGTTCTACAGATTTCCCGGCGGAAGCTCCAATACAATCTATAAGGGTGATAAGCAGGATCTCATAAAATATCTCGATGAGAAAAACCTGGTTCATTACGACTGGAATGTTACAAGTAATGACGCTACATACGGCGGACTTTCAAAGAGCCAGATTGCAAATAACATTTTAAAGAATATCGGAGACAAGGAAGAAGCGGTTGTTCTAATGCATGATGCAAACGACAAGCATTCTACCATTGAAGCTCTTGAACTTGTTTTCGAAAGTCTTCAGACTAAAGATAATGTTGTATTTTTGCCGATTACGGAGTATACCGAACCGGTTCAGCACATAAAAGAAAAAACAGAGGAATAGTGTATTATGGGGTTTTTTAATGATTTAAGAGAAGATCTTGCATCTGCTGTCAATCAGCTTACTGATGATAAATCCGAAAACGATATCGAGCTTTCATCTAAGCAGATGAAAGATGAAATAGCAAAAAAAGAAAAGAAGAATAAGAAAGATAAGCGTAATAACGAAAATCTTGAAAGAGAAATAAAGAATTATCTTAATGTTTCCGAAGAAGCTTCTGAAACTGCAGTATCCGAGGAAAATGCAGAGGAACAGACCGAATTAACTTTTGAGAATCTTTCAGATACAACTGAAACTATAAACGAAGAAGTTTCAGAAACGGTTGAAAACGTAAAAGAAGAAATAATTACGGAAGAAATCACAGAGGAAATTATGGATAATTCATTTGCAAATAACCAAATACCTGCAGATTATCAGGCAGACAGTAATGATTTTAGTGTTGTAAGTAAAGGGACCATTTTACACGGCGGTATTGATACAACAGGAAGCATTGAGATTAACGGTGTAGTAGAAGGTCCGGTTAAGGCCAACGGAGAACTTATTTTATCAGGCTCTGTTACAGGAAACGTTGAAGCCCTAATTATTTCTGTTAATGCAGGAAAGATTCGCGGAAACGTAAAAGCATACAACGGAATCTACATCAGCGAAGATTCTGTTCTTATCGGAGATATCGAATCAACTGAAGCTGAAATCGGCGGAGCTGTAAAAGGCAAAATCGATGTTAACGGACCGGTAGTTCTTAAGTCCGATGCCAAAGTTTTAGGAGATATAGACTGCAAGAGCGTACAGATTAATAATGGCGCAGTTATCGAAGGAAAATGCTCACAGAAATACGCAGATGTCTCACCGAGTGCATTCTTTGAGAATTTATAGATTGATTGACAAAATACGAATAATAAATATAATTAAATTAGGTGCTACCGATAGACGGTTGCCCTAAGTGTTAATAAAATCATATTAACCGCTCAGTTGCATTGGGCGGTTATTTTTTTGCATCTTTTATGATCTTAATATGCACAATAATTTATTTAATACAGTTTAAAAATAATGTAGTTTGAAAATATAAAATTTGATATAATAATAAACGGTAAGATTAACATTAAATTCTACAAGAAAGGAAACCGATTTGTTCAATTGAACAATTAAGGATTTATTATGCGTATACTTTTGAAATTAAGCGGCGAAGCTTTGGCCGGTGAAAAGAAAACAGGATTTGACGAAGAAACTGTTTTAATGGTTGCACGTCAGGTAAAAGAGATTGTTGACAGAGGAACCGAAGTCGGAATTGTTATTGGCGGCGGAAACTTCTGGAGAGGCAGAACAAGCGAAAACATCGACAGAACAAAAGCAGATCAGATCGGTATGCTTGCAACTGTTATGAACTGCATCTATGTATCTGAAATCTTCAGATCGGTTGGCCTTGAGACAAATATCCTTACACCTTTCGAGGTTGGTTCTTTTACGAAGCTTTTCTCCAAGGACAGAGCCAATAAATATTTTAAGAGAGGTCAGGTTGTATTCTTTGCAGGCGGTACCGGACATCCGTACTTTTCAACCGACACTCCTTCGGTTTTAAGAGCTATCGAAATTGATGCGGATGTTGTTCTTCTTGCCAAATCAATCGACGGCGTTTACAGCGACGATCCCAAGAAGAATCCCAACGCAGTTAAGTACGATGAAATCAGTATCAACGATGTTATCGCACAGAATCTTCAGGTGGTTGATATGACAGCATCAATCCTTGCGAGAGACAACAAAGTTCCGATGTGGATTTTCCCGCTTTTCGAAGAGAACTCAATTGTAAATACACTTTACGGTGAATTCAATGGAACCAAAATTACAGTATAAATTCGTTGGAATTAAAACAAAAATATAGTATAATAAACAGGTAGTTTTGAAAAAATTTTTCATACACAAGGGGGTTTTATGAAAGAACAACTCGTTATTTATGATGATAAGATGAAAAAAACCATAGAGCATCTTGCAGCTGATTATCAGACAATCCGTGCAGGAAGAGCCAATCCTCATGTACTCGACAGAGTTATGGTGGATTATTACGGAACAATGACACAGATTCAGGGTGTCGGCAATATTTCCGTTCCCGAACCCAGAGTAATCCAGATTGCTCCGTGGGAGAAGAAGCTCATAAAAGACATCGAAAAAGCTATCATGGCTTCAGATGTCGGAATTACACCTTCTAACGACGGTAACGTTATCCGCCTCGTATTCCCCGAACTTACAGAGGAAAGACGTAAGGATCTCGTAAAAGAAGTCAGAAAGAAAGGTGAAGAAGGCAAGGTTGCCATCAGAAACATCAGACGTGACGGTAACGATGCATTTAAGAAGCTTTCCAAAACTGAAATTTCCGAAGACGAAATCAAAGATTTACAGGACGAACTTCAGAAATTAACAGATAAGTATATCAAAGACATTGACAATCTTATTGAAGAGAAAGCTAAGGAAATCCTTACAGTTTAAAACATTCGGTTTTTATGATATAATGTACTTTAGTGTAAGCGTTCAATGTATGATTGAACGCTTATAATTTTATGGAGAACTAATCGAGGAAATATAATGGAAAATCTTGTGATTCCGCGTCACGTGGCCGTTATAATGGACGGTAACGGAAGATGGGCGAAGGCTAAAGGTCTTCCCAGAAAAATGGGACATGTACAGGGTGGCAAAAACGTTGAAGATTTACTCTATGTCTGCGATGACCTGGGCATTAAATATTTTACGGTATATGCTTTTTCCACAGAAAACTGGAAAAGAAGCGAAGATGAAGTAGCGGCTCTTATGACACTTCTTAGAAGTTATCTTTCATCAGGCTTTAAAAAGGCCGCTAAGAACAATGTTCGTATTCGTATTATCGGCGACAGAACAAGACTTGCACCCGATATTCAAAAGCTTATTGAAGATCTTGAAGAAGATTCTAAGAACAATACAGGTTTGCAGTTTCAAATTGCCATCAATTACGGCGGAAGAGATGAAATCGTAAGAATGATGAGAAAAACCGCTGAAGATGTTAAGAGCGGAAAGGTAAATCCTGAAGACATTAACGAAGAATTTATCTCAAATAATCTTGATACTAAGGATATTCCCGATCCCGATTTGCTGATTAGAACCAGCGGCGAACAGAGATTATCCAACTTTTTACTCTGGCAGATAGCATACAGTGAGTTTTATATTGCGGATTGCCATTGGCCTGATTTTAACAAAGACGAACTTATCAAAGCTATAGAAGAATACAATAAAAGAGACAGGCGTTTCGGTAACGCAAAATAAGGGGACTTACAATGTTTTGGAAAAGATTTTTCAGCGGTGCGATAGTGCTTGGACTGACCGTACTATTCGGTTCTTTGGGTGGACCGTTCCTTGCACTGGCATTGGGCGTTTTATCTTCGGCCGCTTATCTTGAATATACAAAAGCCAGCAGAGTGCGTGAAGAAGGACATCGTGTAAACGGCTTCGAATATATCGGAGTTGTTACGATTATCCTTTATTATGTTATGCTTCTTTTGTTTTCCATTGTTGATTTTATTCCGCAGGTAATAGCAGACTGGCTTTTTACATCCAACGGTTTCTTTACAAATTACACAATTATACTGCTTGCGATATTCACAATCGGTGTTATTTGTATTCTCTGTACCTACATTTTCTGGTATCCGAAATTCAATGCCAACCAGGTAGCAGGAGGAATCTTTGGACTTATTTATACTACTTTTATGATGTCGTTTATTTACTACACCAGAGAGTCTGTAGACGGCATTTGGTTTATATGGGTTATCTTTATCACCTCATGGGTTTCCGACACGTGTGCGTACTTTGTAGGCTCTGCAATCGGCAAACACAAGATGACTCCGAGACTTTCTCCTAAAAAGAGCTGGGAAGGCGCGGTAGGAGGAATTATCGGTTCAGGTATTGCTACAGCAATCTTTGGACTTATCTATGAGATTAACCATGACAGAAGATTTTTAATGATTCCTATTTTCTTCTTGATTGGTTGCATCGGCGCATTTATCTCAATGTGCGGCGATCTTGTGGCTTCGGCTGTTAAAAGAAATAATAACGTAAAGGATTTTGGAAACGTAATTCCCGGTCACGGCGGAATTTTAGACAGATTTGATTCGGTTCTTTTTACCGCTCCGACTGTGTATTTTATGATAGTGTTGTTCCTGGTAAATAAATAATTGTTTTTGTATTGCTAGTTGAGGGTTACCGAATGACAAAGAAAAAATTAATAATCATCATAATTGCTGTTGCAGCTGTTGTTCTGGCGGTTTATATACCTGCCGTCATGATTTTCTTTGGTTCTAAAACAAATGACGGTTTTGCTTATGATAACGGGACACTTTATGATGACAGTGAATCTGCGGCTAAGGAAAAGTCAGAAGATAACAAAAAGTCTGCAGAAGGCCTTATAGTCACGTATACCTGTGATAAAAACAATATGTGTGGCTTTGAAGAGGTTGATGTTTATGAAAACAGAGTAGACCTTATTTTTGATAAAAAAATACTTGATTCCAGTGCTGAAAAATATGGAGGAAGTTTTAAAAATACGGTTAAAGGAATATACAGTACAAAAGCAGAACTTATTGTACTGAATGCTTACCCTCATGTAACGGGAATTCCCTCAGCAACTTCTGATAACACACATTATATCGTTACGGTTCCCTATTCTTACAGGAAAGAAGACATCAGGGATCCCGAAGAAGTTGTTAAAGCGGTTAAAGTAGCGCTTAATGATACATTTTATATAGATTTTTATGATGCTCGAATCGTAATTACGACTCAGTATGAGAAGAATGGCAAATATGAAATTTTAAATCAATGGTATGATGAAAAGGAATGTGTCTGGGGAGATATTAAATCCGAAACTTTGGACCATAAACTGGACGATTTACTTTGATTATATTGAGGATAATATGAAAAAACTTGTTATTTTAGGGTCAACCGGTTCTATCGGAACTCAGACCTTAGAGATAGTAAATGATAAAAAAGAAGATTTTGGTGTACTTGCTCTTGCAGCGTATTCAAACGTGGATTTGATGGAAAAGCAGGTCAGAGAGTTTATGCCTTCCTACGTTGTTTTATACGTTGAGAGCGCTGCCAAAGATCTTGAAAAAAGAATTAAAGACCTTAACGTAAAAGTATTATCAGGCATGGAAGGTCTTGAATATATTTCAACGCTTGATGAATGCGATATGCTTGTAGCAGCAATGGTCGGAATGATTGGCATCAGACCTACTATTGCAGCGGTTAAGGCGGGTAAGGACATTGCGCTTGCCAACAAGGAAACTCTTGTTACCGCAGGCCATATAATCGTTCCTTTATGCAAGGAAAACAATGTGAATTTATATCCTGTTGACAGTGAGCATTCGGCAATTTATCAGTGTTTAAAGGCACAGGACAGAAAGATGGTCGATAAGATTCTTCTTACCGCAAGCGGCGGACCGTTCCTTGGCAGAAAGTATGATGAATTAAAAGACGTATCCCTAAAAGATGCGCTCAATCATCCTAACTGGGCAATGGGAAAAAAGATTACCATTGATTCTGCTTCGCTAGTTAATAAGGGCCTTGAAGTAATTGAAGCCAAATGGCTTTTTGATGTGGATATAGAAGATGTTGAAGTTATCATTCATCCTCAGAGCATCATTCATTCAATGGTTCAGTTTAAGGATAACGCTGTACTCGCACAGCTTGGTTTGCCTGATATGAAGTTGCCCATTCAGTATGCTTTGTACGAAGGCAACAGACAGCCTATGCCTGAGAGAAAAATTGATTTCTTCTCGCTTTCTAAACTTGATTTCTTAAAGCCCGACCATGAGACTTTCAAAGGCATAAAACTTGCAGTTGATTCTTATAACAGAGGCTATATTTATACTACGGTATTTAATGCGGCTAATGAAATAGCAAACAGATATTTCCAGGAAGGACGCATTAAATTCCTTCAGATTTACGATATTATCGAAGATGCTTTAACGCTTGACTTCGATACTCACAAGACTCCGACACTTGATGAAATACTTGATGTCGAGAGCAAAGTTTACGATTATATTTCCGAGAAATATTAAAGGCATAAAATGGATTTATCAATACTCTGGACTATTATTTCTTTTATAGTGATTTTCAGTGTAATCGTCATCGGTCATGAAGGCGGTCATTTTCTTATTGCCAGATTAAACGGAATAAGAGTCATTGAATTTACTGTCGGACTCGGACCCAAGATTTTGCATTTCAAAAAGGGCGGTACCGAGTTTTCTTTACGTGCGCTTCCTTTCGGCGGAGCATGTATTTTTGAAAATCCCGACGAGCTTGATGAAGAAGAGGAAGAAAAAGAGGAAGAGGAAAAGCTCACAAAAGATATTGAAATTGATAAAAGAAACAAAAATTTCAATGAAGCAAGCGTATTTTCCAGAATTGCAACTGTTTTTGCAGGACCGATTTTCAATATTATCTTAGCTTATTTCCTCGGACTTATCGTTGTATTCTTCTGTGGTGAAGTAGGAACAAAGGTAGATGTTGTAACACCGGGTTATCCTGCAGAAGCCGCAGGAATTCAGGCTGGAGACGAGATTATAAAAATCAATGGCGAGAGAGTTTATCTTTTCTCTGAAATCAGACTTATTACATATCTTGATAACGCTGATGTATTTGAAATTGAATATAAAAGAGACGGTCAGATTTATAAAACAACACTGGAACCCAAAGCAAACGGTCAGCAGAGATTAATCGGTATACAGTCAAAGGATTACGTGAATTGTTCAAATTTTAAGGTTTTTAAATATTCTGCACTTGAAGTAAGATACTGGCTTAAAGTCACATTCAAATCGTTAAGAATGCTATTCACCGGTAAACTTAAAAAAGACGATCTTGCAGGTCCCGTAGGTGTTGCGCAGGTAATTGATACAACTATCGAAGAAACAAAGCAGTACGGTGTTGCCACTGTTGTTTTAAACATGGTTAATATTGCGCTTCTTTTGTCGGTTAACCTTGGAATCATGAATCTTTTACCTTTCCCGGCACTTGACGGCGGAAGACTTTTGTTCCTGTTTATAGAAGCTATTATAGGTAAAAAAGTGCCGAGGAAAGTAGAAGCCTATATTCATGTTGCGGGAATCATAGTACTGCTTATTTTATCGTTATTTGTTTTGGCAAATGACATTACAAAGTTCTTCAGATATTAAATTTAAAATTATCATATACAATATGTTTTAAAGGTTTTGTAAAAGATTTACAGATTTTGTATTTTCAATTAAATTTCGAAAAAGATTTTCCACATATTTTAAAATCAAAAATCGTGAGATTTTGACAAAAATAAATTAATCGTAGGATATTATGTAAACTGTCCGTACAATTGGACACATGAAAGGAATATAATATGCAAAGAAAATTAACGAGGGAGATAAAGATTGGTAATGTAGCTATCGGTGGAAACAATCCCATAGCGATTCAGTCTATGTGCAATTTTCCTACGGAAGATACTGAGAAGAACGTTGAACAGATACTTGCATTGGAAAAAGCAGGCTGTGAGATTATAAGACTTACGGTTCCCACAGAAGAGGCTGCGGTATCTTTTGGAAAGATTAAGAAAAGAGTACATATTCCCTGCGTTGCGGATATTCATTTTGATTATAAAATGGCTATCTTGGCCATGGAAAACGGCGCAGACAAGATTAGAATTAACCCCGGTAATATCGGCGGTAAAGAAAAGTTAGCCGAAGTTGTAAGAGTTGCCAAGGAAAGAAATATTCCTATCCGAGTAGGAGTTAATTCAGGCTCGCTTGAAAAAGAACTTGTTGCCAAATATAACGGAGTTACATCTCAGGGTCTTGTAGAATCAGCGCTTGATAAAGTCAGAATGATAGAAGAGGAAGGCTATGACAACATAGTCATCAGTATCAAATCTTCTAATGTTCCTATGTGCGTCGAAGCATATGAGAGAATCAGTGAAGTCAGCGACTATCCTCTGCACGTTGGAATAACCGAGGCAGGCACGATTTATGCAGGTAATATTAAATCTGCAGTAGGCCTTGGAATTCTTTTACATGAAGGAATAGGCGATACTATAAGAGTTTCTCTTACTGGCGATCCTCTTGAAGAGATAAAATCCGCGAAGTATATTCTTCGTTCTTTGGGACTTAGAAAAGAAGGAATAGAAGTTATTTCATGTCCGACCTGCGGCAGAACGAAAATCGATTTAATCGGTCTTGCAAATCAGGTTGAAGAAATGGTAAAAGATTATCCGCTTAACTTAAAAGTTGCTGTTATGGGCTGTGTTGTCAACGGACCCGGCGAAGCAAAGGAAGCGGATATAGGAATTGCAGGCGGTATTAATGAAGGCCTGCTTATTAAGAAAGGCGAAATTGTCAAAAAGCTCCCTCAAAGCGAACTTTTAGGAGCACTCAAGGCGGAGCTTGACAATTGGAAATAGGAGTGTTTTATGGATAATTTGTTTTTGGAAGTTTTCCCTGAAGTAAAACTTGATTCTAAAATAAAAGAAATAGCCGCACAGTGCAAAATTATTAAAATTTCCAAAAGCAAAGAGTCCGATATAGTCCGTGTTCTGTTGGAATCCAAATATCTTATTTCATACAAGAATATCGACAAGATTGAGACTCTTCTTGCCAAATGGTATTTTGAAGAGTACTCGAAGGTCGAAATTTATCCTCAGTTTGTATTATCCTCTCAGTACAATTTACAAAATCTCTGGGATGAGTATTCGGAGACGATTCTTTTTGAATTAAAAAATAAATCGCCTCTTTTATATACTATTCTCTCAAGAAGTGATGTGGTTTTTGAAGATGTTAATCACATGTTTCTTTATATTGAAGAAGGTATGGTTTCCGAAACTCATTCCACAAGACTTGAAAATGCTCTTAAAACTTATCTTTTCGGACGAACCAATGTTGAGGGAAGTATTACGATTGAATATAAGGAATCTACAACTCATGAAGTAAAAGAAGAATTTGATCATGAAGTAGATATGATTATCCAGAATTATGCCAAGAAACATGCTCCTGTTGAAGTTGACGAAGATGAAGAAATGCTTGGTGATGCAGGAACTAAAACTGTTGCAGAAAAACCTGCAGAGAAAAAGGCTGAACCTTCAGGAAAGCCAGCTCCGGAGAGACTTAAATATAAAAAGAATTCATCGCAAGCATCTGTTTCGGGCTACGGCAGAAAGTTTGTACGTTCCGACAAGCCCGGTGTTTTATACGGCGATTCTGTTGACGGACCTTTTACGGATTTAGTTGATATTAAGAGTGAAATCGAAGGCGTCTGTGTAAGAGGTAAAGTTATAGCTTTTGAAGATAAGGCTCTTAAAAACGAAAATCATATGATTCTTTTTGATTTGTATGATATGACTGATTCGATTTCGTGTAAACTTATGCTTTACCCTGAGTTTTATGAGCAGGGCAAAAACCTTATAAGAGAAGGCATTGAAATTGCAGTCAAAGGAAGCATTTCAATGGATAAATACGACAATAACGAACTTGTTTTATCCAGAATAAAAGGTATTGAAGCTTCAAGTATCGAAAAACATGAAAGACATGATATTTCGCTTAAGAAACGAGTAGAACTTCACTGCCATACCAGATTTTCCGAAATGGATGGTATTTCAAAGGAAGAAGACCTCGTAAAACTGGTAGCAGACTGGGGCTGGCCTGCAATAGCCGTTACAGATCACGGCGTAGTTCAGGCATTACCCAAAGTTGACCATATCATGCATGAAAAATATAAAGAAAAACCTTTCAAACTTATTTGTGGTATGGAAGGTTATCTTGTTGATGATGATTTTGATGCTGCTGTTAATGTAAAGGATCAGACACTTGCAGATTCTTTTGTAGTGTTTGATATCGAGACTACGGGTATTTCACCATATAAGCATCAGATAATTGAAATTGGCGCCGTAAAAGTTGTAAACGGAGCAATTAAGAATACATTCTCGACATTTGTAAACCCTCATGTTCCGATTCCTTTTGAAATTGAAAAGCTTACAGGAATTCATGAAAACATGGTTTGTGATGCGCCGGATATTTCCGAAGTTCTGCCCAAATTTATGGACTTCTGCGAAGGATGTGCTCTGGTTGCTCACAATGCAAAGTTTGATGTTTCGTTCATAAAAGAAAATTGTAAGAGATTGGGAATTGAGTTTGATAAGACCTGGCTCGATACGATTATTATGGCGAGAGCTCTGCTTAAAGATTCATCCAAGTTCGGCCTTGAAGCCGTGGCTCATAAACTGAAATTTAAATTCAGTAAGGATGAACATCACAGGGCTGTAAACGATGCGGATATTACTGCAAAAATATTCGTTGAATTTATTCATATGCTCTTGGGAAAGAAAGTATTGTCCTTAAAAGAATTAAATGATTTTGTTAAGAATACTCCTGAATCCATCAGAAAGATGAGACCTTACCATGTTTCTATCCTGGTAAAGAATGAGACCGGCAGAATTAACTTAAACAGACTAGTTTCAGAGTCTCATATTAATTATTTTTATAAATCGCCCAAGATTCCCCGATCTTTGCTTCAAAAGTACAGAGAAGGACTTATTATCGGTTCTGCATGCGAAGCGGGCGAACTCATGGAAGCTATTCTTGAAGAAAAGTCTGAAGCTGATATTTCACATATTGTAGATTTTTATGATTATCTCGAGATTATGCCTATTGCTAATAACGAGTTCATGAAATATAAGACAAATCCGATGTATAAAAACATCCAGACTGATGAGGATTTAAGAGATATTAACAGAACTATTATTAAACTCGGAGAGCAGTTTAACAAACCTGTATGTGCTACAGGTGATGCACATTTCTTGAATCCCGAAGACGAGATTTACAGAGAAATTATTCATATGAATAAGTTCAATAAGAAGTCTGTAAAGAAAGAAGATATTGAAGAGACTCGTGATGACGAGCAGACTTTAAATACTTCTAAGCTTCAGAAGGAACTAGAAGAAAAGCAACCGCCTTTGTTCTTAAGAACAACTGCTGAAATGCTTGATGAATTTGATTATCTCGGCGCACAGAAAGCGGAAGAGGTTGTTATTACCAATACCAATCTTATCGCAGATATGTGCGAGGATATCAGCCCTACATCAAATGAGAAATGTCCTCCCGAGCTTGAAAACTCGGAAGAGAAATTAAGACAGTGCTGTTATGAAACGGCTCATCAGATTTACGGTGAAAATCTTCCCAAGGAAGTCGAAGACAGACTTGAAACAGAGCTTACCGGTATTATTAATAACGGTTATGCCGTTCTTTATATGATTGCCAGGGAACTTGTTCTTAAATCTGAAGAAGACGGATATCTGGTTGGCTCAAGAGGTTCCGTTGGTTCATCGTTTGTAGCAACAATGTCTGGTATCACTGAGGTTAATCCTCTTCATGCGCATTATTACTGCAAGAACTGCCATTATAATGATTTTGATTCTGAAATTATTAAGAGCTTTGCATGTATGTCAGGATTTGACTTGCCTGATAAAGACTGTCCTGTGTGCGGTACCAAGCTTTCCAAGGCCGGATTTGATATTCCGTTCCAGACATTCCTTGGTTTCTCGGGTGATAAAGAGCCTGATATCGACTTAAACTTTTCCGGCGAATATCAGGGCAAGGCTCACAGATATACCGAAGTTTTATTCGGTAAAGGCCATACCTTCCATGCAGGAACCATGTCCGGTGTTGCTGATAAAATGAGTATCGCTTATACACATGATTTCTTTGAATCAAAAGGTATTCATAAAAGAAACTGTGAGATTATGCGTATCGCAAAAGGCGTTGAAGGTGTAAGAAAGACAACCGGTCAGCACCCAGGCGGCATTGTAGTTCTTCCTCACGGCCGTGAAATATATGAATTCACAGCCATTCAGAAGCCTGCAAACGATATGAATACCGATGTTATCACCACTCATTACGAGTATCATGACATCGATAAGAATCTTTTAAAACTGGATATTTTAGGTCATGTCGATCCTACGATGATGAAATGTCTCGAGGACCTTACAGGAACCAACTGTCGTGAAATACCTCTTGATGACAAGAGAGTTATGAGTATTTTCCAGACCACCACCGAGCTTGGTTATGAACCCAATGATATTGACGGGCTTGTTTTAGGATGTTTGGGTATTCCTGAATTCGGTACGAGAAATACCATGAACGTTCTTCTTAAAACAAAACCTCAGACATTCACCGACCTTATCAGAATCTCAGGTCTTACTCACGGTACAGGTGTGTGGGATAAAAATGCAGAGCGACTGATTGATGAAGGAAAAGCCGACATTACCGGCGTAATTTCAACACGTGATGATATTATGACGTATTTGATTGATAAAGGTGTTGAAAGTTCCGAAGCGTTCTCAATCATGGAAAATGTACGTAAGGGTAAAGTTGCAAAGCATAAAGTAGAAGATAAATGGAAAGTATGGAAGGAAGACATGCTTGCGAATAACGTTCCCGACTGGTATATCTGGTCATGCGAACAGATTCAGTACATGTTCCCTAAAGCACACGCAGCTGCGTATGTTACCATGGGCTGGAGAGTCGGTTATTATAAGGTATATTATCCATTGGCGTACTATGCAGCATATTTTTCTATCAGAGCAACCAAGTTTTCATATGAAACAATGTGTCAGGGCTTACAGTACTTAAGACAGAATATGCAGTTCTTACAAAGTCTGCCCAAATTGTCCAAGACCGAAGAAGATACGCTCGACGATATGAGACTTGTAGAAGAGTTTTATGTTCGTGGCTTTGAATTTACTCCTATTGACTTAAAGGTTGTTAAGCCGGATAAGTTCCAGATAATTGACGGTAAACTGATGCCTTCATTAAAGAGTATTGAAGGTATTGCTGATACAGCTGCAAAGAATATAGTTGACGGCTGTAAGGACGCATCGTTTACTTCTCAGGCTGATATGAAGAGAAAATGTAAGATTGGCGATTCGGTTCTTGATAAGCTTGTAAGTTTAGGTATTATTAAAGACCTTCCGAAGTCCGATCAGCTTAGTATATTTGATATATAAATATGTATCTTTTATGAGGAGGGATTATTATATTTTCGTAATTTTCTCCTACAGATAAAATATGAACCTCTAAAGGCTTCATTTTATACATTGTGAGAGACGTAATATTTTGTTATAATTCATTATAGTCAAAGCATTTAAGACAAATAAAAAAGGAGGAATTCAAAATGCCGGAGACAGTTGGAACATTAATTTGCGTAATAGTGGTAGTTTTGTTAATCTTCATAGCTTTGTTGGCAGTCATCATCGCCTCAGGCTACGTTAAAGCTCCCCCTGATACAGCATACATCATTTCAGGTTTCAAAAGAGAGCCTAAGGTTTTAATCGGTAGAGCAGGTATCAAGTTACCTTTCCTTGAAAGAAAAGATATGTTGCTAGTAAAACAGATGTCTATCGATATCAAGACAAACGGTTATATCCCGACACTCGATTTCATCGGTGTAGATATCGACGCAATCGCAAAAGTTCGTATCATGACGGACGACAAAGGCATCAAGCTTGCGATGAAGAACTTCCTTAACATGAACGAAAAACAGATAGCCGAAGCGCTTACTGATTCCCTTCAGGGTAACATGCGTGAGATTATCGGTACCGTTTCACTTAAGGAACTCTGTAACGACCGTAAAAAATTCGGTGATGAAGTTCAGACAAAAGCTCAGATTGACATGAACAACCTCGGTATCGAGATTATTTCATGTAACATCCAGAGAATCGAAGATAAGAACGACCTCATCAATGCCCTTGGTCAGGACAACATGTCACAGATTCAGAAGAGCGCTTCAATTGCACGTGCTCAGGCTGAAAAAGACGTAGCAATCGAGCAGGCTAAAGCAAAACAGCTTGCAAACGAAGCAAACGTTAACGCTGAAACAGATATCGCCGAGAGAAATAACCAGCTCGCAATTAAGCAGGCTGAACTTAAGAGAGAAGCCGACATTAAGAAGGCTGAAGCAGATGCAGCATATCGTATTCAGGAAGAGGAACAGCGTAAATCAATCGAAGTAGCTTCCGCAAACGCAGACATTGCTAAGCAGGAAAGAGAGATTGAACTTAAACAGAAAGAAGCTTCCGTTAAGGAGCAGGAACTTGCTGCTACAATCAGAAAGAAAGCTGATGCTGACAAATACGAAGCACAGCAGATGGCTGACGTTGAACTCTACAGAAAACAGCAGGAAGCAGAAGCTATGCGTGCACAGGCTGATGCAGCCAAGTATGCAGCAGAGCAGGAAGCTGAAGCTATCAGAGTAAAAGGTATCGCAGAAGCTGAAGCAATCAGAGCTAAAGCAATCGCTGAAGCTGAAGGTATTGAAAAGAAAGCTCTTGCTCAGGCAAAGATGAAAGAGGCTTCAATCCTTGAAATGTACTTCTCAGTACTTCCTCAGATCGCAGAGAACGTTGCAAAACCTCTCGCAAGCGTAGACAAGATCACCATGTACGGCGAAGGCAATTCTGCTAAGATGGTATCAGATATTGTTAATTCAACAACTCAGATTTCTGAGGGACTTACACAGGGCCTTGGAATCGATATCAAGACACTTCTTTCCGGAGCACTCGGTGGAGTAGCATACTCCGCAGCAACCAATGCAAATGCAAAAGCAAAGGCTGACGATGCTGCAGTTAAAGAAGATAACTTCAAAGAAGTAGAAACAGAAGAGTAATCTTACTGTAAATTGAATTAACGGTGGCTGGCTCCTTTAGGTACCTGACACCAAACATAAGCCGGGACTTCGAAAGAGGTCCCGGTTTTTTTATGATATAAAACTTTTTGAAAATTTGTCCATATTTCTTGAAAATGGACAAACTCGGATGTAAAATGTTAAAGTTCATACGATTTAATGGAAGAGATTGTATGAAGGTTTTTATTATGGAGGACGATATGAAAAAGATTTTAACTTTTCTACTGCTCATAACCATGAGCATTTCTTTGATTGGCTGTGGTAAGTTTGAAATACCCGGTACAGCTGATTCTGACAAAGAAGTTCTTACTGCTGATCCTAAATCTACATTAGAAGATCATGCACAAGTATTACCCGAAGATGATGTTGAAGAAATTGATGAAGAAGATGCAGAAGTTGATGAAGATGAAATTGAAGTAGAAACAACTGCTGAAAGTTATCCAATCGATAAAATACGCAGTAAAGTTTCTGAAAACAGATTGTGGGTTGAATATCAGGGACCTGAAGGACGTGAAATTGCTCTTATTGATACTGACGGTAATATTATTTTGTCCGATCCGAATATAATTCAGTATGGCGATGTTCATAATAATTCCGCATTCTATGTAAAAAATACCGATACTTCATCTACTACGGTAATTATTGATGCTGACGGAAATGAACTTAAAAGATTTGATTTTGTTGACGAAGACAGATTTTATCTTGTTAAGGATGATTATTACGGATATATCTTTTATGAATACACATCGGGATTTGCCGGAAACCAGCATATTCTGCATATTGTAAATCCTAAAGGAGAGATAGTTTGCAGTAGAGATATGACACCTGATATAGACAGAGAAAATGGCGAGAAATTATCCGAATGTACCGATATGTATATCGGACCACAGAATACCTTTATATTCACAATTGGAAAAGTAGGCGAAAATGTTTACGCCTTCTGTCCTGTACCAAATTATTTTGAATCATTAAATGATATTTTTCTTGTACAGATGAGGGATTCAAGTATTGTATATACTATGCTTCATAAAACAGATGAATGGGGAAATGTAATCAATGGTGATTACTGCTTTGACGGTTCGGGATATGTTTTTTATGTAGATAATAAATCATTTGATAATTTACCTAGTTTTTCGTATACCACTTTAAAAACTTATTCAAGCGATGAAGAATTTTCTGCTGATTGGGCTGCATTGGAAACTTCGGAAAAAATAGAAGAAAGTTTTGTTTCCACAAATGGTTTTGCTGTTGAAGGTTATCCGAATTTTAACGGAAGTATTTATGATTTGGCTAATTCCAAATGGGTTACAAAAGCAGAATTCCCAGACAGCGTTAGGATTGATGTTTTCAGTGCAGAAGACGGTTATATAGTTTACAGTTTAACCGGTGCAGACGGAAATAAATACTATGTTGTTGGTGATACTGAAGGCAACTTACTCTATGATCCTATACAGGGAAATATTGATATAAACATTTATTATAATGATTATTTTGAAAATATAACTGCTCACATGGATAATGGAAATCTTGTTTTTGTTGATGGTGTAGTTTTGACAAACGGAGAAAAAGTAAGTTTTGATGAACTTCCGGCTGATTTCAAATTTACTCATGATCATGCATTTAAGAGAGACGGTATTATTTGCGTAAGTATTTCAGATGGTTATATTGTTAATTATGATGAGAATTCATCCTACGGAAATAAGTTTAAAAAACTTGGCACAAGCGATTATATTACAACCATAAAATAAAAGTAATCGGGACTTCGAAAGAGGTCCCGATTTTATTTGCCCTTTCCTTGAAAATATGATGGACAAGGAGTAAAATAATAATATATTTTTTATTAGATTAGGGAGCGTTTTTATGAAGAGGTTTTCTAAGATTTTAAGTCTATTTTTATCATTCCTGATGGTGTTATCTGTCATTTCTTTTCCGACACTTAATGCAAACGCAGACGGTTCAGCCGGAACGCTGGACGATTTTGTAGAACGTTGCTATACGGTAACGCTTGGCAGAGGTTCGGATCCTGACGGATTTGCAGACTGGAAAGGCCAGCTTTTAAACGGCAAAGCAGTCGGAATTGAAATAGCATATGGCTTTTTGTTCAGTAAGGAATATACAAATAAAAATAAAGATAATGATGCTTATCTTAAAGATCTTTATATGCTTTTTATGGGCAGAGAACCCGATCCGAGTGGCTATAATGACTGGATGGGTAAGTTGAACAGCGGTGTTTCAAGACTTGAAGTATTTGCAGGCTTTGCCAACTCTCAGGAATTTTATAATATATGTGAAAGTTATGGTATTACTGCAGGAAGATACGTAATCGGATATGACAGACAATCAATTAATAACGTAAATCTTTACGTTGAAAGAATGTATAAAATCTGCCTTGAAAGAATCGGAGATAAAGGCGGTCAGGCAGACTGGGTTGAAAAGCTTTTAAAGAAGCAGATTACCGGTACAGAATGTGCGAGACGATTTATATTCAGCCAGGAATATAAGAATAAAGGCTTGAGTGATGAAGAGTTTGTAGAAAACCTTTATCTTGCAATGATGGGAAGACCCTATGATGAAGGCGGAAAAGCCGACTGGCTCAATGCTTTGGCAAGCGGCAAAACAAGAGATCAGGTTTTTGAAGGATTTGCAAATTCAGCCGAATTCGCTCAAATCTGTGCTACATATAAGATTGATAAAGGTTCTTATAAAGCAACTGATATAGGTAATACGAATCAGAATAATAACAATAATAATAACAATAATCAGAACCAAAATCAGGCAGCAAATGCTGTAGTTAATTATTCTAACACTGGTAATTGTACTATAAAGGATATGTCTGCCTCTGTTCCTGCTAAACCAAACTACAAGGTTGGCGATGTCATTAAATTTGGTAAATACGAGCAGGATGGCAATAAGTCGAATGGTAAAGAAGATATCGAATGGGTGGTTGCTTATGTTAAAGACTGGGATGTAATTGTAGTTTCAAAATATGCACTTGATTACCAGCCGTATAACACTAAAGATGCAAATACCTCATGGGAAAACTGTTCATTAAGAAAATGGCTAAATAATGATTTTTATAATGCTGCATTTTCCAAAGCAGAACAAAAACAGATTCCTACTGTTCCTGTTATTAATGAATACAAAAATGGTGAATGGCAGTATACTCAGGATAAACTTTTCTTAATGTGCAGAAGTGATATTTATTTTACACAATTCAGCGAGAGATATTATTCAGGAGTCAATCAGGGATACGGTAATAAGTTTATTTGCGAACCCACAAAATATTGCATTAGTCAGGGAGCCGAAGTAACTTCTATTACTCAGACTGATTATAATAATTATTACAATCAGTATTATTCAAGCAATGTTGTAGGTAAGAAAGGAACAGAATACTGGATCCGCAGTGATTATGGCCAGAATGATAATAAATGCTGGTATGCCGGCGCAGACGGTTTCTATGGCGATAATCATATGAAGAAAGTAAACAATAAGCTTGCAGTTCGTCCTGTAATGTATCTTTCATATCATAAAATAAATGAGCCTGACGAAGATGCAGAACCTGAACTTCCTAAGAATATTAAAGCTGGCGATACTTTCTTTTATGGCAGATATGAACAGGATAATAATGAATATGACGGAAAAGAACCGATAGAATGGATAGTACTTGAAACCGATGGTCACAGAGCCTTGGTTGTTTCAAGATATGTCCTTGACTGTAAGAAAGCTTATTATTCCACATCGGGTGATGTTTGGTGGTATAATAATGCGCTTCAGTCCTGGCTTAATAATGAGTTCATTAATGATGCATTTACATATAAGGAAAGACAACATATTCCTGATGTTAAAGTAGATGTGAAACTTCCATTCTGGGCACATGAAGATGAGTATCACAACCTGGAAGATCAGATATTCTGTTTATCGAATGCAGAATTAAAGAAGTATTGTGGCGATTATCAGATGTATTTCAGCAAATACAATGAAGGCTTTAATGAGAATTTCCTTGCGAGCCCTACGCCTTATGCGATAAAACAGGGCGTTCAGACAATTACAATTACTGAAGAAGTTTATAATAACAGCTCTATATACAACCCTGACACAGGTACTCGTACTACTTCTTACAAAGATTTTTATTCAAGAAATGTAGTCGGCAGAGTATGTGCGTCCTATTGGAAACGTGAGAATTGCGCTACTCTGACGGCATCTAATGTCGGAACCAATGTTAATCCGGACGGCAGAGAGGGCGTTGACTTCTTTGGTGACGACTTTGATTATATCGGTACTCGCCCGGCAATGTACATTGATTATTGATTATAAATGACAATGGTTAACTCTTTTATGATTGATTGACTTGAAACAGTTATCAAAGTGGCAGGAATTTACGCCTGCCACTTTTTTTGACATTTAATTGCCCTCAAATAGGCTTCGTGTTATAATATTATGAACAAAAAAATGAGAAATTGGAGACATCATGGAAATACTTTACAAAAGCACTAGGGATTCATCTAAGTCTGTAAGTGCTTCTTATGCAATTATAAAAGGTATTGCTGAAGACGGCGGATTATTTATGCCGGATCAGTTTCCTTCACTGGAAATAAGCCTTGAAGAACTTTCAAAGCTTGACTATAAAGGCGTTGCTTATGAGGTAATGAAACTGTTCTTTACGGATTTTACCGAAGAAGAGTTACGTTACTGTATTGAGCATGCATACGATTCTAAATTTGATACAGAAGAAATAGTACCTATGTCATTTGTTGACGGCGCTTATTATCTTGAATTATTCCACGGCTCGACCATAGCTTTCAAAGATATGGCTTTATCAATTTTGCCTTATCTTATGAAGACAGCAGCCAAGAAAAATAATATAAACGAAAAGATTGTTATCTTAACTGCTACAAGCGGCGATACCGGTAAAGCAGCGCTTGCAGGATTTGCGGGTGTCGAAGGCGTTAAGATTGTTGTCTTTTATCCGAAGGGCGGTGTTTCGGCCATTCAGGAAAAGCAGATGGTAACACAGGTCGGTGACAATGTTAAGGTTGTCGGTATTACAGGTAACTTTGATGATGCGCAGACAGGTGTTAAAAACATCTTCGGCGATAAGGAATTTAACGAAAAGATTAATAAAGCGGGCTACAGATTTTCATCTGCAAACTCTATTAACATCGGTCGTCTTATTCCTCAGGTTGCATATTATGTATATGCATACGCCAATCTTTTAAAGAACGGAAAGATTGAAGAGGGCGACTTGATTAATTTCGTTGTTCCTACAGGAAACTTCGGAAATATCCTTGCAGGTTATTTTGCAAAGAGAATCGGTATTCCCGTAAACAAACTTATCTGTGCTTCAAATGAAAACAAAGTTTTATACGATTTCTTTGAGTCAAAAGTTTATGACAGAAACAGAGATTTCATCCTTACTACATCGCCTTCAATGGATATTCTGATTTCGTCCAATTTTGAAAGACTTATTTATTTATCATGCGGATGTAATTCCGACAAGAATATTCAGTTTATGAATGATCTTAAAGAAAAAGGCGTTTATACCGTAACCGATGAAATGAAGCAGTTTATCGACGAATCTTTTATCGGCGGATTTGCTTCCGAAGATATGGTTTCGAAACGCATAAAGAATGTATTCGACAAAACCGGCTATGTACTTGATACACATACGGCCGTTGCAAGTGCGGTATATGAGAATTATGAGAATTCAACCAAGGATGATACAACTTCGGTAATCGTTTCAACTGCATCGCCTTACAAGTTTACCAGAGCAGTGCTTTCATCAATTGACGGTATTAAACATGATGAAGATGATTTTGTACTGGTTGATAAGTTAAACGAGCTTTCGGGTATCGATATTCCCAAGGCTGTAAACGATATCAGAAACGCGCCTGTTCTTCATAACACTGTCTGTGATAAAGAAGACATGAAGAAGGAAGTAGAAAACTTTCTTGTATTATAATTTTGAATAAAACTAAAATGAGGGAAATATGGACCGTAAGAAACATATTCTTATCGTCGATGACGTAACTACAAATTTAAAAGTGGCTGCTGATGTGTTAAAAGATCACTATCAGCTTTCCATGGCCAAATCCGGTCAGCAGGCGCTTGATTTCTTAAAGAAAGCAAAGCCCGATCTGATTCTTTTGGATGTCAGAATGCCCGGAATGGATGGCTATGAAACACTTGAACATATTAAGTCTAATTCTGAGACCGCAAATATTCCTGTTGTATTTCTGACTGTAGACGATCAGAGAGAAAGCGAAATAAAAGGTCTTAAAATGGGCGCCATGGACTTTATTTTAAAGCCTTTCGAGCCTGAAATCATGCTTTCGAGAATTGAGAAAATTCTTCAGATTGAAGATTTAAGAAGAAATCTTTCCAATTCTGCCAAGAAAGATCCTCTTACAGGACTCTGGAACAGAAAGTTCATGGAAGACGATATTGAAAAATACTTCCTTACAAAGAATAAAGGCGTGTTCCTTCTTTGTGATATAGATAATTTCAAATTCGTTAATGATACTTACGGACATGTATTCGGAGATAATGTACTCTGCAATTTTGCAAAGATTTTAAAGAGCACGGTTGGTCCGAGAGATATGGCAGGACGTATAGGCGGCGATGAATTCGCTGTATTCTTAAAAGGCGAATATACCGATGATGAAATCAATTCATACTGCGATATTCTTATGAAAGCCGTACACAACGATATGAAGGATCCGACAGAACTTTCTTATAATCCTTCGATTTCGATAGGTATTTCTGTATCTCCTGATGACGGTATTGATTTTAATACGATTTATCACAGAGCCGATAAAGCTCTTTACTACGTAAAACAGAACGGTAAGGATTCTTATCATTATTACAAACAGAGAGAAGAATATCTTAACAACACCATTGAAAACTTCAACAGCGAACAGGATCTTTCAAGACTTGAAGGATTCATGAAAGAGAAGAGTTATGAGAATGGTGCTTTAAGAGTTGAATACGAAGGATTTAAGAATATCGTTCATTTCGTACAAAGAACGATCGCAAGGTCCAATCAGACAGTATGGATGATTCTTTTCACATTGACTCATTCAGGTCCGGAGAAACTTTCTACAGAGCAGCTTGAAGAAGCAATGCAGCAGGTTGAAAGAGCAATTGTTGTTTCTCTTAGAATGGGAGATGTTACAACGCAGTATTCGTCCTTCCAGTATGTAACGCTTCTTATGAATGCCAATGAGGAAGATTCGAGAGGAATTGCCCAGAGAATTATACTTACATGGCAGGAATTGTCTGAAGATAAGTACATGACTCTTACATATGATTTAAAGAATATAGTTCCCAAGTAAAATAGAAAACGACTCAGTGATGAGTCGTTTTTCTTTATCTTTTATACATCGGAATGTATTTCTGATCTTCCATGATAGGTTTGTATGCAGGTCTTATAATCTTTCCGTTATTTGAAAGCTCTTCAAGTCTGTGTGCTGACCAGCCTACGATTCTTGCAATTGCAAACATAGGAGTGAAGAGTTCTGAAGGAAGACCGAGCATGTCATATACAAATCCGGAATAGAAGTCTACGTTTATGCAGACGCCCTTGTACATCTTTCTCTCAGAAGCGATGATTTTAGGAGCAAGCTCTTCAACTTTGGAGTAAAGGCCGAATTCTTTTTCAAGGCCTTTTTCTTTTGATAGCATTTCCACATAACTCTTAAATACCTGTGCACGAGGGTCGCTGGTTGAATAAATCGCATGTCCGACACCGTAGATAAGACCCTGATGATCGAATGCTTCTTTGTGAAGAATCTTTCTTAAGTATTCACTGATCTGTTCTTCATCTTCCCAGTCGGCAACTTCTTTTTTCATTTCTTCAAACATCTGAACAACCTTGATGTTTGCTCCGCCGTGACGAGGCCCTTTAAGTGATCCGATTGCAGCTGCTATAGCAGAGTAAGTATCGGTTAAAGTTGAAGTTACAACGTGAGTTGTGAAGGTTGAATTGTTACCGCCGCCGTGCTCCATATGAAGTACAAGCGCAAGGTCTAAAAGCTTTGCTTCAAGCGGTGTATACTTGCTGTCGGCTCTTAATAGTGATAGTATATTTTCAGCTGTAGAAAGCTTAGGATTCGGTCTGTGAATAAAGAGCGAATTGCCGTCATGATAATGGCTGTAAGCCTGGTATCCGTAGATGGCAAATTCAGGGAAAAGCGCAATTAACTGAAGGCACTGTCTTAAAACATTCGGTAATGAAGTGTCGTCTGCACGATCGTCGTATGAATATAATGTTAGAACGCTTCTGGCAAGTGTATTCATCATATCTTTACTGGGAGCCTTCATGATAATATCACGAACGAAACCCGTAGGAAGAGAACGGTAATCCGCAAGGATCTCCTTAAAAGATTCGAGCTGACTGTTGGTAGGCAGTTCACCGAAAAGAAGAAGATAAGTGATTTCTTCAAATCCAAATCTGTCTTCCTCTGTAAATCCTTTTACGAGGTCTTTTACATTGTAACCTCTGTAAAAGAGTTCTCCGGGTAAAGGAATCTGCTCGCCGTCAACGATTTTATTTGCACGTACATCTGATATATGAGTTAGTCCCGTGAGGACACCGCGGCCGTTTAAATCTCTTAAACCGCGCTTAACATCATATTGTACGAATAATTCATTATCAATTATGCTTTTTTCGAAAGACTTGTCTGCAAGATTTATAATTTCGGGTGTAATTTCACTGTGTTTACTTGACATTTAGGCAATCCTCCTTTTTAACTAGTAGCACGTTTGGTAAACATAACTTGAAAACGCGGTATTATTACTATAGCATATATAAAAATATAATTCAAAAGTATTCATCAAAGTTAACAAAAAGTTTACATAAGAGAGAAAAATATGAGATTAATCGACTGTATCAGAGAAGAAATGAAAAATGCGGGATATGACTGGTATTTAACGAAAGACTGCGACCCGCACATGAGTGAATATGTGAATGATTATTACAAATTCAGGAGTTTAATTTCCGGTTTTACGGGTTCAAACGGAACTCTGGCCATCGGTCTTGAGAAAGCATACCTTTTTACGGACGGCAGATATTTTATCCAGGCTGAAAAAGAACTTGAGGGAAGCGGAATTGAACTTATGAAACTTTCCACACCCGGGTTCCCTTCCATAAAAGAATTTGTAAACAACCTCATAAAAGAAGGACTGACCATTGCCTGCCCTTCAGAGATCTTTTCATACAAAGAAATCCTTGATTATGGATTTAATGCTTTTGATAACGATAACGCAGTTTTTCTTGATGCTTATTATAAATTCAAAGGAGAAGAATATCCAAAGCCTCAGATAGATGACACTGTAGAGTTTTTATCCGAAGAACTTACAGGCGAAAGTACTGAGAAGAAGATAGAAAAGATAAGAAAATACTTAATTGACAACGAGATTTTCTATTATTTCAGCGCTTCTTTGGACAGTAATATGTGGCTTTTAAACATCCGTGGAAATGCAATTAAGTATAATCCCATGGCTTTTAGTTATGTGATGGTTACACCACGTGAAGCTTGTGTATTTATCTTTGACAATGACGGAAAATACAGAAGAGAAGAAATTTTAAGTGATTCAAGAATTCATCTAAGCAAAAACTTTGATGAAACGATTGATCTTTTCAAAAAACAGCGCATTAACTGCTTTTTATATGAGCATTTTGAAAAGTTCCTAAAAAACCTTCCGGGTTCAAGAAGAGCATGCTTTGCTTTTGATAAAATGCCGGCTAAATTTGCACGTATTTTGGAGAATAAGGATTATCAGTTAATTAATTCAGACTGCAATGTTTCACGCCTTCAGGCAATGAAGAACGATACTGAGATTAATAACTTAAGAGAAGCATATGCAAAAGACAATAAAGTAGTCAGTGAATTCCAGAAATGGGTCAAGGAAAACGATGTTACAAACATGAATGAATACGACCTTATGAAGCGTCTGGATTCTATGAGACTTATAAATTGCGACTGCAGGGATTTGTCCTTTGATACGATTTCTGCTTCCGGATCTAATGCTGCTATGATGCATTACGAGTCTAAAGAAAATGACTGCTCAATGATACTAAAAGACAATCTTTATCTTTTTGATTCGGGAGGACAGTGGATCGGCGGAACAACAGATATTACAAGGACCGTTGCTATCGGAATTCCTTCATACGAAATGAAACATGATTACACCAAAGTTGCAAGAGGCATGCTTGCCCTTATGAATGCTGTATTTATTGAAGGTTGTAGCGGCCTCAATCTTGATATTCTTGCAAGAGAACCTATGTGGGAAGAAGGCGACGATTATAAATGCGGAACAGGTCATGGAGTAGGATATATGCTTTCTGTTCATGAAGGTCCTCATGCAATCAGATGGATGCAAAAGCCTGTCGGAAGAGAAGCTGTGTTAAGACCGGGAATGCTTGTTTCTGATGAACCCGGAATTTACAAAGAAGGCAAGTACGGTATCAGAATAGAGAATATCCTTCTTGTAAGAGAGAAGTGCGTGACCGAAGACGGAAGGTTTTTATGCTTTGAATGTTTGACATATGTACCTTTGGACGAAGATCTTCTTTTACGAGATGAAATGAGCGATAAGGAAATCATGTGGCTCGACCACTATCAGAACGCCTGTTTAAGCCGAAGCGTATAGTCAAAATCACTATATTTAGGGCAAAAACGTCTTTCAATTATACATATATGTAAAACTTTTGTTATATAAATATCAATTATAGGAAAGTCTATTGACTTTAAAAGCACATTTTTTTATACTATTTAGCGGTGTAATATTCCAAAGTAGCGATATGTTGGAGTTAAAAAATTTTAAATAAGGAGATATATTATGGCACTCGATTTAACAAAGTATGGTATTAATGCCGCAGAAATCGTACACAACCCTTCATATGAGTTTTTATATGAAGAAGAGATGAAGCC
>JAEEGH010005259.1_pt1 | contig 32653 bp, 32 predicted proteins | sample 9134181 | NCBI WGS metagenome assembly JAEEGH01 (sample SAMN16246544, study PRJNA631951) | gut metagenome | biome: gut microbiome; feature: rumen; material: DP-attached | host: Bos | place: Iran: Karaj | collected 2018-10
CGAGTTTCTCATTTTATTTTCCTTTCTTTGTTGTAGTTTGCGTCAGTTTCAGGTTCTTTGCCGGGTTTCCAAATTTTTTGCAAAAAAATTGGCTCCCTTTGAGGAGCCTGCTTCTTTTGAAAACCGTACCAAAAATACCAGGCTCCGTTTATTGGGCCTGCCACCACCAGAAGTTGATGCTTGCTACGAATTTCATGCCAAAAATATATGAAATGTGGGGAGCTTTGGCAAGTGATTCCCCCGGATTTAACTTTGTAATCAAAAAAATTATATATATTGCCTATATCACCATCAAAAACATTAGGAGCTCCTATGGCGATTGACCACAATCTCTTAACGGGACAATTTCGTCCTCTTGGCGAAAACAGAATAGAAGATTCCCTTTCTGCAACCCAGAAAGTCATGCCCGTGCATGCCGGGAATAAAAAAGTGCTACGTCATTTGACGCCGCGGAATAGAAGTCGAAGTTTTAAAAGCCGTGAAGTTTAGCGAGTTTTTTAAACTTTTAAAGTGATCTTCTAAATCGAAAATGTTCTGCAACAGAATGCGGATTGATCTACATCGTAGCATATAAAGCTATTGCTGTAGCATAATAATCGCGGTCTCGTTAATTTTAAAAAACATGTTTAAAAAAGCATGGATAAATCCAGTTCTAGGCTGGATTTATATGTGTATTGATGAGCGAGTGGATGATTGTTTTATATCAAGGGAGAGAATATGTCGAAGTTTTTTTATGCTCTTTTTGGGCTTGCTGATTGTTGGGAACGCTTTTGCCGTAGTTGGGGATACGATTTATATTGATTACGATTTGCAGGGTGGAAAGAACAATCCTGAAAACTTATCTTCTTATTTATATAGCACTCGCTCGGATTATCCTTCGATTGATTTTTTCCCGCCCACTAAAGACGGTGCAGACTTTCTGGGCTGGTTTTTTGATTCATCTCCTTACGATAATAAAGCAATCACCTATACGGATCCTGTCATTTCTCTCACCCGCCCCCAAAAAGGAAGACTGTCTCTCTATGCTCGCTGGGGTGTGAAGGCGAAAATCCCTCAACAGAACGAGTCGGGATGTATGCTGGTTCACGATGCAGCTGAACTCTACGGTGCTGTGAAAGCCTCTGATAGTTTAATGCGAGAAAATAAACAAATTTGTGTTTCCATCGAAAATGATATCGTCGTCAACAAGACTTTTGCACGGAAGTCACTCTTGATGCTCCGATAAGCAAAGCCCCTCGTGCAGCCAACACTTATAACAATAATTATAATGCGGTAACTACTTTTTACCTTGATACCTATACCAATGACGAGTTTGAAGCGAGTGCGGCTTCTGCTACCGCTTTTTCCGATGGAACTGTTCTTGAAAAACTCGTGAAGGGCTCTAGTAGCCCCATCTGGACGCAGGAGGTCGGGAAGGACGCTTATCCGAAATTGAAAGGCGTGTATTACGATATTGCGTATGATTTGGCCGGTGGCGTCAATGACTCTGTTAATCCGAGCTATTACAAGCCTGAACAAGAAGTGCTGTTGACGCCTGCATCAAAGGATGGCGATGCTTTTGAAGGTTGGTTTGCCTATTCAAACTTTGCAACACCGGTAGAAAAAATCCTTGCTACGGATAAAGGAAATAAGAAGTTTTTTGTCAAGTGGAAAAAAGGATATTCCATCACTTATGTGAATGATGGCTCTTATTCTTCTGTGTTGAATCGGAATCCGGTTTACCGTTATGCGGATTCTGCAACGTTTGTGCTGAAGCAACCCACTAAGAGTGGGAAAACTTTTGTGGGGTGGTACTCGGATTCTGCCTTTACGACTGCAGTGACTGAACTGCCCACGGGAAACACCGAAGATATCGTTCTTTATGCCAAATGGAGTGCCCGTGAAATCAAGATCTCGTACGATTTGGTCGGCGGCACAATGGGCGATGTGAAGAATCCGGACAAAGCCTTGAGTGGTGACATGATTACGCTTAAAAGCCCGACACGTGAAGAATTCCTTTTCTTGGGCTGGAATGGTGCGAATACCGCATCATTGAAAGAACCTGGCGATTATGACCGAACTTATTTTGTTGATTCGAAACAGGATGAAATCAAGCTGAAGGCTGAATGGACTTATGCTCCGTAAAAACCTGAGACAGATGCAGATGGATGTTATCTTGTTAAAAATGTTCATGAATTGTTCTATTTTGACGAAATTGCAAACAGCGTGTTAAGCGAAAAACCGCCGATAAAAGCCTGCATCAAGATTATGAACGATATTGTTGTGAACGAAGATATGAATAACGCCAATTATATTGATTGGAATCCAATGAATTACAAAAATATTTTCGCTGGAATTATCTATGGAAACGGACACACTATCAGTGGTCTGTACATGAACTGCCAATACTTCTATAATGACAACTATAGAGTCTTTTATGGATTGATAGAAAATAAATCCTATCAACAAGTTTATCCTGAAGTGCAGAATTTATATCTTGCTAATTTCTATTTCGCCAATGAATATTATGATAAGGTTTTGCTCAATGTAAATGGTAGGGACGGTGCTGGTGATGGGAAAAGCGGAATCCGCAAGACGATTGCCCCGGCGCCGTTGAAGAAAAAAATTGCCCCCAAGTTCGATGCCAAAGGTCGCAATATGAACTCGCGTCCTAATTATGGGGTATTCTTCTGATATTGAGAATATTTTTCTAAATTTGGGCGCATGATCAGTATCACTAAGCTTTTGATGGATGCCCCGAATTTTGGGGATTCTCTCCGTTACGAACCTCATGCTCATGCTGCAAAAAATGGCGTGGGCGCGGGGCGCGGTCCCGTGGTTGTTTGGAACTGCACGAAGACTTGCAACTTGAAGTGCGTGCATTGCTATGCGCGTTCCGAGGCGATTAAGTACCAGAACGAACTATCGCACGAAGAGGGCATCAAGCTTATTGATCAACTGGCGGAATTCAATGTGCCGGTGCTTTTGTTCAGCGGTGGCGAACCGCTTTTGCGCCCGGATTTTTTTGAACTTGCAAACTACGCGGCAAGCAAGGGTATCCGCCCGACGATTTCGACGAACGGCACCTGCATTACGCCTGATGTAGCTCAGAAACTTAAGGCGATGGGCGTAGGCTATGTGGGCATCAGCTTGGACGGTTGTGAAGAAACTCACGACAAGTTCCGCGGTAAACCGGGCGCGTACCAGCTGGCTTTGCGCGGTATCCGCAACTGCGTGGCGACGGGCCAGAAGGTCGGGCTGCGCTTCACGATTACACGTTACAACGTGCAGGACCTGAATGCAATTTTCGATTTGCTCGAAGCCGAGAACATTGACCGCGTGTGCTTCTATCACTTGGTTTATAGCGGTCGTGGCTCTGCGATGGTTGCAAATGACTTGAATCACGAAGAAAGCCGCAAGGCGATGGACTTGATTATTGATCGCACTTTGGACTTCAAGAAACGTGGCGTGAACAAGGAAATCTTGACTGTCGATAACCATGCGGATGCCGTTTATCTGTACCAGCGCATGAAACGTGAAGACCCGGCGCTTGCAGAAAAGGTTTTGGAGCTGATTCAGCGCAACGGCGGAAACCGCAGTGGTATGGCGTTTGGCAATATCGATAGCGTCGGCAACGTGCATCCGGACCAGTTTACGCAATATATTACGCTTGGGAACGTTCGCGAGCGTAGCTTTGGCGATATTTGGACGGACTTGTCGAACCCGATTATGGCGGGACTCAAGGACCGTAAACCGCTTTTGAAGGGACGTTGTCCGAAGTGCGCTTTCCTGAATTTGTGCAATGGCAACTTCCGCACGCGTGCCGAGGCGGTGACAGGCGACTTCTGGGCCGAAGATCCGGCCTGCTATTTGACGGATGAAGAAATTGGGCTGTGAGAGCTTAGTTGGTAGAGCTTGGAACTTAGAGCATGTCATCCTGAGCGGAGTGTAACGGAGTCGAAGGATCCAGTGCGTTAACAGATGCTTATGTCGGAACTTGAACAGCAAATTCTCGATTTGATTCAAGACGGTTTTCCGCTGGTGGAACGCCCGTATAAAACGCTTGCGGAAATGTTGAATTGTGATGGCGAAATCGATGCCGACAAAAAATGCGCGAACTCTGTTGTGTCAGAACAAGAAGTTTTTGATGCTGTTGAAATGCGGCGTGCTTCGGGTGTGATTCGCCGTATCGGTGGCGTGTATGATTCCAAGAAGTTAGGCTTCATTTCGAGACTTTGCGCAGGGAAGGTGCCGACGTCGTCACAAGATTTTTCGACTGAATCGCACGATGAAACTCCGATGGAAAAGTTTGCCACGGTCGTGATGGGCGAACCCGCGATTACGCACAATTACATCCGCAGTCACGAATACAACGTTTGGTTTACCGTCATTGCTGAAAATGAGGCGGCTATTGAGACGGTTGTGGAACGTGTTTGTGCAAAAACGAAATTGCACGACGTTCATGTGCTCTCCGCCACCAAGAAATATAAAATCAATACGGTGATGAAGGTTGAAGCTCCAGTAGACAGTGATTGCAAAAAAAATGATGGTGAACGAGGCGAGAGTCGCGAAGTTTGTCATTGCGAACCGAAGGTGAAGCAATCTCCAGCGGGCGCATTGACAGATGCGGACAAGTCACGTATTCGCGTTGCATGTGGGGATCTTCCGCATACGCTTACTCCGTTCAAGGACTGGGGCGTTTCTTGTGATGAACTTCGTGAAGACCTTGCGTCAAAAAGAATGCGCCGCTTTGGTGCAATTCTCCGCCACCAAAATGCGGGCTTTGCATTTAATGCGATGGTCTGTTTTCGTTTAGACGAAAATGGCTTGACGAGTTCATCAACCCTGCGTCATTCTGACCTTGAAGTGCGTTGCACGAAAGGTGAAAAATCCAGTAAAGCTCTTGTTCTTGCAAAAAAGCATTATATTTCTCATTGTTACGAGCGTCCAACATTTGAAGGATTTCCGTACAATTTGTATGCGATGATGCATGCAAATTCTGCGGACCAACTTGACCAATATATCGCGGACTGCGTGAAATCTTTAAACGAACTGCAATCGACTCCCGTCGATTATGTCGTGCTATCTTCTGTGCGTGAGCTTAAGAAAACAAGCTTTGAATTTTTTGCGTAGGGTGTAATCCGTAACTATACGTTTTTGAATGTTATTTTATGGCTTTTTATTGCTTGCTATAATTTTGCTTTCTCAATAAGGAAATCAACAACGCGTTGTGTCGATTTGTTATCCACATATTTGTGAATGCGGTGCATTGTTTTTTGACGTTCTCTTTTTGCAGAATCGATCCCGTTGGCAACTTCTTCTATAAAATATTTCAAGTCAGACACATTTTTGAGATATACTCCCTTAATCCATTCAAAGTAGTCTATGCAAAATCCTGGTTTTTTTGAATATACTTCATAATCGTCAATGCTTAAAGCGATGGGTCTATCCAATAAAATGTACTCATGATAAGCGGCTGAGTAATCTGTTATTAAAGCGTCAAAACAATGCATGAGATTCATTGTGGATACGTTGAATTTTCGTTTGTCTGAATCGTGAATAAGAACTATATTAGAAAATTTCTGCTCAGGAAAGTTTTTCTTTTGAGAATGGTGCATCTGAATTGCTAATAAAATATTATGTTCTTTTAATAAAGTGTTTAAACTTTCGAAATCTTCTTTTTCTTTTAAGAGTGGAATACCAAACGGGAAAACGTAATCAGAACCTTTATTTCCTCCAGATTTGTGTTGCCTATATGTGGGGAGCCAACCAATGATTTTATCAAACTTTTGTGAAGTCTTTGTGATTTCAGGGAGAAAACCATTTTTATACAAGTCTATGTCTAAAAAAAGCTGGTCGTTTGATGGGTAACCAAGAGTGAAAAAACGCCCTGTTGCATTAGGGTAAAGATTAGTGTCTATGGTTTCTGTTGCTTTTGATAAAGTTAAAATCGCGTCAACGTTTCCTATTTTTTTTGAATAAAATTTCCAGTCTTTTAAGGGTGCTCCATGCTGCGTATAAAGACGAAATGTTTTTGGATGTATTTTCAGTATATAAATGTTGCTGTCAATAATAGCCTTTGCGGGAATAAGGTATAGAAGTTTGCGTGTATAGTATTTGAACCCTTTCCCGAATAGTGAAACGGTCTTAATATTGGGCGGAGGTTCAAATGAATTTCCAACAACCCAAACTAATTTGTATTTTTTGTCGTATCCGCGTCTTATCAGTTCTTGGTAAATCATCCATGGGGATCCTCCTAATTCCGGATAAGATTCGAAAAGTATGATATTTTGTTTTATTGGGATAAAACGAACCAAGAATGAGAGTATGGAGCGTAATATGTGTTTCATCTTTTTAGAATCTGTGACCTAAACCGATATAAAATATTCCTCGTTGGCCAAAAGATAACAATCCGAGAGTAAGTGGAATAGTTTTCCCAAATTCAAGCCCCAAAAAAGTGAGGTGAAACATGGGAATCACTCCTTTATCCATGATGGATATGCCTCCGTCCAATTCAACGAATGGGTTTACAAAGCCTCCGTAATTGATATTCAACTTGATTTTTGGCATGATTGTATATACGGACCAATCTTCTATTGAATGTGCATAGTTAAAGACAAGTCCCGATTCCACAACTTCGTTAAACTTGTAGCCGTAATCTATAGAAAATGCGCCAGGTATGGATGTGGATACCTTTTGTGTCCCTAAAGAAAAAATACTTACGGAAGCAGATGCTCCTGCTGCGGCAAAATCAGTAATTGCGAAAATTCCGTATGAAACTGAAATGCTATGGTGTTTTAGCGTGTCTTTCTGTTCGACTGCTTTAACCATGCTCACGTCAGATTTTGCAATCTGCGTTTCGTTGGTGTTCTCCCATGCGTTTGCGTGCGAAACGAAAAATAACGAAATAATTGCAGCAATTAAGGTTCTTTTAATCATTTAATGTGGTTCTCGAATATGATAAAAACTGCACTTAATATAAATAAAATAATGGAATAAAACCATAAAAAGATGTTTTTTGCTTAAAAATGGATGCTGGTTTCTTATTTTGATGAATAGGAATGGTCGATTTTCTATCTTTGAATCATGCGCAAGATTTACATGGCAGGAATGAGCCACAAGGTGGCCGAAATCGCAATCCGCGAAAAGTTTTACATCCCGATGGACGTCAAGACCGAGGCGTTGAGTCACTCTCCGTTTGACGAACTTTTGATTCTTGCCACATGCAATCGCACCGAAGTCTATGTGGCGTGCGACCGCGACCTGGATACTGCGGAGTTGGTTCGTTATGTTTGTGGCCTTGCGCATCAGAACTATGACGACTTTGCAAAGTTCTTCTACACGAAAACGGGCGAGGATGTTGTCCATCATGTGTTGAATGTGTGTGCCGGGCTTGATTCTGTGGCTATTGGTGAAGACCAAATTCTGCATCAGATTGACCGTGCTTATGAAACGGCACACCAGCTCAAGGCGACTGGCAATAGCTTGAACAAACTTTTTCAAAGTGCAATCCACACGACTAAGCGTATCAAGACCGAAACGAACCTGAGCAAGCTCAGTTGCAATATCCCATTCTTGGCGATGAAGCAGGTCCAAAAGACATTTGACGACCTTGAAAATCGCACGGTTTATATTGTAGGTCTCGGCGAAATGGGTTCGCTGATGCTGAAGTACGTACAAGAGAATACGACCAAGATTTTTGCGAGCAGTAAGACGTTTGCGAATGCCGAAAAGTTTGGTGATGTCTTGACTCCGGTTCGTTTTGAAGACCGCTACAGTGTCGTGGGAAAGAGCGATGTGCTGATTCTTTGCAGCGCAAGTCAGGAACCGATTATCACGAAGGATGAATTTGAAAAAGCGATTGCTCTGTGTCATCCAGAGCATCGCGAAGGCCCCAGTGAAGTTTCGTCTGCTGCGATGGCCTCTTCGAAACGTCTCGTCGTTGATCTTGCGAACCCGCGTAATGCGGAACCTTCAATCGGGGACTTGCCCGGTGTGCAATATGTTTGTGTCGATGATTTGGAACAAATTGTGTCTGAAAACCGTCGTTTGAGAATGATTGAACTCGAAGCGGCACAAAAGATTTTGCAAGAAGGTATCGAAGATTTTATGCAGTGGTATCGTATGGACGATATCGCGAAGAGCATTCACGTCTTTGCGGAAAAGATGGTGGCGACTGCAAATGAAGAGTCGGAGAAATTGCTGCGCTCGCTTCCGGAAGTGTCCGATGCGGACAAGAAACGCATTCAGATGATGTACGAACGGTTTGCTAAAAAGATGGCGAATGACTACTTGTACAAAGTAAAAGACTCGAATTCAGCCGAAGACGTGTTGACGTATTTGAAATGTCTTCGTGAATGCAATTAGGGGGCGACAATGAAACTTCGTATTGCGACTCGCAAAAGTGCTTTGGCTTTAGCCCAGACGACGATGGCCGCCGATGCTATTGTTGCGGCGAATTCTGCGCAGAATGTGGAGTTGTCTTATGAACTTGTCTCCATGACGACGGAAGGTGACCGCCGTTTGGACAAGTCGCTTTCGAGTTTTGGCGGCAAGGGCGTATTCATCAAGGAATTGGAAGTTGCACTTTTAGAAGAACGTGCGGATATTGCCGTTCACAGCTTGAAGGATATGCCTGCCGAGGTTTTGCCGGAATTTAAACTTGCTGCGGTCTTGAAACGCGAAGATCCTCGCGATGCATTCCTATCGCGCGGTGGTGCGGCTGGCGTTCATTTTATGGACTTGCCTGCGGGTGCTCGCGTTGGGACGGGAAGCATTCGTCGTGTGGTGCAGTTGAAAGCGCTTCGCCCGGATTTGGAATATGTGCCGATTCGTGGGAACATCCAGACTCGCATTGGTAAACTTGCAGAACTCGATGGCGTTGTGCTTGCGGCGGCGGGCCTCAAACGCATGGGCCTTGCTGAACAAGTGACGGAATACTTTAGCACGGAACAAGTTCTCCCTGCTAGCGGTCAAGGAATCCTTGCGATTGAAACACTTGCTGATATTGGCATTTGTCATCCTGAGCGAAGTGAACTTTCGCAGATTCTCGCTCGCGTGAACGATGTTGAATCATTTTGCGTTGCCTCCGCCGAAATGGCTTACTTAAAGGCTCTCAACGCTGGCTGTCAATTCCCGGTGGCGAGTTTTGCAGAGTTTATTTGCGATGATAGTGCTGAAAATCGTGGCTCTTGCAAAGAGAATGCGCAGACCTTAAAAATTCGGGGCATTTACTGGGATGAAAAATCTAGCCGATTACTCCGTGCTGAATGCTCGGGCTCGGTTGATTTAAATTCTGCGGATTGCCTTCAACAAGCCAAAAATTTGGGCGTTGAACTCGCCAGCGAAATTCAGAAGCAACTGTAACTTGTTTTGTCATTCCCGACTCCGTTCGGGAATCGCCATCTTGTATCGCTAAAAATAGCCCGCCTATGCTTTATTTCTTCACAGGTTTTGACACAATGGGCTTGATTCTTTTGCCGCAGAGTGTCACGATAATTCCTGCCTGCGCGAACATGTAATAAGCCGTGTCACGGCTGTTGTTCAACGTAGATTTCGGGTCGTAGTCGTCCTTGGTCACGAAAACTTCGGCAACGCCGGAGAGGCTTACGTCCAAAGCGCAGCGTTCGCATGGGAATCCGATGACGTAAAGCTTGGAACCGGCAGGAACTTTTCCGCGGGCGTAGTGGAGCGCGTTGATTTCGGCGTGGACCATGAACGGGTACTTGTTCGCTTCGAATTCGTGGTGGCTTATGAGTTCGCCGGAATCGGCGTCGAGCAAATCGTATGCGAGGAGTTGCTTTTCGCGTGTGTAGGGAACGGTGTCGTCGTCAAATCCGGCGGGAGCGCCATTGTATCCTGTGCTGATAACGCGTCCGTCAGCGCTGACCAGGACGGCGCCCATTTGCGTGTTTTGGTCTTTGGAAAGGCGTGCCTGGGCACACATCATCTGCGTATAGACTTCGTCGCGGAGCTTAGATCTAGAACTATTCATGCTAAAAAATATAGGCAAAAATTTAATTGTCAACTTTTTCTAAATTTATTTTCGATGGAAAATTCGAATCATTTTGGCAAAGTTTATTTGATTGGCGCGGGTCCCGGTAATCCCGGACTTTTGACCGTGCGTGGAAAGTCGATTCTAGAAAAAGCCGATGTCGTTGTTTATGATCGCTTGGTTTCATCGGGCGTACTCTCGTTATGTAATCCGAAAGCAAAGATGGTGGATGTGGGCAAAATGCCAACGCACCATAAAGTGAAACAGTCCGAAATCAATAAGCTCTTGGTAAAATTTGCCGTTGAAATGCCGGGTGCGATGATCGCTCGTCTGAAGGGTGGCGACCCGTTTGTGTTCGGCCGTGGTGGCGAAGAAGCGTTGGAACTTGTCGCTGCCGGAGTCGAATTTGAAGTTGTGCCGGGCGTGACTTCTGCCATCGCTGTGCCTGCCTACGCGGGAATTCCTGTAAGCCATCGCGGAATTGCAACAAGTTTTCATATCATCACGGGGCATGAGAAAGAAAAATCAGAAATGGACTTTCAGGGTGACAGTCACTCTGGAGCCGAAGGCGATAGAATCCATGGCAATCTCTCTCTTGATTTCGAGACTCTTGCGAAGTGCCAGGGCACGCTTATCTTCTTGATGGGCATCGCCAATATGGACTTTATCGCTCGTCGTTTGATGGAATGCGGTAAGGACCCGAAAACTCCGCTCGCCTTTATTGAAAAAGGAACGACACCGAATCAGCGTACTGTTGTGGCGACGCTTGAAACAGCGGGGGAGACCATTGTCCGCGAAAATGTGACTGCGCCCGCAATTACGATTATGGGCGGCGTTGTTGAACTTGGCAAGACTCTTGCTTGGAAAAAGAATTTGCCGCTTTCAGGTAAGCGTTTGGTTGTAACGCGTGCAGCAAAACAATCTAGTGGGATTACCGCTCGACTGACCGCCCTCGGTGCCGAAGTCATCGAAACTCCGATGATTGAAACGCGTGCGCTCGATTGCCCTCTGGTTATGCGTCATCCTGAGCGGAGCACCGAAGATGCGAAGTCGAAGGATCCAGACCAGAATTGTTATGCCAACTTTAGCACTCTTGCTAATTTCGACATCCTTGCATTCACGAGTACGAACGGCGTGGAAAGTTTCTTCAAACTGTTGTTCGCTGCGGGTTACGATGTGCGCGTGCTTGCAGGCAAAAAAATCGCAAGCGTTGGCAAGATTACCGAAAAGAAGTTGCTTGAATATGGCATCCGTTGTGATTACGTTCCCGAAGATCACACCGGCGAAGGTTTGGGGAAGTTGCTTGCTTCGCTCCCTGTGGATTATTCTCGTATCCTTCTTTTGCAAGGCAACCTTGCTGACGGAACTTTGCTCAAACTCCTCCCGCAGGCGACCCGCTGGGAGGTTTACGAGACGCTCCCTGTGGCTGAACTCCCTGAATGGAAGCGTGAGGCTGTTGCTAGCGCCGATGCCGTTGTGTTCGCCAGCACAAGCGCCGTCGATAATTTTGTCATGATGATTTCAAATGAAAAAACGAGTCTTTCTGAACGAAGTGAAGAATCCCGTGATTCTCTGGATCCTTCGTGCGTGAAGCTCGCTCAGGATAACGTTGTTAAAAAATCACCTTACATCTCCTTTTGCATCGGCCGCATGACGGAATCTGCTGCCCGCAAGTATGGCTTTGATACCGTCACCTCCGACGAAACGACTATGGATTCCCTCGTCAAGAAAATTGCGGAATACTACGCAGGGGAGGACGCATAATGAAAGCCATCCTGATTATCGCGCACCACTGCATTCTGCCCGGAGCCTACAAGGGTTTCGAAGAAATCTTGGACAAGCTACACCATGACTTGCCTGGTACGCGCGTTGCGAGCACGAGCCTTTTGGACTTGGAAAATGACCTCCGCACGCTTTTGCGCGAGGATGTAGAGTCGGTGACGCTCTTGCCGTACCTGCTTTTGAACGGCCAGCATTCAAAGAACGATGTGCCACGTGTGGTTGCAAAATTGCAGGCTGAATTTCCGCAGATTCCTATCACGTTGTTGCCTTGCCTCGGCGATTGGAAAGAATTTTCAAGCATGGTTGTGGCCGGCATCCGCAATGCACAGGTCGCTCATTCTCAGAGCACCGTAGGTGCGACCTCACACCTCAAAGCGCCGCAGGCGCGAGCTCATGCCTCAAACCTCTTCTCCATCGAAGTCAATCTCGAGGGCAAGAACGTTCTTGTCGTGGGCGGTGGCCGCATTGCGCTGCGCAAGGTCAAGACGCTTTTGCCGACCGGAGCCCGCATTACCGTGGTTGCACCGCAGTTCGACCCCGAATTCAATGCGCTTTGTCGTCATTCTGAACGAAGTGAAGAATCCAGTCTATTCTCGAATTCAGCATCTGCAGAGCAGTCTTTATCGATCACACTAAAGCAGCGTCCTTACGAGCCGCTTGATCTCCGTGGCATCTTCATGGTCTTTATCTGCACTGACCAACCTGCCGTCAACGCGCAAGTTTCTAATGATGCCCGCGCCCGCCGCATTTTGGTCAATAACGCCTGTGACTACCTCGACGGCGACTTTATCGTGCCCGCCCGTATGGATTTCGGCGAAAACATCGCCGTGACCGTCTCCACGCAGGGCCGCGCCCCCTCGCTCGCCAAAAAACTCAAGCAGAAAATTCAAAGCGAATGGGCTGAAAGCCTCGAACAAATTGAACACGAATTTTTAAATTCATGATACTATGATTATCCGTCCTCGTCGATTACGTAAAAATGAAGTTATTCGCAACATGGTTGCGGAAACTGCCGTGAATCCCGATGCCCTCGTTTACCCGATGTTCGTGGTAGAAGGAGCGGGCGTCAAAGAAGAAATTCCGTCCATGCCGAACCAGTTCCGCTTTTCGATTGATGAAATCTTGAAGGAACTTGAAAGCTGTGTGGCGCTTGGCATCAAGTCGATTTTGCTTTTTGGCATCCCGGATCACAAGGATGAAATGGCAACTTCGGCATACGACAAGAATGGCATCGTGCAACGTGCGGTGCGTGCAATCAAGGCAAAGTTCCCGAGTTTGTACGTGATTACGGACGTGTGCCTCTGCGAGTACATGAGTCACGGCCATTGCGGCATCATCAAGGATGGCGACGTTGATAATGACCCGACGCTGGAACTCCTTTCAAAGACAGCGCTTTCGCATGTCGAGGCGGGGGCCGATATGGTGGCGCCGAGTGATATGATGGATGGTCGCGTGGCGGCAATCCGCGAAATGCTGGATGCGAACGGATTTTCGAATACTCCGATTATGGCTTACAGCGCGAAGTTCGCGAGTGCCTTTTACGGCCCGTTCCGCGATGCTGCGGATTCAGCCCCGCATTTCGGTAACCGCAAGAGCTACCAGATGGATGTGCGCAATGGTCGCGAAGCGCTTCATGAAGTGGAACTTGATCTTGAGGAAGGTGCCGATATTGTGATGGTGAAGCCGGGGCTTGCATTCCTCGATGTGTTGCGTGAGACTGCTGAAATCAGCAATGTGCCGGTTGCTGTATATAACGTAAGCGGTGAATATTCGATGGTCAAGGCTGCGGCGAAGATGGGTTGGATTGACGAAAAAGCTATTATTCGCGAAAACATGATTGCGTTTAAGCGCGCTGGTGCAGATATTATCATTACTTACCATGCTAAGGAAATTTTGGAGAATAAAATTCTATGAAAAAAATTGAAAAACTATTAGTAAATCTTGGCGTTGAAAATGACATTTTGCAAAATGTTATTGAAATTGCTGTTGTCATTATTGCGGTTATTGTCATTTTGGCGATTATCAGGTTTATTCTTAGTTTTGCGATTAAGAAAGGAGCCGATGAATCAGCAAAACCGTTGATTTATTCGTTATTCTCTTATGCGATTTATATTGTCGGTTTGCTTATGATTCTTCACATTCTTGGCGTAAATACCGCCGGAATCGTGACTGTGATTGGTGCTGCTTCTCTTGCGATTGGCCTTGCCTTGAAAGATACGCTAGGGAATATTGCTTCGGGACTTTTATTGCTTTTCCTCAAGCCATTCCGTGCTTCGGATTATATAGAGTGCGGTTCTTTGAAGGGCAAAATTGTAGGTGTGGGGCTGTTCAACACGATTCTCGTTTCGTTGGACGGACTTTTTGTTTCGGCTCCGAACAGTATGTTTTGGAGTGCTCCCATCGTGAACTTTAGCCGCAATCCCGTGCGTCGTCTGGATTTGGCTTTTGGTATTGATTACGCTGATTCTGCAGAAAAGGCGATGGCCGAAATGAAGCAGCTTGTTGAAGCGGATCACGATGTGCTGAAAAAACCGGAGCCTTCTTTTTACGTGTCTTCGTTGGAGGACAGCGCGGTTTGCGTCAACATGAGAGTCTGGGTCAAGACGGCCAAATACTGGGATATGCGTTGCAAGTACATGAAAGCTGTCAAGGAACGTTTTGACGAAGTCGGTATTTCGATTCCGTTCCCGCAGCGCGTGGTGCATATCGTAAAAGAGTGATGAGCAAGGTTCGGTGCTTATGAATCATTCATTGAGTGAAACTTTATTTGCAGAAGCGAAGACGCTCATGCCGGGTGGCGTGAATAGCCCAGTTCGTGCATACGGTAACGTGGGGGCCACACCTCCGTTTATCGCTCGCGCCAAAGGTAGCCACATCTATGATGTCGATGGCAACGATTACATCGATTACGTGGGCAGCTGGGGGCCAATGCTTTTGGGGCACGCTCACGACGCGGTGATTAACGCGGTTGCAGAAACGGCGAAGAACGGGCTTAGTTTTGGCGCTCCTTGCGGGCTGGAATCGGAACTTGCGAAGCTCGTGATGAGTCTTGTGCCGAGTGTCGAGATGATTCGCATGGTGAATAGCGGCACCGAAGCGACTATGAGCGCCATTCGTGCTGCTCGCGGTTTTACCGGTCGCGACAAAATTGTGAAGTTCGAAGGTTGCTACCATGGCCATAGCGACAGCCTGCTTATCAAGGCTGGCTCCGGAATGCTTACCACGGGCAAACCGAGTAGCAAGGGTGTCCCGGCCGACCTTGCGAAATATACTCTCACGCTCCAGTACAACGATGTGGTGGGCGTGAAGGAACTCTTTGACAAGATCGGTGACGAGATTGCTGGCGTCATCGTGGAACCGGTGGCTGGTAACATGGGCGTTGTTCCTGCGAAGCCCGAGTTCTTGCAGACGCTTTCCGAAGAAACGAAAAAGCACGGAGCCTTGCTCATTGTAGATGAAGTCATGACGGGTTTCCGTGTCGGGATTCATTGCGCACAAGGTCTTTACGGCATTAAGCCGGATCTCACGACGTTCGGCAAGATTATCGGCGGTGGCATGCCGGTGGGTGCTTACGGCGGTCGCTTGGACGTGATGCAACAGATTGCTCCGCTTGGCGGAATTTATCAGGCGGGGACGCTTTCGGGTAATCCGGTCGCGATGGCGGCAGGGCTTGCCACTATGCGTGAACTGCATACTCACCCGGAATACTATGTTCACGCCGAGGCGATGACGAAGCGATTAATTGCAGGCCTTCAGAATGCCGCAAAGTCTGCGGGAATCCCGCTTGCTGCAAACCAGGTGGGCTCCATGGGCTGCATCTTCTTTACCGAAGGTCCGGTCACGTGCTTTGCTGATGTGCAAAAGTCCGATTTGGAACTTTTCCGCCGCTATTTCCTCGGGATGCTTGACGAAGGCATTTACCTCGCGCCGAGCCAGTTCGAAGCCATCTTCGTGAGTGCCGCGCATACGGAAAGCGACATCGACCGTACCATTGATGCTTCAAAGAAAGTGTTTGCCAAACTGTAAAATTTGCGAAAATTATAAACGAAAACGCTCCTTTTGGGGCGTTTTTTATGTCTTTTTTTATTTTGTTAAAAATTTTGAATCGAAATAATCTGTCGCCTTGCGGAAAATAACGGCCAATAAAAGCGTGGTGACAAGGCAAAAAACGAAATATAGGTATTTGTTGCTGTTCCAATGAAAATAATAACCGAGATTCATTGGTAAACGTTGAAGAATGTATATGCCAAAAACGTTGGCACCGAACCAGTTTAATATTTTGCTGTTCAGACGAATGTGGAATGATACGAAAACCATGGCAGAACAAAACGCCAAGAGCGCAATTTGACTATTGATAGAAGACTGAGGAAAAATTTTGATCCTAGCGAGAATCAAGGCTATGATGCTCAAAAATGCGCCCCACATCGTGAAAGATTTTTTGCTGACCCAAATTTCAACTTTGTCCTTATATGTGGAAAGGAATGCTCCCAACGGGAATGCGAGTATTGTATTTATCCAATAACTTCTTTCTTTCAACATGCTGATGATGGCTATGTACGCAAAAGTCATGGCGGTGATGAAAATCGCTGCGTGTTTTAAATTTCCCTTGAAAATAGACAATCCTGCAAAGGAAAAAACGTAGGCGCACAGAATTGCGAAAATAAACCAGTTTGAATTGCCAATTGATTCCCATCCGACGAGAGATGTGAGAAATTGCGAGATGGATACGTGGCGTCCGATAAACGAATCAAGAATTAAGAACAATATAACTGCAAAATCGAAATGCAGAAGCGTCTTTAGAATGCGTTTCTTCGGAAAAGAATATATGTAACTGGTTCCTTTATGTTTGACAGATTCAAAAATTCCGTAACCGGAATAGAATAGGAAAGGAGCGACTATCAGTTGTCCAAAATACGCACAGTATTTTTGCATCGCGATATCGAACCATTTGTTCAAAACGATATAGGTGCAGAAATGGCTAAAAAATACGGTGATGACGAAAATACCTTTTATAGTTTGAGTCTGGTCTATGGAACAATATGTTTGCAACAAGGCCTTTTTTGAGGGCTTTGCTGCAACAATTATAAGAATTGCTAACAGAATAAGGGGGACAATCATTTGTCAGAGGCTTCAGCGGAATTCGTTGCTGTGGTTTTCGTGGCAGTTGCGCTATTCGCGGTTTCTGCAGCGGTTGCAGCATTCGCTGAACTTTCTGTTTCCGCATTGGCCGCAGCGTCTTTGTCGCGGATTGTCGCACGGCGGATTTTACCGCTAATTGTTTTCGGCAGTTCTGTCACAAAGTCGATAATTCGCGGACTCTTGTAGCTGGCGGCAATGTTCTTTGCGAACAACTGAATTTCTTTCGCTAGATCTTTCGACGCTTCATAGCCTTTTTGCAACACGACTGTCGCCTTGACCGCTTGACCGCGGGACTTGTCCTCGACACCCGTCACCGCCACTTCCAAGACGGCGGGGTGCTTGTGCAGCACTTCTTCGACTTCGAAGGGGCTGATGCGGTAACCGGAACTCTTGATGAGGTCGTCGGTACGGCCTACAAACCAGTAAAAACCTTCCTTGTCACGGTAAGCCGTATCGCCTGTGTGATACACTCCTCCCTCGAAAACCTTTTCGGTGCGTTCCGGGTCGTTGTAGTAACCGCCGAACATGCCGAAAGGCTTGCCCTGGTCAATCTTGATAATCAGTTCGCCGACTTCATCATCGGCGCAGGGCTTTCCTTCGGCGTTCACGATTTCCATGCGGTAGCCGGGGGAGGGTTTGCCCATGGAGCCGGGGTGCGGTTCGCTGAAGCCGAAGTTTCCTGTCGTGAGCGTGAGTTCGGTCTGTCCGTAGCCTTCCTGCATGCGGATTCCCGTTTGCTCGTAGAATTTGTTGTAAATGTCCAGGTTCAAGGCTTCGCCGGCGGTGGTGCAGTATTGCAAACTGGAAAGGTCGTACTTGGCAATTCCGTGTTGCAATATGTAACGGTAAACTGTCGGTGGCGCGCAGAATGTCGTTACCTTGTATTCTGCCATTTTTTCGAGAAGTTTACCCGGAATGAACGTGGTCATGTCGTAAGTGAATACGGCGCTCCCAGCAATCCATTGTCCGTAAATTTTGCCCCAGAGGGCTTTGGCCCAGCCTGTTTCGGCAACAGTCAAATGGCGGCCTCCGTCAACGACGTGCTGCCAGTACTTTGCCGTCACGATATGGCCGAGCGGGTACGTATAAGTGTGGGCGACCATCTTCGGGTTCGAACTCGTGCCGCTTGTAAAATACACAATCATGATATCGTCGTTGTGCGTTGCAGCATCACCTACGGGGCGTTCGAACTTTGCCGAAAAAATTTCGTAGTCGTCGTAAAAGCTAATCCAGTTTTGGCGTGCGGTCTGGCCTACGGTTACGAGCATCTCGACCGATTGGCTCTTTGCTTTTGCCTTATCGACTTCCTTTTGCAGCGAGGGTTCGTCGTAAGTCACGACCATCTTGACTTTGGCTGCGTTAAAGCGGTATTCCAGGTCTTCGGCGGCAAGCATGTTTGTTGCCGGAATTGCAATGGCGCCGATGCGGTGCAGGGCCAGCAAAAAGAACCAGAATTCGTAACGGCGACGGAGAATCAGCATTACGCGGTCGCCTTTCTTGATTCCCTGCTCTACGAGGAAATTCGCCGTGCGCTGGGAGGCTAGCGACAAATCCTTGAATGTGAAAATATGGCTTTCGTCGTTATCATCGCACCATACGAGCGCTTCGCGTTTAGGCTCGTTCTTGGCATATTCGTCAACGACATCGTATGCAAAGTTAAAGTTGTCAGGAATAGATATCTTGAAATTCTTGTACAGGTCTTCGTAAGAGTCGTAATCTATCCTAGATATAAATCTGTTTAAAAGCATTTGAGTCAAGTTCCCGAAATTACAAGTCCTTGTACATGATTTTTTCACGCTTTGAGGAAATATAGCGCACCATGTTCAGGATGCGTTTTTCGCCAATCGTCCTGAAATCTTTGTCGTGGAAAACTAGTCGATGGACACCGCCCGGCAAGAACATCTTGAGGCAGGCGTAAGTCTGTGCAATACCGAGGAGCGGAGCCGGCAAAATCGAGAAACTCAACGTGCTCGAACGTGTTTTTTTGATGTTCCCTTTTACCCTTTGGTAAATACCGTGTAAGTCTTCGTAATAGTCGAAAATCGAAAGCGCCTGTTCCTTGAGGAACTTGTTCCCGAACCAAATCGGCGGGATGAAGCCGGACGGCTTGCCTGTGCCGTGAGCCTTCCACAAGGCGAGACTGCGCTTGAGGAGCGCTTGCGTGAAACGTTCGTCGATACCTGCAAATTCCGCTTCGTTGTTCGATACTAGAAGGGCGAGTTTACCTGCTATGCTGCGCTTCAGTGAAAGGTCTGCGCGGTGGCGTGCACCGTGGAGCATGATTTCGTAGCCTTCCTTCACGAATTTTTCGAGTTCTTCGCGGAACTGTTCCGCTTCGGATTCTGGAGCCGCTCCAAATGCGGGAATCACCGCGATGCTGATAGGAGCTCCCGCCGCTTCTGCAAGCTTTCTGATTTGGACGGATGCCTTCTTGAAGTTGTTCACGCTAAAGCTGTGATAGCAAAGGATGTACTTCTTCTTTTTCTGGTATGTCGCTTCGGCCGCTTGGATGTCAGCGATATCTTTATTCTGTTCCATAAATTACTCCTGTTCCTTGGAGTTTGTGGAAACATCTTCATCGAGCTTCTGCGTGATGAAAAGGTGGTAGAAGAAAAACAGCACGATACTGCAAATCGAGAATTTTAAACACGATTTGAAAAACCATTCAGACATACGACGCTCCTTTCATGTGTAACTGAAAGATATAAATTTTTAATCGCTAAAGACGACCGAAGCCGTTTTTTACTAGATAGATAAAGGTGTAATTGTCGGCAGATCATCGTATCCGCCAAATCGAGCCCACCATAGCGCCATATCGACTGTAGGTTTGGTAATATTATAGGTCTTATCCCTATATGAGAACGTTCCTATAACTTTAGAGTTTTGATCTGTGCAATGACCTACACCAATATACAAGTCACATGATGTCAATTGTCCCGCATTTTTTAACTGTTTGTAAACGAGTTGCGAGGCAAATGCTGGCGTCGTTGTATCTTCGGCTCCAAGGAAGAATTTTACAGGACATCTTGTAATTCGCTTGCTTGTGCACTTATCCAATTCCGTGCTCGAAAGATACCTGCCGTTAATAAGAGTGTAATCCGCTTTATCCTCGATTTTTGAACAATTTCTGGCAAATGGGTCAAGTCCATAAACCTTTTCGGTGCTATAACTTTCCGCATTGTCGAAACCATAGAAGAATTTTAGGTTGTCAAGCGCTTTAGGAATGTTAAGTTGAGAATAAAGCATCGATATGGCGGGGGAATCGAGGACGCAGGCTTTGACAGGAATCGTCCCGCTTTCGATGAAATTCAATGCGCCCATTCCGCCTTGACTTTCTCCATAGACGTAAATTTCATTCCTGTCACAGTTCCACTCTTGGCATACTTTCTCGACCATTTTGCAGACGGACTCAATCCACATATAGTTGCCGACTGGACGACAGTAACTTATGTTGTTCTCGTTTGCAAATGTTTGGGGGAGCCCATTGGAGGCGCAAACCACATATCCGCACGCCGCAAAGAACTGCGGCATGAACTTGTCAATACCAATCCAGGAATCCTGATTGACGGGTTCGCCTGCACCGTGAAAAAAAACAACCAGTTTCCTTTTTCCTGTAACTTGTTTTGTCGGGGTCATCACGACGCAATGGTCATAATCGACAGCAGTACTCTCTTGGACAAGAGTATCGTCATTTACGCTTCTGGCGTCTGCCGTGTGGACCGGCACGTCAAAATATTCCACTGCAGAGTGCTCGATCGATTGAATCATAAAATGCCCCTAATAAGTCCAAAGAAAAATACTTGAATTAATGGTTGCTTGTAACGGGAATCAATTACTCTTTGAACTTCTTGATCACGACGATTCCGTTGTGGCCGCCAAAGCCCAGCGAGGCCGATACGGCGACATCGATATTTCCTTCGACGCCCTTGTGCGGAACATAGTCGAGGTCGCAACCTTCGTCCGGATTGTCGAGGTTGATGGTGGCGGGGTAGAACGAATCGCGGATGGCGAGCGTGCTGATCATCGCCTCGATGACACCAGCGGCGCCGACGCAATGCCCGGTCATGCTCTTGGTGCTAGAAACCTTGATTTTGTACGCATGTTCGCCGAGCGCAATCTTGAGCATCTGCGTTTCGGTAAGATCGTTCAAGTGCGTCGATGTGCCGTGAGCGTTGTAGTAATCTACATCCGTCGGGGCGACGCCTGCATCTTTCAACGCCTTGACCATGGCCTTTGCGCAAGTTTCTCCACCCGGGCGCGGGCTCGTGATGTGGTAGGCATCTGCGGAAGAACCATAGCCGGCAACTTCAGCGTAAATCTTTGCACCGCGGGCCTTAGCGTGTTCGAGTTCCTCAATTACGAGGATTGCTCCGCCTTCGCCCATCACAAAACCGCTGCGGTCCTTGTCGAACGGGCGTGAAGCCTTTTCGGGGGCGTCATTGAACTTGTCGGTGAGGGCGTGCATGCCCGCAAAACTCTTGATGGAATAATCCGTGATGGCGCTTTCGGAACCGCCTGCGAGGCATACGTCCAAACGCCCCGAGCGGACTGCGTCAAGCGCTACGCCGATGGCGTCCGTGCCGGAGGCACAGGCCGTGCAGACCGTCCATGCCGAGCCCGTGATGCCAAGCGCGATGGAAACGTTCGCGCAAGCTTCGTTTGCAATCAGTTCCGGCATCGCGAGCGGCGAAACGCGGCGGCGCCCACCTTCGAGATATTTGCTGTAAGTCTCTTCGACAACGTCTTGACCGCCAAGCCCGTTCCCGGCGACGATTCCCGTGGTATCGGCGGCGATTTCTTCTTTCGAAAGGTTCGCGTCGGCAACCGCTTCGTTCGCGGCAGCGACGAGAAACTGCGTGAAGCGAGCCATGCGGCGGGCTTCCTTCGGGTCGATGCCGTGTTCTTCAGGCTTAAAATCCTTGACTTCTGCCGCGATTTTTACGGGACAGTTTGTCGCATCGAATAATGTGATGGGCGCAATGCCGCACTTGCCTGCCTTGATGGCGTTCCAAAGTTCAGGGGCGGACTTGCCAATCGGGGTTACCGCGCCCATGCCAGTAATAACAACTCTTCTTCTGTTCATAAAAGGATGTATTCACTTTTTAGTTTAATTTTTTTTCTAAAGATAGTTTTTTTGATGTGTTGTTTTTTCTCAAGTTGAAAAGTTGGCTTGAAATATCAAAATTTGCACGTTTTCTTTGATAAAATGTTATATTCATTCTTGAACAACTTCAAAGGAATGAAATATGAAAAAGTTGCTTTTGTTTTCTATGGTTGCTGCAGCTGCACTCTTCTCTGCTTGCAATGATGATTCCGACAATGATGTCTATTCTTGCGAAATCAACATGAATTACCAAAATCTTATGAGTATTCATGGTTGTGTCGAAGCTTCTGTCCAGGAAGATATGGATTATGTTTGCTCGTCGGCGAACAAAATGTCGCCTGGTTCTGGCAAAACAGGAACGGGCTGCCCTGGTGGTGCCGCGAGAACTTGTAGCGGGGTTAAGGGTGGCACAGAATATACGGCCTATTTCTACGATGCCGAAATGAAAGAAAGGTCTTGCGATCAAATAATGTCCGTAATTGATAATTTTGATGCCGCTATTCGATAATTTGTAATTTGTCATAGAATGTTTTTGCTTGAACTCTGAATCACAAAACAGAATTGGACTTGACTGTGTGTCAGGTCTTTTTTCTATCTTATGGGAAAACTTTAGAGGATTTTGAATGATAGTTTCTTGGATGACAACGAATAAGTGTAACTTGACGTGTAAACACTGCTACCAGGATGCTGGCGAAAACAAGGCGGCGGAACTTACGACTGACGAAGCGCTCAAGCTCATTGACGAGATTGCCAAGGCCGGATTCAAAATCATGATTTTCAGCGGTGGAGAACCGATGACGCGCCCGGACATCGTGGAACTTGTGGCTCATGCCCGCGAGCGTGGGCTTCGCCCGGTGTTTGGCACGAACGGAACGCTTATCACGCACGATTTAGCACTCAAGCTCAAGGAAGCGGGTGCCATGGCGATGGGTATCAGCGTCGATAGCATTGATCCCAAGCGCCACAACGATTTTCGCGGACTTCCGAATGCGTTTGAACTCACGTTGATGGGTATCGAAAACTGCAAGGCGGCTGGCCTCCCGTTCCAGATTCACACGACCATCATGGACTGGAACCAGAACGAAATTTTTGACATCATGGACTGGGTCAAGGAAATCGGTGCGGTGAACCATCAGATTTTCTTTTTGATTCCGGTGGGTCGCGGCAAGGAAATTGAAGGACATGCGCTTCGCGTTGCCGAATACGAAGGTCTTCTCCGCAAGATTATGGAAAAGAGCCGCACGCTCGGAATTCCAGTGAAGCCCACATGCGCTCCGCAGTTTCTGCGCATTGCAGATCAGCTCGATATCAAGACTCGTTACAGCCGCGGTTGCCTCGCCGGCCTCGACTACTGCATCGTAAGCCCGATAGGGAAGGTGCGCCCCTGCGCGTATATGATGGAAGAAGCGGGCGACGTACACGATACGCCGTTTGACGAAATTTGGGCGAATGCCGAAATCTTCAAGCAGTTGCGTACAAAGGCATACAAGGGTGCTTGCGGCAAGTGCAAGTTCAATGATCGCTGCGGCGGCTGCCGTGCTCGTGCAGCATACTACCACGATGGCGACTTTATGCAAGAGGATTCTTACTGCGCCTACGGTCGCGGACTTAAGTAATGTGGGAACGCCGAATAAAATTTTTGCAGGAGTTGATTGACTCTCCATTAGATGTGTTGGGGAGTACATGGCCCTGTTTGTTATTTATGCTAATAATAACAGGAGTTCCTGTATGGCTTGCGAAAAAGAAATTTTCCGAAAGGGAAAATCTCAAGTGGAAAATTTGGTTTATTTCGCTACCTCTTTTCTGTATTGTTTGTTTCATATTTGGTTTTTGTGGTAAAAAAGCAGATAATTTTACTTTTGAGAATATCCTAGGTTGGCTGGGGGCATCAATCCTGGGTTGGCTTTTGGTGATGACTCCTGTAGTTTTTTTAAGTTGTTCCAAGAGTTCGCCAAGTGAAGCCGATGACAATGCGGATGATCTTTTCGATATGGCTATGAAAATTGGCAAGGAAAAACGCGAAGGAAAAGATACCTCGAAACAGGAAGCCGAATACGAACAAAAAGTGAAAAATTTTGAAGAAACTGGCGATCCGAATAAAACTAATTGGTAGCGAACGGAAATGATTGATTTTATAACGCAATATCACGATGTAATTCTTTGGTTTTGCTTTGGTGTGGCGGGATTGGTAATTCCTGGTTTAATGGGGTGTGATGAATATCCGGGCAATGAATCGAAACTGTGGAAAGTTCGTCTGGTTGGTTTGCTGATAATATTTAGTTGTATTTGTTATTTTTTTAGAAATTTCTCTTGGGATGCTAATGGTGTTTTTGCAAGAATTTTGGCGTCAGTAGCGTTTTGGCTTGTCTGTTTTTTTCCTCGAAATTATTTTTGGCTTTTGCTTACTCGTGATAAAGGCGACAACGAAAAGAAATAGGTTGTAGTATGGATAACGTAAACAAAGACGACGTGAAATTTATGCGTATGGCGCTTCGTCAGGCGCAGATTGCTTTTGACATGAAGGAAATCCCTATCGGTTGCGTTATCGTGAAAGACGGTGTGGTGATAGGGAAGGGCTACAATCAAGTCGAACAGCTCAAGGACGCGACCGCCCATGCCGAAATCATCGCGATTGGAACTGCCGCAAGCACGCTTGACAACTGGCGTCTGGACGGCTGTACGCTTTACGTGACGCTCGAACCGTGTCCGATGTGCGCGGGGGCTATCCTCAACAGTCGCGTTTCGCGCGTGGTCTATGGCTCCCCGGATTCCCGTTTTGGCGGTTGCGGCACTACGATTGACGTTATCTCCGGTAACGCTCTCAAGCGCGCGGTAGAAGTCACGGGCGGCGTTCTCGCCGACGAATGTCTCGGCCTTTTGAAAGGCTTTTTCCAGCAGATGCGCCTCGAAAAAGGCGACTCCGGCAACAAGGGTGTATAGGTAGCTATACCACTATTACTATATTCAAAGCATGAATTTTATCAAATCATGCGCTTTTCCGGCGCTCGCCTTTGCTGTATTTACTCTTTGTTCCTGCGAACGGAACGAGATTCATCTGGTCTTTAACACGCAGACTGTCACTCCGCAGTCGTTCCTTCTCGAATCGACTTTGAACGCGAGTTTGCCTGCCGATTCCAACATGGTTCCCGAATCCATGCATACGCATGTGAGTGTCCGCAGCACCATGAGCCTGTTGATGCCTTACGATAACGGTTCCGGTCGTTTCGAAATGAAGATTGATTCCGTCAATTACAATAGCGACAAACGCTCCGTTGACGAATTCCGCAATATCGAGAAGTACCTCTCGATTCGAAACTTCCAGTTCAAGCTCAATCACGATGGTATCATCACGGACCCGACGATTGAGAACGCTTTGGATATGCCGTCCGAAGACGAACTGAACCTGATTCCCTTGTTCCTCAAGGCGCAGCCGATTCTTCCGGAAAAACCGGTCAATCTCGGCGAATCCTGGGAACGCCAAATGTCGATTCCGGGCAAGGGCAACAGCGCGACGACCGTGTATAAGACGTTCACGCTTCAGGATGTCTATTTGCAGGATGGCGTGCGGATGGCGAAAATCCACATGGGCATGAAGTATTTGGAACTCCCGGACACGACATCGAATCTGCAATTGAAGAGCAGCGATTACGTCGTCGGGGATGGCGTTGTTCTTTTTGACGTCACTCATGGAACGCTCACTTCTGCCGAGATGAATATCGTGGCGGTTATTGACGTGTGCGATCTTGTCGCGGGCGATACGCTTGCGAGCATGAATGTCAATCAGAAAATCACATTGAGGAACCTGCAATGATTTGTTTAAGCGGATTTGTTCGTTCCTCCGTTTTGGCTTTTTTGTCGTTTGCCGCTTTGGCGGGTTCTGTTTTTGCGGCGGGTATGCCGTTCCCGGCTGCGGTAAACGGCAAGGTCTTTTTGCAAGAGAAGAATAGCCCCTATGTGCTCGAACAGGGAGTGGTTGTTGCCGCGTCCGATTCGTTTGTCGTAGAACCTGGCGTGACGGTATTGATGGGCGAGTTTGCGAAGCTTATGCTTCAGGGGCCTGTCAAGATTGTCGGTTCGAACGACAAGCCTGTCGTTTTTTGCGGTTCGGATTCCGTAGTCAACTGGAACGGCTTCCATATCATGTCCAGTGCGGTTCCGTTTGAAATCAAGAACCTTGTGGTCGAGAACGCTTTCCGCAATACGGTGTTCCGTTCCCGCGGTTCGTTTGAGAATGTCCGTTTCCTCAATAATTATTACGGCCTCTGGGTCGATGAAAGCCCAGATGTTTCGCTAGTCCGTTGCTTGATGTCGCACAATCGTTATGCGCTGTCGGTCAGGGCGGGGCGCGTTGTTTCGACCGAGACGAACATTTCTGAAAACGTCTATGGGCTTTATCTTGAAACCGAAGGCAAGGTGGATGGCGATACGGACTTGATTCGCAATAATCAGGAATCCGACATCCGCAGTGAAGCAACAGTCTTGAAATTGAACAAAAAGCGTGTCCGCCGCAATGTCTGGCATAACATTGAGGCCATCTTCTAAGGGGAATTCGTGGAAGAAGCTTTTCGTAGAGCTATACGTAAGATGACAGGGGCAAGCGTACGCTTGGCCGTGCGTCCTAATCGTTCGGCTATCGTCGCGACGCTTTCTCAATCCATGATGGTCACATGGTCGATTGCCCTTTTTGAACACTTGGATGCCATGCTCAACAACCCTTCGGCAAACGTGGGCAGTTCGGAACTGATTTCGTTCAGCGAGTCTGCCTGGAAACTTTGCGAAGCCGGTTTCCCGCAGATTTTCAAGGATTGCGAAAAACTTTACAGCGAGTTCCGCGCGAAGTGGATCCAGCGCTTCTCGACCGACGAGGTGCTTCGGCTTTTGCTTGAAGGCGGGGACTTTCTGGTCCATGACGAAGAGAAGGGTTGGGCCTTAACGGTCAAGAACAACAAGCAGGACATCAACAACTTCTATTCGGCGACGATTCATTTGTTGGTGAGCGATGCCGAGCCGTTGTTCGTGCGTATGCATGGCCGCGTGATGCAGTTGCAAGAAAAACTTTGCAAGTATTGGCTTTCTGAAAGTGCCGTCGATCCGGTATCCAAGTTGTTGCCGTGCCTTGAGGCTTCGCTTCGCGAAAAAGAGAATGCGATGGTCGTTTCGCTTCGTACGTCCTTGAACTCGCTTGCCAAGAAGCGCTTTGCGGCGGCGTTCTCTTCGAAAGGTCCGGTACGTTATTACTCGTCGGCGATGTCCTGCGCTCGCAATGTCGGTCGTTTTTGGAATCCGCATTACGCCTACGAAAACTGCTTTTTGGCGTTTACGGATGATTTTTGCGATTACGCCCAAGGGCTTACGACGCAGATTATCGAATGGTATCAAAGTAAATGGTCCCTTTTCCTTCGCGGGTTCTCTCGCGGTCAGTTGAACTTGTTTGAAACAGTCGCTCCATATCAGGCGCAGAATGTGTAGGTAACAAATGAAAAAATCTTTCAATATGATTCTTGTTTTGACGGTGGTGGGTTTTGTGACCCTTATCGCAGGCGCTCTCTACTTTGGCGCCCCTGCATTTGGCTGGATCATCATGATCGCCATTATCGCCGTTTACCTGGTCGAACAGATTTCTGCGATACGTAAGATGAAGCAGATTATCGCCGAAGACGAAATCATCGACGCTTGCGAAAAGGAAAACGTTTATCCTGAGTTGGACTCGGGCGTTGTCGCTAAGAGAGTAGAGCTGGCGAAACGCCTCCTGCAAAAGAAAATCCGCTTGGATTCCCCGATGGCATTTGACGTGCTTTCGGCGGGTTCTTCGATTCCGCTCAACCGCAGTGTGGGTTCGACGGTCATTCTTCTCGGCCTTATGGGTACGTTCTTCGGCCTTATGCAGTCCGTGGCTACAGCCGGTGGCGCGATTGACAACTCCACGACGCAGGGCACGCTTGATACGATTCAGGTCTTGTTCCAGAACATGAAGGGCATATTCGGTACAAGCCTTTGCGGTTTGTTTGCCGCCTTGATGCTGAATGCCTGCCGCACGATTTTGAGCGCCCGCCGCGATGAATTCATGGCGCACCTCGATGCCTTTACGCTCGACATGCAGGATTCCGAGAGCGAAGAAGGCGTAATCGAAGAAAACAAGAACGATTTGGAACGCTTGTTCGATTCTGTCGAAAAGAACTTGTCCGTGATTGCCGCTTCCGTAAAGGAAGGCCTTGCTGGAGTCGTTTCGATGGTGGGCGAGGAACTCTCTGCCATGACTTCCAAACTGAACAAGGATGTCGTGGAATCGGTCCAGAAGGTTTCTACGGAAATGACATCGTCTGTCAAGACGGTGAATGAATCGCTTGCGGGTGCCGTCGCGAACATGAACGAATCGACTCAAAAATTGGGTGAACTTGTAGGAGCTTCTGTTTCGAGCGCATTCAATCCGATTAACGAAAATATCGGTGCGCTTTCGAAGTCGGTCGAAGCGATTCCCGCAAAGCTCGACGAAAAGTTGGACGGTATTTCAGTCTCCTTGAATACAGGCCTCGAAGGTATTTCTTCTGGCGTAAAGTCGGGCCTCGATGGCGTGGCTACGGCGACGCAGGCTTCCATGGCTACAGCAACGCAGAACATTGCCGATTCCGTTGCCGAACAGGTCAAGCAGTCCGGCGAACAATGGACAAACTTTATGCAGCGTCTCGAATCCGAAACGACCGCCAACGTCGATTCTCAGCGCGTGGGTCTCGAAACGCTCAAGAACGTCGCCTTGCAGGTGGCCGAAAAGGCGCAAGCGGGTTCTGCGGAACTTTCGCAGAACGTTTCCGAAAAGCTTGGTGCTCTTTCTTCCGATATCCTCGGCGCATTCCAGAAACTCTCCGAAACGTCGAGCGTTCTCCTCGATGCACAAAAGGCTCTTACCGAAAGCATCGACAACCGTGTTGTCAAAGAGAAAGAAGCGACCGACGCTCTTGGCGGAAACATCGTGGAAACCGCAGAGCTTATGCGCGTGAACCAGTCCGAACTCAGCGCGAACCTCGAAATGCTGCGCAGCGGCCTCGAAACGATTCTCGAAAAGCTCTCGGGCGATACCGCAGAACACGAAGAAGAAGACAACTTTGTCGAACATCTCAACCAGTCTCTCGAAGCATTCCACGAACGTGCAAGCGAAGTGCTCATGGAAAATGCGGTCAAGACCCAGGAAATCTTGCTCGAAGTTCTCGAACAGACTCAGCGTTCTGCAATTGCCGCTCAACAGCCTAAAGCCGAAGGTTAATCATGAGTCGCAATAGAGAGGAAAATAGCAATCCTTGGATGGCCTACACGGACTTGGGCGTTGCCCTCGTTTCGCTCTTTATCCTTGCGTTTGTGGCGATGGCGACCCTCAAGGAGCAAAAGGCCGAAGACCTGACGCGTACCGAAGAAGAAGTGCTCACTTGCCAGGAAGAAATGCGTAAAATTGCCGCAGAACGCAATGCGCTTTTGTCCAAAAGTTTGCAGACATCTATCGAGGCGGGGCTTATCGCACTTGAAGACGGTAAAATCCAGATTCAGGCGAGTTTCTTGTTCCCGATCAACGGGGCAAACCTCACCAAGGAAGGCGAAGGCGTTATTCGCGGTATCAGCAAGGGTCTTTTGGAATCGCTCGATACTTCAGACGTCATCATGGTGAGCGGTTTTACGGATGACATCCCGTTTAGTGGCTCTACCTCATATACGAACTGGAATTTGTCTGCCGAACGTGCCGTGAACGTTGTCAAGATGCTCGTGAAAATGGGTTTCCCGCCTGACAGGCTCTTTGCTGCAGGCTTTGGCGAACATCGTCCGAAGTACCCGAACGACAGCGAAGAACATCGTCGCTTGAACCGTCGCGTGGAAATCGGCGTTACGCCGCTCCAGTCGAACAATGGCAAAGGCTCTGAATCTGCTGATAAAACTGTTAAAGTCGAGGAAACTCGCTAATGGAAGAGCTCTCCGAAAAACTGTCCGAAATCAAGGCTAGCATCGATGCCATTCGCAAGACTGGCAAGATTTCGCATTGGCGGATGGTTTATGCGGACACCCTTTACACGCGTGCCCAGGAATATGTCGCCGTTGACAGGTTCCCCGAGGCAAATCTAGTCGCTCAGAAACTGGACCGCTGGGTTGTCGCACACAAACCCGCAACCGTGACGAATGCAGTCGATGCGCGCCCGCCGATGATTTTCTGGAATGCCGATTTGCTGAACAACATTGTGGGGCGAATCCGTTCGACGCTTGAAGCAAAGAAAATGCTCGTGCCTTCGACAGAACGCGATTCTATCAATCGTCGCTTGAACCATGTGGAAGACTGGATCAAAAAAGGTGAATTCCTCCTCGCTCACGATGAACTTTTGGCGCTCCGCAGCGGCTTGATTGCGCGACTTCGTCGTAGTTACCGCGCCCGCGTTGTCGCTTCGTCCGCTTATGGCGGAAGTTATGTGCAGCCGGCAGGTTCCGTGGTCGGACTTTACAACTCGCTCCACACGCTCGAAGAAACGTTCCACATCGTCGGCGAACACGACCCGATTTGGATTGAAGACTTCCTCGAAATTTACAACGATTTGTTCAGAATTGTCGAGCGACTTGTTCCGCAAGACAAGAAGTAAACCCTACATCGTCATGCAGAGCGCAGCGATGCATCCAGTTTCGTTTGACCGTCATTCTGAGGCGAAGCCGAAGGATCCAGTTACTTCTTGAATTTCTTCAGAATCGCGGCGGCCTTCGTGAACAGCAGCTTCAAGTGAAAAGTTTAAGGGGACTTTTTTTCCCGCTATCCCCATTCTTCTTTTGAGGCAATACTTTAGATTACATTACAAGAAAAGACTCCATAGGGAGTCTTTTCTTGTATATTTTTTCATCATCTAATATTTAGAGAAAAATAAACTATATTAAATTTTGTAAGTTTTTTGAGGTTATCCGTGAAATTATGGTTGTTGATGCCGTTCATCTTAGGGCTTATTGGATGTGATGCCCTCGTTCCTCCTGCTGGTGCAGATGATGGTAGTGGTCGTTGCAATAGCGTTTCAAAGAAACATCCCGATAATATGACCTTTAGCATATCTTTAGATTGTCCTTTTGAGAAACCTTGTGAAACAAAGGTGTCTTTTCATCTTATTTATTCATTTGATTCTTTGAGTACGACTTGTCTTCGTGTTCATGAATTGCGGTATGTGGCTGGTTCAGAGTCGAAGAAAATTCGTTCCAATGTGACGTTCCCTGTGATGATGTCGCCGGATGAACATATCCAATTTTCTCTTATAGATGAGGATAATGTTGAAAAGAAATACGATGTTGATCTTTCTGGGATAATACATTCATTTACAGTTCGGGGAGATTCCGTGGAAGTTACGAAATTTGACGGTATGGAAAGCTTGCATATTTATAAATATCGTGGCAAGCGTAAAAGTGGAGCGCATGATATTATCGATTTGTATCCAGATTCTTTGAAAAGCGGTAAATATGTATTTTATCAGGACAGCTTGTATATGGATGAAATTAGCTTTAATTGTGGCTTAGGGTCGCAGGGATCTTTTGCAACGGATAGCGTATTTGTATATGGGACTCTCTATTGGAGATGATTCCATCTTAAATTTCAATGGTGAGTCTTCTGTGGTGAGCGTCGGTCAGAAAATTTGGGGCGTGACTGTAGTCGCTATTAAGAACGACCGTGTAATCTTGAAAGACGATATTGGCAAGTTCGAATTGAAGAATTAAAGAAGGCGAGCCGCGCTCGCCTTTCCCTACATCGTCATGCAGAGCGCAGCAATGCATCTAGTTAATTCTTGAGTGACCTTTGACTGGATCCTTCAGCCCTTCGGGCTTCAGGATGACGTAAGCGAGTTGCAATGTCACCCCGGCCTCTGTGCCGGGGTCACCTTACACTGTTCCTCTTATTTCTTGAGCTTCTTGAGTATTGCTGCAGCTTTCGTGAATTGCTGCTTCACGGACTTCGGGCCCGTACCGCCTTCGATGTTGCGCTTGCTGATACTGTATTCGAACGTAAGCGTCTTCTTCATCTTGGCGACGTCCGGGACGCCTGCGGCGGCCCAAGCCTCGTCGGAAAGTTCCGTGAACTGCTTGCCCTGGCGTGCGGCATCGCCGACGAGGCTTCCCACGACGTGGTGGGCGTCGCGGAACGGAACGCCTGCTTCGACGAGCAAGTCAGCAAGGTCTGTCGCGAGGAGAGCCGGGAGCATCTTGGCGTGCATCGTTTCGAAGTTGAAACGAGCCGTTTCCAAAGCTTCCTTCATCACGCGGAGAATCACCTTCACGTTGTGGACGCTATCGAAGACCGGTTCCTTGTCTTCTTGCAAGTCGCGGCTGTAGCTGAGCGGAGCGCCCTTCACGAGCGTGTAAAGCGAAGTGAAATTGCCGAGCATGCGGCCAGACTTACCACGGATAAGTTCCATGGAGTCCGGATTCTTCTTCTGCGGCATCATCGAAGAACCGCTGGAGAATGCATCGTGCAAAGTGAGGAATCCAAATTCGCAAGAGCTCCAGTTCACAAAGTCTTCGGCGTAGCGGCTCATCGTGTTAGCGATGATAGCGAGGTCGGCTTCGAATTCGAGCATCATGTCGCGATGGCTTACCGCGTCAATGCTGTTCGGGCTCACGTCCTTGAAACCGAGAGCTTCGGCCCCGAGAGCGCGGTG